>Ga0079224_100005841_pt1 | contig 16218 bp, 10 predicted proteins | sample Stecom2015_FD_80414 | JGI IMG/M metagenome (GOLD analysis project Ga0079224, IMG submission 80414) | Agricultural soil microbial communities from Utah to study Nitrogen management - Steer compost 2015 | ecosystem: Environmental > Terrestrial > Soil > Agricultural land | place: USA: Utah...
GTCCTGCACCGGTTCCCGGACGCGCAGGTCGAGTACCGCTTCAAGTGCCGCACCCCCGACATCGACTTGCGGCCCTACATCGACGAGATCGTCGACGAGATCTCGCACCTGTGCACGCTGCGGTTCCGCGAGCGCGAACTCGACTACCTGCGCGCACTGCGGTTCATCAAGAGCGACTTCGTCGATTTCCTGGGCCTGTTCCAGATGAACCGCAAGTACATCACGGTTCGTCCGTCGGACAAGGACAATGGCGAGATCGACATCATCATCAAGGGACCGTGGCTGCACACGATCCTGTTCGAGATACCGGTCCTGTCGATCGTCAACGAGACCTACTTCCGGCGCACCCAGCGCATTCCCGACTATGCGGAGGGCAGGCGCCGGCTCGTCGAGAAGATCTCGATGGTCACGGGCGATCCCTCGCTCGCCGGCATGCGGATCGCCGACTACGGCACGCGGCGCCGCTTCTCGCGCCTCTGGCACGAAGAGCTCCTCATGACGTGCCGCGACCTGCTGGGGGCCAACCTCGCCGGCACCTCGAACGTGCTCTACGCGATGCAGCTCGGGCTCACGCCCCTCGGCACCATGGCGCACGAGTACCTGCAGGCCTGCCAGGCACTGGGCCCGCGCCTGCGCGACTCGCAGATCTTCGGGTTCGAGAATTGGGCCCAGGAGTACCGGGGCGACCTCGGGATCGCGCTGTCGGATGTCTACGGCATGAACGCCTTCCTGCGCGACTTCGACCTGTACTTCTGCAAGCTCTTCGACGGTGCCCGGCACGACTCCGGCGACCCGTTCGAGTGGGGCGAGCGGATGATCGCGCACTACGAGGCGAACCGCGTCGACCCGCGCACCAAGACGCTCGTCTTCTCGGACGCGCTGACATTCCCGATCGCGATCGAGCTCTACCGCCGGTTCAATGGCCGCGTGAAGCTCGCGTTCGGGATCGGGACCAACCTCACCAACGACCTCGGCTACCAGCCCCTGCAGATCGTCATCAAGATGGTCCGCTGCAACGGGCAACCCGTCGCCAAGCTGTCGGATTCACCGGGCAAGAACATGTGCGAGGACACCGCGTACCTCCAGTATCTTCGCCAGGTGTTCGAGATAACGGATTAGGGCGACCCGCAACGCGGCGCCCGCCCGCCAGGCCCTGGAGGAGGGGATGTTCGAGCTCCAGCTCAAGCGGAAGCACAAGCTCGGCCTGAAGAAAGGCAAGGCGGCGGCCAGGCAGGTCGCCGACGAACTCGAGCGCGAGTTCGCCGTGGCCTGCGAATGGGACGGGCACACGCTGAAGTTCTCCCGGGCGGGGGTGAACGGATCGCTGGTCGTGAGCAGGGACGCCGTCGAGATGCATGCCCGGCTCGCGAGCCGGCTGAAGGCCTTCCGCCCACGCATCGAGATGCGCGTACAGGACTACTTCGACCGCTATTTCGGATAGCGCAAGGAGTTGCCGCGCCGCGGCCGGCGCGCGATTTGCGCTTGGCCGCTGCGCCCGATTCTGTTCAAATCGCCTGCGCCGCCCACCAGACAGGATTCACCGGAGCGAGACTTGAGCCCAGACACGCTGCAGACCGGCGCCCTCGTGCTGTTCGCCATCGCCGTCATCCATACCTTCTCGGGCAAGTTCTTCGAGAGGCTGGCGCATCGATACCCGGCGCATGCGGGCATCTGGCACATGCTCGGCGAGGTCGAGGTGGTGTTCGGCTTCTGGGCGATGGTGCTCATCGTCTACCTGACCGTCTTCGGCGAGGCCGCAGGGGCGCTCGAGTACCTCGAGTCGCGTGATTTCACCGAGCCCATGTTCGTCTTCGCGATCATGGTGGTGGCCGCGAGCCGGCCGATCCTGAACCTTTCGCTGGTCATCGTCGAGTGGGTCTCGAAGATGCTCCCGCTATCGTCGTCCGTCGCAACCTATTTCGTGGTGCTGTCGGTCGTGCCCCTGCTCGGCTCGTTCATCACCGAGCCCGCCGCGATGACGCTCGCCGCGCTGCTGCTGCGGGACCGCTTCTATTCGGCGGGGCTTTCGACCCGGCTGCAGTACGCCACCATCGGGGTGCTCTTCGTCAACGTCTCGATCGGCGGGACCCTGACGCCGTTCGCCGCGCCGCCCGTGCTGATGGTGGCGGGCACCTGGGGCTGGGACCTGCCGTTCATGCTGACCCATTTCGGCTGGCGCGCGGCGCTGGCGACCCTCGTCAACGCGGCCGGGGTGACGTGGCTGTTCCGGCACGAGCTCTCCCGGATCCCGCCGGCCGAGCCGCAGCACGCCGACATGAAGGTGCCGGCGGTGCTCACCCTGGTCCACATGGCCTTCCTGGCGGGCATCGTCGTCTTCGCCCACCACGCCGTGGTCTTCATGGGCATGTTCCTGTTCTTCATGGGCGTGGCCACCGCCTACCCCCGCTACCAGGACCGCCTGATCCTGCGCGAGGGCCTGCTGGTGGCGTTCTTCCTCGCGGGCCTCGTCGTGCTGGGCGGCCAGCAGCGCTGGTGGCTGCAACCGCTGCTCGAGGGCATGAGTCCCACGGTGGTGTACTACGGCGCGACCGCGCTCACCGCCATCACGGACAATGCGGCGCTTACCTACCTGGGGTCGCTGGTGGAGGGCCTGTCGGACGAGTTCAAGTACTCGCTCGTCGCCGGTGCGGTGACCGGCGGCGGCCTGACGGTGATCGCGAACGCGCCGAACCCGGCGGGCTACTCCATCCTGAAGCGCAGCTTCGAGCACGAGGAAATCAGCGCGCTGGGCATCCTCGTGTCCGCGTTGATCCCAACGCTCGTCGCGATCGCCGCCTTCCGTTTCATCTGAGCGCGCCGTCGCGCCCGGAACGCATCCGGGTGCGGGCAAGGTGGGGCGGATCAGCCCTTGAGGCTTTCGACGAGCTCGATGTAGCGACGCTTCGCCTCGTCGCCGTCGGTTCCCTCGAGGGCCTTCCAGGCGTCCCACTTGGCGCGCCCGACGAAGTCCGTCATGCCGGGTCGTTCGCCACTGGCATCGCCTTCGGTCGCCTGCTTGTACAGGGCGTAGAGCTGGAGCAGGGTGGCGTTGTCCGGGCGCTCGTCGAGGCGCCTGGAATCGGCGACCGCTTCTTCGAATCGCTTGCCGAGATCTTCCATCGGGGTTCTCCTGGGTGGCGCGAGTATCATAGCAAGCGCAGTCGGCGCGCCCGGGCCGGGCGCGGGGAGGAACGATGGATCACGAGAAGGTCCGCGGCAAGGATTCGGCGGGCGCGGATGCCGCCAGCGTGCTCGAGTTCTGGTTCGGCGCAGGCGCCGCCGATGCGCCGCGAGAAGTCTGGTTCCGCAAGGATCCCGCATTCGATGACGAGATCCGACGGCGCTTCGGCGGGCTCGTCGAGGATGCCCTGGCCGGCCGGCTCGATCACTGGGAGTCGGCCGGGCCCGAATCGGCGCTTGCGCTCGTCATCGTCCTCGACCAGTTCACCCGCAACCTGTTTCGCGACACCCCGCGCATGTTCGCCGGCGACGACCGCGCCCTCGCCATTGCGCGGCGCCTCGTCGACTCGGGCGCCGATCGCCGGCTGACTCCCGTGCAGCGCTGGTTCGCCTATATGCCGTTCGAGCACGCCGAATCGCTTGCCGAGCAGGAGCGTGCGGTCGCGCTGTTCGACGAGTTGCGCGCGTATCCGGCAAGCGTGGGCGCGTATGATTGGGCGGTCCGGCACCGGGACGTGATCCGTCGATTCGGGCGCTTTCCCCATCGCAACGAGATCCTCGGGCGTGAATCCACCGCCGACGAGATCGCCTTCCTCGCGACCCCGGGATCGCGCTTCTAGCATGATGCCCAAGCTCCTCCTCTTCGTTCACCTGCTCGCCGTCGCCGTCTGGATCGGCGGCATGTACTTCGTCCTCGCCTGCCTGCGGCCCGCCAGCGCCGACCTCCTGCCGGCGCAGCGCGCGCCCCTCCTCGTGGCGGCGCTCGAGCGCTTCTTCGTCCATGTCGCGGTTGCCATTGTGGCGCTCTGGGCGAGCGGACTCGCAATGCTGCTGCCCGTCGGGCTGGCGGCGGCCCCTCCGGGCTGGCACATGATGCTGGGCGGCGGCGTGGTGATGACGCTGGTGTTCGCCTGGATCCGCTGGGTCGTCTTCCCGCCGGCGCGCCGCGCCGCCGCCACCGACGACTTGCCCGGCGCCGCGACGGGGCTCGGCCGGATCCGCCTGCTGGTGATCGTGAACCTCGCGGTCGGCATCCTGACGATCGCGGCGGCGACGCTCGCCGCCTGAGGAGCGAACTCGCCAGCCATGCTGCGGATCGAGTTCGACAGCGACCCGGCCGCGCTGGCGCGACGCTTCGTCGCGGCGATCGATCCCGCCTCGCGACCCGTCCTCGTGCCGGACGTGGTCCTGGTGCCCACCCTCGGGGTCGGCGCCTGGCTCGAGCGTCTCGTCGCCGAGCGCTACGGGGTCGCCGCGCTTCTCGAGGTCTCGCTCGGGGGCCGCTACATCTGGCGGGCCCTGGAACGCATGATCGGCGACCTGCCCGCGCGCTCGCCGTTCGAGCCGGAGCGCGCCCGCTGGGTTATCTTCGAGGCGCTCGCCGACCTGCCCCCGGATCCCGACTGCGAGCCGCTGCGCTCGCGCGTCGCCCGGCTCGATGCCCGCGAGCGATTCGCGCTGGCGAGCGACATCGCGCGTTGTTTCGACCGGTATCTCGCGTTCCGGCGCGACTGGCTCGCACAATGGGGCCAGGGGCGGCTGGTCCACGGCGCCGATCCGGCCTTCGTCCACGAACGCTGGCAGCGCTGGCTGTGGCGGCTCCTGCTCGACAAGCTCCCCAACGTCTCGCGTCGACATCCCTTCGACCGCTTTCGCGATGTCCTCGGGCAGGCTCGCGACGCCGGCGACGCGGCGCTGGAGCGGCTCGGCGAGCGGCTCGCGCCTGGCCGGATCTTCGTGTTCGGGGCCTTGTCGATGTCGCCCGAGCAGTTCCGGCTCCTCGCCGAGTTCGGCACGCTGCGCGACATCCACTGGTTCGCCCCCGATCCCAGTCGCGATTTCTGGGAGCACGTGGTGTCGCCGGCCGAGGCGGCGCGGCTTGCGGGCGAGGACCCGACCCAGGCCTGGCTGTTCGAGAGCGAGCCCGCCATCCTCGGTGCCTGGGGCAAGTCGCAGCGCGACTTTCTCGCGCAGCTGCGCCTGCTCGAGGGCGAAGCCGAGGTCGAGGTCGACGACACCTTTCGCGACGAGCCCGTCGCACCCGCTCGCGACGCGCTCGACGCGCTGCGCAAGGCGGTCCTGCGGCTGGACGATGGCGCCTGGCAGGAGCTGCCGGCCGAACGGACGGAGCGCTCGATCGAGATCCACGCGACCCATGGCGAGATCCGCCAGGCCGAGGTGCTGCACGATCGCCTGCTCGATGCCTTCGAGTCGCTGCCCGGCCTCGTCCCGGGCGACGTGGTGGTGTATTGCAGCGACGTCGAGCGGTTCGCGCCCGCGATCGACGCGGTCTTCGGTTCGGCCCCGGACGCCCGGCGGCTGCCGTACCGGATCGCGGACCGCGGTCCGCGGGCCGATCCGGCGGTGCGCGCCGTCGTCCACTTCCTCGCGCTCGCGCGCGGCCGGCGGGACGTCGCCGGCCTGTTCACCCTGCTGGGCAATCCGCTCGTGCGGCAGGGCTGCGGCCTGGACGAGGAAGACGTGCGCCGGCTCGCCCGCTGGCTCTCGGATGCCGGCATCCATCACGACGAACGCGCGGAGCCGCAGGCCGGCAAGCATGGCTGGCAGGCCGGGCTGGAGCGGCTCGTCCTCGGCATGCTCGGCAACGAGGCGGTCGGCGTCACGGGCGGCCGCCGGCCGGTGGGCGGGCCCACGTTCGCCGATTCGCATGCGCTGGAGCGTGTGCTCGCGATCCTCGGCCAGGTGGAAGAGTTCGCCGCCGATCCGCGCGAACGGTCGCCCGCCGCCTGGGCCAGGGGGCTTCTCGACTGGTGTGACGCGATGCTCGCGCCGGTGGGCCCCGATGCGCCGGGGCTGGCGCGGGTTCGCGAGGCCGTCGCGCGCGTGGTCGCCAGCGCGGCGGGCATCGCGAGGGCGATCCCGCTCGAGGTCTTCGAGGCGGCGCTCGATGCGGAGCTCGCTTCGGGCGGCGTGGCCGCGCGAGCGAGCGGGGCCATCACCGTGTGTTCGCTGGGGGCACTGCCGGGCGTGCCCTTCCGCGTGACGGCCATCCTCGGCATGGACGACGAGGCATGGCCGCGTCGGTCGCACCGGCTCGAGTTCGACCTGATGGTCGCGAGGCCGCGCTTCGGGGACCGGCTCGCCCGCTACGACGATCGCGGCGCGTTCCTCGATGCGGTGCTCGCGACCGGAGATCGCCTGATCGCGCTGTACACGGGCAGCGATGCGCGCGACGACAGCCCCCGCAATCCGTCCGCGCAGCTGCGCGAGCTCATCGACTACCTCGGACGCTGCAATGCCGGGGTCGAGGTCCGGCGACACGGACTGCAGCCCTTCGGCGTCGCGGCGTTCGATGGCGGCACCCCGGGCGGCAGCTTCGCGAGCGAATGGCTGGAGGCTGCCCGGGCGGTCCTCGAGCCCCCCTCGCGCCGGCCCGGCCAGTCCCCCGTCGCCCGGCCGGGCTGGCGCCCCGGCGGCGACGCCCCCGTGCCCGAGGCCGGTGACGCCGCCATCGACGACGCACGACTGGAGGAGGTCGTCGGCGACCTCGCCTCGCCCGCGCAGTCCTACTGCCGCCATGCGTTGCGCATCCAGCGTCCCTTGGCCGCCGCGATCCACGATCCGGTCGCGCCGTTCGATCCGACCGCCGTCGACCGGGCCCTGCTGGATCGCGCGCTGTCGCCGATATGGCGCGGCGAGAGCGATATCGACTCGCTGGCGGACCTCGTGCTGGACGCGCCATGGGCGCCGGCCGGGGTCGGCGAGGGACTCATGTCCGAGGAACTGCGCAACAGCGTCGCGGGGGCGCTGGCGGCGCGATCGGCGCTGCTCGATGCCCTCGGCATCGCGGACGGCGCGGGCGAGTCCCGCATCGTCCGCTGGGGCGACGCGGATGCCGGGATCGTCGGGCGGCTCGAGGGCATCCACGACGATCGCGTGCAGCTGCTCGTGAACGCGTTCGGTGCGCACCCCCGGGCGCTCGTCGATGCCTGGCTGCGTCATGTGCTGTGGATCGCGTCGGACGGCCGCGCGGCCGACGAGGCGATGACGATCCTGGTCCATCGCGACGACGGCCAGTGGCGCGCGACCCGCGTCGGCGTCGAGCGCCAGGGTATCGCGCGAGCGGGCCCGGCCGAGTCCGTCAGGCACGCGCTCGCATGGTCGCGGCGGATCCGGGAGGAGGCGCTGCCGCTGTTCCCGCGCGCCATCTGCGCCGTCATGGCCCAGGGCGGCAAGCCGGAACCCTTCGAGGAGTCCAGGGCCTTGCGCAAGCTCGAGGAAGAGCTCGCGAAGGGGAAGCCCTGGTCGGACACCGAGTCCGGCGCCTTCGCGTACGAGATCCTCTGGCGCGCGGGTCTGCCGGACGCGGAAGAGGTGCTGGCGGCGGGGCTCGCCGCCTACCGGCCCATCTTCGGCGCGATCGGAAGATCGATGACCCTGGGCGACATGTGCAAGGCGCTGAGGCGGCCATGAGCGCGCTCGACGGTCATCCGGTACTGGCCCCGGACGTCTTCGACGGCTTCACGCTGCTCGAGGCGGACGCCGGCACGGGCAAGACCTGGACGCTCGCCAACCTGGTGCTGCGCGCGCTCATCGAGCGCAACGCGAGCATCGACGAGATCGTGGTGGTGACGTTCACCCGCAAGGCCGCCGCGGAACTGCGCGATCGGATCATGCGCGCGATCGAATCGCTCGAGGCGGCGCTCGCGGGCGACCCCGCGACCGACCCGTTCATCGCCGCCTACCTGCCGCGTTGCGAGCCCGGACGCGACCTGCATCGCCTGCGGCGCGCCCGGGCCCTGTTCGAGGAGGCGCCGATCTCGACCATCCATGGCCTGTGCCAGCGCATCCTTGCCGAGCAGAGGCTGAGCATCGCGCAGCCCGCCGGCGCGGAGCTGCGCGACATCGAGCAGGCGCAGGTCGAGGCCGGCGTGCAGCGCTGGTGGCGTCGGATGCTCGTCGAGGAGGATGCATGGACGGTCGGGGTGCTGCTCGCGGCGGGCAATTCGGCGGCCCGGCTCGCGCGCGGCCTGCGGCGGCTGCTGTCCGACGATTCTCGGGGGATCGCCCCGCCTGCGGTCGATCGGGCCTGGTACGCGTCCGAGCTGCGCCGGCTCGCGGAGGCGGCGCGCGAGGCGTTGCGCGTCGAACGCGATGCGTATCGCGCGTGGCTGCGCTCGACCCGGGGCATCAATGGGCGCTCCTATACCGAGTCCAACATCCGCAGGTGGTTCGAGCAGCTGGCGGTGTCGCTCGACCGCCTGCCCGTCACGCTTGCCGACATGGGCACCGCTCGGGCGCGATTCGGCGCGTCGGCCTTCGCCGGCGTGACGCAGGCGCCGCCGCCGTTCGCGCTGGCGGGACTGCTCGATGAGATCGACACGCTGCTCGCCCGAAGGGCGGCCCTGCGCGCCGGCCTGCTCGTGGAGCTTCGCGAGCGCCTGGCCGGGGAGATCGCCGCGCGCAAGCGCGAAGAGCGCCTGCAGACGTACGACGACCTGCTGCTTCTCACGCGCGATGCACTGCGCGATCCCGCGCAGGGCGAGGCGCTCGCCCAGCGCCTTCGGCGGCGCTACCCGATCGTCTTCGTCGACGAATGTCAGGACACCGATCCCTGCCAGTGGGAGATCCTGCGCCGCCTGCATGCGCCGACGTTTCGCGGCGAGGCCGACGCCGGGCTCAGCCTGGTCCTCGTGGGCGATCCGAAGCAGTCGATCTATGCGTTCCGGAATGCCGACGTCTTCGCCTACCTGTCGGCGCGGACCGGCGCCCGGCGGCGACTGCGGCTCACCCAGAACCAGCGCGCCTGCGACGAGCTCGTGACGGGCATCAACGCGCTCTTCGCGTCGCCGGGCGTCTTCGCGCTCGACGAGATCGATTTCGTCGAGGCGCAGCCCGGGACGAGACCGCGCCGCAAGTGGCGGCCGCCGGCCGGCGACGGCCGGCGGGCGCTGAATCTCGTCGAGGTCCCTGCGGAAGCGTCCAGGGCGCCGGAGATCGAGGCCGCGGCGCTCGCCGCGATGGCGAGCGAGGTCGCGGGGCTGCTTTCCGGCGCGCGTGGCGAGATCGTCTCGCCCGAAGGGAAGACGCGCGCGCCGACCGCGCGCGACATCGCCGTGCTGGTGCGCAAGGCGGAGGAGGGCGAGCGCGTGAAGCGCGCCCTGCGCGAACGAGGGATCGGGGCGGTCGAGATCAGCCGCCAGAGCGTCTTCGCCACGCGCGATGCCGCGGAGCTGCTTCGCATCATCGATGCCGTCGCCGATCCGGCCAGCGTCTCCGCCATGCGCGCCGCCCTGCTGACGGCGCCGATCGGATACGACGCGCCGACCCTCGAGCAGGCGGTGCGCGAGCCGCTGGAATGGAGCCGGCTGGTCGAGCGCTTCGCAAGCGCCGCGAGCGCCTGGCGCCACGTGGGGCCCGTCGCCGCGCTGCGGCGCCTGCTCTTCCACGACTTCGCTGCCGCGTCGCGGCTGGCGGCCGACCGCGACGCGGAGCGACGGCTGACGAACCTCATGCACCTGCTCGAGCTGCTGGGGGCGATGCCCGAGGCGCGTGAGGAGGCGATGCTGGCGCGCAGCGCGCTCGCGGAGCGGATCGCGCGCGCGGCCGAGGGGCGCGACGAGACGGCGGAGCTGCGGCTGGAGAGCGACGCCGACCTCGTGCAGATCCTGACGATGCACAAGTCCAAGGGGCTCGAGTTTCCGATCGTCTTCATCCCCTTCGGCTGGCGTGGGCCGGGTTCGACCGCGAGCGACGAGGACGTCGAGATGCACGAGGCGATCGAGGACGGCTGGCGCGCGGTGCTCGTGTGCGGGCCGCGGCACGACGGGGAGCCGGAGGATCTCCAGGGCATGCGACAAAGGGCGGAGGTCGAGGCGCTCTCGGAGGCGATGCGGCTCATGTATGTCGCCATCACGCGCGCGGAGCTTCGCCTGTACCTGTTCTGGACGGAGAAGTCGAAGGGTGGCGCCGTTGCCAGGCTGCTCGGGGATGCGCCGCGCGACCGGATCGAGGCGATGGCGCGCGCCCATCCGGAAGCGATCGCAGCCTTCGACTGCGAGGCGCTGCGCGAGTCGGCCGGGGGTGCGCCCGCGATGTCGCCGGCTCGCGAGCTCGCCGCGCGCGAGTTCCGGGCCCGGGTGCCCGCGCCGTGGGAAGAGCGCAGCTACACGGGGCTCATGCGCGCGATCCGGCCGGAGGAAGCGGGCCTCTCGCTTCCCGCGACCACCGTCGATGCGCCTCGCCCGGACCATGACGAATGGGTCCCGGGGGGCGACGATCCCGGCACGGCCGCCGTCGAAGTGCAGGAGCCGGGCGAGCGGCCGGTGCGCCACGTTTTCCCCGCGGGTGCGCGCGCCGGCACCGCCCTGCACGAGGTGCTGGAGACGGTGGATCTCGCGCATCCCGTGCCCCCGGACCGGGTCGCCGAAGTGCTCGGGCGCCACGGCATCGACGCCGATGCCGGTGCGGTAGCCGCCTGGCTGGACGGCGTGCTCGACACGCCCCTGCGCGATGCGGGCGGCGCCTCGCTGGCGCTCCGCGCGCTGGACAATGGCAGCGTCATGCGCGAGCTCAAGTTCACGCTGCCCGCCGAATTCGCAGGCGCCCGGGATCGCACGCGTCGCATCGTGGACATCGTGCGCGGCGAGTTCCCGATCGATGGCCGGCTGCTCTCGAGCGCGGACTGGCACGGTTATCTCGGCGGGTTCATCGACCTCGTCTTCGAGGCGGACGGCCGCTACTGGATCCTGGACTGGAAGAGCAATCGCCTCGGCGCGGACGATGCCGCCTACGGGCCAGCGGCCCTCGCCGATTCGATCGCGAGGCACGGCTATGCCTTGCAGTTCTGTCTCTATACCCTCGCGATCCATCGCCTGCTCGGCTCGCGGCGGGCGGACTACGACTACGACCGCCATTTCGGCGGCGTCTTCTATGCGTTCCTCCGCGGAATGACCGGCACGGCGGACAGGGGCGTGCATTTCGCCCGGCCGACGCGCGGGCTGGTCGAGGCGCTAGATGCCCAGCTCTCCGGCGTGGGGGAGGGAGGACGGCGATGAACGCGCAAACGCCTGGCGGGACCGCGCGTGGCCGCGCCGGCGCCTTCGATCCGGCGGCCGAGGCACCGGCGAGCTGGCTCGCCCTGCTGGCCGGCGCCACCCTGGCGCGGCTGCACGAGGCCGGCGGCGGTGATCCCGCGGGCCGCGCGGTCCTCGAGGAGATCGGTCGCAGGCTCTGGCAGGCGGCCTCCGAAGGGCATGCCTGCATCGATGTCGATCGGCGCGAGATTGCCGTGCTGGACTCGAGCCCCGTGGTGGACGTCGTCCCCGCGGAAATGGCCGGGACACCCGCGGGAGGCTTTGCCGCCACCCGTCCCCTCGTGCTCGATGCCGGCAAGCTGTATCCGCAGCGCTTCTGGGCGGCGGAGACCCGGCTTGCGGCCGCACTGCTTCGCCATGCGCAGGCCGCGCCGCTCGCCGATGCGCAGCACATCGCCGCGGCGCTGGATGCCGCCTTCGGTCCGGCGGACGCGGGCGAGCCCGACATGCAGCGCCGCGCCGTCGAGCTCGGCCTGACCCGACGACTGCTCCTGCTCTCGGGCGGCCCCGGCACCGGCAAGACGACCACGCTGGCCCGGTTGATCGACATCGCCCGCCGCCTGGCGCCGGAACTGCGGATCGCGGTCGCGGCCCCGACGGGCAAGGCGGCTGCGCGCGCGACGGAGGCGATGCAGGCGACTGCCGGGGCGCCGGTCGGGTCGCCACCCGGCACTGGCCGGGTCGCGGCCGTCGCCCCGGTGCGGGGCGGCCTGACGCTGCACCGCCTGCTGGGTTCGCGTGGCCCCGGGCGCGGCTTCGCGCGCGGGCCGGACGATCGCCTGCCGTACGATCTCGTCATCGTGGACGAGGCATCCATGATCGATCTCGAGATGGCCGATGCGCTGCTCGCCGCCCTCGACCCGCAGGCACGGCTGGTGCTGGCGGGCGACCGCGACCAGCTCGCCTCGGTCGAGCCGGGCGCGGTCTTCGGCTCCGCGTGCCAGGTGCGCGAGGGGCCGGTGGGCGAATGCGGCGTGATGCTCACACGGAACTATCGGCAGCGCGATGCCGCCCAGATCGTCGCCTTCGCCGATGCGGTGCGCGCGGGCACGGTCGGCGACGGTTTCGAGCTGCCCGCCGACGGCCCGGTCGTGTTGCGCGGGACGGACGACGAACCGCCGGGGCAGACGATCGCCCGGGTCTCCCGCGAGGTGGCAGGGCGCTTCGACGCGCTCTGGGCCCGGATCCGCGACGCGTCGTCCGCCATGGACGCCGCTGCGCTCGAGTCGTTCGCGCGCGGCGTGCTCGCCGGCTACGGTCGCCTCGGCCTGCTGTGCGCCCTGCGGGAAGGGCCGCTCGGGGCGCGCCGCGCGAGCCGCGAGATCGACGGGATCGCTCGCCGCGTGCTGGGCGCCGCCGACGCGCGCGCGTGGTACCCGGGCCGGCTGGTGATCGTCCGCGGCAATTCGCCGGAGACCGGGCTTTTCAACGGCGAGATCGGGGTGTGCCTTGCCGTGGACGGCCAGCTCGTGGCGGTCTTCGACCGGGGCCGCGAGGTCTCGGCCATTCCGGTGCTCCAGATGCCGGCGTGCGACGATGCCTGGGCGCTCACCATCCACCAGTCCCAGGGCTCGGAATTCGACACGGTGCTCCTCGTCCCGGCGCCGGCGGGCCATCCCCTGGCGACCCGCGAGAGCCTCTATACCGGCATCACCCGCGCGCGATCGCGAGTGGAGATTTTCGGGGGACCGGCGGCGATCGAATGGGCGGCCCGTCACCCGACGCACCGCGACGGCGATCTCGCCCGGCGGCTCGTGCCGCGAGTAAACTCGAATGGACGTACCGCGGGCGCAGCCAGTCCATGAAGTCGAGACCTGCCAGCAAGCCTGTCGCGAACCGCCGCACGACGGGCGAGCGCTACTACCGTACGTCGGCCTGGGACGAGGCAGGGCCCCTCGAGATGCTGAGCGCGCGGTTCGCGCTGCAGGCATTGCTGTCCCTCGGGCCCAGGTTCAACCTGCGCCGGGACATCAACAACGTCGTCGTGCTCGCCGGTCGCTATTTCGTGTGGCCCGAGCCCGTGCTCGCGCGCCTGCGCGATTTCCTCGGGAGACGCTGCAGCGACCTGCCGGCCTGGGAGGGCGTCGGCAAGGTCTCGCTCGACGAGCTGATGTCGCGCTTCGGCGGCTGGAACGGCCTCTACGACGACGTGTCGATCTACTACTACCTCGACGAGTTCGTGAAGCTCCACGCCAAGGAGCTCCTGGGCGTATTCCAGGCGACGATCGCCGAGTTCGACGCGCGGCTCGCGCGACGGCGGATCCGGCTGGTGGAGAACATCGACATGCTCTCGGGGGTGCTCGGGCTGACGGACGCCGCGCGCTCGGTCCTGCTGCACGCCTCGCTGTGCAAGTACCAGCGCGACCTGCGCCCCATCCTGGTGGACTGCAAGGCCCAGAGTGCCCAGGAGGCCTACGGCATGCTCGGGCAGGTGCTGGGCCATGACGCGTCGGCGATCGCGGAGGCCTTGCGCGCCGGCGGACGGCTCGACTCGCTGGGCCTCATCGAGCCGCCCATCGCGGAGCACTCGATCACCGACCTCGGCGACCTGATGCGGGTGTCCGACAAGCTGCTGGCGGTCCTCACCGCCGAATACCGCAGCGAGTCCTCGATGATGGCGGCCTTCACCCGCCCGGCCGGCGAATCGACCCTGTCGCTCGAGGACTTCCCGCACGTCGAGGCCGATGCGCGCTATCTCGTCGCCCTGCTGGGGGCGGCGGCCGCGAGCCAGGAGCGGGGCGTCAACGTGCTCCTCTACGGTCCGCCCGGAACGGGCAAGACCGAGTTCGCCAAGCTGGTCTGCGGCCTGGCGGGGCTCGAGCTCTACGAGGTGGACTGCCTCGACCCCGACGGCAACAGCCTGTCTGGCCGGGAGCGCTACCGTTCGCTCCAGGTCTCGCAGGCGTTCCTCAAGGGCCGCGCGCGCGCCGCGATCCTCTTCGACGAGGTCGAGGACGTGTTCCCGCCGGTCGCCCAGGAGCTGGCGGGGCTGTTCGGCGGCGACGAGCGTCGCGCCGGGTCGGTCAACGGCAAGGCCTGGGTCAACCAGACGCTCGAGCTCAATCCGGTTCCCACGCTCTGGATCTCGAACGCCATCAGCCAGATCGACCCGGCGTACCGGCGGCGCTTCCAGTTCCACCTCGAGCTGGCCACGCCGCCGCAGCGCGTGCGCGAGAACATTGCGCGCAAGTATCTCGGCGGGCTGGGGGTCGATGACGACTTCGCGCGCAAGGTGGCCGCGCGCCCCATGGTCACGCCGGCGCAGATCCAGTCCGCCGCGCGCTTCGCGCGGCTTGCGCGCCAGCGGGTGGACGAGCCGGTCGAGTCCCTGGTCGAGCGCCAGCTCGACCTGGCCGATCGCGCGCTCGGGGTCCCGGCCACGCAGGAGGGATTCCGGGTGCAGGTCACGCGCTACGACCCGGGCCTGCTCAACATCGAGTCGCGGTTCCCGGTCGATCGCATCGTGGCCGCCCTGGTGGACCGTCCCCGGGCCACCCTGTGCTTCCACGGCATGCCGGGCACCGGCAAGACGGCGCTCGCGGAGCACATTGCCCGCTGCGTCGAACGGCCCCTCATGGTCCGGCGCGCCTCCGACCTCGTGAGCAAGTACGTCGGCGAGACCGAGCAGCAGATGGCGCGCATGTTCGACGAGGCCGCGCGCGAGTGCGCCGTCCTGCTGCTGGACGAGGCCGACAGCTTCCTGCAGGACCGTCGCGGGGCGGTGCGCACCTACGAGGTGAGCGAAGTCAACGAGATGCTCCAGGGGATGGAGCGCTTCGACGGCGTATTCATCTGCACCACGAACCTGTTCGATCGCATCGACGAGGCCGCGCTGCGTCGATTCACGTTCAAGCTGCGTTTCCTGCCGCTGGACCCGCGGCAGCGCGAGCGCATGTTCGTCGCCGAGGCGCTCGACGGCGACGCGGACGCGCTCGACGCGGCCGTCCGCGCCCGCCTTGCGCGCCTGTCGCTGCTCACCCCGGGCGACTTCGCGGCGGTCAAACGGCAGTTCTCGGTCCTGGGCGAGCGGGCGCAGCCGCTCGAGTTCCTCGAGCAGCTCGAGCGCGAGCATGCGGTCAAGCCGGACCTGCGATTTGCGCGGCCCGTGGGCTTCGTGCGCTAGTCGCCCCGGGCCACAGGTTCATGACGACACGACGGGGAAGAAGATGGCCGAGTTCGAGGATGCACGCGCGGTCTGGGATCGTCGGTTCTCCGAGGCCGATGGCCTCCTGTTCGGGGCCGAGCCGAATGCCTGGCTCGCCGAGCATCACGGCCTGCTCCCGGCCGGCGGCAGGGTGCTGTGCGTGGCCGACGGCGAATCGCGCAACGGCGTCTTCCTTGCTTCGGCGGGATTCCAGGTCACCGCGTTCGACATCTCTTCCGTGGCCGTGGACAAGGCGCGCGCGCTGGCGGCCGAGCGCGGCGTCCAGCTCGAGCTGTTCGTCGCCGATATCGAAAGCTGGCACTTCGAGCCGGATGCCTTCGACGCCGTGGTCGCCATCTTCATCCAGTTCGCCGGGCCGGACCTGCGGGCGCGCCTGTTCGAGGGTTTCCAGCGCACCATCCGTCCGGGCGGCGTGCTGCTGATCGAGGGCTACGGCGAACGGCAGCTGCGCTATCGCACCGGCGGGCCGGGCGTGCCCGAGAACCTCTACCGGATGCGCCCGCTGCTCGATGCCTTCCCGGGCTGGGAGATCCTCGCCAGCCGCGATGCCGACATCGTGCTGTCGGAAGGCAATGCCCACTCGGGGATCTCCCACAGCGTTGCCGCGGTCCTGCGCAAGCCCGTGCCGGGAGAACCGACGGTCCGCGCCTAGCCGTTCGCGGCCCGGGCGCCGGCGGCAGTGATGCCCGCCTCCAGGCGGGCGATCTCCGCTTCCACGAGGCGCCCGACGGACGGGCGATAGACCAGGTCCAGGTGGCCGACGCCGTCCAGGCGCAGCACCCGCGCGCCGGGCAGCACCTGTTCGCCCTGCGGATA
>Ga0079224_100005842_pt1 | contig 16218 bp, 16 predicted proteins | sample Stecom2015_FD_80414 | JGI IMG/M metagenome (GOLD analysis project Ga0079224, IMG submission 80414) | Agricultural soil microbial communities from Utah to study Nitrogen management - Steer compost 2015 | ecosystem: Environmental > Terrestrial > Soil > Agricultural land | place: USA: Utah...
CTCGAGCCCGCCGACGCCCGCAGCGCGATCACCGTGGTGGGCAGCAGCGTGACGCTCGACGTGTTGATCGCGAGGAACAGCGCCATCGCGTCGGTGGCGGTGCCCGGGCGTGGGTTCAGCCGGTCGAGCTCCTGCATCGCGCGGATGCCGAAGGGCGTCGCGGCGTTGCCCAGGCCAAGCGCGTTGGCCGAGAGGTTGAGCACCATCGCGCCCATCGCGGGATGCTCCGCCGGGACGTCGCGGAACAGCCGCGTCATCAGCGGGCGAATCAGCCTCGCGAGGATCGTGAGCAGCCCGCCCGCCTCGGCGACCTTCATCAGGCCGAGGAACAGCGCCATCGCGCCGACGAGCCCGATCGCGAGCGTGACCGCATCGCCCGCCGACGCGATCGTCGCCGTCGACAGCTCCTGCATCGGCGAAGGCACGCCGTCGGCGCGTGCCACGGCGAGCTCGCGCCAGGCCGCCGTGCCGAAGGCGACGACGACGATCGCGAGGAAGATCGCGTTCAAGCGGCCGGGGAGCCGGTCGGCGCGAGCTTCAGCAGGCGGACGGCGTTCTCCTTCATGATCAGTGGACGCACTTCCGGCTTGATCGCGAGCTTCTCGAAATCGGCGATCCACCGATCGGGCAGGATCACGGGGTTGTCGGTGCCGAACAGCACGCGATCCTTCAGCAGCGTGTTCGCGTACTGCACGAGCTTCGGCTCGAAGTACTTGGGCGACCAGCCCGACAGGTCGATCCAGACGTTCGGCTTGTGCAGCGCCACCGACAGCTGCTCGTCCTGCCACGGCACGCCGGGATGCGCCATCACGATCTGCAGGTCGGGGAAATCCGCGGCGACGTCGTCGATGTGGATCGGATTCGCGTACTTGATGCGCAGTCCGCCGCCACCGCGCATCCCGGCGCCGATGCCCGTCTGCCCGGTGTGGAACAGCGCCGGAAGGCCGGCCTCGGCGATCACCTCGTACAGCGGGTAGACGTCGCGGTCGTTCGGGTAGAAGCCCTGGATGATCGGGTGGAACTTGAAGCCCTTGACCCCGTAGTGCTCGATCAGGCGTCGCGCCTCGCGCACGCCCATCTTGCCGCGCGCCGGATCGATGCTGGCGAACGGGATGCAGATGTCGGCATGCTCCGCGGCCGACTCGGCGACCTCCTCGTTGGAGATGCGCTTGACGCCCATCCCCCGCTCGTGATCGACGCAGAAGACGACGAAGCCGATCTTGCGCGCGCGGTAGTGGTCGGCCATCTGCGCGATCGTCGGGTGCTTGACCTCGTAGCGGAAATAGCGGCCGCGCGCCTCGAGCGCCTCGGCTTCGGCCTCGTCGGGCAGCATGCGCGTCGAGGTCTCGGCGTGCGTGTGGATGTCGATCGCGACGAGCTCGTCGATGTTCATGAGAACCTCCAGAAGGGAAAACCGGTCAGCGCTGCGCGCGCACCAGCAGCACCGGCACGGGCGAGGTGCGTGCGACGAGCTCGGCGTCGCTGCCCATCAGCACCCGGTCGATGCCGCGCCGTCCGTGCGTGCCGATGACGACGAGATCGGCCTTCCACGATTCGGCCTGCTCGACGACGATGCGTGCGACGCGCTCGCCGCTGCTCTGAATCAGCTCGCTCTCGACGGCGAGCCCCTGCGCCTCGATCGGCGCGCGCGCCTTCTCGAGCAGCGCGTCGCCGGCGGCGAGCAGTCCGGGCAGGATCTCGCGCGCGTACACCGATCCCACCTCGAAGCCGCTGATGTGCGTGAGCGGATCCACCACGTGGATCAGGCGCAGGCGGGCCGAGCACAGCTTCGCCAGGCGCACGGCCTCGGCCAGCGCCGCCTCGGACGTCGCGCTGCCGTCGTAGGGCACGAGAATGCGTTCGTACATGCGGAAACTCCGGATTGGATGCGTTCGCCCGACAGTCTAGCGGGGGCGCGATTCCGGTCGCCGGCCGCCGCGGCCCGCGCTAGGCGCGGGGATGATGCCCACGCGCACGCCGGCGCGCTTACACTAGCCGCGACACGCCACCGATGGCGGAAACCGGAAAACCAATAGAAAAGAAGGAGGAAGACATGAACCGAGCGTTCCGATTCGCCGCGCTCCTGTTCACCGCCGGCTTCGCGATGCCGGCGCTGGCCGCCGACCCGATCGTCATCGGCGTGAGCATCGCGCAGTCGCCGCCGGGCTCCGTCGTGCAGGGCACGCAGGTGCGCGACGGGGTCGAGATCATGACGAAGATGATCAACGACCAGGGCGGCGTGATGGGCCGTCCGCTGTCGATCCTCTACGAGGACGATCAGGGCGTGCCCGAGAAGGGGCGAGCCGCCGCCGAGAAGCTGATCACCCGCGACAAGGTGGTCGCCGTCACGGGCGGGCACCAGAGCTCGGTGTGCCTGGCCGCGATCGAGGTCGCGCATCGCTACCAGACGCCGTACGTCAACACGAACTGCTGGTCCGACGACGTCCGCAAGAAAGGCTACCCGGAGGTGTTCAACCCGGGCAACTACAACACGCGCGTCTCGTCGGCGATGGCCGAGACGATCGCGGCGCTGAAGGTCAAGAGCGTCGTCGCCTTCGCCGAGAACACCGACTACGGCATCGGCCAGGCGAAGCTGCTCGAGGAATTCCTGAAGAAGGCCGCGCCCGACACGCAGTACAAGTACGTCGCACTCGACCGCGCCGGCAAGGACTTCACGCCGGCGGTGCTGCCGCTGCGCGCGAATGCGCCCGACCTCGTCGTCAACATCATGCTGCCGCCCGCGGCGTACATCCTGATGAACCAGCTGTACGAGCAGGGCGTCGCGCCGAGCGCGAAGACGTGGTTCTACGACGGTGCGGGCATCGCCGACTATCCCGATTTCTGGGACAACGTGAAGGAGGCCGGCAAGAACATGCTCGCCTTCGGCCTGTACCACCCGAAGATGCCGATGCCCGAGCTCGGCAGGCAGGTCGGCGAGGCGTACCAGAAGCAGCGCGGCAACGAGCCGAACCGGCTGATCTTCCAGGCCGCCGACTCCGTGCTGCTGATCGCACGCGCGATCGAGCAGGCGAAATCCACCGAAGGCGCGAAGATCATCGAGGCGCTTCGGAACATCGAGTTCGAGGGCACGCGCGGCAAGTTCTCGTTCTCGAAGGAGCCCGGCTACACGTTCCAGCAGTGGGTCGACATCCCGTACGTCACCTACCAGCTCACCGAGGTGAACCAGCCGCTCAGCCAGACCACGCTCATCCAGGTGCCCGGCGAGCCCCTGCACATCGACCGGATCCAGAAGCCGTCGAACTGACGGCGCGCACGCGCCGCACCGACGACGGCACTGCCCGCAGCCCGAGCGCGTGAAGGAGCGATCCTTCACGCGCCCCCGCGGAGATCTCGCGCTTGCTCGCACTCGACCTGTTCGTCAACGGGCTGATCATCGGCCTGTTCTACGCGCTGATGGCCGTCGGCCTGACGATGATCTTCGGCATCCTGAAGGTCGTGAATTTCGCGCACGGCGAGTTCTACATGATCGGCGCCTACACCTACACGCTGGTCTCGCTCGCGCTCGGCGTGCCGCCGTGGCTCGCGCTGCCCGCGGCCGCGCTCGCCGGGGCGCTGCTCGGCTGGGCCACCGAACGGTGGCTGATGCGCCCGCTGTACGCCGGCTACGGCTCGTGGGGCCTGATGAAGGACGAGTACGCCGTCGTCGTCACCTTCGGGCTGTCGCTGCTGCTGATCAACCTGGTCGACAAGGTGATCGGACCGTATCCGATGCGCGGTCCGTCGCTGTCCGAGGTCACGCGCATGTCGCTCGGCCCGTTCATGATCAGCGGCCAGAAGCTGATCACCGCGATCGTCGCGATCGTGCTGCTGGTCGGATTGGCGCTGTTCATCCGCCGCTCGCTGTGGGGCCGCCAGGTGCAGGCGGTCGCGCAGAACCGGCTCGGCGCGTCGATCGCCGGCATCGACACCGCGCGCGCGAGCAGCATCGTCTTCATGGCCTCGGACGTGCTCGCCGCGCTCGCCGGCGCACTGCTCGCGCCGGTGATCAACCCGTCGCCCGACGTCGGCATCTTCCCGGCCGTGAAGTCCTACGTCATCGTCGTGATCGGCGGCATGGGCTCGATCCCGGGGAGCATCGTCGCGTCGCTGCTGCTCGGCGTGCTCGAGAGCTTCGGCGCGGTCTACCTGTCCTACGACTACCGCGACACCTTCGGCCTGGTGCTGCTGATCCTCGTGCTGCTGCTGCGCCCGCAAGGGCTGCTCGGCGAGCGCGTGCGCGAGGTGTGATCCGATGAAGCTGCCTTCGCACCGCAATTTCCTGCGCCGCAAGCTCGGCGAGGAGATGCTGCTTTCGCTCGTCGTGCTGGCCGCGCTCGCGCTGGTGCCGCTCTTCGTCTCGTCGCCGTACTGGCTCGGCGTGCTGATCGTCAGCATGTATTTCGCGATGCTCTCGGTCGGCTGGAACCTGCTCGCGGGCTACGCCGGACAGTTCTCGCTCGCACCGGCCGCATTCGCGATGCTCGGCGGCTACACCACCGGCCTGCTCGCCTGGCACTGGAGCGTACCGCTGGCGATCGGGCTGCCGATGTCGATCGTCGTGCCGGGACTCATCGGCCTGGTGCTCGGCCGCATCGTGTTGCGCCTGTCGGGCCCGTATCTCGCGCTCACCACGCTGTCGTTCGCCGAGATCGCGCGCCTGGTCGTCTACAACTCGATCGATTTCACGCGCGGCGACCAGGGACTGAACGTTCCCGCGCTCGTGGACAGCCGCGTCGCCAACTACTACCTGTTCCTGGTCGCGCTCGCCGCCGCCACGCTGCTCGTCTACGCGATGCTGCGCGCGCCGATCGGCCGCTTCCTGATGGCGATCCGCGACGACGAGGTGGGCGCCGCGAGCCGCGGCGTGAACGTCGTACGCGCGAAGACCATCGCGTTCTTCGTCAGCTGCGGGATCTGCGGATTCGCCGGCGGACTCTACGGCACCTTCGCGCAGCTCGTCAGTCCCGAGCTCGGCCTGATCGCCCAGACCGGCATCGTCATCGCGATGGTCGTCATCGGCGGCATCGGCACGCTGGTCGGTCCGCTGATCGGCGCGGTGCTCGTTTACGTCGCCTCCGAGATGCTGCGCGACGTCGGCAACGTGCAGATGATCGTGTTCGCGCTGCTCGTCATCGTCTTCGCGCGCTTCTTCCGCGAAGGACTCTGGGGGCTCGCGCGCAACGCGTTCGCGCGCCGCGCACCGGCCGCGTCCGCGCCGCCCTCTCCGGCGGGACAGGCATGAGCGCGCTCCTCGAGGTCGACTCGGTCACCAAGCGCTTCGGCGGGCTGCGCGCCGTCGACGGCGCGAGCCTGCACGTCGACGAAGGCGAGCTGCTCGGACTGATCGGACCGAACGGCTCCGGCAAGACCACGCTGCTGAACCTGCTCTCGGGACACATGCGCGCCGACGCCGGGCATGTGCGGCTCGACGGCCGCGAGGTGCTCGGGCTCGACCCGGCAAGGCTCACGCGCCTGGGCGTGCTCCGGATGTTCCAGCTGACCCGCGTGTTCGCCCGCGTGAGCGCCTTCGACAACCTCGTCGTCTGCGGGCTGGCACTGGGCCTCGACGAGCGGCGCGCGTCGATGCGGGCGATCGAGCTGCTCGAGGAACTGCAGCTCGCGCACGTGATGCACCTGGACGCCGGACAGCTGTCGGGCGGCCAGAAGAAGCTGCTCGAGTTCGGCATGTGCTTCATGGTTCCGCCGCGGCTCGCGCTGCTCGACGAGCCCTTCGCCGCTGTGCATCCGGTGATGAAGGAGACCATGGCCGCGTTCATCCGCCGACGCAACACCGGCGGGCAGACCTTCGTCCTCGTGAGCCACGACATGCCGGTGGTCGTCGAGCTGTGCCCGCGTGCGGTGTGCATGAACGCCGGGAAGGTGCTCGCCGAAGGGCCGACGCAACAGGTGCTGCGGGACCCTTCCGTGATCGAGGCGTACCTGGGCGAGCACGCCGCCGACGAGGTCGACCATGCCTGAAGTCGCGCCCGAACGGCACGCCGCGGTGCACGAGGCCGCTCGGCGCGGCGGCGCAGACGAGCCGCTTCTCGCCGTCGAGAAGGTCACCGCCGGCTACCTCGGCGACATCGACGTGCTGCGCAACGTCTCGATGTCGGTGCGGGCCGGCCGCATCAGCGGACTGATCGGACTGAACGGCGCCGGCAAGTCGACGCTGATGAAGACGATCTGCGGCTTCCTGCGGCCGAAGTCCGGCCGCGTCGTCCTGCGCGGACGCGACATCTCGGGGCGGCCCGCGCACACGATGATCGACGACGGGCTGTGGTACATCCCGCAGGAATCGAGCCTGTTTCCGTACATGACGGTGGCCGAGAATCTTCGCCTGGCGCTCGAGGGCCGGCGCGCGCGCTTCGACGAGGTGCTCGAGCAACGCTATGCCGACACGCTCGAGCGCTTCCCGGTGCTGAAGGAGAAGCTCTCGGCACAGGCCGGCGACCTCTCCGGCGGCCAGCAGAAATCGCTCGAGTTCGCCAAGGCGTACATGGTGCAGCCCGAGGTGTGCCTGATCGACGAGCCGAGCATCGGCCTGGCGCCGCGCGTCGCGGCCGAAGTCTTCGAATGGATCGACGCCTTCGCGAAATCCGGGATGGGCATTCTGCTCGTCGACCACAACGTGCGCCGCGTCGTCGCGATGTCCGACCACATCTACGTGATGAGCCTCGGCGAGATCACCGCCGAGGGAACGCCCGCCGATTTCGCCGGCGACCTGCATGCGCAGGTGCGCGAATGGCTCGGCATCAATTTCTGAACCGGCTACGGCACCGACCAGCCGGCCTTCTGCAGCCCTTTCCAGGCGACGACCCGACCGAGCCCGGCTCCTGCATCGACGTCGCTGCGTGTATGGATGCCGGCCCAGATGCGCGCCTCGGCCGCCTCTTCGCCGAGTGCGCGCAGCGCCGCCGCATCGGCCGGGAACACGAGCAGCCTCGTGCGCGCGATCTCGCGGATCGTTGCCGCGGCCGCCGCGCATGCGGGTGCGCGTCCGAAGCCCGACGCGTCGTCCGCGCGTTCCGGCGACACGACCCCGAGCTCACCGTAGAGCGCGCCCGCGGGGCCTGGCCGTTCCCGGCGGCCTTCAACGATCGGCTCGGACGGTCTCGCGCGAGCCAGCCTTCCGCTGCGATAGCGCGATGACGATGCCGACGCTCCTGCTGCAGGCGCTCGTGCCGGACGCCTTCGCGCCGTACGGCACGATCGTCGGCGCCGGCGAACGAATCGGCCGTCCCGTCAACGACGGCACCGCGCAGCGCATCGACCTGCCCGATCCCGACGTCGTCGATCACGGGGGGCGACCCGCACTGGCCGTGTTCCGCGCGCGGGCGGTGCGCCTTCCCTTCGTCGTGCGCGCGCTGGAGCGCCATCGGCGCGGCAGCCAGACCTTCGTTGCGCTCGGTGCGACGCCCTTCGCCGTCGTCGTCGCGCTCGGCGACGCGCGGCCCGACCTGTCGACCTTGCGTGCGTTCCGCGTCGATGCACGCGCCGGCATCACCTTCGCGCGCGGTACCTGGCACCACCCGCTGCTCGCGCTCGCCGACGGCGATTTCGTCGTCCTCGAGCGGCGCGGTGCGACGCCCGATTGCGAGGTCGCCGCCGTCGCCGAAACGCTCCTGGTCGACGCACCGGGAGCCTCCACGAAGCGGACCCAGGCCCCGGACGCGAGCGCCTAGACCGACGCTTCGGCGCGCTCCTGCGAAGCCAGCCGGAAGCGCGCGAGCGAGACCGACATCTGCTCGGCCTGCTCGCTCAGCCTGCGTGCCGCCGAGGCGCTCTGCACGACGAGCGCCGCGTTCTGCTGCGTGACGCGATCCAGCTCGGCGATCGCTCCGTTGATCGAGCCGATGCCGATGCTCTGCTCGCCGGCGGCCGAGCTGATCGCGGCGATCCGCTCGCTGACGGCGCGCACGCGTCCGAGCAGCTCGCGAACCGTCTCCCCAGCGTCTCCGACGAGCCGGGTGCCCGACTCCACCTCGCCGACGCTGCGGTCGATCAGCACCTTGATCTGGCCGGCCGCATCGGCCGAGCGCTGCGCGAGCGAACGCACCTCGGCGGCGACGACGGCGAAGCCGAGGCCCCGGTCGCCGGCGCGCGCGGCTTCGACGGCGGCGTTCAGCGCGAGCAGGTTGGTCTGGAACGCGATGCCGTCGATCACGGCGAGGATCTCCGAGACACGCCTCGCGCTGCTCTCGATCGCCTCCATCGTCTCCGTCACGGCACTCATCGCCTGCCCGCCGCGCTCGGCGACTTCCGTGGCCAACGCCGCGATGCGATCGGCTTCCCGTGCGGAGGCGGCCGACTGGTCGACCGCGCCCGTGAGCTGCGCCATCGTGCTCGCCGTCTGCTGGAGGCTGCCGGCGGCGCTCTCGGTACGATCGCTCAGGTCCGCGTTTCCGGTGGCGACCTCGGCGCTCGTCACCCGAATCGACTCGGCGCTCTCGCGGATCGACGAGACGGTTTCGCCGAGCCGGCGTTGCATCTGGGCGAGGCTGCGCAGCAGCGAGCCGATCTCGTCGGCGCGCCCGGACCCGCAGGACTGCGAGAGGTCGCCTTCGGCGATCGACTCGGCGATGCGCACCGCATCGGCCATCGGCACGGTCAGCGAGCGGCTGGTGCGCCAGGCGATGAACGCGCCGATCGCGATGGCCGCAATGCAGATCGCGGCGAGCAGCACGAGCGCCTGCCGCACCGACTGCCGCAGCGCGAGCTGCGCCTGCGCGCTGCGCTGCTCGAGCGCCTCGCCCAGCGCGTCGAGCGACGCGAGCATCGACCCGGCCAGCGGGACGAGCCGATCGTCGATCGCCTGCTCGTCGTCCCCCATCAGGATGTCGTCGCGCACCTGCGCGCGCACGCGGACGAACTCGGCGCGAGCGGCGTCCACCTGGGCGATGCGACCGGCGAGCGCATCCTCGTCCGACAGCGCCGCGACCTGCGCATTCAGCGCTTCGCTCTGCGCCGCGATCCGCGCCATCTCCTCGTTCAGCTGCCCGCGCAGTCGATTCAGGCGCGCTTCGAGCGCCGGATCCGCGCTCGTGGCCGCATCGAGGCGCGACGCCGTCAATGCCCGATCGAGGTTGCTGCGAACGAGCGCCGACCAGCGCTCGACGATCCGCAAGCGCTCGATGTGGCGCGCGTTCTCGTCGTCGTGTTGCTGGATGGTCCGGACCTGGTATCCCGCGGCGAGCGCCATCGCGACGCCGATCGCGAGAACGACGCCGAAGCCGGCACCGAGCCGGTGACTGATCTTCCGGAATCGCAGGAACGTTCGCAGAGGCCGCATGACGGCCTTATCGGCCGGTGCGCGCGCGAACTGTAGCGATGCGGCCGATCGCATCGGCGGCATCGGTGCCGACGGTTCCGAAAACCCGCACCGACGGTCGACCCACGGACGGGCCCTCGACGCGACGCCTGACAGACTGTCGTGCCTACCCCGACAGGAGTCGCCATGAGAACCGCCGCCGTTTCCGCCCTCGCCTGCACCGCCGTGCTGGTCGCCGGCTGTTCATCGATGCCCTGGGGCCGCTCGTCCGGTGCCGCGGCACGCGCCGACGTCGCACCGACGCAGGGACACACCGCCCGAGGCGTCGTCGAGTTCACGCAACGCGGCGACGACGTCATCGTGGCCGCCTCGTTCAGCGGCCTGACGCCGGGGCCGCACGGCTTCCACGTCCACGAGAAGGGCGACTGCAGCGCGCCGGATGCAACCAGCGCGGGCGGACATTTCAATCCCACCGGCAAGCCGCACGGCGACCCGATGCAGAGCGAGCACCATCTCGGCGACCTACCGATGCTGCACGCCGACGCCAACGGCAACGCGCGGCTGAACGCGACGATGCGCGGCGCGTCGCTGCGCGGCGGTGCGACCAACCTGGTCGGCCGCGCCGTCGTCGTGCACGCGCAGCGCGACGACTTCCGCTCGCAGCCGGCGGGCGATTCCGGCGCACGCGTCGCCTGCGGCGTCATCGCGCTGAAGTGACGCACGCACCGCGCACACGCCGTTGCACCGCGGCGATTGACTTGACGACGCATCGGACTAGAGTGGCGTGACGAACTGCCGGACTGCGGCAGATGCGCGGAAGCGGAGGAGACATGAGCTTTCGGATCGAAGGCCACGGCGCACGACTGCTGGTGCGGATCGAGAACGATTCGCACACGGCACAACAGGTGCTCGAGGCGGTGCACGCGTGCCGCTCGCTGAGCTGGTGGTCCTGTCCGTCGGGCGAGTGCGCCCGCGTGGCCGACTGCCACGCACACGAGGAAGGCGGCAGCACCGTGCTCACGATGACGTCGCGCGCCGGCGAATCGTTGTCGCCGGCCGGCGTCGCCGAATGCCTGCGCTACGTGCTGGGGGCCGACGCCACCGGAGCGGCACACTGAACCACCGGCCGGCCCGCAACGGCGGCGTCCTCGCCGCCGTACGGCTGCTGGCGGTCGCATCGTTCCTCGGCTTCGCGCTGGCCGCGACGGCTGCGCCCGGCGACTTCGACCGCTTCGTCGCCGGCGCGAGCGTCACCGAGCGGGCCCCGGTCGACGGCGACCTGTTCGCCGCGGCGGGCAGCGTCGACGTCGAGGCGCCGGTCGCGGGAGACGCGGTGGTCGCCGGCGGCACGGTCCGGCTCGGCGCCGACGTCGGCCGATCCGTCTACGCGGCCGGCGGCCGCCTGACCCTCGTCGGCCGCGTCGCACACAACGCCCGGCTCGCCGGCGGCCAGGTGCAGATCGAGGCGCCGGCGCACGTCGCCGGAAACCTCACGGTCACCGCCGGTCGCGTCGAGTTGCTCGGCACCGTCGACGGCTCGGTGGGCGCCGCGGGCGGACACGTGCGAATCGACGGGCGAATCGGCGGCGACGTCGACGTGGCCGCGGGCAGCATCGAGCTCGGCCCGAACGCGCGCATCGACGGCAGCCTGCGCTACCGCAGCAGTGAGCCGCTGCAACGCGACCCGACCGCGCAGGTCACCGGCACGGTCGAGCGCCTCGGTGCGGAATCGGCAGAAGAAGCGCACGAGCGGCCGATGCGCTGGATCGGCACCGCCTTCGCCGTGCTCTGGACGATCGGCCTCGCGCTGCTCGCCGCGATCGCGGTCGCAGTCGCGCCGCGCGCGAGCGCCGCGGTCTCGCAGGCGCTGCACCGGCAACCGGGCTTCGCGTTGCTGCTCGGCTTCATCGTGCTCGTCTGCACGCCGATCGCCGCCGTGCTGGCCTTCGTCACCGTCATCGGCATCCCGCTCGGCCTGCTCGCGCTGCTCGTCTACCTGATGCTGCTGCCGGTCGCGTGGATCGTGGCGGCGGTCGGCATCGGCGACTGGTTCGTCACGCGACTGCCATCGTCCGAAGCCGACGCCGTGATGCGACGCGTCGTCGCCGCTGTGCTCGCCGTCGTCCTGCTCGCCTTCCTCGCGCGGGTGCCCTGGGTCGGCGGCTGGATCGCCTTCGTCGCGCTGATGGCCGGACTCGGTGCGCTCGCATTGCAGATGCGCCGGCTCCTGCCCGGATGACGGCCCCGATCGCTATTTGCGCAGCCACCAGACGATCAGCGTCAGGATGATCGAGACGACGATCGAAGTCGTGATCGGGAAGTGAAAGCTGAAATTCTCGCGCACGACCGAGATGTCGCCCGGCAGGCGACCCCATGGGAACCGCGACAGCCACGGCCACAGCAGGCCGACGGCAACGAGAACCAGGCCGAGGACGATGAAGAAGCGCTGCACGACGTGTCTCGCTTCGAAGGCGCGAAGCGCTCGAATCCTACCTTGCCAAGCTACCCCGACCCCGCAGTGCGCCTACGCTTGACGCGGCCCCGCGCGGCGCGGACGATCGTTCACGGCCCTCCGGCCCGGCCGCGGGCGTCCCGTGGCCGGGCACTTCCCGAATCCGTCCCGAACAGGAGCGCGAACATGCCCAAGCCGTTGCCCAGCGGAGCCGACCTGCAGAAGCTGCAAAGCGACACGATCGAATTCACCGGTGCGGCGGCCGCGAAGACGATCGAGGGATTCCGACGGCTGGCCGAACTGAACATGCAGACCGCACGGGCATCGCTCGAGCAGTCGAGCGAGCAGATCCGGGCGTTGCTCGAGGCGCGCGACACCGAGACGCTGACCGAGCTCGTCACCAGCTTCGCGATGCTGCCGCCCGAGAAATTCGCGGCCTATGCGAACGCCGTGTACGCGATCGCGCAGGAAACCGGCGTGGACATCGGAGCGCTCGTCGAGCAGCAGATCGCGCGCAGCAACGAGCAGCTCGCCGAGGCCGTCGAGGCGCTCGCCCGCAACGCCCCGGGCGGCGCCGGCGGCGCCTTCGATTTCATCTCGAGGTCGATGGACGCCGCGCGCACGGCGTACGAGCAGATGCAGCAGGCCGCGGCCCAGGTCGCGCGGCAGGGCGCAGCCGTAGGCGGCACGTCGAAGGCCTGAGACGCGGCCCGGCGGCGGGCGGCCGGCGGCGTCGAACGGCGGCGGCCGGCGGCGCCTCGCGCGCCCGAGGCGGTGCAGCGCCGCTCCGTCAGCCCTCGGGCCGCACGAAGTCGCGCTGCGTCTGCGCGTATCGCACGAACCAGTCGAGCGCGCCCGGGTCGGCCATCGCGCTGCGGTTCGCCGCGCGCTCGGCCGGAACGCCGAGCAGGATCTTGCGCACCGGGACTTCCATCTTCTTGCCGGTGAGCGTCGCCGGAATCGCGTCGACGCGATAGATCCGGTCGGGCACGTGCCGCGGCGTGTACGCGCTGCGCAGGCACTCCTCGATGCGCGCGACGAGCGCGTCGTCGAGCGTGGCGCCCGCGCGCAGCTTGACGAACAGCGGCATGAAGAACTTGCCGCCCGGCAGATCGAGATTGACGATCAGCGCATCGTCGATTTCCGGCAGCGCGGCGAGCGCGCGATAGATCTCGGCGGTGCCGATGCGCACGCCGTGCCGGTTCAGCGTCGCGTCGCTGCGGCCGAGCACGAAGCAGCCACCGCGCGCATTGATGCGGAAGAAATCGCCTTGACGCCAGACGCCGGGGAAGACGCCGAAATACGACTCGCGGTAGCGGCTGCCGTCCGGATCGTTCCAGAACTTCACCGGCATCGACGGCATCGGCTGCGTGATGACGAGCTCGCCGACCTCGTCGACGACGCTCTCGCCGGCGTCGTTCCACGCCTGCGCCGCGACGCCCAGATGCGGCGCCTGGATCTCGCCCGCGTACACCGGTTCGGTGGGCACGCCGCCGACGAAGCCGGTACAGACGTCGGTGCCGCCGCTGCCGGTGCACACCCAGAGATCGGCCTTCACGTTGCGGTAGAACCAGGCGGTGTGCGCGGGCGACACCGGCGAGCCGGCCGGCATCACCGCGCGCAGCCGCGACAGGTCGTAGCGTTCTCCCGGGACGACGCCCGCCTTCGAGAGGATGTCGACGTAGGTCGGGCTCGCACCGAAATAGGACGCGCCGCAGTCCTGCGCCATCCGCCACAGCACGTCGACGTCCGGATGCGCCGGGTGTCCGTCGTAGAGCACCGGCACGACGCCGCACAGCATCGAGCTGGCCAGGAAATTCCACATCATCCAGCCGGTCGTGCTGAAGAAGAACATGCGCTCGCCGCGGCGCAGATCCATGTGCAGCGCGACCAGCTTGAGCATCTCGAGCAGGATCCCGCCGTGCCCGTGCACGATCGCCTTCGGCAGCCCGGTCGTGCCCGACGAGAAGAGGATCCACAGCGGATGGTCGAAGGGAACCTGCTCGAAGCGGAACCCCTCGGCCGCCGTCGGGATGCCGCCCAGCAGCTCGTCCCATCGGTGCACCTGGACGCCTTCGAAATCGAGAGGCGCGTCGCCGAGGCGCGGCAGCACGACGACGTGCTCGAGCGCCTCGAGCCCGGCGACGATCGAACGCAGTTCGTTGCGCCGATCGAAGGCCTTCCCGCCGTAGCGATAGCCGTCCGCGCAGAACAGCACTCTCGGCTGCAGCTGCGCGATTCGATCGAGCGTGCCGCTCGCGCCGAAGTCCGGCGAGACGCTCGACCAGATCGCGCCGATCGCGGTCGTCGCCAGCATCGCGACGATCGCCTCGGGCACGTTCGGCAGGTACGCGACGACGCGGTCGCCGGGCGCGACGCCCAGCGAACGCAGGCGCGTGGCGAGCGTGCGCACCTGCGCGCCGAGCACCTCCCAGCGCAGCGCGGCGAGCGGGCGCGTCTCGTCAAGATACAGCAGCGCGTCCTCGCCGGGACGCTCGTTGCGCAGCACGTGCTCTGCGTAATTGAGCCGAACCCCGGGGAACCATTCCGCGCCGGGCATCGTCCGCCGGCCCAGCACGGGGCCGACCGGCGTCGACGAGCGCACGTCGAAATAGTCGAAGATCGAGCGCCAGAACGCGTCGAGATCGCCGACCGACCAGCGGTGCAGCGCCGCGTAGTCGGAAAAGGCGAGGCCGCGCTCGCGTTCGAGCCAGCGCAGGTACTCGGCAAGGCGGGTGTTCGCGACGCGCCCGGGATCGGGTGTCCAGAGCAACTCGCCTTCACGCACGCGCACGGGATCGAGGTCGGTTCGCAGTTTCAATTCGGGATGCTCCATCGAGGGCCTTCATTCCGTCGACGACGACACGCGGACGCTGTGTCCCGGAGAGCCGCGATCACGTCTCGTCGTCGCCCGCCACTGCGAGAGCGCACGGCACGCCGAGCCGCCGCACCGCGCAACGCAGCCTGGGACGGTCTGCCGACGATGCGGATCCGGCAACCGGTGAGATCGCGAATCATCGCCGAAATCGGCCGCGAGGTGCTCCGCGGTGAGAGCCGTTCTGCGCAACGGCGGGATGCGTCTCGATGGCGATCGTCGCCTTCTTCGGCGCCGGCTCCGGGACGGTGGCGGTGCTCGGCGAGCAGCTCGCCCGGCCACTGGTGCTGCTCGCCGCGGCCGCGATCGGCAGCGTTCTCGCGCCGCTCGTCCAGCGGGTGACGCGGCGCGCTCGTGCTGCTTCCGCGCACTCGGGCGCGTCGAGGACGCCGGCGTGAACACCCTGCTGTTGGAGCAGAACGCGCGGCGCAGGGCGGCGATCGCCGGCCGCGGCCAGAACGCGCGGCGCAGCCTCGCGAGCACCGGCCGCGGCCATCTGCACGAGGACGCTCGCACCGCCGGCGAAGGGCGGGCGCGGCGACTGCTCGAAGACCGGGCAGTGTCGTCCGCGTACTTGGGCATGATCGGCGTCGAGGCCGCCGGTCGACGAAGATGCAGTCGGCGTGCGACGCGCCTCGTTGCCTGCTCGTCGTCGCAGCGGGCGCGGGGCGGACTGCTCGGCGCAGGGCGGACTTCGCGGTATCGGGCGGACTGCACGGTGTCGAGCGGGCTGCGCGGCGTGGCGCGGGCTGCGCGGCGTGGCGCGGGCCGCTCGGCGTGGCGGGGACTGCGCGGCGTGGCGGGGACTGCGCGGCCGACGGGAAGAGCGGCCCTGCGTTCGTCGCCGGAGAGCACGCGGCCCGCAGGAACCGGCGTGACGCCGACACGCGTCCGTATCCGTTCCGACCGCATCGGCCAGCACGTGCCGGAGCGCACTGCCGCTCGTCGATGCCGGCTGCAAACGGAAAGCCGATCCCGAGGGTTTCTGCGCTCGCAGCGTGCGTCCCCACGACGCGTGACGCACGCGCCCGTCAGCCCGCTCGAAAACTCCCGCTTCACGGGACATCCGGCACGTCCAAGGCGTTTCACACGTCAGAACGCCCGGTGGTCGGGACATCTGGCACGCGCTGATTCCGACACGCGCTGAATCGCCCGTTTCTCGGGGTTTCCTGGCGACGGCGTCGCGCTGGCTCTCCACCACGGATGACCCCGACGGCACACGCCGGCTGCAACGCAGTGCGCCGTCTGCGCTCGTCCGGGATCGACCGCAACGGCGCTCGCCTACGCTCGCGTTTCGAGCGCCGCCGGTCGTGGAATGCATTCCACGGGCAAAAGCGCTCGCCTCGCGAGCGATGCCGGCATGCGCGGCATCCTCCGCGCCGCCCGGTGCCTCCGCGCCGCCCCGTGCCGCCCCGTGCCGCCCCGCCGCCCCGCCGCCCCGCCGCCCCCCGCCCCCACCCCCAACCAATCCGGATGCCCCCGTTCGAAAACCGCCGCCCCCCGGAGAACGACGGATGTCGCCGCCACCCGCCAACGCGCAGGCATCGAAGCCGCTACCCGCGGTCGTCGCGCGCGCCCGGGAAACGCAATCAAACGCACCGCAGCCACGCTTCGCCCGGA
>Ga0079224_100005843_pt1 | contig 16218 bp, 15 predicted proteins | sample Stecom2015_FD_80414 | JGI IMG/M metagenome (GOLD analysis project Ga0079224, IMG submission 80414) | Agricultural soil microbial communities from Utah to study Nitrogen management - Steer compost 2015 | ecosystem: Environmental > Terrestrial > Soil > Agricultural land | place: USA: Utah...
AGAGAAACGACCTCGACCTATGCGGACGCTACATTTGAAAAACTGGATCGTGCAGCACCAAAAATTTTTGGTGGTTTCCAAACGTCGGTACGATACAAGCAGTTTGATCTAGGTGCCAATTTCGGTTACGCCATCGGCGGTAAGCTGTACAATTACGCGCGTCAGGAATACGACTCTGACGGAACCTATACGGATAGAAACCAAATGAAATTGTTACCGGGTTGGAGCCGCTGGGAGCAACCCGGAGATGTTGCTACCCACCCTGTAGCTAAATATAATAACCCCGATCAAGGAAACCTAGTGTCTTCTCGTTATATGGAAAATAACGACTTTTTACGCCTACGCTCGCTGACTGTAGGATACAATTGGAAAGTCAATCAATATGGATTTAAGAACGCACGTTTTTATTTTACCGGAGAGAATTTATTTGTGTTAACCAATTACTCCGGCGTGGATCCGGAGATTCCGGCTAATAATGGTGCGGTATTATCCTCTGCGGGACCTGCAGTTTATCCTGCTACACGGAAGTACATGTTTGGTGTGAATGTTTCATTTTAAAAGAAGAAATCTGATGAAGAAAATAGTAATAGCCTTGTTGGCATCGGCAGTGTTTAGTTCCTGTGATATTGAGCGCCTGCCCTATGGATCGATGGATTCAGGGAGTATCGTGGAAGATCCGGCATCTTCCCTAGAATCTTTATTAAACGGAACCTACGGGCAGCTGAAGGCCTGGTCGGATCCGATGCATCGTTGTGGGGAGTATGCAGGGGATAATATCATGATTCGCGGATCATCGACGGACGCTTTTTATGAATTTCTTTCATATTCCCGTTCACCGAATAATTATCGCTTGACCCAGTTTTGGGATAGTGGTTATAAAGCCATTGCGCAGGCTTCTAATATCATCAATATGATTGAGGAAGGGCAGAACGCCGAGTTTGATAACAAACTGGGCGAATGTTACTATGTGCGGGGCATGATGTATTTCTATTTAGTAAGGGCCTTCGGGCGGCCGTATTACCAAAGTCCGGAGACTAACCTCGGTGTCCCCATTGTGAATGGTACCCCTGCGAATGTGGTGGATATGCTGTTGCCGGATCGATCTTCGGTGAAAGAAACCTACGAACAGGCGGTGGCAGACTTAAAAAAGGGTGCCGAGCTAATGACGATCGACAATGGTCCGGTGTATGCGTCTAAAGGTGCTGCGCACGCTATGTTATCACGTGTTTACCTGTATATGAGTGGTACGTATGGTGCGCCAAATAGGGAATATGCCGAGTTGGCGGTAGCTTATGCCGATAGTGTTATCAATGGGGGCGTCTATAGCTTATTGCCGAGAGAGCAGTTTATGAAATACAATACCTATGCACCAGAAGCAAACCCCGAGACAATTTTTGCCGTGAAGCGGGTGGCTTCGGAGTATTCCGGCTCCGACCATTATTACGGTGTCGGCGGTATGTACGCGAATATCGGCGGCCAAGGTTGGGGCGAGATGTATGCCAGCGCTAAGTATATCGAGCTGTTGAATGAAACCGGTAGAAACGACTGGCGCCCGGGCCGCTATAACATGGTGGATGCACGGGCGGCATTTATCGAGCCGACATATGCGCAGAGTGGTCAGGAAGTATTTCGCTTCATCAAAGAGGACGGCGAAAATGTACTGAATTATGTTCAAGCTGCTATTACACGGAGCGGAAACACGATTACTTGCACAGAGGATGGACAGACGTATACGCTGACGCCGGTAAACGCAGTGCAGGAGGTATATAAAATCGTCTACAAAGATGGCAAGACGTATACCGGCGTAATCGACAATTTTATTACGCTTAATCGTGTGTATCCGCAGTTCTATATTGTGAAATGTTCAAGAGAGGGCGAAGATTCACACTTACATTCGCCAGTAATTAGTCGTTTGGGCGAGGTATACCTAAACCGTGCAGAAGCACTGGCCAAACTAGGCCGCTACGGGGAGGCTTTAGAAGACCTGAACCTCATTCGCACACGCTCCATTGTGAACGGGGCTTATACGTCCCTCGATGCTTCTAACGCGGCTGAACGTATAGATAAGGAGCGTCAGCTGGAGTTAGCGTATCAGGCGGAGCGTAGTTATGATGTGTTCCGTAATGGCAAAGCGTTAACTCGTGAATACCCAGGTCCACATGCGCAATTTGAAGTAATCCAGCCTACGGATTATCGTGTAACTTATTACATTCCGCAGGATGCCATTAACTCCTATGCTGGGCGATTGACACAGAACCCTACATCAAATTAACGTTCGGTTTATAGCAAGGGCTACGGAGTACACGTACCATTTTAGCATGTAGGTCAAAAAAGCCACGACAGCAGATGCGTCGTGGTTTTTTGGTAACCTGAATTTCATTGCTATCCATTTGAAATTTAGTACTATTGAAGTAAACCCTGAAGGGTTCGCCTGTTTACAGCAATGTGCCGTTTCATGTTCGACCCCGACGGGGTATGTCTTCTTTTCATATGCCCCGATGGCCGCAGCGGGGTATCGCAAATCTGTCGTACAACGATTAGCCAGTTTATGCTATAAATGTGTAATTTTGCTGTTATGAGTTCGCAAAAAAAAGTCAGGGTACGCTTTGCGCCGAGCCCTACAGGCGGCCTGCACCTCGGAGGTGTACGTACAGCTTTGTTTAATTATCTTTTTGCCCGCCATCACGGGGGCGACTTTGTTTTGAGGATAGAGGATACGGACCAGACGCGTTTTGTGGCCGGTGCCGAAGAATATATAACAGAATGTTTAGCGTGGTGTGGCATAACCCCAGATGAAGGTCCAAATGAACCAGGCGCATACGGGCCTTATCGCCAGAGCGAGCGCAAGCCTTCGTACCGTCAATATGCAGAACAGCTGGTAGAAAGAGGACACGCCTATTACGCTTTCGACACAACGGAAGAGCTAGAGGCACAACGAAAGGAGCATCCCAATTTCCGATACGCTCACGAAAACCGATTGGCGCTGCGCAACTCGCTTAGTTTGCCCGCCGACGAAACAGCCCGGTTGCTGGCGGAAGGACATCCATATACGGTGCGCATCAAGATGCCCGCTGACGAAACCGTTTATTTTGAAGACTTGATCCGGGGAAAGGTGTCTTTCGATACCGGGCTTGTCGATGATAAGGTCTTATTAAAGGCGGACGGAATGCCGACATATCACCTTGCCGTTGTTGTGGACGACCATGCAATGGAGATATCGCACATCTTCCGCGGAGAAGAATGGTTACCTTCTGCCCCTGTTCACCTGCTGCTTTGGGAATATTTAGGCTGGAAGGACGAGATGCCCCAATGGGCACATTTACCATTGATTCTTAAGCCGGATGGTAATGGCAAGCTAAGCAAACGTGATGGCGACCGGTTAGGCTTTCCGGTTTACGCAATGAATTGGACAGACCCGAAGTCCGGAGAACTGACCAAAGGTTTTCGGGAAATGGGATTTCTGCCGGATGCATTCGTGAATATGCTCGCCCTTTTGGGCTGGAACGACGGAACGGAGCAGGAGCTGTTCACGCTGAACGAGCTGATCTCCAAGTTTTCAGTAGATAGGGTTAGCAAGGCGGGAGCTAAATTCGATTTCGAAAAGGCGAAGTGGTTTAATCAGGAATGGATAAAAGCTTTGGATAATAGCAGCTTGGCGCCGAAGGTTAAAGACATACTGACGGCTCGTGGTGTAGACCATATAGATGGGAAGTACCTGGATGTAGTGCTGACACTGGTCAAGGAACGGCTGACTTTCCTCGACGATTTTTGGACGCAGGCGTCTTTCTTTTTTGTCAGACCGTTGCAATATGATGCCGACGCGATTAAGCCGAAGTGGAGCGCAGATAAGACTAAATTTTTTGAGAATATAGAGGAAGAGTTTGGACGCCTGGACGAATGGTCGGCGCAGCATATCGAGCCTTCCTTTAAGGAGAAAATAGCTTCGTCGGGCCTGAAAGTAGGCGAACTGATGTTGCCGTTCCGTGTCATGCTGGTCGGTGGGAAGTTCGGGCCTGACGTTTTCAAGATTGCCGAACTACTAGGTAAGGATGAAACCATTGCACGTATAAAGACAGCTTTGCCTTATTTTTCGGCTTAGCTGTTGCCGAAAGGCGACGGGCAGGAATATGGATTACTAAAATGTTCATAAGGAAGCTTAATAAGAAAAATTCTGTTTTATTTCTTACCTTAGAGTTTCTAAACCTTGTCACGATCATGAAAAAAACATCCTTTCTTTTAGTAGCCGCATTGGCCTGCTTAATTTTAACGTGTTGCGCGGTCTCTAGGCCGGGGTCCTCGAAACCTGAGGAAAAGCTGAACTGGAAACTTGGCGCGCAGTCGTATACATTTAGGCTGTATACGTTAGCTGAAGCTTTGGATAAAATTGCTAACTGTGATCTACGGTACGTGGAAGCTTTTCCAGGTCAGGTCGTCGGCGCAGGAAGTGAGGAGAAATTTAACTACACATTGTCGGCCGCGGGGAAGACGCTGGTCAGGAAGCTATTAAAAGAGAAGGGGATTACGTTATATGCATTTGGCGTGACGGGCGGCAAAGATGAGGCTGAGTGGGAGCAGATATTTGCATTTGCCAAAGAGATGGGAATCAAGGTAATCACCTGCGAGCCTCAAGAAGAACACCTCGATATTGTGTCCAAACTTTGCGACAAGTATAATGTAAAAGCGGCTATACACAACCATCCCAATCCGTCTCACTATTGGAATCCCGACGTTGTTCTCAACGCTCTGAAGGGGAGGAGTGCTAAGATGGGGGCAGCAGCCGATGTTGGCCATTGGATGCGCTCAGGCCTTGATCCCGTGGCGTGCCTGAAACAGTTAGAGGGGCGTGTTATCCATGCTCACTTTAAAGACTTGAATGCCTTCGGCGATAAGCGGGCACACGATGTGCACTGGGGGACGGGTAAGCTGCCTATAATGGAGGTTATCGCCGAATTGAAGCGACAGAAGTTTGACGGGATGCTCTCCGCAGAATACGAATATAATTGGAAAAATAATGAAAGCGATGTCAAAACGAGCGTAGCGAATTTTCGTAACCTTTTTGACAAATAACATGTATAGAGAGAACCTTCATGGATGTGAAGGTCTGTCTATCGTACTCATTCCAGGTTAAAAGGCGTCCTGGGAGAAGGTCTGGTTGTTTTCCAACATGTAGGCCATGGTGCGGATAACCCGATCGTGTTTTTTCACAAACGGGTTATCCTCATTCCAGACATAACCCGCCAATACAGCGCAAATTTTACGTTTGACATCCGCATTCTCGGGCCTGTGGAAGAATAACGTCTGAAGGTTGCCTGTATACCATTCTTTGACGTATGTGGTAAACACGTCGATGCCCCGCTGCATGTAGTCGGCAAACTCAATCTGCCAGTTAACTTGTTCGCCCTGCAGCTGCCGATACGCTAGTTTGGCGGCCAGGATTCCGGATTCGGTGGCGAAACATACGCCCGAAGAAAAGACGGGATCCAGAAATTCAGAACTGTTGCCCGTCAATGCAAAACCGTCTCCAAACATCTTCGTTACTGCCGCTGCGTAATTTTTTAAATGGATGGGCTCAAATTCAAATGTTGTATTAGCAAACCTCTTGATGTAGAAGTCCGACAGCTGGATCGCTTTTCTTAAAGCGTCTGCTGTTCCCTTGTCGCCCTTAAGCTGTTCAATAAACGCCGTGTTGGCAACGACGCCGACGCTGGTCATACCGTTCGAAAACGGAATGACCCAAAGCCAGACCTCCGTGTCTAGAACATCAAATGAAATCTGCGTTCCTTCGGTGCCTACCGGCCTGTTGATGTCTTTTACATGGGAGAAAATAGCCGAGTGGGGGCTAAGCTGGGAGGGCCTATCCAGATGAAGAAGCCGGGGCAGCACGCGTCCATAACCACTTGCGTCGATCACAAACTTCGCTCGTATCTGCGTTACCACGCCCTGGGAGTCTTCCACCGTTGATAGCGAAGTCGAACCGTCGAATGTTATCGACGTCAGAGCCGTTTCAAAAGCAATATCAACTCCCTTTCTTTGTAATTCCTGCGCCATGACATAATCAAAATCAGCGCGGGGAATCTGCCACGTCCAATTCCACCCCTCTCCAAATTTATTGCTGAAATCGAAAATGCTGATTACTTCACCCTTAATAAAACGGGCGCCAAGTTTTTTTTCAAAATTTTGCGCATTAAGTGCATCCAAAAGCCCAGCTTCTTCGAAATGGTCCATTACCCTTGGGATAAGGCTCTCCCCAACAACCAAGCGAGGAAACCTGGACTTCTCAATAACTTTAATACGTATATTCTTCTGTTGGAGGTAACCTGCTGCCACGCAGCCCGAGGGGCCGGCACCGATTATCAAAATATCTACTTCCTCAATATTCATGTAGCAAATGAATTGATATTAAAAATATATTACTTTTGCGGTATTAAAATTCGACACAAAGGTAAGAGTTAAATTCTTGCTTTTCTGCGGTTAATCTAAAATTAGAGAGGGAAACATGTAAAATGATCTCAGTCGATAGGAAACTAACATTGTCTCAGTTCTATGAGATAATATTCAATAAACAAGAGCTTGAGATAGAACCAGACGTTCTGGACACGGTAGAAGAAAGCCATCTATTCTTGCGGGATTTTGCGCAAAATAAGATTATTTACGGCGTGAATACGGGATTTGGACCTATGGCGCAGTATCGTATCAAGGACGAGGACAGGCACCAGTTGCAGTACAACTTGATACGGAGCCATGCTGCAGGTACAGGCGATCTGCTACCTCCTATTCAGGTCAAGGCGGCGATGCTTACACGCCTGTGTAACATTTCGAAAGGAAAAAGCGGCGTACACACCAGTGTCATCAACCTGCTAAAGGAGTTAATTAATAGAGAGATAACACCGGTGATCTTTGCTCATGGAGGCGTCGGAGCCAGTGGGGATCTTGTACAGCTTGCCCATCTGGCTCTCGTACTGATTGGAGAAGGCGAAGTTTTATTCCATGGGGCCCGCCGCCCAACGGCCGACGTATTTGCGGAACAGGGGTTGAAACCTATTGAGGTGGTTGTGCGAGAAGGGCTGTCCTTGATTAATGGTACGTCTGTCATGACAGGCATCGGTTTGGTCAACTACTTTTACGCAAAAAAGCTTCTGGCCTGGTCCGTTTGGTTGTCCTGTGCAATGAACGAAATTGTAAAAGCGCATGACGATCACTACTCCATAACGCTCAATGCCGTAAAACTTCACAAAGGTCAGAATGAGATCGCCGGCCGGATGCGTATGCACCTGGAAGACAGCCCGCTGATAAAAAAGAGAGAAGATGACCTGTATTCGGGGAATAACCAAGAGGAAATCTTTAAAGATAAGGTACAGGAGTATTACTCCTTACGTTGCGTTCCCCAGATTCTAGGGCCTGTACTCGAGACGATTGAACAAGTTGGAGGGGTGCTGGAAGACGAGTTGAACTCGGTCAGTGATAATCCGATAATTTCTGTCGAAGATAAAAACGTCTATCATGGGGGAAATTTCCACGGCGACTACATATCGCTGGAAATGGATAAATTAAAATTGGCCATTACGCGGCTAACGATGCTTTCTGAACGGCAGCTTAATTACCTCATGAACACCAAGATTAATGAGATCTTGCCCCCCTTTGTAAACATGGGCAAATTAGGGTTTAATTTCGGCATGCAGGGTGCTCAATTTACAGCCACCTCCACGACCGCAGAGAACCAGACCTTGTCGACTTCCATGTACGTGCATAGTATACCGAACAACAACGACAACCAAGACATAGTAAGCATGGGAACCAACGCGGCTGTGCTTGCTAACAAGGTCTTGTTGAACTCATTTGAAGTGCTCGCGATACAGATGATATCGATAGCGCAGGCCGTGGATATATTAAGTTATCAAAATTTTGTATCTTCAAAGACTAAAGCAGTATACGACGAAGTACGCCGTATAGTACCGGCGTTTTCCGACGATAGGCCTCTTTATCCGGTAATACAAAAGGTTAAAGAATTTTTGATGAGATAAATATGAAGTGTGCATTAGTAACAGGAGGTTCAAGGGGAATTGGTCGCGCTATCTGCCAGAAGCTGGCGGAGGAACTAAATTATCACGTCCTCATCAACTATCAGGGAAACAAAGATGCTGCGCTGGAGACGCTGGAACTTTTGGAAGCTACAGGAGCCACGGGAGAGATACTTCAATTTAATGTTGCGGACATACAAGAAACACAGGCAACCCTGCAAAATTGGAGCGTTAGGAATCCGGAAGCAGTTGTAGAAGTTATTATAAACAATGCAGGAATAGCCAGAGACGGCTTGTTTATGTGGATGTCTCCGGACGATTGGTCGTCGGTTCTTCAGGTATCTCTACAAGGCTTTTATAACGTGACAAATTTCTTTATTCAGAAGCTGCTCCGGCAACGGTTCGGACGTATCATAAATATCGTGTCTGTGTCCGGCGTAAAAGGGACAGCAGGACAAGTCAATTATTCTGCTGCCAAGGCTGGTGTCGTCGGAGCTACGAAAGCATTGGCCCTTGAGGTCGCCAAACGGAATATCACAGTCAATGCCGTTGCTCCGGGGTTTATCCACACCGACATGACGGCAGAAATGGACGAGGGTGAGCTGGTAAAGCTGATCCCTGCCAACCGGTTTGGGAAGGCGGAAGAAGTGGCGGATCTGGTATGTTTTCTAGCTTCTAAAAAGTCAGGATACATTACCGGGGAGGTTATTAATATTAATGGCGGAATTTATTCTTAATCATACGGATGAGTAAGCGGGTTGTCATAACAGGAATGGGAATATACTCCTGCATTGGAACCAATTTGGAAGAGGTTCGTAATTCCTTGTTTGAGGGGAGGTCAGGTATCGTAATCGACAAAGAGCGTATTCAATTCGGGTTTAAATCACCCCTGACAGGGATGGTTCCGGCACCTGATCTAAAGGCAGTACTTAGCCGTCGCCAGCGCATAAGTATGGGTGAAGAGTCGGAATATGCGTATCTAGCCACCGTGGAAGCGCTTGAGCAGGCAAAACTTCGGGAAGAAGACATACTCCAGCGCGAGGTGGGTATCCTCTATGGAAACGACAGCGTCTCTAAAGCCGTTATCGAGACGACCGATATTGTGCGCGATAAACGGGACACCCAGCTGATCGGGTCTGGCGCGATATTCAAATCGATGAATTCGACCGTCACGATGAACCTCGCTACGATATTTGGCCTTTCCGGCGTGAATATGACAATCAGTGCTGCCTGCGCCAGTGGATCTCATGCTATCGGCATGGGCTTTATGTTTATTCAGCAGGGTCTTCAGGATCTTATCATCTGCGGAGGGGCCCAGGAAATTAATCCGTATGCCATGGCCAGTTTCGATGGACTGGGCGTATTTGCAACCGATATCGATCATCCAGAGCAAGCTTCGCGTCCTTTCGACAAGAGGCGTACAGGGCTGGTTCCCAGCGGTGGTGCGGCAACCGTAATTTTGGAAAGTTATGAGTCGGCCATAAAGCGCGGAGCACCGATAGTGGCAGAGGTGGTGGGCTACGGATTTTCATCGAATGGCGGGCATATATCCACACCGAACATTGAAGGACCGGCAAAAGCGATGCGGCGTGCGTTAGTCCAGGCTAACCTGAGACCACAGGATGTAACCTATATCAACGCCCACGCTACTTCCACACCCTTGGGAGACGCTAATGAAGCGAAGGCTATTTTAGAAGTCTTTGGAGGCAATCCTTACGTGAGCTCCACCAAATCTATGACGGGCCATGAGTGTTGGATGGCCGGCGCTTCGGAGATCGTTTACTCCACATTGATGATGCAGCACGGTTTTATCGCGCCAAATATTAATTTAGTTGAACCGGACGACGATATAAAGGAATTAAATTTTGTTTCACGCGCCATAAAACAAGAATTTGATATATATTTGTCTAACTCTTTCGGATTTGGCGGAACCAACTCCGCATTGGTGGTCAAGAAATTTAATGAATGAATAAAGTGAGTATATATCAAAAGATAAATGAAATATTGGTAGATGAGTTTGAGGTAGACGAGGAGGTTATCAGTCCAGCGGCATCTTTGAAGGAATCACTTGACTTAGATAGTTTAGATTACGTTGACCTCGTTGTCATTATCGAGTCCAATTTCGGCGTAAAACTTGTAGAAGCAGATTTTGCAGGAATGGTTACCTTTCAGGATTTTTACGATGTCGTTGAACGTAAAATCGCTGCGAAGAACTAATAAATAAGATGACAGATGGGCCAATGGGACGGAAAATCTAAAGGAACACTCCTTGGCTACAAGATATTTGTATTTTTTATTAAAAAGCTGGGCGTCCGTGCCGCTTATGGATTGCTTGTTTTTGTAGCATTCTATTATTTTCTCTTTTATCCGAAGAGTTTTCGGAGCGTTTTTTATTATCTACGTCATCGCCATAGCTACTCCTGGTGGCATGCACTGTGGGGCGTTTACCGCACCTACTTTGTCTTCGGACAGACAATTATCGACAAGGTGGCCATATCTTCTGGCCTACGGAACAGATTTACGTACGAATTTGATGGCATAGAAAACCTAAAAGAAGCTTTGTCCGCGCAAAGAGGGGGGATTCTAATTTCTGCACATGTAGGCAACTTCGAAATAGCAGAGAAGTTTTTTGCAGATATAGATGTCGACTTTAAGATCAATCTGGTCACTGCAGATCAGGAAAGAACGAGCATCAAAAAATATATAGAGCGCATCTCTGAAAAATCCAGCGTCAAATTTATACACCTAAAGGAAGACATGTCCCACGTGTTCGAGATTAACGAGGCGCTCTCCAATAACGAACTGATCTGCTTCACCGGCGACCGATATGTAGGTGGAGCTAAGACACTTGAAGCTGATCTTCTTGGAGAAACAGCATGGTTTCCCGCTGGCCCTTTTCATATCGCCTCCCGTCTGGCTGTACCCGTGATTTTCGTGTATGTAATGAAAGAACCTAATTTGCATTATCACCTATACGCCAGGAAAGCTGAAGACGTGAAAAGAAGAGATCCGCAGTCGTATCTTTCTGCATATACTAGAAGCGTGGAGAAAATACTGCGCCGGTATCCGTTGCAGTGGTTCAATTTTTTTGATTTCTGGAAGAAAGAGGATGAAACGTAATACCGATGTACGAAACCGTCAAGGTTTATTTAAACCACACAGCCGAATGAACAAACCTAATAGCCTCAATCACCGATAAAGAGCAAGCTGGATGTAACGAGTTCATCTATGCAATTGAGACAGGCCTCATAGATAATTTAATCAGATGAAAAAGGTACTTTTCATTTATTTTTCCCAGTCGGGGCAATTGGCAGAGATCGCGCACTCTATCGCTGCTCCCCTATTGGATAACGCTGATGTGATGGTCGACTTTTACGAAGTCAAGATGGTTCAGAGCTTTCCTTTTCCATGGACGTCTGAAGCTTTTTTTGATGTCTTTCCAGAGAGCTTCCAACAGCTGCCGGGAGAAATCCATCCGCCAGACAAAGCCATCTTGGAAACCGATTACGATTTTGTTTTTCTACACTATCAGGTATGGTATCTTACGCCCTCTATACCTATTAACTCTTTCTTGAAAAGCAAATATGCGCAGACAATATTAAAAGGAAAACCGGTAGTGACGGTGAGCGGCAGCCGTAATATGTGGGCACTTGCCCAGGAAAAAGTAAAAATACTGCTGCGGGACGTAGATGCTATATTAGTCGGCAACATTGCCTTGGTGGACAAGCACCACAACCTCATTTCCGTGATTACTATAGTTGATTGGATGTTCTCTGGCATAAAGCGGCGGGCATATGGGGTCTTTCCAAAGCCAGGAGTCTCCGAAACCGATATTGCGGAGGCCGGCAAATACGGAAAAATAGTTTTGCCCTATCTGAAAAAAGGTAACTTTGAGGGGATGCAGCGGGAACTCGTTGTGGCCGGTGCCGTGAACTACCGTTTTTTTCTTGTATCGATGGATAAGAAGGGAAACCGTATGTTCCGAATCTGGTCCTCAATCATCTTACGGAAGCCCGCCAAGCGTAAGCGTTTGCTACAGGCGTTCAAATATTATGTGATATTTGCCATTTATGGTATATCGCCGATAGTTTACCTCATTGAATTGTTGCTTTATCCCGTTTTATACGTTTTAAAGTATCGTAAGGAAAAATTGTATTACGAAGGAATCTGACATGCACGAAGTTTATATCAATAGAGTAGCTAAATTTTTGCCGAATCATCCGGTAAGCAATGATGAAATGGAAACCTATCTGGGCAAGATCAATGATAGGGAATCAAAAGCGAGACGGATTGTCCTACGCAATAACGGGATCCAGACAAGATACTATGCTTTGACAGGAAGCGGGCACCCGACCCATACTAACGCGCAATTAACGGCGAGGGCGATAGAGGGGCTTTTTGATGAACATTTTACTGCGGCCGACGCCGAACTACTATCATGTGGCACATCATCTCCGGACTACCTGATGCCATCGCATGCAGTTATGGTTCACGGCGAACTGGGAAATCGAAATATGGAAGTCAACTCGGCTGCGGGAAACTGTTGTGCAGGAATGAATGCGTTGAAATTTGGTTTCCTGTCCGTACGTTCGGGTAACACGAGTAATGCAATCTGCACCGGATCCGAAAGGATGTCTTCCTGGATGATAGCGGACCATTTTAGCAAGGAGGTCGAGAATTTAAAACAGCTCGAAGAGCAACCGATTATTGCTTTCAATAAAGATTTCTTGCGCTGGATGTTGTCTGACGGGGCTGCCGCTGTACTATTGGAGAGGATGCCAAGAGGGGAACAGCCGTTGCGTATAGAGTGGATGGAAGGATACTCTTTCGCACATGAGCTGGAGGTGTGCATGTATGCGGGAGCTGACAAAGGCGAAGACGGACGTCTGAAATCGTTTTCCGACTATCGTTCTGAAGAATGGTTGTCGCAGTCGATATTTGCCGTCAAGCAGGATACCAAACTGCTCGACCGTTACATACTCACCAAAGGAGTGGAAAGCATGAAGCACGCGATGGACAAACATGGTATAACACCCGCGGATATCGATTATCTGCTGCCACACGTTTCATCGCATTATTTCGTAGAAGGCCTATACGCCGGCTTCGCTGATGCGGGGATTGAAATCGAGCGCCACAAATGGTTCATGAATCTGAGGGACGTGGGAAATGTGGGCGCTGGGTCGGTATATCTCATGCTGGAGGAGCTCGTTCGCTCCGGCCGTCTGAAAAAGGGACAGCATGTCATGTTATGCGTACCCGAGAGCGCTCGATTTACATACGCCTATGCTTATTTAACCGTTTGCTGATGAATTTACCGATTACTGGAGAAACGCTGCTGCGGTTAATCCCTCAACGCCAACCAATGGTCATGGTATCCAGCCTGGAGCGCTACACAGAGCTGGAACTCACATCATCCTATGTCGTACAGAAAGGAACCTTATTCGTCTCGAATGTCCTCGTAGAAAGCGGACTGCTGGAACATATGGCGCAGTCTGTTGCTTTACATACAGGATACAGCTACTTTCTACGGAAAGAAGTTCCCCCTACAGGGTATATAGGCTCTATGCAACATGTCGAAATCAGTCGGCTACCAAAGGTAGGGCAGACCGTATTTACCGATGTTCATATTGTTCAGGAGTTTATGGGAGTTACATTAGTGGAAATTATTACTAAATTAGATGGCGAAATAATTGCGAAGGCACAAATGAAAACCGTTATTGCAAAATAGATAAATGGGGCAGCAACCGCAGAAAACAGGGATCGATATCAAGCTTTTCTTGCCCCATCGTGCGCCGATGCTCATGGTGGATGCGATATTGGAAATCTCGCCAAGTCGTGTGCTCTGCAGTTTCCGCATTACCGATGACAACATCTTTGTGAAGGATGGCCGCTTTCAGGAAGCCGGACTAATGGAAAATATGGCGCAGACATGTTCGTCGATCGTAGGACAGACGTTATACGACGACAATTACAATCCTAAATCAGATAGGCGGGTCATCGGGTTTATTTCGGGAGTTAAGCAGATGACTGTTTTTGAACTTCCCGAAATAGGGGATGAAATATGGACGGAGTCTACACTGACATCACAGTTTGATGGAGAGGACTACGCCATATGTACCATGGCGGTCGAAGCTAAACGGGCTGACAGGCTGCTTTCAAGAGCAGAAATCAATTTATTTCTAAAGCACTCATGAACAGGCTGAAAAACTGTTTTACGGATATATGCAAGAGAACGGTGTGTGAAACACGTATAAACTACTATAAACAAAAGGATATGAATAACCGGGCGCACGGGTTCGTGCATGCTTGAAGATGGACACAAATGGATAATTGATGCAAGCTTCATCACCATTGAAATGAAACCGGGGGTGATGAGCCAATTTATACAATTGAGATTAACACTTACAGATAATTGTTCTGATGAAAAAATCGGAAGTTCCTCAAGATAATGGCCGCGTGTTTGAAAAAGGCTCACGTGAGCTGTATTACGCTGTAGACGAGAACGGCGAGTATACCACCGCATTAAGCACGGGGTGGGATGCGAAGAACATAGTGCAGGATCACACCATGCAGGAGATACAGGAGCGTATCGATACGGCCCGCGCAGGCGTTAAAGCAGGGCATGTCAGTCCCATCGTATACTTTATGGAGCTCCGAAGGATGGATTGGCAGATCGTTTCCGACTACACGGGGATATGGAAATGGCGCGTCAAACGTCACGCTAAACCTGCCGTCTTTGAACGGCTTTCGGACAAGACGTTAAAAAAGTATGCAGATGCTTTTGAGATTAGTATAGACGAATTAAGAAACTACAAAGGAAATTGATACAGTTAGCATTTGAGCATCAAATAACAGCCCATTGTGAAAATGGCGTCGCCTCTAACCTGCTAAAAAACAAGGGGCTGGATATCAGCGAGCCCATGGTGTTTGGCATTGGTTCAGGCCTTTTCTATGTATATCTGCCCTTTTTGAAGGTTAACCACGCACCAGGACTCAGCTATCGGCCTGCTCCTGGTTGGATTTTCAATAGGCTCGCCAAACGCTTAGGCCTGAAAATAAAAAGGCAAAAGTTCTCCGATAAGAAGAAGGCTCAGCACGTTTTAGATGAAAACTTACGACGTAATATCCCTTGTGGCTTGCAGGTCGGCGTATACCATCTCCCGTACTTTCCAGAAGATTACCGCTTTCATTTTAATGCTCATAATCTCGTTGTTTACGGAAAAGAGGGCGATCAATATCTTATCAGCGATCCTACCATGGAAAAAGTTCATAGACTCTCTGAGCCTGAGCTGGAGAAGGTGCGTTTTTCCAAGGGAGTGTTAGCCCCGCGGGGACATATCTACTATCCTATCGATATCCCGCCGACGATAGATTGGGAAAAGGCGATAAAAAAAGCCATAAAGAAAACCTGTAATGATATGCTTGCTCCGGTTCCTATTGTAGGCGTCCGCGGTATGCGGATGGTCGCCAGGGCTATACGGAAGTGGCCCGCCAAAGTCGGAGTTAAAAAAGCGAACTATTACCTCGCCCAGATGGTGCGTATGCAAGAAGAGATCGGCACCGGTGGAGGCGGATTTCGGTATATATATTCGGCGTTCCTGCAGGAAGCCGGCAAGAAAATCAACCATCCCGAACTTCTTGGATTTTCCGAAGAGATGACACATATCGGCGATTTATGGAGAGACTTTGCTGTGGAAGCTTCCCGTGTGTACAAAAAGCGGAGTAATCACGACGATGTTTATGAGAAACTATCCGCGGATTTATTGCATTTGGCAGATTTGGAGGAGGCGTTTTTTAAGCGATTAAAGCAGGTGGTGTGAACAGGACGGTTATCCATATCGAAAATCTTTCCAAGCGATATCGCGACGATGAACGGTGGGCTGTGGCGAATCTAGACCTAGCTATCGAAGAAGGAGAAATCTTTGGACTGTTAGGGCCGAATGGAGCTGGCAAAACAACGCTGATTTCCATGCTTTGTGGCTTAATTAAACCTACAGCTGGCTTGGTCAGTATCCTAGGGCTAACGTATCGAACGTGTGGTAGCAAAATAAGGTCGGCCATTGGCGTGGTGCCTCAGGATTTTGCTTTCTACCCGTCGTTGACGGCCGAGGAAAACTTACGTTACTTTGGCAGCATGTATGGGTTGAAGGGACGGCAGCTTGACGAAAACGTCAGACAGGGCCTTGAAAGGTTAGGATTG
>Ga0079224_100005844_pt1 | contig 16217 bp, 14 predicted proteins | sample Stecom2015_FD_80414 | JGI IMG/M metagenome (GOLD analysis project Ga0079224, IMG submission 80414) | Agricultural soil microbial communities from Utah to study Nitrogen management - Steer compost 2015 | ecosystem: Environmental > Terrestrial > Soil > Agricultural land | place: USA: Utah...
GCCAACGCAGTGGCGCCGGAAGGTCGCTCGCCGGTGTCCGCAGCAACTCGTGCCAGAAAAGAAACGTGCAAAGTGCAAGCAGTGCCGTGAGGTGCTGGGTCGGCATGCCGACAAGGGACGCCAGGCCCACGCCGACGACGCCGCCCGCGACGATCGCGCGTTCCGGCGACGGGTGGCGGGTGAACACCGTCGGCACGAAGACGACCAGCCAGGCCAGCCAGCCGAGGCTGCCGAGTACTCCCGTCTCGGCGAGTTGATGCCGGTACCAGTTCTGAGCGTTGTCCGGCTCCATGTCCCGACCGCGGTCCATCAGGGAGTAGTCGCTGGCGAGAGAGTGGTACAGCCCGACTCCTACGCCCACGACCGGGTAGTCGCGGATCATCTGGGCTGCGTAGCGACCGTAGCCATCGCGCTCCCACAACACCGTGAGGATCTGCGCGACCGTTCCCTTCCCCGTGACCTGGCGAATCCGTTCGATGGGGGCGAGTCCGCGCCCGGTGAAGATCGCACCACCTATGCCGATCCCCGCGGCAATCGCCAGCGCGAGGATGGCGCGGCGTGTGGCGCGTTCGCGCCGAAGGGCCATGGCGATTGCGAGAGCCGTACTGACAAGCACCAGCAGTCCCGTCCGGGAGGCCGATCCCCACACGGCCAGTGAGAGGATGCTGAAGCTGCCGGCGGCAGCCATCCACGCAGGTGGTGTGCGCCGAACGGTGGCGAGGATGACACTCGCCCCCGCCCCCAGGGCGGAGACGACGGCGAAGACGTTGCCATCGCGAAGGAGGCCGGCCGCGCGGCCGATGGCGCCGTAGCGCGACCAGTTCAGGAACTCGGGGTCATACACCGTCTGCACGACACCAAAGACGCCCGACAGGACGGCACCGGCAATGAAGGGTACGACAACCCATTCCTGGAACGTGCGCCCGGGGGTGTGGCGGAAGTTGCCGAACAGCGCATCCAGCCACAGCACGCCGATCAAATGGATGAGCGCCACGTGCAGGACGAACACGACCTGCACCGGTGGAGTCACTCCGAGGGAGGAGAGCGCAACCCCCCCTTGGGTGAGCAGCGACAGGTTGAAGTCGATTTCACGAAGCGCAATGACCGGCCACACGACGGCGATCGACAGCGCCCAGAGCACCAGCGGCAGGCGCCAGCGCGCGGGCAGCGCCCATGTGAGGCGTCGGGATGTGCCGCACGTGACGCCCAGGACAGCGGCGATCATGGGCGTATGGAAGGTCGCACCAAGGCCGACCCAACTGAGTGGCTGCAACGCAGGGTAGAGACAGAGAACGAACGCGATCGCCCCCCATGCGAACCGGGGTGCATAGACGCCCAGCGCGAGACCCGCGACGCCGCACGCGGCAACGACGGGCGCGATGCCTGCCCAGGCGTCCGAGGACAACCAGGTCTGTATGAAGACCGCAGCGCACGCCGAGGCCAGCACGGTGGCGCGGCTGGCGACTTCGAGTCGCCAGGCTGCCGAAGGAGGGGGTGTCATGTGTGTCGCTCCGGCAGCATAAACCATCAGGAACGCAATGCTCGCGTGGCCAGGGTCGTCATTGTCGTTCTGGGAGTCCCTATTTATAGTGGCTGGTAGTGTGACGAAGACGACTGATGTGCCGCGGACAGGACCTCGATCACCGTTGCGGGTCTGGCGGGCGATTGCGCGTCTCAATGTCGGCGGGCCTGCTCGCCACGTGATGATTCTCAACACCGGCCTGGCTCAACGGGGCATGACGACCCTTCTGGTGCATGGGAGCCTGACTCGGGGCGAGAACGCGTTAGCGGGCACGCCAGACGAAGAACGGCTTGCCGTCGAGTACGTGGCCGCTCTCGGGCGAAGCCTTTCGTTCTTTCAGGACCTGCGGGCCTTTCTCCAGCTCCTGCGATCGATGCGCCGCTTCCAACCCGACGTGGTTCACACCCACACAGCCAAGGCCGGCGCGCTCGGCCGGGCTGCCGCCGCGCTCTACAACATGCCCCGCCGGCGCCCACGCCGGTGCTCGGTCGTCCATACATTTCACGGGCACGTCTTCAGCGGGTACTTCGGGCCGACTGGAAGCGCCGCAGCGCGCTTCGTCGAGCGTCTATTGGCCCGGACAGCAGACGCCATTGTCGTCATTTCCGAGCGCCAGCGAGTCGATATTGTCGAACGCTACCGCATTGCGCCGAGTACGAAGGTGCGCGTCATACCCCTGGGCCTCCGGCTCGAATCCCTGCTGGCACTCGAGCCAGACGCCCCATCTTTGCGGCAGGATTTGAGCATCCCCCCTGACGCCATCGTGTTCGGTTTCATGGGACGGTTTGCGCCAATCAAGAGTCTCGCCACACTCATTGAGGCATTTGCGGGGGTGGCGGCCAAGGTGCCGCGCGCACACCTTCTCCTGGTCGGCGATGGAGAGACAAGAGGCTCCGTGGAGGCTCAGGCGATGAGGTCCTATGCAGCCTCGCGTATTCATTTTCTGGGCTGGCAGACCGATCTTCCGCGCGTGCTCGCGACCATGGATGTGGGAGTCTTGACGTCGCGCAACGAGGGCACGCCCGTCGCGCTGATTGAAACCCTGGCGGCCGGCAGGCCCGTGGTCGCCACCAATGTGGGGGGCGTTGCCGACGTGGTGGATGATGGTGAGACCGGCCTTCTCGTGTCGGCTGAAGACACGGAGGCATTTGCCGCCGCGATGCTGCGCGTTGCGCAGGACAGCCACCTGCGGCATGCCATGGGCGAGCGTGGTCGCGCCACGGTGTTACGGTTCGATCACCGACGTCTTACCGACGACATCGCAGGCTTGTACGAACAGCTTGTCGCTGAGAGGCGAGCGGGATGACAGTCGTAGACGGCGTGCTCGGTGCGGTGATTCTCACCGCGGCCTTCTTGCTGGCGTACCGATGGATCCGTGTGCGTTCCCGAACGATTGCGTGGGCGTTTGCCGCCGTCGTGCTGGTTCGGCTCGCGGCGGGCGTGCTTCTCACCAGCCTCGCCTGGCTCGATTCTCCGTTCCTCGAGCACCTGCGATATCCAGACGGCATCTGGCAGTTTGCGCCCGACGCTCGTACGTATCAACGCGGCGCGACGACCATTGTCAACGAGGGTATCGGCGCGCTCGAACCATCGATGCCGGCGCGGACGTATGTCGTCCTCCTTGCCCTGTGGATGGAGGTTGTGGGGCCAGCGCTGGCCGGGTTCACTTTGAATCTGCTGTTGTTCATCGGGTACGCGGCGCTCGCTGTGCGCGTCCTCGGGCCGCGGCCGGGAGCCCTCAGCGAGCTGGCTGCTCTGGTTCTGGTACTCGTGCCTGGGCTGGCTCCTTCCGCCGTGCTTCATTCGACGCAGCCACTCAAGGACGAACTGGCGGCCTTCCTCATCGCCGTATCCTGCTTTTGCGCGGTGCGAGTCTTCGGTTCCGGCGGACCATCGGCAAGGCGCGCCTGGCTCGCCGTGGTTTTGGCTGCTGCCATCGGCGTGCTGGCTGGCGTGCGTTCACACATGGCGGCGATGATCATCGCCGCGCTCGTATGTGGAGGCATGGTCTACGTCCTGCAGCATCTGCGTGGGCGTGTTATCGGAGCGCTCGCCGTGGCTTCGATTGCGGTTGGTCTCAGCTGCGCAACCTATCTAGTGGGCGCGCAAAGGCAACGCTTGCTGCTCGTGAACGTAGCGGAAACGACAGCGCCTCGGCCTGGCGTCGTTCCTTCAGGGACGCCTGGCGTCTCTGGGTCGAAGCAGACCAGGGGGCGCGGTGGGAGAGCGACGACTCCCGGGCCGCGAGCGGTGTACCAGCAGAGACAGACAGGGACGACGCTGCGCTCGGTCACGACATTCCCCGCTCGGGCCGTGGCCGGCATTCGGAAGGCGCGACAAGCCTTTATCAGAAGTGGCGGACGAACCAACCTCGCAAGGCGAGGCGAACCGAAGACGATCGCCAACGACGTGCGTGCGCTCGGGGTGGGACTTGCCGCTACATTCGTGCCGATCTCTCTCCTGAACGCCTCCGGGTTTCTTTCCGTAGGCGGAGGGCAGGGGCTGCTCTTTCTTACCAACGTCGATACGCTGTTTCTCGACCTCGGGGTCCTGGTCACCGCGGTCATGCTTGTACGACACGGCCGGAACGTCTCCGGCTCCGCCGCGGTGCGCGTGTTCACGGCTGTCTACGCGGCGTTCGCGCTCTTCCTCCTGGCCTACGTCGTCACGAACTACGGCACGTTGTTCCGTATGCGTCTGATGATGGTACAGGGCGTCTGCCTGCTGCTCCTGGTCTTTGCCGCCAACGGTCGGTGCTGGTCGGAACGAGTTGGCGCGAATCTGGCAAGACGCCGACCGGCTGACGCTACGGCCGGGTCGGGTTGTACTCCCGCCGCCGATCCCCGATAATTGCGTCGCCTTGACGCCGACGATGATTCTCCTCGCCGCCGCGGCCCTTGGCGCCTTTGCGCTCACGTTGCTGCTGGTGCCAGTCTGCCGCCTCATCGCGGTCGGCACTGGTGCGGTTGCGCATCCTCAGCGCGACCGCTGGAATACCCGCCCCACGCCCCTGCTCGGGGGTGTTGCCATCGTCGTGGCGACGCTGGTGACCACGCTTTTCATCGTGCCGGCGGCGCCGATTGCCCCGCTGCTCATCGGGGCGGTCCTCATGTTCGTCGTAGGGCTGGTCGACGACTACCGGACGCTGCGGCCGTCGACGAAACTCGCGGCGCAGATCGTCCTGGCGTCGGGGCTCGTGGCCACGGGAGCGCGGCTCGAGTGGACGTCGTCGCTCTCGGCCGATGCCGTCCTCACGATCGTCTGGATCGTCGGCGTGACCAACGCTCTGAACCTGCTCGACAACATGGACGGCCTCTGCGGGGGCATCGCGTGCATCGCGGCGGTCAGCCTGTCGCTCGCGTTCGTGACGACAGGGCTCGGCATGCCGCCGCTGGTGGTCTCGGTCGCGCTTGCCGGTGCGCTTGCCGGCTTCCTCATCTTCAACGTGCAGCCTGCGTCGATTTTCATGGGCGACAGCGGCAGCCTCTTCTGTGGGTTCCTGCTTGCGGCGCTCTCGCTGGAATTGCCGCGCGTCGGCATCCATCCATCGAACTTTCTCGCGATCGTCGGTGCGCCGTTGCTGTTGCTGCTCGTGCCGATCCTGGATACGGTGCTGGTGACGGTGGCGCGGATCCTGTCGGGACGCAGTCCCTCACAGGGTGGAAGGGACCACTCGTCGCACCGTCTGGTCGCTATCGGTTTGCCGGAGCGTTCGGCGGTATTCGTGCTGTGGACGCTGGCCGCGGTTGGTGCGGCGATGGCGTGGCTCGTCCGCTACATGACGCTGGAATGGAGTCTGCTGCTCGCCGCGGTGTATGCCTTGTCGATGGCGTTGTTCGCAGGGTTCCTCTGGAATGTGCGCGTCTACAGCGGACAGGATCTGCAGCTCACACGCTCGGGCCGCATCACCCCGCTGATCCTGAACTTCGTCCACAAGCGCAGAGTATTCGAGGTCTGTCTCGATTTCTGTCTGATCTCGCTCGCCTACTACGCCGCGTATCGTCTGCGCTTCGAAGGGCGCCAGTTTTCGGCCTTCTTTCCGCGTTTCCTCGAATCCCTGCCGATTGTCGTGGGCGTCCAGATTGCTGCGTTGCTCGCCGCGGGCGTCTATCGCGGCGTCTGGCGGTTCTTCAGCTTCATGGACGGCGTCGTCATCGGCAAAGGCGTCGTGCTGGGCACGGTGGCCAGCGTCATCACGGTGGTGTACGTGTTCCGCTTCGAAGACTACTCGCGGGCCGTGTTCGTGATTTACGCCGCGCTGCTCTTCATCGGACTTGCCGGCAGCCGTGCGTCGTTCAGGCTGATGGGTGAGTTCGTCAACCGGCGACGCGTCGGGCTGCGAACGGTTATCTACGGCGCTGGCCGTGCCGGCGCGCTCGTCGCGCGGGACCTCCTGCAGCGGGATGCTGAAGCGACGTCCTTGGTCGGCTTTGTGGACGATGACCCGACGATCGCCGGAAGCCGCGTGCACGGCTATCCCGTGCTGGGCGGCTTGGATGACCTGTCGGCGCTGGTTCAGCAGGGAAAGGTCGATCGCGTCATCGTGAGTACGCGACTGGTCGCTCCGAATCAACTGGAAGCGCTCGAGGCCCTCTGCACGGAGACCGGCGTCGGCTTCTACCGGATGCACTTCGACCTCCGGATCGTCGAGCCGCGGCGCGCGCGCTAGCGCCTGTTCGCCTGTCAGGCTGTCCGCGCCCGCGAAGGCGCGTCTGCGAGGGCCGGGCCCGGCGAGTTCATCGCCGCGCGATCACCGCGTAGTCCATGAACCCGAACAGCCGCGCATTGAGTGCGTCGGCGTGCGCGTTGACGGCTTCGATGGCGTCGAGGAGCGCTGCGGGGCCGCCAGTCTCCGGCGCCTCGACCTTCCGAAGGCGGTCGGCTTCCCGCACGGGGCTTCGATACTGGACGTCCACCGACGTGAAACCCGACGCCTGCACGAGGAAGCGCAGGACGTCGGCGTGAATCGGCTGCGCGTGGGTGAGGTCGCGCAGATAGGCTTCGAAGAACGCCATCCAGCACCCCGGATTGATTGTTTCGAGCACGAGCGGTGCACCCGGACGCAGCTTGTGGAACGCCGCTTCCAGCAGGCGCGTGAGATACGGCGGAGGCAGGTGCTCGACGACCTGAATAGCCGTGAGTCCGCCCAGACTGCCGTCGGGTTGCGATTCGAGGAACGCGAGCGCGTCAGCTCGCTCGGCCGAGAAGCCGCGTTCCTGACAGAGCGCGGCCATCTCGCCGTTCGAATCGATGCCGCGCGCGGGCACGCCGACCTCGGCAAACAGCGCGAGCAGCTCGCCGCGGCCACAACCGACATCGAGCACCGGGTGCGTCGTGTCCGGGGCAGGGGTGGCCGACGCGAACAGCGGAACGTAGTCGACCAGACGCGCGCGGATCTCCTCCTGGCTGCCGCGGAAACGGTCCTCGAAGCCGACGTACGAGAAGTCGGTGGGCGGTGGGAGGTGGGCAGCGGGCGTTGTCTCGCTCCTGCTGGTCGGCGGCTGGTGGCCGGGAGCCTGCCCTGAGCCGTGGGCCCTGAGTCCTTCGATCTCTCGCCTCAATGCCATCGCCCGTTCATTGGCCAGCACGATCTGCTCACGCAGCTCCGGTCCTCCGATCGCCCGGTCCTTCGTGTCGACGTACGGCGTGATGGTCTGGAGAAAGACGATGAGGTCGGTGTTGAAGCGGGCGGAGGCGGCGCGGTCCGCCGCGACGGCATCGACCAGCGCGTCGACCGCGCGCGTGACCGCTTCGTGGCCGGCGACGTTTCGATTGAGGTGATCGATCAGCGCGGCGTTCAGGTCCTGCTGGGCCGTCAACGCTGGCCCGACCATCCGCCAGATGAAGGCACGCAGGCGCCCCGCAACGCCACGCGTGTCGCTCGGAGCGGCGGCGGTGAGGCTCTGCGCGATCGCCTGGAACCGCTCGTTGGCGCGCGGCAACTGCGAGCCGTCGTAGGAGATCGCGTCGACGGCCGGCCGTTCAGGTGTGAGGCTTCGAAGCGCCTGATCGAGCGCCGTCAGCGCGTGCTGATAGCGACGGTCGGCGTCCACCCGTTCCTGCTCGAGGCGCTGGACGAGATCCTGAAGCGGGAGGTCGGCCACGGGGGGATTATCTCAGGTAAGTGCGGGTAAGTGCGGGTAAGTGCGGGTAAGTGCGGGTAAGCGCAGGTAAGTGCGGGTCAGGGACAGGTAAGTGGTGAGGAACAGGTAAGTGGTGAGGAACAGGTAAGGGTGAGGAACAGGTAAGGGTGACGAACAGGTCAGGGCGAGGGACAGGTAAGGGGGAGGGACAGGTGAATCAGGTGCGAAGGGGGAGGCCGACCCAGGCGGTCAGGTAGGCCGTGACGGCGGTGACGGCGATGAGGACGGCGAGCAGGTGAATGCGGTGCGAGGGACGAAGGGTGCGATCCAGGAGCCAGCCGCCGATGCAGCTGACCGCGAGATAGGTGACGAAGAACAGGTCGATATCGATCGTCGGGCCGAGCCGCGGAATCATGAAGAGGAAGTAGAAGACCTGCCACACGACCAGCGCGATCGCGAACGGCGCCCGCGCATCGGCGAGCACCCGCCATGACCGGCGGGAGCCCATCTGTCTGGCTGCAAGGACGCCGCCCGCGACGAGCGGCAGCGCGCCCGGCCAGCCATGCGCCCAGAAGGCCATGTATGAAAGGTCGCGGAGATGCGAACCGCTGAACACGAAGCTTGTCGCAAACAGGATGCTCTGCTCGCTCGCCGAGCGGAATTGATAGCGTGGAAATGCGACGTGCTGGTCGCCCACACTGATCTCCCCGGCTAGTCGGGCCAGATACGAGACGATGCCCTGCGGCCAGCAGATGGCGACGAGCACCGCGGCCGTGAGCGCGGCCACGCCGCACGTCGCCAGAACCGCCCGGGGCCTGGCCAGGACGTAGGCGCAGACGAGCAGCAGGCTCAGGCCCGCGAGCCCGACGTACAGTACGGGCAACAGGCCGGCAATGGCGCCGACGACACGCGGGTCGCGCGATTCGAGGGGACGGTCGAGTATCCAGAGCAACACCGCGACAATGGCTGGGGCGATGAACGGGTAGTACTCGACGTATCCGGTTGAGAACAGCACCCAGACCGGCGTCAGCATGGGCAGCGCGGCAGCCAGGCGGCCTGGCCAGCGGCGGAGGATGGCCAGCGAGCCGATTGCCATCGAGGCTGTTCCTGCCAGCGAGAGGAACGCCATCGGCTCCAGGAGCAATTCGGGGATGCGTGTGCCGAGCTCAGGCAACTGCAGGGCACGGTGCGTGACGATGAGCGCGGTCGTGCCCAGCAACCAGCGGGGAAAGGCATATGCCTTGGTCAGGCATTGCGCAAGGGTCACGCTGTCGCCGTATGCCAGCGCAGGCCGCCAGCCGCCGACGACCGAGGCCACGCCAAGAATGAGAAGACCCGCCGCCGCGATTTCGAGCGGCCGCGTCCACGTCCACCCTCTCCTGAACCAGTAGTCGCAGGCGACCAGCAGAGCAAGGCCCGCCGACACGGGCACCAGAAGGCCGGCATCCATGCGCGGCGGGGTTGCGAACGTACGTCCCAGCAATACGGTGACGACCGCCGCCCCGGCGTACGCAGCTGCGACACCCGCGCGCGACGCGTTCCTGGAGAGCTGCTCTGTCACGGACGGGCGTGATGTTAGTAACACTGTCGGGCTGAGGTCAATCGCGCGGCCGTCGTCAAGAGGGACGGACGACGTCGCGTGCCCGCGCCTTTCGTTGACGCTTCGTGGCCCATCCGATAGCATTACGGCTTGGCTGGGGAGTGATGGAACCCAGCTACGCAGGCCCAAAGGCTTGCGCTATCCGAGGGGCCGGGCACACCTTATGGGCAGTTGGCTGCCAATCCTCATCATGTTGGGACTGGGCGCGGCGTTCGCCGCCGCCAACGTCCTGCTGTCGCAGTTTCTCGGGCCGAAGAAGCCGACGCCCGAAAAGATGGCGGCCTACGAGTGCGGCATGCCGCCAGTGGGCGACGCCCGCGAGCGCCAGTCGGTGAAGTTCTACCTCGTGGCGATGATCTTCCTGCTGTTCGACATCGAGGTCGCGTTCCTCTACCCGTGGGCGATGGCGCTGGCCGATCTCCGATGGGTGGGCTTCATCCAGATCCTCCTCTTCTTCGCGCTGCTGGCCACGGGCTACATCTACGTGTGGCGCAAGGGCGTCTTCGACTGGGGAGCGTCGGCGCGTTAGCGCCGGCGCGCACAGGTTCGGTAGGAACTTCATACATGGGCAACAACCTTCACGAACTTCCGGTCATGACCACCACCGTCGAGAAGATGGTGCAGTGGGCACGCCGTTCGGCCATCTGGCCGGTGACGTTCGGTCTGGCCTGCTGTGCCATCGAGATGATGGCGATGAGCTGCGGCCGGTACGACATCGCCCGCTTCGGCGCCGAGGTGTTCCGTGGGTCGCCGCGTCAGGCCGACCTGATGATCGTCGCCGGACGGCTGTCGCGGAAGATGGCCCCGGTGCTGCGCCGCATCTACGACCAGATGCCCGAGCCCAAGTGGGTGATCTCGATGGGCGCGTGCGCGTCGGTCGGCGGCGTCTTCGACAACTACGCCATCGTGCAGGGCGTCGACGAGATCGTGCCCGTCGACGTGTTCGTGCCGGGGTGCCCGCCCCGTCCCGAGTCGCTCATCTACGGCATCGTCCAGCTGCAGAAGAAAATCGACATGCAGCGCATGTCGGCGTAGACCCATGGCCACACCATCGATCATCGAGGCGCTGAACGCCGCCGTGCCCGCCGCGCGCGCCGAGGCCGTGCCGTCCGTCGACATGGAGACCATCCTCGTCGCACCCGAGGCCCTGGTCGACGTCTGCCGCTTCCTCCGGGACGACCCGGCGTTCCAGTTCTCGCTGCTGTCGGACGTCATCGGGGTCGACCGTCTGCCCGAGACGCCGCGATTCGAGATCACGTATCACCTGGCGTGCCTCGGTGACGCGTTTCGCGCCCCCGGCGCGTCGACGAGCGCACCGCCGCGCCGCCTGCGCCTGAAGACGCGCGTGGCCGATGCGCCGGAGGGTGAGCAGCCGCGCATCGACAGCATCGTCAGCGTCTGGCCGTCGGCCAACTGGCCCGAGCGCGAGATCTTCGACCTGTTCGGCGTGGCGTTCACCGGCCATCCCGAGTTGCGCCCCATCCTGATGACCGACGACTGGGAAGGCCACCCGCTGCGCAAGGACTACCCCGTCCAGATCCGCAAGTGCGGCCACATTCCGTGGGAGATCGAGATGCCCCCGGAGCAGTTTGCGGCCAGTGTCGCCGCCAGCCGCAAGCAGGCGGCCGAGGCCGCGGCGAAGCCCCGCCGCGAGGAGGAAACGCAGTGACGACCGTCAGCGGAGCGCCGGCATCGCTGCGCCAGGAGACGCTGACCGTCAACATGGGGCCGCAGCACCCCAGTACGCACGGCGTCCTCAATCTGGTCATCGAACTCGACGGCGAGACCATCGTCTCGGCCAAGCCGACGATCGGCTTCCTGCACACCGGCATCGAGAAGACGGCCGAGCAGAAGAAGTGGCAGCAGGTCATCCCGCTCGTCGAGCGCATGGACTACCTCGGTCCGCACTCGAACAGCCTGTCGTTCTGCCTCTCGGTCGAGAAGCTGCTCGGCCTCGAGATGCCCGACCGGGTGATCTGGATTCGCGTGCTGCTGGCCGAACTGCAGCGTCTGAGCAGCCACCTCGTGTGGCTCGGTACGCACGGCATGGAGATCGGCGCGGTCTCGGTGATGATGTACGCGTTCCGCGAGCGCGAGCAGTTGCTGAACATCAACGAGCTGATTGCCGGCTTCCGGATGTTCCCGAGCTACATGCGCATCGGCGGGCTGCGCGAAGACCTGCCTCGCGGCTTCAAACAGACCGTCGCGGAGTTCCTCGACGCGTTCGTGCCGAAGCTCGACGAGTACGAGAAGCTGCTCACGGCGAATCCGATCTGGATCAAGCGCACGAAGGGCGTCGGCAGGCTGTCGAAAGAGGACACCCTGGCATGGGGCCTCGTCGGCCCGATGGCGCGGGCCGTGGGCATTCCGTACGACGTTCGCAAGACGTTCCCGTATCTGAAGTACGAGACGTTCGACTTCGACGTGCCGGTGGCCAGCGAAGGCGATGTCTACGATCGCTATCTCGTGAAGATGGCCGAGATGCGCCAGAGCGTGCGCATCTGCCGTCAGGCGCTCGAACGCATCACGCCGACCGGCCCCTACGACTGCGGCGACTTCCGCATCGTCCCGCCACCGAAGGACCGCGTGTACACGGAGATGGAGGCGCTCATCCAGCACTTCCTGATCTACTCGCAGGGTTTCACGGTGCCGAAGGGCGAGGCGTATGTGCCGGTGGAGGGCCCGCGCGGCGAGCACGGTTTCCACATCGTGTCGGACGGGTCGAACCGTCCGGCTCGCATCAAACTGCGTGCGCCGTCGTTCTATGCCGTGCAGGCGCTCGAGAAGATGATCGTCGGCGGCCTGATTGCCGACGTCATCGCCGTCATTGGCTCGACCGACGTCGTCATGGGAGACGTAGACAGGTGAGTTTCCATCCCCTCATGGATTACGGCGCGGGCCATCATCGGTCCGCGCGTGTCGTGCCCGAGGACGGGCCGCCCTTCGCGTTCACGCCCGAGCGCCGGGCCGAGCTCGAGCGCCGGGCCGCGCAGTATCCGCCCGAGCATCGCCGCTCGGCCATGCTGGCCGCGTTGTATCTCGCGCAGGAGCAGCAGGGCTGGATCTCGGGCAATGCGATGACCGCCGTGGCCGAGGCCATCGGCTGCACGCGGGCTGAAGTCGAAGAGAACGTCGCGTTCTACACGATGTTCTATCGCCGTCCGATCGGGAAGTACGTCGTGCAGGTCTGCCGCACGCTGTCGTGCGCGCTCAACGGCGCCGAGAAGGTCACGCAGGCCTTCTGCGAGAAGCTGGGCGTCAAGACCGGCGAAGTCGACGCGAGCGGCGACTTCACGGTGCTCGAGGTCGAATGTCTCGGTGCGTGCGACCGCGCGCCGGTGGTCATGGTCAACGACGACTGGCACGAGAAGGCCCGTCCTGAAGATGCCGGCGCGCTCATCGACGCCATTCGCGAGAAGGGCGGCGCGGCGCTGAGCGGGTGCTACCTGGACATCGAGAAGAAGCTCACGGCCGGCGCCGATCCGGCGCTGCACGCGCGCACGGGGTCGTACGGACCCGCGGGCCCGGGGACGGGAGAGGGGCGCTAGATGGAACTGCACCTGACCCCGTTCGTGGGCGAGCGCGACAGCTACACGCTCGACTTCTATCTCCAGCGGCAGCACGGTTATCAGGCGCTGAAGCAGGCGCTCGGCATGCAGCCGAACGACGTCATCGAGGAAGTCAAGAAGTCGGGCCTGCGTGGCCGCGGCGGGGCGGGCTTCCCGACCGGCATGAAGTGGCAGTTCGTGCAGAAGGACTCGCCGAAGCCGAAGTACATCTGCTGCAACGCCGACGAGAGCGAGCCGGGCACCTTCAAGGACCACGTCCTCATGGAGCGGAACCCGCACCTGCTCATCGAGGGCTGTCTCATCGCGTGTCACGCGATCGGCGCGAAGGTCGCCTACATCTACATCCGCGGCGAGTTCTACCACGTGCAGCGCCGGCTCGAGGCCGAGATCGAGGCCGCTCGCAAGGCGGGCTACGTCGGCAGGAACATCTTCGGCACCGGCTTCGACTGCGAGGTCTACGTCTTCCGCGGCGCCGGCGCCTATGAAGCCGGCGAAGAGACGGCGCTCATCGAGTCGCTCGAAGGCAAGCGTGCCCAGCCGCGCATCAAGCCGCCGTTTCCGGCGGTGGCCGGTCTCTGGGCGTCGCCGAGCGCCGTCAACAACGTCGAGACGCTCTGCAACGTGCCGCTGATCATCAGGAACGGCGCCGACTGGTTCGCGAAGCTCGGGCCCGAGAAGAACGGTGGCCCGAAGTTGTTCTGCGTCAGCGGCCACGTCGAACGCCCCGGCACGTACGAAGCGACGATGCACACGACGCTGCGGGAGCTGATTTACGACCCGAAGTTCGCGGGCGGCATCAAGGGCGGCCGTCAGCTCAAGTGCGTCATTCCCGGCGGATCATCCGTTCCGGTGCTGCTGCCCGACCAGCTCGACGTCGCGGCCAGCTTCGACGGGGTCGCGCAGGCCGGCTCGATGCTCGGCTCGGCCGGCATGATCGTCATGGACGAGACGACCTGCATGGTGTGGGCGGCCGAGAATCTGCTGCACTTCTACCAGCACGAATCGTGCGGCAAGTGCACGCCGTGCCGCGAAGGTACCGACTGGCTGTTGAAGCTGCTCAAGAAGATCGAGCACGGTGCCGGCGAGATGCGCGACATCGATCTGCTCATGAGCGTCGGCGAGAACATCGCCGGCAAGACGCTGTGTGCGTTCGGCGACGCCGCCGCGACGCCCGTCCTGACGACCGTGAAGACGTTCCGTCATGAATACGAAGAGCACGTGAGGCTGGGCCGGTGCCCGCATCACGCTGACTGGAGAGCGGCCGGTCACGCGGCCCACGCGCACGCATAATGGAATCGATAGCCGGCTGGGTCGACGCCAACCGCACGCTCATCGCGCACCTCGTCCTCATTGGGGCGGTGTTCTTCCTGCTGCAGATCACGGCGGCCGTGCTCGTCTACATGGAGCGCAAGGTCGCCGCCGTCATCCAGCAGCGCCACGGGCCCTGGCTCGTCGGCCCGCGCGGGCTTCTGCAGCCGCTCGCCGACATCCTGAAGCTCATCATGAAGGAAGAGCTGCGGCCGAAGGGGGCCGACGTCGCACTCTTCTACCTCGCGCCCATCCTCTCGGCCGCCGCGGCGTTCGCCGCGTTCTCGGTCGTGCCCTTCGGCGCCGAGACAACGCTGTTCGGGCTGCTCGACGAGCCGCTCGCGCTGGGCATTACCGACGTCAACGTCGCGCTGCTCGTGATCTTCGCCGTGACGTCGATGGGCGTCTACGGCATCGTGCTCGCCGGCTGGGCCTCGAACAGCAAGTACTCGCTGCTCGGTGGTCTGCGGTCGGCGGCGCAGATGATCAGCTACGAGCTGTCGTACGGGCTCGGCCTCGCGGCGGTCGTCATCATGGCCGGCTCGCTGTCGCTGCGCGAGATCGTCGGCCAGCAGTCGGGCTACTGGTTCGGGTTCATCCCTCAGTGGTACGTCTTCATTCAGCCGGTCGGCTTCCTCGTCTACATGATTGCAGGCGTGGCCGAGACGAATCGCGCGCCGTTCGACTTCCCGGAGGCCGAACAGGAACTCGTCGCCGGGTACCACACCGAGTACAGCTCGATGAGTTTCGCGCTGTTCTTCCTGGCCGAGTACATCAACATGGCGACGGTGTCGGCCGTGGCCGTGAGCCTGTTCCTCGGCGGCTGGCACGGGCCGTTCCTGCCCGAGTGGCTCGGCTGGATCTGGTTCCTCGTCAAGGTATTCGCGCTGCTCTTCTTCTACATCTGGATGCGCTGGACGCTGCCGCGCTATCGCTACGACCAGCTGATGGAGTTCGGCTGGAAGTATCTACTGCCCATCGCCACCGTGAACCTGCTGGTCACGGCGGCCATCACCATCTACATGGGCTGGTAAGCCGATGGACCTGATTCTCTTCTACGTGTTCGGGGCTGTCGCGGTGCTGGCGTCGATCTTCGTCGTCGGCCAGCGCAATCCGATGTACAGCGTGCTGCTGCTGATCCTCTCGTTCGGCGCGCTGTCGGCCCTCTACGTGCTGCTCGACGCGCCGTTCGTGGCGGTCACGCAGATCATCATCTATGCCGGCGCCATCATGGTGCTCTTCCTCTTCGTCGTCATGCTGCTCAACGCGCAGAAGGAAGAGAAGGAGGCCACGGCGCGGCAGATGTTCGGCGGGCCGGGCCCGCGCCGGTTCGGCGCCGTGCTGTCGGTGCTGCTCGCCGCGCAGCTCGGGTGGGCGCTGACGCAGATTCGTCCGGCGCTGATGGGCGACGCCGCCCCGGGCATCTCGTCGGTCCGCGAGATCGGCCGACGCCTGTTCACCGACTATGCGTTCGCGTTCGAGGCGACGTCGCTGCTGATCCTCGTGTCCATGGTCGGCGCGGTCGTGCTCGCCGGCCGGCGGTCGGAGTCGTAGCCATGCTGACGCTGAATCATTTCCTGCTGCTGTCCGGCGTGCTCTTCGCGATCGGCACGGCCGGCGTGTTCCTGCGCCGCAACCTGATCACGGTCCTGCTGTCGGTCGAAGTCATGCTCAATGCCGTGAACCTGTCGTTCGTGGCGCTCGGCCGCTACCAGGGCAACGTCGACGGGCAGATCATCACGTTCTTCGTCATGACGGTCGCGGCGGCCGAAGCGGCCGTGGGCCTGGCCATCCTGATTGCGCTGTTCCGGCACCGCGAGTCGCTGAACCCGGATGCCTATACCTCGCTGAAGTGGTGATCGCGTGCTGCTGCTGATTCCCGGTCTTCCGTTTCTCGGCTTCCTGATCCTGCTCGTCCTCACATCTCTCCCCATGGTAGATACGGTTATGGTTATCCCACACATCGTAGTATTTCCCCATGTGTTGACGAGATTGCTTAACCAACCCGTTGATGTGGTTGAGCAACTTTTCGTGATCGGCGTCTCGCTCCTCCTTCTTCAACGCCTCTATGATGTGTGCTTCCATAAGTTTGGATGAATAATTAAGCCGAACGCGGAGATCAAGACTCCGAAGCA
>Ga0079224_100005845_pt1 | contig 16217 bp, 11 predicted proteins | sample Stecom2015_FD_80414 | JGI IMG/M metagenome (GOLD analysis project Ga0079224, IMG submission 80414) | Agricultural soil microbial communities from Utah to study Nitrogen management - Steer compost 2015 | ecosystem: Environmental > Terrestrial > Soil > Agricultural land | place: USA: Utah...
AATTGCGATTCTTCGTATAGACATATTTGAAGCCATCGCTTGGGGTCCTGACCTGAAAACTGGTAATTTTTGTGCAACGGGACAATAAGGGAATCGGCTCACGCCAAAATCGTGGGCTCACCTATCGTTGCAGGGCATACCAGTGCCGCAGGTCGATCTGTTGAGTTCCACGTCCTTTTTGTTCTGTGGAACCTTCAAAGCTTTCAAGCAACCGTTTCTTTTGTTCTTCGGGGTCTCGCCAAAACGAGAGATTTTATATATGGGCAACATTTTGTGTGGTTTTCCATTAAAGGATTCAGATCTGGCCAGCTCCCTTTTTGGGACAGGATTTACCGGCTTTGACATTCTCTTTGGGAAAAAACCAAAGAACCCGATTTAAATTCTCCGGCTAGAGTCAAGGGATGCGACAATCTTCAATTAATCCGGTCCATCACTGCACATTGTCCCTTGGCTGACGAACAGCACCTTATGGCGACCGGCCATATTACGGAACAGTAGCCCACCAACATTCTTGGAATCCTGGTTTCCGAGTCCCAAAAAGCCTTGGACAGGATGGCCTTTGACCCAATCCCATGGCCGCATTGTGCCATGGGAACAGAAAAACCCTCCGAAGACTTTGAGCGGTTCCCGGAGGGGGCTGAATTGACATTTGCCAATAAATCAAACCGATTAAAATTATGAAAAACTTACCGAACTGCAGGGGAGGGGCTCCCCTGTTCATGATCATCTTCCTTTTGTTTTCCACGGGCCTTGTGGAACGGATGCATGCCGGGGACATGCAACTTCCCCCACAGGCCACGGTATCGGGGAGCGTCTCCGATGTCGATGGCCTTCCCCTGCCGGGGGTCCATATCCAGGTGGAGTCCACCAAAGCCGGTACCATCTCGGACCTGGACGGTTACTTCAGCATCCAGGCAGGAGAGGAGGATGTATTGGTATTCTCCATTGTGGGGTTCAAGCGACTTGAAGTCCCCGTCATGGGAAGTCCCCATTTGGATGTTTCCCTGGAACAGGACGTCACCCAATTGGGAGAGGTGGTGCTCAATGCGGGATATTATACCGTGAAGGAAAGGGAGAGCACCGGAAGTATTGAGAAGATAACCGCAGTGGACATAGAGAAACAGCCTATATCCAATCCTTTGGCGGCCTTGCAGGGTAGGGTTGCTGGGGTGGAAATCCAACAAACATCAGGGCTGCCAGGAGCTAATTTTAATATCAGGATAAGAGGACAGAACAGTATTCGTTCAGACGGTAATAATCCATTGTATATTATTAATGGTGTGCCTTTTTCCTCTGCGACTTTAGGTGAGGCTCAGGCCTCTATATCTTTACCGGGAATGGGAGTCAGTCCCTTGAACAGCATTAATCCTAGCGATATAGAGAGCATAGAAATATTGAAGGATGCAGATGCCACGGCAATTTATGGGTCAAGAGGAGCCAATGGTGTTGTCCTAATCACCACCAAAAAGGGAAAAGAGGGGATGGCTGAAGTATCACTGGATATTTTCACTGGCCTCGGGACTGTCACCAATACAATGGATATGCTCCATACCCCACAATATATTAAAATCCGACAAGAGGCCTACACCAATGATGAAATAGACCTTTTGCCAGCCAATGCTTATGATGTCAATGGAACTTGGAGTAAGACAAGATATACCGATTGGCAAAAGGAGCTCTTTGGAAAAACGGCCTATCTGTCCAATGTTCGCGGATCTATTTCGGGAGGGGATGCACGCACCCAATTTTTGATTAGTGGAAATTATTACAGCCAAACGGATAATTTTCCAGGCAAATTCAAAAGTGACAAAATTTCTGGGTTAGCAAATTTAAATCACAAAACATCAGATGGAAAGCTTTCAACCCAACTCTCCACAAGCTATTCTTCTGAGAAAAATAATTTACCCAATAGCGTTCCTTTGGTACTTAGTGGTTTACTACTTGCCCCCAATGCTCCAGAGACCTATGATAAAGAAGGAGAATTAAATTGGGAAAATGGAACATGGCAAAATCCGTTGAGAGAACTAGAAAGTGTATACCGTTCCCATGCCACAACATTTATAGGAAACTCAAGACTTTCATATAAAGTTATTCCAGAAGTCGAATTGATTGCAAACCTGGGATTTACAGAAAGTCATCTTAATGAAATTAAGACTTTTCCATCTTCTATATATAATCCGTCCTCTGGTATTGGGAGCGATAGGTCCTACGTTGTTCACAATATAGGTAAAAGGATATCTTGGATTGTAGAGCCCCAACTAATCTGGGCCCAAAACTTTGGAGAAACTAGCCTACAAGCGTTGGTAGGCATGTCCTTCCAGGAACAATCAAGTAAACGATTATCTCTACAGGCGAGGGGATTTAGCAATAACAGCCTTATTGAGAACATCGCAGCGGCTACATTTCTAAGTTTATACACGGATAGGGATCAGGAATATCGATATAATGCCATTTTTGGCCGCTTGAATTTCAATCACAAAGGAAAGTATATTATAAACCTAACAGGGAGGAGAGATGGATCCAGCCGTTTTGGGCCAAGCAAACGTTTCTCAAATTTTGGAGCTATTGGGCTTGCCTGGTTATTTGCGAAAGAGTCTTTTTTTAAAAATACCCTTCCCTTTTTGAATTTTGGTAAAATAAAAGGCAGTTTTGGGTCTGCTGGAAATGACCAAATCGGTGATTATCAATTCTTGGATACCTACTCCTTCGGAAGTTCGAACTATCAAAATGGATATGGACTCTATCCAACACGGCTTTATAATCCAAATTTCAGCTGGGAACAAAACCAAAAACTAGAACTATCACTTGAACTGGGACTTTTCAATGACCGGATATTCCTTAGTGGAAACTATTACAGGAACCGATCTTCCAATCAACTCGTAGGTATTCCATTGCCTGCCACAACGGGCTTTCCCTCTATATTGGGAAACTTAGGGGCGACTGTGGAAAATACAGGATTGGAGTTGGAATTGATTACAATGAACATGACCAAAAAGAATTTTAACTGGTCAACATCGATCAATTTGACCATTCCCAAAAACCGATTATTATCCTTTCCAGATTTGGAAGGTTCCACATATGCCAATAGTTTGTTGATAGGGAAGCCATTGAACATTAGAAAAGTCTATCGCCTCGAGCGAGTAAATCCTGAGACCGGAATCTATGAGTTCTTCGACGTCAATGGGGATGGAGAAATATCTTCAATTGATGACAAGAAAGTTGTTATGGATCTGAATCCTAAGTATTATGGAGGGTTAAACAACAGTCTGACCATTGGGGGATTTAAACTCGATATTTTATTCCAATTCACCAAGCAGTCTGGATGGAATTTCTGGAGGGATGTAGGGATTCCTGGTAGTCAAAGTAATCTACCTAGAAATATCTTAGAACGTTGGCAATCTGAGGGAGATGATTCCCAATATCAAAGAATGTCAATTGGGCAGACAATCGATCCACTTATAGGATTTTTTAATTTTCAAGAAAGTGATGCTGCTATTTCCGATGCTTCATTCATTAGGTTGAAAACCCTTTCACTTTCTTATGATGTTTTAAACAAAAAAAATAATGGAATTGGCTGGGAACTTTATGCTCGAGGACAAAACCTATGGACATTGACCAATTATTTCGGCCTTGACCCTGAAACACGCAATAACCAAACAATTCCGACATTACGGATTTTGAGTGTAGGGACAATAGTTAAATTTTAAACAGAAATAATTATGAAATTATTTTTAGAAACAACCCAATACGGCCATTCATTGAAATTAATCGTTTTCTCAACAATTTTTATTCTATTGATTTCGTGTGAACGATTTGTGGAGGTGGACCTTCCCAAAGACCAAATTACTGGAAAGGCCGTTTTCAAGGACGCAAGGACAATTGATGCAGCCTTGCGGAATATATACGCAGAACTGAGGGACAATGCTTTTACTACTGGCAATGGTAATGGTGTTTCCTTACTTATTGGAATGTATGCGGACGAACTAGAATTAAAAAGTTCGAGCATGGCTCGACTTCTTAATTTTGAACAAAACAATGTTTTACCTACCGATAGTTTCGTCAAGGATTACTGGAGTAAAGGGTATAGTCTAATTTATTCTGTTAACCTTATAATAGAGGGTATAGAGTCTAACAGAGGCTCCCTTGTTGGTGGCGTTGAGTACTTATTGGGAGAAGCTTATTTTCTAAGAGCATATCTTCATTTTTATTTGGTAAATCTGTTTGGTCCCATTCCGTATATAGATTCTACAAATTATAATGAGAACAGAGCTGTTTATAGAGATAATATTGAAATTATTTACCAGTATATGGTCGAAGACCTAGGGATTGCAAGGAACTTACTTCTTTTGGTCGATAGACCTGAGAGTAGATTAAGACCGGATTTTTGGGTGGTAACAGCAATGTTGGCAAGAATATATCTTTACCAGGAAAATTGGGGACTGGCCGCCATGGAGGCTGAAAATTTGATTTCAAACGGAGGATTTGAACTCACTGAAGAATTGGATGAAGTTTTTCTGAAACATAGTATCGGAACGATATGGCAATTTGATCCAGAGGCTGAGGGTAGGAATACCCATGAGGGTTTTTTCTTTATTGAGAATGTTCCCCCTCCAGATTTCATTGTGTCTCAAAGTTTAATGAATAGCTTTGAGGTGGGTGATGCCCGAAGAACACATTGGATTGGTTCGCTAACCGACGAAATTTATGAATGGTTTTTCCCCTTTAAGTATAAACAGAAATCCAATACAGAAACTACTCAGGAGTGTTCCATAATGTTTCGTTTGGCCGAACAATATTTGATTGCAGCCGAGGCTCACGCAGAAATGGGAAATATAGCCGAAGCCTTGGAATACCTCAATCCGATACGTCAAAGGGCAATGTTGCCTCCATTGGATATTACATCAAAACAAGACCTAGTTGATGCTATAATCCACGAGAGGAGAATCGAATTTTTTACCGAGCTGGGCCATCGATTTTTCGATTTGAAACGAAAAGGTATGGCAACAACAATACTTTCGGTTTCTAAGCCAAATTGGGATACAACTGATGTTTTACTTCCATTGCCGGAATCGGAATTGTCAATAAACCCAAATTTATTGCCTCAGAATGACGGATATTAAATTTGCATTGGACTTTATGAGGTCTAAAAGGAGGAGCCAAGGTATCTTATTTTCAAAGTCATTGTTCCTTTCATTGTTTTTTGTAGTAGCAGCCTGCCCTGCAATGGGGCAGGCAAACAATGGTATCAGAGCACACTTGGAAGGCAATGATTTGTATTTGAGCGTTGAGCAAGAGATACTGGATAAACCCATCCTATTTGTTAGGCACGGGGTTGGACAACATCAGGCCATTTGGTACAAACAAAATAATCGATTGGTTCTAGCAATCCATCCAATTCAATCGAATGCTGGAATAGTTATTCCTGTAAACCAGAATTATAAAACGGAATCCCTGATTTTAGGACGGTTCCCCATAATAAGGACAGAAGAGTTCATTGAATCAAATGATTCTTATGTCATAGAGGCAACTGATTTGTTTTTAGGTTATAACATCAAATGGTTTAAAGGCTATTCTGAAAAACCATTGGTTGCCGGACAAGCCCGCATAATTGAGGTAATACATCATTATCAAGAAACCATTGTTCGTACCAATCGCATGACTTCATGGGACGGTTCTTGGAGCAATGAGAATATCGACTTTAGTTTTTATAGCCTGCCAAAAGATCCCATGGAATCAAGACAATTCGACCATCGAATGGGGTTTTCAACCGAGGACATAATGGAGAGTAATCCAAGGATTGGAAGTATAATGAGGTGGCGGTTGGAAAAAAAACATGTGGATAGAGAAATAAGTGAACCGATTAAACCAATTACTTTTTACTTCGACCCAGAGATACCCCAAAAATGGAAACCTTATATCAGGGCCGGTATTTTGGAATGGCAAAAACCCTTCGAAGCAGCAGGTTTTAAAAACGCCATTGTGGTCAAGGACTTTCCAAAACAATTATCCGTTGGAAACTTAAACAGCATGAATTATTCTGTTGTTCGATGGAAAAATTTTGATGGAATTCGGGGAAGTGAGGAGAAATCCGGTTCCACAGTACGTAAATATGTGGATTTTCGAACCGGAGAAATCCTGAAAGCAGATATCATTCTTGGAAGTTCCCTTCAAAGTTTATGGGTTGAGTATTTTATTCGATGCGCCCCATTGGATAGACGAGCTAGACAATTTCCATTTCAAGACGATCTTATAGGTGAATTAATACAATCCTTGACTTCTCACGAAGCAGGGCACGCCTTTGGCCTTAGGGATGGCAATTATGGAGAATATTCATATCCTTTCAATAAGATGAGAGATAAACAATGGCTCACCGAAATGGGCCATACTCCAAGCATTATGAACTATGCAAGGCACAATTATATCGTTCAACCTGAGGATAGTGTACCACCTTCTTTGTTGATTCAAAAAGTAGGTCCTATGGATATATATCAAATTAAATGGGGTTATAATCCGTTGAACGAAATAGACATCACCAAAGAACAGGTGATACAATTGGAAAGATGGATACTCGAACAAGATTCCATTCCATGGTATCGGTTCAATACGGGTTTTTCTGGAACCATTGGCCCAGATACCACCAATGAGGTTGTGGACAATGATGATCCATTAAATAGTACTGCTTTGGGTCTAAAAAATATTAAAAGGGTTTTGGAGTTCCTTCCAGATTTCAATCGAGGTCAACCTGATAATATCCTTTTGGAGCAATTGTATGACCGGACAATCAATTTTTGGTTTAATCAAATGTCTCATGTGTTGTCATTGATTGGCGGATACTGTGTACAGTATAAGTCGGGTGAACAATTAGGAGGGGTATTCTCACCTGTAGATGCTGAATTGCAAATAAAGGCTATTGAATTTTTGACCAACTACGCTTTAAATGTTCCGGAGTGGTTGGCCAATCCAGAAATATTGAACCGGATTCAATATTCAAATTCCCATGATAAACTAATTGATCTACAGTTGCAGGTTCTCTTTGGAATTTTAAACCCAAGTCGAATGAAACGATTAGAAAGAATGGAGTTAAAACCTTCACATAAAAATCTTTTGAACGAAATATTGGGGAAATTAAGAATAGGATTGTTCAAGGAATTAAAGGGTGATGAGATATACATCGAAGGTCGAAGACAAAATCTCCAAAAGGCCTATATTGATTTGATTTTACAGGCATTTAAAGATGATTTAAATTATGAAGTTCCGTTATTTTCAAATAATCGAAATTCAAATAATGAATACATAAAAAGTCTTTTTTACTTTGAAATGAAATTGTTGTGCGGTGATATAACGGACAATTTGTTCAAAGTGAACAGGAATGATATCCAAGCTCATTTAAACTTATGTTTATTAAAAATCAATAATTTACACCCTCTCCAAACACAATAAAAAGAGGTTGACTATTAGCCAACCTCTCAAATCTGTAGGAATTAAATTAATTCCTTTTCAATACATTGGTACAAGACGTCTCGTTTTTGTCTTTGAAAACCGTCATATTGCGCACAATACAGGTTTGATCTCCTTCGATTGTACAATTTACTAACTCCTTATTACAAGGGTTAGACTCCGACTCATAGACATAACCATAGATAAGTCCATCTTTGTTTACACTAGGTTTTTCCCCAGTCGTAAAAGCGCTCACGGCCACCGCCAAAACAATGGCAAATGCCGGAATAACAAATTTAAAAAACTTAGTTTTCATATTGTTATGGATTTATAAATTGACTCAAGTGCCGAGTTCACTGCCGTTGAAATTACAAAGTGGAAAATCTGCGTTTTTGGTGAATACCGGTACCTATAACCGGTGAAAACAACTAAAACTCAGCATTGCAAATTCAAATCCCACAAGGCTAAACGGGTCAAGCATATTAGCAAGGCTCCCAAGTCAATCAATTAATGTTGCGTCGTATATGCTCACGGATCAACGACCACTTTCCATTACTTGCGCATGTAAATCTTTGATGTTATTGGAATGCTTTTCATCAAAAGCACTGTTTTCTTTGAAATAAGGCTCCACCGTACCATATACCGATAAGCTGTTGTCGATCAAGGCCACCAGCCGAGTTCCTTGTATGGCAAACTCCCTGGCCCTTTGTTTTTTGATATGGTACAGGTAAAGACTGAACTCATAGGTCCCCTTTCTGTAATCGTATACATCGATGATGGATGCCTGGTCCAACATTTCCTTACTTTCGTTCCTACCCAAACGGTCCGACTGAATCAACAACAACCCATTGGTCATAAATGCAGTTTTATTGATGGTCAGGGGAGGGGCCTGCATTTGGATCCTTCCATCCCTGTTCTTTTGGGCAACATCTATATGCGCCCTTTGCACCGTATCGATGGTCCGCTGCCTTTTTAGTTCCTCCAACCCGGAATTTGTGGTGATGAACTGGTTCCTGTAATAGTACACATAGCCCAATGTTGAATCAACCGTACTTTGCGCCATAATCCCATCCACATCAAAGACCCCGTCGATCTGTTGTTCCAATATCGTGGTATCCAAGCTTACTTTGAATTCTTCTGTCCCATCGATCAGCCCCAAAGTCGATTTTTGGGTCTTGGAACTGGTGGTCCGTATATAAATCCTATTGCTATCGATGGGCAATGCCCTGTTGAAATAGGCCACGCCGTCCATCCAGGATTTTGCGGTCCACTCGCCAAGTCTTCCCCTTAGGATAAAGGGCATGGTCCCGTCCATCATAAAGAAATGGGGCGGAAGTACACTCAATTTGAGGGACCGGTACTTGAGTTCCGTGTTTTGGGGTTTCAACCCTATACGCATGGTATCCCTGCTATTTAGATTCACTTGGAGCATATGCCAGGGGGCCGTACTGTTGCCCAGGTAAAGGATATCCTGGTCAAAGCCCGCTATATAATAAGAATTGAACCCAATATCCAGATCGTATTGTTTGATGATCGGATGTGGCGGAAACCTTCTGGTAAATGCGTTGTTACGGTGTACTTCCCTTTCCGAGGACAGAAAAAATAGGACAACCAATCCAATGCTCAGGCATGAGGTCCACAAAAGGTTTGTATGGACGATGCTCACTCTCATGACGCCAAGATTTTTTTGGTTGTCCCTTCTACCTCCAAACACCGGATAGCAGTAGCAGCCAATAGGATAAATACCATGTTAAAGATTATATGCTCGGTCCATCCGAGATCCTCCAGAACCCCACCACAGGAACAGGGGATATAATCACTGAACTTCAATACAAGAATGATATAGGTTGTGAACATGATCATTAGGGCAAAACTCCCATAGAGGGCCATGAGCCTTGTCCTTTCCAGGATCAAACCAAAGGCCAGGAGGTATTCCACCAAAGGGACCGACCAGGCCACCCAATCTGCATAGGCTGTCAAGACGGGGGATTGGCCCAATTGAATCCTAAACTGTTGGTAATCGAACAATTTGCTGCTGGCAGCATAGACAAATAAAAGGACAAAGAGTATACTTACCGTATAGGCGAACCGAGTCTTTTTGTTTTTGAACCTTTGCATATCGTTTTTTTTGATATGGTAAAGTTCTGGACTTAAACATATTTTTTAGTAAATAAAACATATACAAATCGGGGACACGTGTTCAAAATGGCATTTTTCAGCGATTTTACATGGCAAAAACATACGTTTTAGTAAATAAAACATATAAGTTACCGGACCTATGGTTTTATATGGCCAGACTTCACCATTTGTCGATAAGTCTTTGGTGGATACTTATAAAATTCCGTGAAAGTTTTGGAGAAATGGGGGTAATGTTTATATCCAACCATATTGCCAATGGTCTTCATGGTATGCTCAGTGGTCGAAATATAATGTACGGCCAGCCTTAGCCTTTCCTGGACTATAAACTTGTTGATGGTAATTCCGAAATGTTCCTTGAAGGTTGACATTAAGGTTTGTCGATTGGTCCCCAAGGTGTCGGCCAATTGATTTACAGAAAGCCATCCTTTTTCCAGATTGTTGATAATGATCAACCTTGCTTCCCTGCACCTAATAATGTCCGAATGCGTCAAGTTTATGGGATATTTTAATTTCTTTCCCATTTTTTTCCTCAAATCGGTGCGGGGATCCAAGACAATCCGGTGGTCAGCAACCTTCAGACCTTTAATTTTATGTATTGGAATTAGGTTGACCAGTACTCGTTTTGATGAATCCATGGGTTCGTCATAGGACTGGATTCTGCACAAAAATGTATTCACCGATTCATCCTGCCCCATAAAATCAAGCGCCTTGGGCATGGTGTTCAATTTACCGGAATTGCATAGGGTTGTGAAATTCCTTGCCCAATGGACCTTCGTGTTTCCGGCCATGAAATCGGAAATGGGTTTGTTCACAATCGAATCTTTCATCCGGTCCAGCAATGCACAGCCCTCATCCGTGGCCTGCAATACAATGCCCCTTTTGTCTAGGATGAAAAATGAATTCAATAGAAATTTTGTGGAATCAAGTTGGTAAACCGAATTATGGTTATAAAAGTATTGGAGCAATTCCTCCGCCAATAAGTTGAGACCGGTGGCAATGGTATTGAAATTATTTGTATTTCCAGTAGGCTTCAGACGATAAAGGAAGTTCCAATCGACCATTTGAACCAACATTTGGTTGATTTGAAGCCATTTCGATTCAGATTTTCCTGAGTGTTGGTCCTGAGTCTTCTGAGTGTTCATCTAAATTGTTCAACTATAGCTGGAAACAACCCCCCAGCAAATGGGAATCAAAAGTTTAATATTTCGGTTTAAAAATTCCTTCGCTTCGGAAATCTTACGAAAAACCCCGGTTCTGATTGCGGGTCTATGTGATGTGTGATGGAGTTGGGTCATCAAGTCAATTGCCCCCGCTTTGATCAATATGGCCAAAGTTGTGATATAGACCAAGCCTTCCCGTGTCAGGTAGTCCCTGGCCAAATAATCCATGGAATGGACAGCCCTGATATCGCAGAGCACAGGATAATGTTTTTCTTCCTGGAATCTTATCCTGTCCAAAACTATTTCTTTTGCCGCATTTAGGTCGATTACCGTACCTTTCTTGTAAGTAATGTACACCAAATCCTCCTTTAATTCGTAGTGGGCAAAATCGTTCTCATGCTTGACCTTCATTTTTTATGCAAGACTGGTAGATGATCAAAATACGAAAATTTTTCGTCACCTTGGACTATCAATAATTCATTATATGTTGAGATACAGCCTAATAACATATGATTTTGGAAATAAAACATATTCAAAATTGGAACAATGTTTTTATTCAATCATTGATAATTCGTAATAAAAGGAGTGTGGATGTCCGGTTTAACAGAATAAAATTGATAGGATAACTATCAGATAAATAATTGATTAAACCTTCAGGGTATATATTATACCTACAAAAAGTTTCAGGATTTTTCAAAAATACCAAAACGAGCAAATTTGGGAAAAATGATTTTTTTCTTCCATTTTTCAAATGCTGAAAAAAAAATCAATGGATTTTATGCCCGGTGGGACAATTTACCCAATTCATAACAGTGCCATCCAGATTGTCCAATCTACCCGGTCAATCCCTCACCCCCCGCATAATAATTCAACATCACGGGTATAAAATCAGATTATTCCGCATAATATTTGACTGGCAACCTTGATTGAAAATAGTGTTTTGACCTATAAAAAGCCCTGATTTTTTATTTTTTTTTGAGTTTTAGACGACTGAGTCAAAATTCCGGTTCCATCCACATCCGATTGATTCCCCATTCCCTATAAAGACTGGATTCCTGCAAAGTTCTTCCGGTCACAAATAGTCCGTCCGTAGTTAATCAAAACATATTCTAAAGGAAATAAAACATACGCTATTGTAAGGAATGCGATATACAACTATTTAATAATGAATTTATTAACTACATTTTGTGAATTTATAAAACACACAAAATGGCAAAAATCAAACACAACAATTTCTTGGACACCGTCAACGATTTGATGGGTGATGCCACCCGGGAGGGCATCCTGCACCTCTATGCTGAAGGCAATGAATTTTCGGGTAGGAAAATCGGCCTAAGGGGAAAATCCCTTCATCATTTTGGAACTACCGGCTACTTAGGACTTGAACAGGACCCAAGATTGAAAAACTGCTCCATTGAGGCCATCCAACGCTACGGGACGCAGTTCCCCCTGTCCAAGTCCTATATTTCCCACCCTTTGTATCGGGAATTGGAAGATCTGGTACAACAGATGTACGGGCTTCCCGTGATTATCACAAAGAACAGTACCTTGGGTCATTTGGGCACCATCCCCAGTCTGGTACGAAGCGGCGATGCTATCATTTTGGACCATCAGGTCCATTGGAGTGTACAATCCGCTTGCCATGTGCTAAAATCTCAGGGAGTTGCAGTGGATATGATCCGACACAACAATCTGGAGATGTTGGAGGACCGAATCAGGTTCCATTCCAAGAAGAGCCAACACATATGGTATATGGCCGACGGCATCTATTCAATGTACGGGGACTATGCCCCGGTACTTGAGCTGATCCAACTGCTTGAAAAATACCCCCAATTCCATCTATATTTTGACGATGTGCACGGTATGAGTTGGATTGGAAAGAACGGAACAGGATACGTACTGGACCGGTTGGGTGAACTCCCCGATAGGGTATTGGTCTTTGGGACACTGAGCAAGACCTTTGGGGCCAGTGGGGCCGTACTGGTATGCCCCGATAAAGAAATACACCACAGGATCAAGACCTTTGGGGGACCATTGACCTTTTCGGCCCAGTTGGAGCCCGCCGCGGTGGGGGCGGCCATAGCTTCTGCCAACATACATCTGTCCCCCGAAATCTATGAACTCCAGAAGGAATTGAAGGAACGGATACAGTATTTCAACAACCTAATGAGGGACACGATCCTGCCTGTGGTCGACCAAAACGAGTCCCCGGTTTTCTATGTCGGAACCGGGGCCCCGGAAACCGGATACAACTTTGTCAATCGGCTCATGGACGAAGGCTTCTATACCAATCTAGGAATGTTCCCGGCCGTTCCCGTAAAGAATACCGGGGTTCGAATCACCATTTCACGGCACAATCACAATGAGGACATCAAGGCATTGGTAGAGGCCATGGAGTACCATTTCCCTAGGGCATTGGAGGAGTGCAATACCGGCCAGGACCGGGTTCGCAGGGCATTTGGGCTTGAAGAGAGAATAACTGTCCCCACTGTTTCCACATCGGAGTTAACGATAGAAATGTACAGTTCCATCACCCAGATTGACAAAGCCTTTTGGAATTCTACCCTTGGAATCAATGGGGTCATGGATTGGGAAGGTCTGAAATTTCTGGAAGAGGCTTTTTCCAACAATCCGGACAAAGAGCACAATTGGACCTTCAGGTATTTGACCGCTCTCGATTTAAGTGGAACACCGATACTGATGACCTATATGACCGTGGCCCTATGGAAAGACGACATGCTTTCCCCGGAAGAGGTTTCAAGGGCCCTGGAGGGAAAACGCAGGACAGATCCCTATCATCTGACCTCCAAGGTACTTTCCCTGGGGTCCCTGTTCACCGAAGGGAGGCATCTTTATTATGACCCAAAGCATCCCCAACTCAAGGAGGCGGTACAGGACCTGTTTCTTGAAATGGAAAAGCTTGAAAGGCAATTTGCTGCCGGGATGGTTGTCCTAAGGGATTTTGGAAGGGACAACCCCCTCCAAAAACTCATCATTGGCCAGGGTTTCATCAAGGTACAGATGCCCGATTCCTGTGTCCTGTACCTTGAAAAAGAGATGGATATAGAGACCCATATAGAAAGGCTATCCCCCCGAAACCGCAGGCATTTCCGGAAGGAAATCAAGGATTTTGAGCCCGATTTCAAGATTGAGGTACTCGAAGGGCCCCAAGGCGTTGATTTGAATCGGATCCGTTCCCTATATCAAAATGTACAGCAATTCAACCTGGGGTTGAATACCTTTCCCTTTCCGGAACGGATATTCGGCCTAATGGCCGCCCATCCCCAATGGGAATTTATCACCCTCAGCCTAAAAAGGGAGACGAGTTTCCATATGGTTGGGGTCATGTTGTGCTATAAAAATACCGATACCACCTACGTCCCGGCCTTTGTGGGGATGGACTACGATTACGTACACAGCCACAATACTTACCGACAACTGCTCTATCAGACCCTCAAAAGGGCCATTTTCCTAAAATTCACCAAAATCGATTTTGGGATGACGGCCTCCTTTGAAAAAAAGAAACTGGGAGCCAAAGTCAATGGAAGCTATGCATTTATCCAAAGTGCTGACAACTATAAATTGGAACTTCTGGGCCTCATGGAAGGCCAAGATAAAATATGAATGGAGTTATCATCCATAACCCTTAAGAAATGGCCCCAAAAGGACCCTCTTCCTTCCATTCCGATGTGGAAGAAAGGTCCCATTGAGTTTGGTGGGACCAAGCTATTTTCCCAAACCGGCCTCTGCCAAGGTTATCAAGAGGGCCAATTTTATGGACTCATCCCCGGGCTCATCGTTTAGAAACCATTCGTGGAGGGAATGTGCCCCACCGGCCTTTCCGCCACGGCCTATGCAAACCGATGGAATGCCCATGGATACCGGAATATTGATATTCGTGGAACCCCTCCCCAAACTAGGGGTGGCCCCAAAATACTTGGTGGCGGCCATTGCCCTTTGGATCAAGGGCAGGCTAGGGGGGAGTTCCCCCGAGGGGCGGTCCCCGATCTTGATGAGCTCATAGCTTACAGGTTCCCGGACCCCACTGGCATTGTACTGGACGATTGCCTGTTCCACGGATTTCAGGAGGATGGCCTCAATGGCGTCAAGATTTTTGGGCTCCAAGGCCCTCATGTCCACCTCCATCCAAGATTCAAAGGGAATGGAGTTTACCGAGGTTCCCCCTCCGATACGGCCTATATTGAAACTGGTCTTTGAACTGTCGTATTTTGTAAACTCCATAGCGGCCTGGGAGAATAGGTCAATGGCCTTTCCCAAGGCGTGATGGGGATTCGCCAAACCAAAGGCACCCCAGGAATGCCCTCCCTTGCCCGAGATGACCAATTTATAGCGTTTGGAGCCCAATCCGGCATTGCTTATCCTGCCCATACTGCCCCCATCAATGGCGATCCAGGAATCGATGTCCAGGCCGGATTCATGGAACATATATTTCATGCCCCTGAGGTCCCCAAGGCCTTCCTCGCCCACGGAACCCACGAATAGGATATCCTTGGAAGTCTCCAATCCGGCCCTGTTCATGGCCTTGAGCATACTGATCAGCATGGTCAGACCACGCGTATCGTCGCCGATCCCAGGTGCCTTTAGGGTATCCCCGACCTGTTTCACCCGCACATCGGTGCCTTCGGGGAAGACCACATCCAAATGCGCATCAACTCCAATATAACCCCCTTTTCCGGAGGTTCCCTTCCTTAGACCGATCACATTGCCCACAGGGTCGGTCCACAGACTGTCGACCCCGGCCTGTTGTAAGAGTTTTGCGAAGGCCTTGCCCCGTTCCTCTTCCAAAAAGGGCGGGGCAAGTATTTCGGTAAGGGCGATCAGGTCAGCCGTGGTCTGCTCCTTCTGTTCTTCTATGAACCCAAAGGCCTGTTGAACTTTTTTGTTTTCGGCCAATCTGCCCACCTCACGGCTATACTGTTTTTCAACAGTGGGAGGCTTCTGTTGGGCCATTACCGGATTGGTCAGCATTGCAATGGCCATTGTCAATCCTTTGAAAAATATTCTCATAATCGTATTGATTGGTTGGTGACGATCGGTTTTAAAATGGGCAAAACAATCTGCCTTTGTTTCCAATGTGAAGATAACCCTTTTGTTTTTGAATAGGAATAAGCAAGCTACTGCAACCAATGAAAAGTCTACAGATTGAAACTGCTTGTTCCCCTTTGACCGGTTTAGGGCCGGTATTCCCCTAACTTTTGATATTCCCTTCGTTTTTCCGTACTTCACAAAAACAATCGATATGACCATTTTTGTGGATATGGACGAGGTGATCGCGGACACCTATGGGGCACACCTAAAGCTGTACAACTAGGAAATCGGCGCAAACCTGAAAATTGAGGACTGTCAGGGCAAGGAAGCATGGGAAGCCGTTCCGGGCCAGTATAGGGATTCCGTCAAGAACCATGCCCGAAGGGAGGGCTTCTTCAGGGCATTGGAGGTGATTCCGGACAGCCGGGAAGT
>Ga0079224_100005846_pt1 | contig 16217 bp, 10 predicted proteins | sample Stecom2015_FD_80414 | JGI IMG/M metagenome (GOLD analysis project Ga0079224, IMG submission 80414) | Agricultural soil microbial communities from Utah to study Nitrogen management - Steer compost 2015 | ecosystem: Environmental > Terrestrial > Soil > Agricultural land | place: USA: Utah...
AGCTCTTCCGCTAAAAGCCGATCTCGTCGGGGTTTAATCCTGAAAATCCGCTGATCGCCATATTTTTTATAGCGTTTACATCTTCATCAGCAATGACGAATCGGTCAAAGTGAAGGTTACTTTCTATATTTTTTGGATTCGTGGACTTAGGCAACACGACAAGTCCCTGCTGCAGCAGAAACTGTATACATAATGTGGCTACCGAGACCCCATATTTGGCCGCTAAGGCAACCAGTGTCTCATCCTGAAGAAGACGTCCCGACCCGATGGGGCTCCATGCTTCCACCACCATCTCATTCTCCCTGCAGTACTCCACTGTCTCGGTCTGGAGATAACCTGGGTGTATTTCCAGCTGATTGACCATTGGCTTCACCGAAGCAACCTCCAGGATAGCGGCAACGTGATGTTTCAGGAAGTTGCTTAAGCCGATCGCTCTAACCTTGCCCGCCGCATACAACTCCTCCAACGCCCTCCATGTGTCTGCATTCTCCTGTGGGGCATTCTCCCGCTTCGCGTTGGCGGGCCAATGTATGAGATAAAGGTCCAAGTATTCCGTCTGTAAGCGTTCCAGCGACGCTTCGAAAGCCTTCAGCGTATTGTCATATCCCCTGTCGCTGTTCCACACCTTAGACGTAATAAAGAGAGACGAACGATCTATCCCGCTAGCTTTGATTGCGTTGCCTATTTCCCTTTCATTTCCATAAACAGCAGCCGTATCAATGTGCTTATAACCAACCTTTAAAGCTGTTTCTGTCACCTCCTCAATGCGTTCCGTGAGCTGCCATGTACCAAATCCAATGGCCGGAATTTCAACACCGTTATACAATTTTATCATTTCCATATTGTTGTTGTTTCTGTGCTTAAAATTAGCAGAATTCCGGCCAAAAGACCAATGGCACGCTAAAAAATTCCCGATTTTTCTTATTTTTACCTGCTTTCAAAGCAACTATTACTGTATCATTACAAAAGCTATTATATCGTAAATGAGCGAAGAAACAAATTTCCCCGCTGAGAACCAAGATGCCGACAAAGTGGAGCAGGATCATGAGCTGAATAGTACAATCCCTCTTTCGGGACTTTACGAAAATTGGTTTCTTGATTATGCTTCCTATGTTATTCTTGACCGGGCCGTGCCCCATATCAACGACGGCTTCAAACCCGTGCAACGCCGTATACTCCACTCACTGAAGGAGATGGACGACGGACGATATAACAAAGCCGCCAACGTCATTGGAAACACCATGAAGTACCACCCACATGGTGATGCCTCCATTGGCGACGCCATGGTGCAGCTTGGCCAAAAGGACTTACTCATCGACTGCCAGGGAAACTGGGGCGACCCTATCACCGGCGACTCCGCTGCTGCCCCCCGTTACATCGAAGGCCGGCTATCCAAATTCGCAAACGAAGTCGTATTCAACCCTGATACGACCGAATGGCAACTGAGCTACGATGGCCGTAATAAGGAGCCCGTGACCTTACCGGTCAAATTCCCTTTATTACTGGCACAAGGTGCCGAAGGTATTGCGGTAGGATTGGCCACCAAGATCATGCCGCATAACTTTATCGAGCTGATCGACGGATCCATACAGGTGCTAAAAGGCGAACGGCCTAATATCGTGCCCGACTTCCCGACAGGTGGGTTAGCTGATGTCTCCAACTACAACGAAGGACGCCGGGGGGGCAAGATCCGGGTTAGAGCAAAAATTGAAGAAAGAGACAAAAAAACACTGGCAATTACAGAGATACCCTACGGAACCACTACCGGAGGTTTAATAGAAAGCGTGGTTGCAGCCAACGATAAAGGTAAGATCAAGATTAAAAAAATCGAGGACAACACAGCAGAGAAGGTAGAGATTATCGTACACCTGGCCCCGGGAATATCGCCCGACGTCACGATCGATGCCCTATACGCATTCACTGCCTGTGAGACGTCCATCTCGCCAAATACCTGTGTCATCATCGCTAACAAACCACACTTTATGAGTGTGAATGATGTGTTGATTGAAAACACCAAGCAGACCAAAGCGCTTCTCAAAAAAGAACTGGAAATCAAACTTCACGAGCTACAGGAAAAGATTTTCTTTAGTTCGCTCCTGAAAATTTTCATACAGGAAGGCATGTATAAGCATCCTGACTACGAAAACGCCGGGGATTTCGAAACGGTTGTCGTGGTGCTCAATCGACTATTTGAACCTTTCTTTCCGCAGTTCTACCGGGAGATTCTCCCCGAAGACTACAAACGGCTTATCGACAAACCGATGAGCAGCATTACACGTTTTGACGTCGCGAAAGCGGATGAACAGATGAAATCCCTGGAAGAAGATATCAAACAGGTCCGCAAACACTTGAAAAACCTAACAGAGTATGCCATCGACTGGTTTGAGCACCTCCGCAGCAAATATAGCAAAGGGAGGGAGCGGAAAACAGAAATCCGCGTGTTCGACAAGGTAGAAGCTACGCAGGTCGCACTTGCCAACGCTAAGCTATACGTGAATCGGGCGGAAGGATTTATAGGCACAGGAATGCGTAAGGACGAATTCGTGTCCGAATGCTCGGACATTGATGATATCATTGTGTTTCGCGCGGACGGCAAATATGCTGTTGTCAAGGTACAGGAAAAGGTGTTTGTCGGAAAAGATATCATCCATGTTGCCGTCTTTAAAAAGGGCGATGAACGTACCATCTATAACGCCATTTACAGCGACGGTACCACCGGAACAAGCTACATCAAGCGTTTTGCCGTCACCGCGGTGACACGGGACAAGGAATACGACATCACCAAAGGTACAAAAGGTTCGAAAGTGCTTTACTTCACGGCTAATCCCAACGGAGAAGCCGAAGTTGTCAATATACAGCTAAAACCTCATTCCAAGCTGCGTAAGCTAACTTTTGATCAGGACTTCGCGGAAATCGCGATCAAAGGACGAGCATCGCAAGGAAATATTGTCTCCAAATATCCGATTAAAAAGATAACATTTAAAAACGCAGGTGTATCGACGCTGGCAGGACGGAAGATATGGTTTGACGATGTGCTCAGACGACTAAATGCAGATGAACGAGGCCGCTATCTGGGCGAATTTGATGGTGATGACAAGATCCTGCTTGTCTTCCCCGACGGCTCCTATGAGTTTTCCAGCTTCGACCTGAGCAACCATTTCGACGCAAACATCCTCCGCATGGAGAAATACGACCCTAAACACGTCTATACGGCAATACACCAAGATGGCAAGTCGGGGACGTACTACGTCAAGCGGTTTGTCTTCGAAGATCAACCGATAGGCAAGCGGGTATCCTTTATTAACGATACCCCCGGCTCGAAGCTCATACTATTAACGAATGGACAGGAACCGGTGGTCCGTATCGATCTGTTAAAAGGAAAAACGCAAACGCCCGAAACCATTGACCAGCCGTTGAACGAAATCATCGATGTCAAAGGGCTGAAAGCACAGGGAAACAGACTGTCTTTCCACACCGTCAAACAGGTCAGTTTACTGACGGCGGAAGTGGACTTAGCCGAAAAAGTCCGGCCCGCAGAAAGTGCGCCGGAAGAAAAAGAAGCTGCGGACACCGTTCACGCCCCTTCCCAAGATGCCGACAACGGACAGACCGACGAGGTCCGGCTGGAGATAACCAATCCCGACGACATCAACCTGGACGACTCAGGACAGACGACCCTTTTCTAAACACACAAAAAGCGCGGACCTCCAAAAGATCCGCGCTTTATATTTCACTGCCCGACTGAGGCGCTATCCCTGATATTCCTTTAGAAACTTCTGCAATTTAGGCGCAATCACAGCCGCACAGAATGGATTCCCCGGATTCTGGTTAAAGTAGTCGTGATGATAATCCTCAGCCTCCCAGAAGGTGACGGCAGGCTCCACCGTGGTCACAATAGGATCAGCAAACACCTGTTCGTCCTCAAGATGCTGGATAAATTTCTCGGTCGCCTCACGCTGCGCCTCGCTGTGATAAAATACCACCGAACGGTATTGTGTTCCAATATCATTCCCCTGTCGGTTTAACGTGGTTGGATCGTGCGTCTTAAAGAAGACCTTCAACAGCTCCTCAAAACTGACCTCATGCTCATCAAAGTCAAGCTGAACCACCTCGACATGGTCCGTATCACCATTACAAACTTCCTTATACGTCGGGTTATCCGTCTTACCGCCCATATATCCCGGCAAGACCGTATTCACGCCTTTGGTATTTTGGAATATCACTTCCGTGCACCAAAAGCAGCCACCTCCAAATGTTGCTTTCATTTTACAAGTTCAAATGTTATACATCAAAGTTAGAAAATAATCGAGAAGAAATGGTTTCTTCCGAACGCTTATGACGTTTAGCCGACACCGCTCTTCTCCTTAGCCGAAAATGTGCTTTCCTTTAACAATCAGGTCTTGCTTATCCTTGTTGCATACAGCATAAGTAAAACCCGACTGCAAGGCGTAAGAACCATATTCGCCTTTTTTATTTAATGCCAGAAATCCCACCTGTATTTCTTTAGCCGTTGCGGGCTTCTTTTTCACAATCCGCTCAACAGCTTCCTTGCAGGCTGCCTCCGGCGGATAACCTTGACGCATGAGTTCCACGATCAGAAAACTTCCTACCGTGCGGATAACTTCCTCGCCAACGCCGGTGGAAGTCGCTCCGCCAACTTCATTGTCCACGTATAATCCTGCACCGATGATCGGGCTATCTCCTACCCGTCCCCGCATCTTAAAAGCCATCCCACTTGTGGTGCACGCTCCCGACAGGTTGCCATGGGCGTCCAGCGCCAACATCCCGATCGTGTCGTGATTATATTGGTTTCCCGGCAGACGCTCCGTATTAAAAGATTTGTTCTCGATATTAATGATCGGTTTGTATTGCTTTTCCTTCAGCCACTCTTTCCAAGCTTTCTCCGAGGACGGAATAAGCAGATTTTCCCGTACGAAACCGTTATCCAAAGCGAACTGTAGTGCCCCTTCTCCGACGAGCATGACATGCGGAGTCTTTTCCATTACTAAACGGGCTACAGAAATGGCATGTGTCACATGTTCTAAAGCGGCGACAGCCCCACAATTGCCAAGCTCGTCCATGATACAGGCATCTAGGGTAACATGTCCGTCCCTGTCGGGGTATCCCCCCTTTCCTACTGTAGGATTAGACAGATCCGCCTCGGCAACCTTAACACCTCTTTCAACCGCATCTAAGGCACGTCCTTTGTTTTTCAGCACTTCCCAGGCAGCCTGATTGGCGGCGACTCCAAAATCCCATGTAGAAATTACCACTGGCTTCCCGGCCGCCTGAGTGGCGTTTCCCGCAAATACGTCGCCAGCGACACCCGCAGCAACCGCCCCAACTAAAGACTGCTTTATAAATTGTCGTCTTGAACTCATGTATGATAAAATATGTTGTCTGGGTACAATAATACAAAATATACGCGCATTTTGATAAGTACAACATCAAAACACCGCTCGAAGGCTTATTGGTGTCCGCGGATCTGACTCTCTGCGATTATACCGGCTTTATTGCGGGCCACTGAACACCCCATGCCCTCCATGGTGTAACTTTTCTGCTGATTAGTACGAAAGACCAACAAAAACAAGAAAAAAAACGCATATTTACGTTCCTAAATGATCTTTTTTGACTTATATTCGCAGCAAAGCCATAAGACATGATAAATCTACTCCATAAAACCGCATTTATTGCCCTCTTAGCAACACAAAGCTATGTGGTGCACGCACAGGTAGACTCCACGACGTACTTTCAGGTGCAAAAAGTACTGGCTGAAACGCGCGCTGACCATGCGCCCGATAAACGGACGGCAATTCTCGAATTGGCCGATGCGAATGTTACCGCAAACGAATACACCATCATAACAAGCGAGGCCGGTATCAAGGAGATACTACGGTCAGCACTAGCAGGCTTCAAAGGCAGCTATATCATACACACCCTGCCCGACACTTCCGTGGGCGCGAAACAATGGGGGGTGGTCAACCTCTCCGTTGCGAACCTACGGACAAAACCCGCCCACTCCGCCGAAATGGCAACACAGCTTCTTATGGGCGCCGTTGTGGACATCCTTCAGAAGGACGGCGGAGACTTCCTGGTTAGGACACCCGAAAGGTATATCGCCTGGGTGCCGACATCATCCATCGTTCCAATGTCAGAAGCATCGCTTTCAAAATGGAAACAGAAACGCATCATCTATACCGACGAGTTTGGGAAGTCGTATTCACAGCCCGATCTAAAAAGTGTGCGCGTGTCCGACCTCGTTTACGGTAATGTGCTTTCCCTGGTTGGCGAGGACCGCGACTTTTATAAAGTATCATACCCCGATCAACGGACAGCCTATATCCCTAAAAAGGAGGCCACCATGTTCGACGACTGGCTGCAATCAAGGCAGCTTACTCCTGAAAACGTGCTCGCCAGTGCGAAATCTATGCTCGGGCTTCCTTACTTATGGGGTGGTACGTCAGTCAAAGGAGTCGACTGCAGCGGATTCACAAAGACATCCTATTTCATGAATGGTTACGTCATTCCGCGCGATGCTTCCCAGCAGGTTCTACACGGTGAGCCTGTCGATATCCTCGACGCTGCAGGGAACTTCGATCCTGATAAAGCATTGAAAAACCTGAAACCCGCCGATCTATTGTTTTTCGCCGGAGGAAAACAAAAACAGGCGAATCCAAGGGTTACGCACGTAGCACTTTATATGGGGAATGGCACCTTTATCCACGCAGCAGGAACCGTCCGCATCAACAGCATGTTGAAGGGCGCAGAAAATTATGACGACTTTCAGACCAGGACTGTCGTCGCCGCACGCCGCTATATTGGCAGCAACGACCCGGCGATTCAGAAGGTAGAAGAAAACCCCTATTACAAAAATAACTAACAAAAGGAACACATGCGAACAATCGACGGATCTTCAAAAAACATGGGAAAGTTCTCCTTACGTTTTCGCCCATATACACTGCAAATGCGCCATGTCTTTACGGTAGCGTCGTTCAGCAGGACGACAACCCCCGTTGTGCTGACGGAGCTGGAGTACGACGGCGTTATAGGCTATGGCGAGGCAAGCATGCCGCCCTATCTCGGAGAAACCCAGGAAAGTGTCATCTCCTTTCTGGAGAAAATAGATCTTTCCCCCTTTTCCTCGCCGTTTCAGACAGAAGAGATCCTGACCTATGTTGATGCCATAGCAGAGAAGAACACCGCAGCAAAGGCAGCGATTGATATTGCTTTACACGACCTGCTTGGCAAGCTGATGGGGCAGCCTTTTTATAAGATCTGGGGCCTAAATCCTTCGTTGATTCCGCCCACCTCTTACACCATCGGAATTGATACCGAGGAGATGATCCGGCAGAAGGTAGCGGAAGCCCAGGAATACAGGATCCTTAAGGTGAAACTGGGACTGGATACAGACAAAATGATCATCGACACCATCCGGTCTGTTACGGATGTACCGTTATGTGCCGACGTTAACCAAGGTTGGAAGGACAAGGAGGAAGCGCTGGAAATGGCTCATTGGCTTGCAGAACGTGACGTCGTTTTTTTGGAGCAGCCCATGCCTAAGGAGCAGATAGATGACATGGCTTGGCTTACGGAGCGTTCGCCCATCCCAACCATAGCCGACGAAGGCTGTCAGCGCTTACGCGATATTGTAGGATTGAAAGACGTCTACACCGGCATAAACATCAAGCTTATGAAATGCACCGGTATGCGCGAAGCTAAAAAAATGGCTGAAGTCGCCCGTGCGCTTGATATGAAAGTGATGTTGGGCTGTATGACCGAAACCTCCTGCGCGATCTCCGCCGCGGCGCAGCTGGTCTCACTGGTAGATTGGGCCGACTTAGATGGTGCGCTCCTAATCGGCAACGATATCTTTGATGGCATGCGTGTATCGGACGGCATATGCCATCTTCCGGACCGCCCAGGGATAGGCGTCGTTAAACATATTTCATAAAAAAAGCGGCCTTCCGGCTGCTTTTTTTTATGAATCATTCAGCACACAACCCATATTTCTGAATAAAATTCCACGAAAGCACATTTTTAATTAACATTATTTTAACAAACAAAAATTATACGGTATATTTAGCGTATACATTCTCTATCAGTTATGAATAAACATCTACTAACCACGATGTGCCTCACGGCATGCAGCGCCCTGCATGTTGTAAATGCACAGCAAATGTCCATTGCGGGCAAAATTACGGATGCCGGAGGAGCACCGGTATCCGGCGTGACAGTCACCATCAAAGGAACAAGTCTAGCCACCTCTTCTAATGAGAGCGGGCTGTTTACCATCAACGCAAATCCAAATGCGACGTTAGTTATTTCGGCAGTAGGTTATGCCGAGCAGGAAATACGGGTCGCGGGCCGGAATACAATACAGGTGACGCTCCAAAGTGACGAAACCTCTCTCGACGAGGTGATGGTCGTAGCCTATGGCACCGCGAAAAAGAGTACCTATACGGGATCGGCAAAGGAAATTAAAGCTAGCGAAATTAACGACCAGCCGAACACGTCGTTTGAGAAGGCTTTAACGGGACGCGTTCCCGGCCTGCAGGTCACAACCACTTCGGGGCAAGCGGGCGCCGCACCGTCCATCCGGATAAGAGGTATCGGATCTATGAGCGCCTCGAATGAGCCGCTGTATGTTATCGACGGCGTTCCTGTGATCTCAGGGCAGACTTCACAGCTTGGCGACTATATCGCGAACAGCAACAACGTGATGAGTACACTCAATCCGAATGACATTGAGTCCATCACTGTATTGAAAGACGCGGCCGCGTCCTCGCTTTATGGATCGCGGGCAGCAAACGGTGTTGTCATTATAACAACAAAACGGGGTAAAACAGGCGCTCCGAAGATTGATTTCAAATCGTCGGTAGCGCTAAGTCCGACATGGGCTACAGACAACTACGAAAGCGCGCCGGTCCAAGATCAGATTAATGTCCTGTACAGTGTGCTATTCGACTCCCGCAAGGCGGCGGGGCTGAGCGATGAGGCAGCCAATACATGGGTACTGAACCGCTTCAATAATAACTTTGGCAGGCATGGCTACGAATTTTCCACGAACGGCACGTCCATGTGGGAAAACGTGAATATTGCTGGTCGAACAGACGGCGTAGAGAATCGCGAAGGAAAATTCTTTAATTGGGACGATGCATTGTTCCGCACGGGCATTTTTAATGCAAATGACATCGCTGTTAGCGGCGCCAATGAAAATACAAGCTATTATTTCTCGCTTAATTATACGACGGATAAAAGCAGAGCCATTCTAAACGATTACAACCGCGTGTCAGGCCGCGTTAATCTTACACAAAAGATTGGAAAAATGCTTGAATTTGGTTCCAACATTAATCTAGCGAAAACGAAGCTCGTCGGAATGAATGACACCCGTAATACGAGCACCAGCTACCTCTTCCAGACAAGAAACCTGTTGTGGCCGTTTTATTGGCCGACAGACTATAAAACCGGAGATCCGTGGACGGCCCGATATGGTAGTTTAGCACAAAATCAGCTATACTATAACAATGAATGGGAAAACTGGTCTAACATATCAAAAATATCAGCCATAGAATCGTTAACACTGAAACTCCTCCCGGAATTAAACGTAAAAACTATATTCTCGTACGACGAGACCGAGACTAAAGACCATATCTATTATAGCGCTAAACATTATAGCGGAGCCACCGACAACGGCGTTGTACACGAAATGTCCACGAATATTCAAAAGCTGGTATCGTCAACTACTGCCAACTACAATAAGACGTTTGGATCGCACAATATCGGACTATTAGCCGGTTTTGAGGCAGAGAAAAACAACACGGATTATATACGGGCAACGGGACGCGATCTTCCGAATTCCAGCCTACACACCGTGTATACAGCTGGATCATTGAACTCGACTGCATATAGCTGGGGAAATACGATTATGTCCGTGCTTTCGCGGGCAGAATACAACTTTGCTGAAAAATATTTCGCATCGGCATCCTTTCGGAGAGACGGATCGTCAAGACTCGGTCCGATACCGCGGTGGGGTAATTTCTGGTCCGTCGCGGGAGCATGGACCATTTCGAAAGAAGAGTTCCTGAAAAATATAACAGAAATCGATCATATACGATTGAGGGCCTCATATGGTGTCAACGGGACTTTGCCTACCAGCGACTTCGATTGGCGCGCTTTGGTTTCCTACGGATCGAAATACATGACGTTAGCAGGCGGAGGCCTTAGCAATTCGGCCAATCCTAATTTATCATGGGAAAGGAACTATACGACAAACGTCGCTATGGAGTTCGGCCTTTTGCAAAATAAAATTTTTGGATCCGTCGAATACTTCAATAGGACCTCCAAAGACCTGTTGCAGCTCGTTCCTCAGTCGATGATCACCGGATTCAGCTCAACTATGAGGAATATCGGCGAAATTAATAACAGAGGGATTGAGATTGAGATTGGCTCTGATATCATAAAAAAGGAAGATTTCAAGTGGACGTTGTCTTTAAACGGCAGCCATATACGTTCTAAAGTAGTACAACTTAGTCAAGGAGCAGACATTATATGGACAGATCCTACCGGCGGCGATGCACGGACACGATTCATTTACCGTGAAGGTGAGTCCACGTTGGCCTTTTTCGGGCTCGAGTGGGCCGGTACCGATCAAACAAACGGAAGGAATGTATGGTATGTTAACGCGGAAGACGGCCAAGGAGGAGACTTCGACTTTAACGGTAGGGCGGCGACTTACGATTACACCAAAGCAAACCGTGTTATCATTGGCGATGGTATACCCAAATTTTATGGGGGTGTTAACTCCGATATAACCTATAAGGACTTCAGCCTTGGTCTAAATTTCATATACAAGATTGGAGGGAAACTATACGATGCGGCCTCGCGTGATGTCGCCGACGACGGTTACTATTGGGAGCGTATCCGGTCACAGTACTTCGTAGAAAACACCTGGAGCCCTTCAAATCCGTCAGGAAGCCTGCCCATGGTCTCCGGTCGGGATCTCGAGGACGTGAATCAGGTGAGCAGCCGGCATCTTTACGATGCGTCTTTTCTCCGGTTGAAAAACGTGCAATTAGCGTACAAAATTCCGTCCCACGTTACGGATCGTATCAGGATGGGAGCAGCCAGAGTCTACTTTAACGGAGCCAACCTGCTTACCTTCTCAAAATTTAAAAATGCCGATCCGGAGGTTAACCAGTATAGCAGCCGTGGATGGGAGATTCCCATCGCCAAGACCTATACATTCGGTATCGATTTTTCCTTCTAACTTTTGAAAACGAATCCAATGAAAAAGATATTTTTAATCCCCTGTTTGATTTACATGGCTGCAGCCTCCTCATGCAGCGATTTCCTAAATGTCGAACCCACTACAGCTGCAGATGCGGGAGCAGCAATAACCACAGCCGCGGATGCGAAAGTTATAGTAAACGGACTGATGAGCAAGCTTGCGAGCGCTTCATACTATGGGCGGAACTTTCCGTTGTATGCGGATGCTAAAGGTGGAGATGTGACGATTACTTCCCAGGGACGTGGATACGACTACCTGTACGTATTCAACCATAGTGAATCCGCAAATAGTTATTCTTCCATCTGGTCACAGGGATACCACTGTTTAGCGCAAATCAACAATCTTATTGAGTCGATCGAAAAGCTAAAGGCCGCAGGAAGCTCCGAAAACTTTGACAACCACTTAGGTCAAGCGTTAACCGCTAGAGCGATGATCTATTTTGATCTTGTCCGGCTCTATGGCGAACCTTACGCGGAGAATAAGAACGCCTTCGGTGTACCCAACGTAACGACGCTACTTAACAGCGACGCGCAGGAACTCCGCCATACGGTAGAAGAGAACTACCAGCAGATTACGACGGATCTAAAGGCGGCAGAAGACTTACTGAGCAAAACAAAGGCGAACGGCTTTATTAATTACTACGCCAACAAAGCCCTGCAGGCCCGGGTCTATCTGTATATGGAGGATTTTACACAATCCTTAGCCGCAGCTGAGGAAGTTATCAACTCCAATGTATACACCTTATATGAGAACGATAAATGGGCAGAATCCTGGACCACAGAATTCGGAACAGAATCCATACTGGAACTCGGGGTTTATCCCAATGAAGGAGATTTAGGAAACTCATCGCTGGGAGCCATGTACCGGAGAGCAGCGCACGGAAGTTCCGCCATTTTAGGATATTTTACTGCGAGCACGAATTTCCTAGATAAGCTGGCCGAAGACGAAGAAGACGTCAGGTGGTCGGTCATGGCTCCTGATGAACTCAGTGAAACTTCAACTCATCCGGCTGAACGCCTCGGATCAAGCTATAAATATAGCGGGAGTACAGTGTTAGCGGGAGATAAAAAAACGGGGAACAGCACGGCGGTAAACATTAAAGTGATCCGCTTATCAGAGATCTATTTAATTGCTGCCGAAGCCGCGTTAAAGCTTTCATCCTCCGATAAAGAAAAGGCGGCACACTATTTAAATGCCATACGGAAGCGGTCTCCTAACCTAGCCCTAGCAACCCCGGCTACGATCAATATGGATATGATCGCTGATGAACGAAGCAAGGAGCTCTTTACGGAAGGACATCGTTTCTTCGACATGATGCGATGGAATAGATCCATCACATTCGATGACGATCTTGGTGCGATTTCCACCATCCACAGAGAAAAGACTATCGATAGAACGTTCTACAAGACAATTTTACCGATTCCTCTTGACGAGATAAATGCAAATCCAGGCATCAAAGCACAGCAAAACCCCGGATATTAATGGCATAACCGAGTTTGACCGGTGAAAGCGTCCGTTGCCGGTCTATCAGCCTCAAACGAAGCAATCAGCGATTCCAAAGCTGGTTGCTTCGTCGTTTTCCCTAAGTAGATTGCGCGCAATAACCGGGAGACCGTCGTCTCATGACGATTAGAAAACATACGTGTAGCGTTTCTGGCTGATGTAGGTACCCCCAAAAGGTTTAACAAGAGCGGAAAGTCATATAAAGCAAAAAGAGCTTACGCGATGCGCAAGCTCTTTTTGCTTTATAGAAAGCCTTATTACCAATATATAGCGTACAAAGCTGCCGTAATCAACGCGACCAGGAGCGCTCCGGCAACAAATCCGGGATGGGCCCTGAACATCTTCGTATCCACTTCCAGTCCTTTCGGCACAACACCGCGGGCGTTCTCTATCTTACTGATAATATACATTCCGATGATACAGATCACAAAGACAAATCCCATACGGTCGATGAAAGGAATCTCGTAAAGGCCGCTGATCGGACTCAATACGGAAAATCCGGTAGGACTTAAGAACGATAAATCTGCAAATGTCGGCAAAAACTTGAAGAACACTGACAGCAGGAAGCCACCTACCGTTGCAAACAAAGCAGCATTCGATGTGGTCTTTTTCCAAAAGAATCCCAGAATAAACATGGCAAAGATCCCCGGAGAGACAAAGCCCGTGTATTCCTGGATATACTGGAAGCCTCCCTTTTTATCAATACCCAGATGGGGTGCGATCAAGACAGCCAGGATCATCGAGACAATAATCGTTATCTTTCCTGTATTTACCAGCTGCCGTTCGCTGGCGGACCGGTTGAACACCTTCTGATAGATATCCAGCGAAAATATCGTCGCAATACTATTGGCCTTACCCGCCAGCGAAGCTACTACGGCAGCGGTAAGGGCAGCAAAAGAAAGTCCTTTCAGCCCCGATGGCAACAAGTTCAACAACACAGGATATGCTCGATCCGGATTGACTTCACCTCCCTGAAGCATTTCTGCCTGGAACAAGCCATCCTTCCATAGCACGTACGCGGCAATACCCGGCAACACGACGATGATGGGCATCAGCAGTTTCAGAAACGCTGCAAATAAGATCCCGTTCCGTGCGGTCTTCAGGTCTGCACCCAGGGCGCGCTGCGTGATATACTGGTTGCACCCCCAGTAGTTGAGGTTTACGATCCACATCCCCCCGATCAGCACAGACAGCCCCGGAAGATCGAGATAGTTCTCGTTGTCCGGTGTGAAAATCATGTGGAAGTGCTCAGAAGCCTTGTCCACCATAATACCGTAACCGTTTAAAACGCCTTCTCCCCCATAATGATCCGAGACAAGATTCAGCGCGAGATATGTTGTTGCAAGCCCTCCCAGAATCAAGAAGAAAACCTGAATAACATCTGTGTACCCGATTACTTTCATTCCGCCGAGGGTGATGATCACCGCGAAGACCGCGATTGCATACATGCAGACTTCCAGATTGAAGCCGGAAATGCTACTCACGGCCAATGCCCCAAGATATAAGATCGACGTCAGGTTAACTACTACATAGAGCATCAGCCAAAAGACCGCCATAATCATGGCAACGGTACCATTGTAGCGCTTGTTCAAAAACTGCGGCATCGTAAAGATCTTATTCTTTAAGTATACCGGTATAAAGAACACGGCCACAATAATTAACGTAATGGCAGCCATCCATTCGTAGGTGGCAATAGCCAATCCCATCTTGAACCCCGAACCGCTCATGCCGATAAACTGTTCTGCCGAGATGTTGGAAGCAATTAGCGACGCGCCGATAGCCCACCATGTGAGCGAACCTTCGGCCAAAAAGTAGTCCTTAGAATCTCCCCCTACCACTCTGGATCGTTTCTTGTTATACACCCATATACCATAGGTAGCGACAATCACGAAATAGACAAGGAATACCAAGTAATCTTTGGTTGATAGTATATTATTCATATGGTTTATTTGATCACGATTACGAAGGTAATAAAAGAAATTAGAAACTAAATAAACCGGTTAATTAAATTTTCTAAATATTCCTGTCGGCCGCTAACCATCGCCGGCTCACCGTGTTGAGCAGCGTAGTCGCGAAGGTTCTCCAACGTCAGCTTCCCTTGTTCGAAGTCAGCGCCGGCTCCGCTATCGAAGCTCGCATACCGCGCTGCACGTATTTTCTTATAGTCGGATTGCTGTAGGACGTTGTCGGCTATCACCAGTGCGCGGGCAAAATTGTCCATCCCTCCGATGTGGGCATAAAATAGGTCCTCCGGATCCGTGGAGTTTCTGCGGATCTTTGCGTCGAAGTTCACGCCACCGCCCTGTAAACCTCCTGCTTCGAGAATGATCAGTAACGACTCGGTAAGTTCATGTAAATCGTTCGGAAATTGGTCGGTATCCCACCCGTTTTGATAGTCTCCGCGGTTCGCGTCGATCGATCCGAGCATTCCGGCGTCGGCCGCCACCTGCAGCTCATGCTGGAACGTATGCCCCGCCAGCGTGGCGTGGTTCACTTCCAGATTGAGTTTAAAATCCGACAGAAGATCATACTTCTGCAAAAAGCCGATGACCGTCGCGGCATCGTAGTCGTATTGGTGTTTCGTTGGCTCACACGGTTTGGGCTCAATAAAGAATGTACCCTTAAAGCCCTGCTTGCGGGCATAGTCTTTGGCCATATGGAGGAAACGGGCAAGGTGTTCCTGCTCACGCTTCATATTTGTATTCAAAAGGGACATATATCCTTCGCGTCCGCCCCAAAAAACATAGTTCTCTCCGCCTAAAGCAATGGTCGCGTCCAGCGCAGCTTTAACTTGAGCTCCAGCATGGGATAACACATGGAAGTCGGGATTAGTGGCCGCCCCGTTCATATAGCGGTGGTGACTGAACAAATTTGCTGTGCCCCACAGCAATTTCACACCACTTTGCGCCTGCTTTTCCTTCGCGTATTCAACGATGGCAGCGAGATTGCGCTCGTTTGAAACCACGTCGTCCGTATAATCTACCAGATCCACGTCGTGAAAACAATAATAGGGCAGCTGCATTTTGGTCATAAATTCAAATGCGGCATCCATCTTGTCCTGTGCCCTTTCCAGAGCCGTCTGCCTGCGGTTCCACGGAAAAAAGTGCGTTGCGCCACCGAATGGATCGGATCCGTCGCCATTAAAAGAATGCCAATAAGCACATGCAAATTTAAAATGCTCCGCCATGGTCTTTCCGCCAACGACACGGTTTGCGTCATACCAGCGAAAGGCCAGCGGGTTGTCTGATTCAGGGCCTTCATAACTGATCTGGCCGACATTTTTGAAATACTCTTCGTTTCCTAATAAAACTCCCATTATATAATCAATTTGATAATTTACGTTCTAGACAATTTTTCCAATCGGCATATAGTTCATCGTACAGGGCAACCTGTGCAGGTTCGACAGTCAATTGCCGCTCTAGTCCGG
>Ga0079224_100005847_pt1 | contig 16215 bp, 14 predicted proteins | sample Stecom2015_FD_80414 | JGI IMG/M metagenome (GOLD analysis project Ga0079224, IMG submission 80414) | Agricultural soil microbial communities from Utah to study Nitrogen management - Steer compost 2015 | ecosystem: Environmental > Terrestrial > Soil > Agricultural land | place: USA: Utah...
CGCGAAGCCGGGCAGCCGCGCCATCTCCTCGTTGATCTTCGGGTTGTACTTCATCGTGCACGACCCGAGCGGGTAGAAGCCGCGGTCCACGTGGTGGTTGCGGATCGAGAGCTCGATGTAGTGGCGCACGACCTCGTGCTCGGGCACCTCGGGCAACCCCGGCGGCTCCTCGCGCAGCAGCTCGCGCGGCAGCAGATCCGCCGGCTCGCGCTCCGGCACATCGCCCCGCGGCACCGCGACCCCCGGCCGTCCCGGCCGCGAACGCTCGAAGAGCAGCGGCGGAACGGCATCGCGTAGGGGGAAGGGTGGTCTATCCTTGATCGCCTTGGTCGGCATGCTTATCGGGCTCCTCTTGCTGGTTCCGGGGAGGCGGCGGCGGGGGCATTCGGTATTCGAATTCGAATCTGAATTTGGAGTTCAACGCAATTCGCTGATTGCGCCGAGCTGGTTGAATCTTCGAATCCCGTTGAATTTCTAATTCATATTCAAATTCGAATTCCGAACTCCTCTCCCCGTCCCCTCCTCTAGAACTCCAAACTCTCTCCCGGCCTCAAGATCTCGACGCGTGCGCGTGCGCCCACGTGGCGCGCGAACTCCGTCGGGTCCTGCCGGATGAGGTCGAACGTGTTGTAGTGCATCGGCACGACGATGCGCGGCTCGATGAACTCGACGGCGCGCGCGGCGTCTTCCGGGCCCATGGTGTAGTTGTCGCCGATGGGCAGCAGCGCGATGTCCACCCTGCCCTTCAGGAGCTGCATGTCGGTGATCAGCGCGGTGTCGCCCGCGTGGTACAGCCGCTTGCCGCCGAGGTCGAGCCACCAGCCGGCCGGCATGCAGGTGAAGACGCCGTCCTCGTCGCCGGCGACGTTCGGCCCGTGCAGCGCGGGCGTCATCTTGGCGTAGCCGAAGGGGAAGCGGTACCCGCCGCCGATGCTCATGCCGTGCGTGTTCTCGACGCCCTTCGACTGTGCGAACGCGGCGAGCTCGTAGATCGCGACGAGCGTGGCGCCGGTCTTCCTGGCCAGCGGGATGGCGTCGCCGAAGTGGTCGAAGTGACCGTGGCTGACCAGGATGTAGTCGAGGTCCTGGACCTGGTCCGTGCCGATGTCCGCGACGGGGTTGTCGTCCAGCCACGGGTCGAACATCAGACGCACGTCGTCGTCGGTGACGAGCGTGAAGCAGGCGTGACCGTGCCAGGTGAGCCGCGCCATGATCCCTCCCTTGCCTGCGTCGTCCTCAGCCGCCGAGGGCGCTGACGAGCAGATCGATTTCCTCCTTGCTGCGCTTCTCGGTGACGGCGACGAGCAGCCCGTCGCGGACCGGCAGCACGTCCTGGAAGCGGTCGAGCGCGATGCCGGCGAGCAGGCCGTGCTTGCGCGCGGCGTCCACCAGCTCGCGGGCGGGGCGCTCGGTCCGCAGCGAGAACTCCTTGAAGAACGGGCCGTTCGGGAACATGGGCTCGATGCCGTCCAGCGCAGTGAGCCGCTCGAACGCGTAGTGCGCGCCGCGCAGCGACGCCTCGGCCATGCGCCGCAGCCCCTGCTTGCCGACCAGCGCGAGGCAGAGGGTGGCGGCGAGCGCGTTCAGCGCCTGGTTCGTGCAGATGTTGGACGTCGCCTTCTCGCGGCGGATGTGCTGCTCGCGCGTCTGGAGCGTGAGCACGAAGCCGCGCCGCCCGTCCTGGTCCACGGTCGCGCCGGCGATGCGGCCGGGCATATGCCGCACGAACTGCTGGCGGCAGGCGAACAGGCCGAGACCGGGGCCGCCGACGCTCATCGCGTTGCCCAGTCCCTGCCCCTCGCCGACAGCGATGTCCGCGCCGCACTCGCCGGGCGAGCGCAGCAGCGCGAGGCTGACCGGGTCGAAGACGGCGACGAGCAGCGCGCCCGCGGCGTGCGCGATGTCGGCCGCGGCGGACCAGTCCTCGATCACGCCGAAGAAGTTGGGGCTCTGGACGATGACGGCGGCCGTGTCGTCGCGGACGGCGGCGCGCAGCGCGTCCTGGTCGAGCCGCCCGTCCTCGCCGTAGGGGACGGTCCGGATCTCGAGGCCCACGCTCCCGTTGTACGTCTCGAGCACGCGACGGTAGTGCGGGTGCAGGCTGCCGGCAACCGCGACGGCGTTCCTGGCGCCGCGCGCGACGGCGCGGGCCATGAGCATCGCCTCGGCGGTCGCGCTGGCGCCGTCGTACATCGAGGCGTTGGCCACATCCAGGCCGGTCAGCTCGCAGATCAGGCTCTGGAACTCGTAGATGGCCTGGAGCGTGCCCTGACTGACCTCAGGCTGGTAGGGCGTGTATGCGGTATAGAACTCAGAACGGCGGAGGATCATGTCCACCGCCGCCGGAACGTAATGGTCGTAGATGCCGCCGCCTGCGAAGCAGACCAGCGCTTCGTTCGCGGCCGCCTTCCCGGTGAGCTCGCGAGCGGTCTCCCACTCGGACAACGGGGGCGGCAGGTCCAGCGGCCGGTCGAGCCGGTACTCCTGCGGGATCTGGGCGAAGAGGTCTTCGACCGATTCTACGCCGATTACGTCCAGCATGCGCCGGACATCGTCCGGGCTGTGCGGGACATAGCTCATTCCGACGATTCACCTATGTGCGCCGCGTACTCCTCGGCGCCCAGGAGCGAGTCGAGCTCGCTCTCGTCCGTGATCTTCAACTTGATCATCCACCCTTCCCCATAGGGGTCGCTGTTGACCAGCGCCGGGTCATCCGCGAGCGCCTCGTTGACCTCGAGGACCTCGCCGCTGACGGGGCTGTACAGGTCGCTCACCGCCTTCACCGCCTCGACGGTGCCGAACGGCTCCATGCGCGAAAACTTGCTCCCCTCGTCCGGCAGCTCGACGTAGACGATGTCGCCCAGCTCCCCCTGCGCGTAATCCGTGATGCCGATCTGGTAAACTCCTTCTTCACCCGTCGGCTTCAAGTACTCGTGCTCCTCCGAATACAGCAGATCCGGCGGAATCTCCGACATGGTGCCTCCATACGCGAACTTCGACGCGAGTACCGCCTCGGTTTACAGGAGGCTGAGAATAGGACGGCCGTATCCGAGCGTCAAGGTGGTGCGGCGCGCCGATTTCAGGCGGGAGGAGGCGGCCCTGCCGGGGAGGGGGAGCCAGTTGCGCGGATGGCGTCGAGGCGGCGCAGGATCCCGGCCAGCTTCAGCAACTCCGCCTCGACGACGCGGAGCGTGCTGCGGATCTCTGCCTCCTCCAGTACCGGCTCGTCGAGTGCGAGCTGGACGTTGCCGAGCGCCGCGGTCAGGGGGCTGTTCGCATCGTGGCGCACCTGGCGGACGAGCGAAACGATGTCAAGAGAACGGTCCTGCTCCATGCACGGCAGTATGGGTGGCGGGCGAACGGAAGGCAAGCGCGCGCGGCTTGCGGAACCTTCTCCCCCCGGGTAGAGTACAGGCGGGACCCGCGGCCGAACGGAACGCCGCGGGTGAGGGCCGGGCGGCGTGACCCCAGGCGGCACGGCGGCCGGACCGCGGGACCGAGGGCCCGCTGGTGTTGACGCCCGAGCGTTCATCCAACCGAGGAGGTGATCCTTGTCCAGTACCAGTCCTGACCGCGACCTGACACGGGCAAGCGATCGCCGCATCGGCGCCTAGCCGAGACGCGACCTCCTGTCCGCGCCGATTCGGTGCCGTGGGCGGCATCGCGTCGGGTCGCGGCAGACGCACGAACGCCGCCGGTCCTTCGGGGATCGGCGGCGTTTCGGTTATCGGCGGGCCAGCAGCCGGTGCAGCTCGGCGGGTAGCTCGAGGCCGGCACGCATCTGCTCGAGCTCGGCGGGCGTGCGGAGCCCGGCCTCGGTGACGACGCCGGGGAAGAGCGAGAGCGGCGGCGCCTCGAAGTAGCGGTTCCAGATGGCGACGCCGCGGGGCGCCTCGGGCCACACCTCGGCGGCCGGGCGGTCGTCGTCCACGGGCTGGGGCACGCCGCAGGGCAGGATCTTCGTCGTGTCCGCGAGCGCGTACATCGGGATGCCGGCGCTCTTCGCGGCCTGTGCGGCGGGGCGCGTGCCGATCTTGTTCACGACGCCCAGATCGCCGATCGAGTCGGCGCCGGTGAGCACGAGGTCGCAGCCGCGGATGACGGCGGCGATGGCGGCGTCGACGGCGAGGGTGACGCGCACGCCGGCGGCGGCGAGGGCGGCGGCGAGGGAGCGGCCCTCGAGGTGTGGCCGGCCCTCGAGGCACACGACGTCGAAGGAACGGCGCTTGGCGGCCTCGAGCAACGCCGCGCGCACGGTGGAGGACGACGAGAGCGTCAGCAACCGCCCGCCCGCGGGGATGAGGCCCTCGGCGCGCGCGGCAGCCTCGCGGCCGGCCGACTGGAGGCGCTCGCGGAACTGGTCGAGGGCGCGGCGCACGGCCTCGCGTGCCTCCTGGACCGACGCCGTGCCGGACGCGGCGAGGAGGACGGTGCTCGCGAGCGCGATGAGCGGCGCCATCGAGGGCTGCGCCTCCAGCGTGCGGACGACGAGCCGGGAGAGCGACGCGCGGAAGTCGTCCACGTCGGTCGCGGCGCTTTCCGCGAGCGCGGCCTCGAACAGCGCGATGGCGCCGTACGCGAGCTCGGCTGCGCCGCCACGGACGTCGGCGCGCAGCGTAGCGACGAGAGCGTCGGGATCCATGGGTCGGCTAATCTAGGCTCGCCGCGGGGGCCGTCAAATCGGGAGCGCACGCTGCAACCGGAGCGCGCGGGCCGATCGCGGGTAGGAGGACCTGCCAGGAGCCGCAGGGACCGGCGCCTGGCCCGCGCTTCGCGTGCGACGTACAATTTTGGCACGGTCGCCCAGGCGGCGCGCCCGTACGGTGCAGAATCCCGTCCGGAAGGAGTCCGATCGAACGATGGCGCTCATATTGCCCGAAGTTGCCCGCCCGCCACTCACGCTGCTCGATGAAGAGGAGCAGCTCCTGCGACAGACGGTGCGAGAATTCGCCGAACAGGAGCTGGCACCCAGGGCGCGTCCGATGGATGAAGCGGGGCAGATGGATCCCGACCTCATCACGCAGCTCTTCGAGCTGGGCGTGATGGGGGTCGAGGTGCCCGAAAAGTGGGGCGGGACCGCCGCCTCGTTCTTCACGGCCGTGCTGGTCGTGGAGGAGCTCTCGCGCGTCGACCCGGCGGTCGGCGTGCTGGTGGATGTGCAGAACACGCTGGTCAACAACTGCATCCTGAAGTACGGCACGGAGGAGCAGAAGGAGCGCTACCTGCCCCGCCTGGCGCGGGACACGGTGGGCTCGTACGCGCTCTCGGAGGCGGGCTCCGGCTCGGATGCGTTCGCGCTCGCGACGCGCGCGCAGCGCACCGACGAGGGCTGGCGGCTGGACGGGCGGAAGATGTGGATCACGAACGGCGGCGAGGCGGGCGTGTTCCTGGTCTTCGCGAACGCGCGGCCGGAGGAGGGCTACCGCGGCATCACGGCGTTCCTGGTGGACCGGGATGCGCCGGGCGTGTCGGTCGGGAAGAAGGAGGACAAGCTGGGCATCCGCGCGTCCTCCACCGTGGAGCTGATCCTCGACGGCGCCCTGGTGCCGGACGAGAACGTGCTCGGCGCGGTCGGCACGGGCTACAAGGTCGCGATCGAGACGCTGAACGAGGGCCGCATCGGCATCGGCGCGCAGATGCTCGGGCTGGCGCAGGGCGCGCTGGACCACACGCTGCGGTACGTCCGGGAGCGGGAGCAGTTCGGCCGGCCGATCGCGGACTTCCAGGGCGTGCAGTTCCAGCTCGCGCAGATGCGGACCGAGCTGGAAGCGACGCGGCTGATGGTCTACAACGCGGCGCGCCTGAAGGACGCGGGCCAGCCGTTCCTGGTGGAGGCAGCGATGGCCAAGCTCTACTCCTCGCAGGTCGCGCAGCGCATCTCCTCGCAGTGCATCGATCTGTTCGGCGGCTACGGCTTCACGCGGGAGTATCCGGTCGAGAAGCTGTACCGGGACGCCAAGATCGGCACGATCTATGAGGGGACCAGCAACATGCAGCTCCAGACGATCGCGAAGTACATCCTTCGTCAGGGGGACCGATGAGCACGACGACGGCGCAGGTCACGGAACGCGAGGCACGCGCGGTCGCGGAGGCGGCGCGAGAGAGCGAATGGGCGTTGCCGAGCTTCGTGCGGGAGCTGTTCCTCGGCCGGCTCCGGCTCGATCTGATCCATCCGCATCCGGAGCCGGACGCGGAGTCGGAGGCCCGCGCGGAGGAGTTCCTCGTGAAGCTGCGCGCGTTCGCTGAGAACGAGGTGGATCCGGAGCGCATCGAGCGTGAGGGCCGCGTGCCGCCCGAGGTGCTGGACGAGCTCCGCCGGCTGGGCGCGTTCGGCATCAAGATCCCCCGCGAGTACGGCGGGCTGGGACTGAACCAGCGCGCCTACAACCGCGCGATCTCGCTGCTGAGCACGCGCTGCGCGGCGCTGGGCGTGTGGCTGTCCGCACACCAATCCATCGGCGTGCCGCAGCCGCTCAAGATGTTCGGGACGGAGGAGCAGAAGAAGAAGTACCTGCCGCGGTTGGCGCAGGGCGCGGTCTCCGCGTTCGCGCTGACCGAGCCGGACGTGGGCTCCGACCCGGCGCGCATGGGCGCGACGGCCGATCCGACCGAAGACGGCAGCGCCTACATCCTGAACGGCGAGAAGCTCTGGTGCACCAACGGCCCGGCCGCCGAGATCATGGTGGTGATGGCGCGCACGCCTGCGCCGGACGGCAAGGGCCGGCGCGGCATCACGGCGTTCATCGTGGAGACGTCGTGGCCGGGCGTCGAGACAGTGCACCGCTGCGAGTTCATGGGGCTGCGCGGCATCGAGAATGGCGTGCTCCGCTTCAACAACGTGCGCGTGCCCAAGGAGAACGTCCTTTGGGGCGTGGGCAAGGGGCTCAAGCTCGCGCTGATCACGCTGAACACGGGGCGGCTCACGATCCCGGCGACGTGCGCGGCGGCGGGCAAGTGGTGCGTGCAGGTCTCGCGACGCTGGGGCAACGAGCGGCAGCAGTGGGGCCTGCCCGTCGGCAAGCACGACGCGATCGCGCAGAAGCTGGCGAACATGGCGGCCACGACCTTCGCGCTGGAAGCGGTCGCCGAGTTGTCCGCCGCGCTCGCGGACGCGGGCAAGTCGGACATCCGCCTGGAAGCCGCGATCGCCAAGATGTACAACTCGGAGGCGGCCTGGCACATCATCGACGACACGATGCAGATCCGTGGCGGCCGCGGCTACGAGACGGCCGAGTCGCTGGCCGCCAGGGGCGAGGCGCCGATCCCGGTGGAGCGCGCGATGCGCGACATGCGCATCAACATGATCTTCGAGGGCTCCAGCGAGATCATGCGGCTGTTCATCGCGCGCGAGGCGGTGGACCCGCACCTCCAGCGCGCCGGCGCCCTGGTGGATCCGGACGCGCCCGCGGGCGCGAAGGCGCGCGGCGTGCTGAACCTCGGCCTGCACTTCGCCGGGTGGTACCCGCGCCTGTGGCTGGGCTGGGGTCGCTGGCCGCGCTACGCCGAGTTCGGCGCACTCGCGCGGCACCTGCGCTACGCCGACCGCACCGCGCGGCGCCTCGGCCGGATGCTGTTCTACACCATGGCCCGTTATGGCCCCAAGCTCGAGAAGAAGCAGTCGGTCCTGTTCCGCCTGGTCGACGTCGGCGCCGAGCTGTTCGCGATCGCCGCGACCTGCGTGCGCGCACAGATGCTCGTGCGCGCCGGCGGCGAGGAGGGCCGGCGCGCCGTCGAGCTCGCGGACCTCTTCTGCCGCGGCGCACGGCGTCGCATCCGCGCGCGGTTCCGTGAAGTCTTCCGCAACGACGACGCGCGCGGCTACCGCGTCGCGCTCGCGGTGCTCGGCGGCCAGCACGCCTGGCTCGAGGACGGCATCATCGACGCACCCACCGAGGCCGGCCAGGCCGAGGGCGCGCTGAAGGAAGCCGGCTGACCGCCGGGCGCGCGCACCGCCCATGGCGCACCGTGGGCGGGCGATGACCCCGGAACCAGAGAGCGCCCCCCGGGCCCGGCCCGGGGGGCGCCGTCGTTTTCCGGCCTGGGGCGTGCGCCCGGCGGCGCCGGGGAGGGATCAAATCTCTTGCGCGTTCGCGGCTGGCGAGCTAGACTCACCGTTCGTCAGGCGTATGTCCTTTTCCGTCAGGTAAGCCCATGGCCCTGATAGCCGCTCTGCTTCCGGACCGACTCGATCGGGAAGCGCTACGGAACGCGGCACCTCCGCACCAGGTGGTCTGGGCGGAATCGTGGCGGGAGCTTCACCGGCTGGTACGCAAACAGCCGGCCGCCGCGGCGGTGGCGGACATCCATGCGGAGGACCGCAAGGACGGCGTGCTTCGGGTGTACCGCTTCGCGCAGCGGTTCCCGATCACGCCGCTGATCGTTTGGGGTGAGCTGGACGGCCGGGAGCTGTTCCGGCTTGGGAAGGCCGGTGCCTGGGAGGTGGTCCCTTCACGCGATGCGGACGACCGCCATCTCGTGGGAGAGGTGATCCACGCCGCGCTGAACGGTGGGCTGGCGCCGCTGGTGGATGCGCGGCTGCGGGGCGTGGTGGGAGAGGATGGACGTGAGCTGGTGCGTTTCGCGGCGGAACGGATCCCGGATCAGATCCAGGTGCCGGATGTGGCGGAGGCGCACGGCATGTCGGTGTCGACGCTGGAGCGGCGCTGCGAGCGCTGGGGCCTGCCGACGCCAGGCCGCCTGCTCCTGTGGCTGCGCGTGCTGTACGGCCTGCGCTGGCTGCTGGAGCCGGGTCGCAGCGTGGAGTCGGTTGCGTACCAGCTCGGCTACTCCTCCGGGGCGGCCTTCCGCCGCGCGATCAAGGCGACGATCGGTGGGCGTCCGAGCCCGCTCCGGAGTGAACAGGGTCTGGACCGCGCGCTCGATATGTTCCTCAGCGAGTGCCCCGGTGATGGCGTGTACCAGCGACTCACTGCGACGGGGTAGGGTTCTATGGCACGTTACGATCGGATCGCGCCGCTTCCCATGCCGACGCGCGGAAAGGTCTTCCGTGCGTGGTTAGCGCTCGGTGACCTGGAAGGCCGGGAGCGGGACGCTGAGCTCGGCCGGCGCGCGAGGCTGCGGTTCCTCGCCCTGCGGCCAGTGCACCGCTTGTTGCGCCAGGGGATCGACCGGGTACCGGTCGACTCGTACGAGCGGCAGATCGAGGGGGTACGCGAGGAGCTGGGGCACCTTTCGGCGCGCGACCCTGAGCGCGCGCATCTCGCGAGGTTCCTGCACCAGATCCGGGAGCGGACGCCGGCCGCGCTGGTGGGCGCGACGATCGAGATGGGTGAGGCGATCGAGTCGTCCGGGCATTACCGCGCTGCGGAGGAGTACTACCTCACGGCGCTGGAGCTGGCCGAGGTGTGCGGCCTGGGGCACGACCAGACGACGGCGCTGCGGCTGCTGGGCCGGGTGCTGCGCAAGGCCGCGCGCTGGGATGACGCTGAGCAGTACTACCGCGAGGCGATCCGGCGGTCCGAGGAGATGGGGCAGCGGCGGCAGTGGGCGCGCGCGATGGACGGGCTGGCGATCGCGTACTGGTACCAGGGCGCGTACCCGAAAGCGCGCGGCATGCTCGAGGAGGTGCTCAAGCGCGGCCGGGAATGGCGCGACGATTTCGTGGTCGCCACGGCGTTGAACAGCCTGTGCGTCGCGGCGCTGACGGCGGGCGACCTGGAGCAGGCGCTCGAGTACGGCTGGACGGCGACCCGGCTGGTCGAGGAGGGCGAGGCGCAGAATCCGATCCTGGGCAACCTGGGTCGGGCGTTCGCGCAACTGGGCCTGTACGCGGCGGCCGAGCACTGCTACGCGATGATCCTTGCCCGGTCCAGCGAGCTGGTGATCCGGAACCAGGCCGCAGCGGACTACGCGCTGGTCGCCGCGGAGGCCGGCAACGCGGAGTCGTTCCGCGAGCGGCGCAAGGCGTTGATGGCCACCGAGGACCAGTGGCGCTACGAGCCGTGGTCGTGCACGTACATCCACCTGCACATCGGGCGCGGCTGCGTCCTGATCGGCGACATGGATGACGCGCGCGAGCACCTGCGCAGGGCGATCAAGCTCGCCGAGAAGAACCGCTACAACGAGCAGCTCATCCGCGCCGAAGAGACGCTCGCTCTCCTGGAAGCTGCCGCGGAGGGGGTCCGGCCGGCGCCGGCCGCCATGGAGCGGCCCGGCGCCGTGGCGGTCCGCATCGCTTCCGAGGTCGAGGCGTACAGCGCCGAGGCGCTGGCGCTCGCGCGGTCTTAGTCGCCGCCGCCGTCGCCGCCGTTGCCGTTGCCAGGCGCGCTGCTGCAGCCGGGGCAGTTGTTGTTGGCGTACCCGTCGGCCTGGGTGATGTCCGTGGGCGAGTTGGCGCACGCGGACGCGAAGGACGCGACGGCGAACAGGCTGACGACGACGAGCATGGAACGGAGAGCGCGGTACATGGTTCTGCTCCTGCGTCAGAGGTTTGCGCCAGCGGCGCCGCCGAGGTGCGGCGACCGGCTCGCTACCACGGTAATGCGAAGCGCGGTCGCCGCCTAAACCCTTGCTCGGCAATTTCGGTCCGCTTTCCGTCAACTTTGCGCGGAACCCCTACCTCACTCCACACACAGCAGAATCCCAATCCGATGATGCGATCCCGGGCAGACAGGCGCCGCCCCCGAGACCTGGTGCCCGGGCTGGCTGCCCGCGTACGGCCGGAGCCCGGTCGCGCACGCGGCGGAGGCTGCGCGTGATGCGACGGCTGGGGATCCAGGTCGCCCTGCTCGTGGCCGCTCTCGCGACGCCCGGCGCGGCGCAGCCGCCGAGCGTGGACCCGGTGCTGCGCGCGCTGGCGCGGCCGGAGCACCGGCAAGCGCTGGCGCTGGCGCCGCGCCCTGCGCCGGGGGCGCCGGGCGCGCCGGTCCGGGATCAGCCGCTGGGCGGAGTCGTGGCCGTGGACCGCGGCCCCGCGGGCGAGGCGCGCGTGGGCGTGCCGGTGCGGGTGAGGACGCCGGGCGCGCTGGCGGCGCTGCGGGCGGCCGGCGCGGAGATCGGATCGGTGCACGCGGGGATCGCGACGGCGCGAGTCCCGCTGGACAGGCTGCCTGCGCTGCTGACGGCCCCGGACTTTGCCGTGCTGGAAGCGGCGCGGGTGGCGACCGTGTCGCACGACACGAGCATGCGGGCGATCCGGGTGGACGGGCTGCGGGAGTGGGTGGAGAGCGACTGGGCGGGGCGTGCCGGCCACGGCGTGATCATCGGCATCTACGACACGGGCCTGGACCACGAGCACGGCGACTTCCGGGACGCCGCGGGCCGGACCCGGCTGCTTGGCCTGTGGGACCAGACGGCGACCGGGGCGGATCTGCCGCCGCCGGAGCCGTTCACCTACGGGGCCTACTGTCCGCCGGCCTCGCTGGAAGATGGGACGTGCAGCCAGCGGGACCTGAGCGGCCACGGGACGCACGTGGCGGGCACCGCGGCGGGCAACGGGCTGGACGTGGGAACCGGCACCGGCGGGACGGCGCGGCGGTACGCCGGCGTGGCGCCCGCCGCGGACTTGCTGGTCGTGAAGGGCGGCGACGGCACCTTCGCGTTCGACCGGGTCGTGGACGGCGTGCGCTGGCTGTTCGCGGAAGCCGAACGGCTGGGGCGGCCGATCGTCGTGAACCTCTCGCTGGGTGGAATGGCGGGGCCGCACGACGGCACGACGCTGTTCGAGCAGGCGCTGGACAGCCTGGTCGGGCCGGGACGCGTGCTGGTCGTCTCGGCGGGGAACGAGGGCTCGAACGGGAACATCGTGCCGCCGCTCCCGGCGGCGTACCGCCACGGGACCGCGGTGCCGGTGGCGGGCGCGACGCGCGACTTCGTCATCGAGGTCCCGGCGTACACGCCGTCGCCCGGCACGTGCAACGACGTCCTCGGCCTGGAGGTGTGGCACGAGGGCGAGGATCGTCTCGAGGTGACCGTGCGGCGGCCGGACGGCAGCAGCGTGACGGCGGCGCACGGCCGGGTCGAGGTCGAGGACGCGAGCGCAGGCCGGATCCACATCGACAACGCATCCGGCGGCCCCAACTCCGAGAACCAGGATCACCAGGTCTGGATCCAGGTGAGCGACTGCGGCACGAGCGGGCCGCCGGCCGCCGGGTCCTGGACCGTGCGCGTGCGCGCGACGACGGCGGCGTCCGGCGAGCCGTACCACCTCTGGATCACGCAGACGCAGCTGCCGGCGCACGGCGCGGCCGGCTTCGACAACGCGTACGTGATCCGGACGCCGGGCACGGCGCGGCGCGCGGTGACCGTGGGCGCGTTCGTGAGCCGCCATTGCTGGCCGACGGTGACGTCGACCGCGTGCAACTCCCAACGCGAGCCGGTGGGCGACATCGCGTGGCTCTCGAGCGGCGGGCCGACACGCGACGGCCGGCTCAAGCCGGAGATCGCCGCACCCGGCCGCGCGGTGATCTCGGCGCGCTCGCGGGACGGCGCGTTCATCGCGTTCCGGACGGCGCCGGACGGCGTCCACTGGGCGCTCGACGGGACGAGCATGGCGGCGCCGCACGTGACCGGCGCGGTCGCGCTGCTGCTCCAGCGCAGGCCGGACCTCACGCCGGAGGACGTCAAGGCGATCCTCGCCAGGACGGCGGCGCAGGACGCGTTCACGGCGCGCTCGTACACGGGCGAGCCGCCGGCCGTACCCAACAACCAGTGGGGCTACGGCAAGCTGGATGTGCGCGCGGCGCTGGAGGACCTCGGCCCGCTGGACGCGGTGGCCAGCGTGGTCGTCACGCCGGCGCTGGACACGCTGTGGGCGGGCGAGACCCGGCAGGTCGCGGCGCAGGCGCTCGATGCGTTGGGCCGGCCGGTCCAGGTGCCGGTGCTCTGGGTCTCGCGGGACCCTGCGGTCGCCAGCGTGGACACGGCGGGGGTCGTCACCGCGCTGGCACCCGGCGCCACGGACATCCTGGCTGTGGCCGACGGGGTCGTGGGCGTCGCGCGGGTGCACGTCGCCCTGCCGGCGGCGCTCGCGATCGAGGTCGAGCCCGCCCCCCCGGCGGGCGCGGCGTCCAGCGCGCGGGGCGAGCGGATCCCGCTGCTCCGGTTGCGGCTCCGGGCGGACGGCGCCGAACCGGTGGCGCTGCGCGCGCTCGGCTTCGAGCTGCGAGGCAGCGACCCGGCTGCGCGCGCGCTGCTGGTGGCGGACGAGGACGGGAACGGCGCCGCGGACCCGGCCGAGCCCGTCGTCGCCGTGGCCGACGTGACTCTCGCACCGGAAACGGCCGCGCGAGTGGTCCTCGAGCCCGGGGACGTGGAGGTGCCGAGCGACGGCGAGCGTGCGCTCGTGCTCGTGGTCGAGCTGAGCGGCGCGGTGCCGCACGGCGCGGTGTTCGAAGCCACGTTCCTCGCCGCGGAGACGCGGAGCGAGGGCGCACGGTCCGGCCGGCAGGGCGAGCTGGCGCAGCCGGCGATCGTTGCCTCCGGGCCCGCACGCACCACGCTGCTGGCCGCCGACGAGGTGTTCGCGCTGAGCGAGAACCCCGTGCGGTCCGGGCGGGTGGTCTTCAACTTCGCGGCGCGGCCGCGCGCCGCGGCCGTGTACACGCTGGACGGGCGCCGCGTCGCGGACCTGCTCGCCCGGATGGACGGGGACGGCCGCGTCGAGTGGGACCTGCGCAACGACGCGGGCCGCCGCGTCGCGGCCGGGGTGTACCTCGTCGTCTTCGACGTGGGCGGCCGGCTCGTGCGCGAGAAGCTGTTCGTCGCGCGGCCGGCGGACGCGCCGTAGGAGGGCCGATGCAGATTCGCGCGCGCGTGACGGTCTTCCTCGTTGCAGGGGCGCTCGCCGGGAATGCGGGCGCCGTGCACGGGCAGGGCGCCGGCCGTACGGGCGCGGCGGTGCTCCAGCTCCCCGCCGGCGCGCGGGCGGCGGCGCTGTCCGGCGCGTACGCCGCGGCGGCCAGCGATGCCGACGCGCTGTTCTACAACCCGGCGGGCGCCGCGGCGCTGGAAGCGGCGGCCAGTGCCTCCTACCTGCGCCACGTGCTGGACATCCGCACGGTGACGGCTGCCGGCGCCGTGCGGCTGGGACCGCTCACGCTGGGCGCGGCGACCGCGCTGCTGGACGCGGGCGAGGTGCGCGTGGTCGAGCCGGATCCGCAGTACGGCGGCGAGCGCGGCCGCGAGACGGGCGAGCTGGCGAGCGCGTCGGAGAGCGCGACGCGGCTGGCCGTCGCACTGCCGCTGCGCGGGGGGCGCGTCCGACTCGGCGCCGCGGCCGGCCACGTCTCGAGCGACATCGCGGACGCGTCGCGCAGCGCGGCCATCTTCGACCTGGGCGCGCAGCTCGCGTTCGAGCGGGTCACGCTGGGCGCGGCGCTGCGCAACCTGGGCGGCGCGCTGGCCGGCGACGGGCTGGCCGATGCCGACCTCCCGACCGAGGCACGGGCCGGGCTGCGGCTCGAGGCGACCCGCGCCGCGACGCTGGGCGCCGCGCTGAGCGCCGACCTCGTTTCGCGAGCGGGCGGCGGCGCCTGGCTCGCCGCAGGCCTCGAGGCGGGCCTGCTGCCCGGCGCCGGCCGGATCGGCGCGGTCGGCCGGATCGGCTGGGATGGCGGCACGGGCGCCGGCGGGCTGGGCGGGCTGCGGCTGGGCGCCGGCCTCTCGCACGGCGAGATCGCGGTCGACTACGCCTACCAGGACCTGGACCCCTTCGGGCCGGTTCACCGCATCGGCATCCGCTGGCGCCGCGCCGGCCGCTGAGGCCTGACCCGCCCCGGGCCTCACGACAGCGCGTCGCGCTCGCCGGCCGCAACTTCGCGGACCCAGAGCTGGTAATCGATGGCGGCGGCCAGGGCGGCCTCGATGCTCCGCACGACGTCCAGCTCGCCCACCTCACGGCGGGCGCGCTCGACGAGCCCGGCGTCCAGCACGAACGTGTACGGTCTGCGCTCGCGCGAGGGCATGCGCTCGCGTGCAGACCCCGCCGAGCGGGGACGGGCACGATCCGTTGCCATGGGGTCCTCCTTCCGGTGATCGAGGTTGCGCGCCGCCGCACGCCCGGTCGCGACGCGGCTCGGGGGATGCCCGCATGGTGCGTGGCCGGGCGTGGCAGGGCCATAGCGGATCGGGAGGCGCCGCGCCGGGTACGGAATGCTTGCGCGTGCGCGCGTGGTGCTCATATTGCCAGGAAACCATGGAACCCAAAGCGAAGCAGCTCATCGTCGTCGGCGACCGCGTGCTGATCGCGCCCGAGGAGGGCGAGGAGCGGAGCCGCGTTGGTCTGTACCTGCCCCCGACCGCCGTCGACAGTCAGGCCGTCCAGGGCGGCACCGTCGTCGCAACCGGGCCTGGCACTCCGATCTCGGCGCCCACCGAGCTGGATGGCGAGCCGTGGAAGATCAGCAGCGGTGAGCCACGCTACCTTCCCGTGCAGGCCAGCCCCGGCGACTACGCGATCTTCTTCCGGCGCGCGGCCGTGGAGATCACGTTCGAGGCCAAGAAGTACCTCGTCGTGCCACAAGCCGCGATCCTGGTGCTCGTGCGCGAGCCGCGGCCGGAAGAAGACGAGTGGTGACTCCGGCTCCGCCACGCGCGGCGGCAGCCGGGTCGCCGCCCTGCGCGACACCCTGGAGACGAGGCGGAACGGCCGTGCATCACGCGCGCAGGCTTGCGTGATGCCGCTCCGGGCGTGAGATTCCGGCTACCCCGGACCGAATCCCCTGCCGACTCATGCGAGTGTTCCGACGACGGAATCGCCACCCGCCGCAGCACCGCCGCCCGTGCGTCGAGGAGCTGGAGCGGCTGCTGCGCCGTGCGGTGATCATCCCGGCGGCGGCGCCGGTGCTGCTCCTGAGCGGCATCGGCGTCGGCAAGCTGACGGCGCGCGCGCTGGCGCTGCCGGAGCACGCGGCGATGCGCGAAGCAGGGATGATGACCTCGCGAGCCGAGCTGGAAGCGCTGGGCGAGCGGATGCGGCAGATGCGCGTGGCGGGCGCGGACACGGAAGGGTACGTGCTGCTCTACCAGCGGCACGTGGCACCGGTGGAGCGGGCGCTCCGGCGCATGGGCGTCGCCGACAGCCTGGCGCGGCGCATGGCGTGGCCGCTGGTCGAGCACTCGAGCCGCAAGGGTCTGGACCCGGCGACGGTCGCGTCCGTGGTGGTGGTGGAGAGCCGCGGCCGGCCGGACGCGACGAGCCCCGTCGGCGCGCGCGGGCTGATGCAGGTGATGCCGGCGCACGCGGGCCGCTGGGCC
>Ga0079224_100005848_pt1 | contig 16215 bp, 13 predicted proteins | sample Stecom2015_FD_80414 | JGI IMG/M metagenome (GOLD analysis project Ga0079224, IMG submission 80414) | Agricultural soil microbial communities from Utah to study Nitrogen management - Steer compost 2015 | ecosystem: Environmental > Terrestrial > Soil > Agricultural land | place: USA: Utah...
CGCGGCCAGGCCGAGGGGGTTGGCGGCGTGCCCGGGCTCGCGGAGCGTGTAGCTGGTCGTCTGGTAGATCGGCGCCGCCCGCGCGTGGGTCTCGCTGTCGGGCGACTGCCCGGCGTGGATCTGCCGGGTCGCGAAGCCCCAGGTCTCGTCGGTCATCGTCGGGGAGTCCTCCTGCGAGTCTGAAATCCGACCGAGTAGATCAGCTTTCACCCGCCGTGATCAAGCGCAGGTCAGGGGTGCGACGGCGCGGGTGCCGCGCCCGGCACCTCGAACGCGACCTGGTCCGCGTAGCACCACCACCAGTCCTCGCCCGGCTCGAAGGACCGCACGAGCGGGTGGTCGGGGTGCGCGCGCCAGTGCGCGGTGGCGTGGCGGTTCGGCGAGCTGTCGCAGCAGCCCACGTGGCCGCACATCTGGCAGATCCGCAGGTGGACCCAGCGGTCGCCGGTGCGCAGGCAGTCCTCGCACCCCTCGGCCGAGGGCGTCACGTCCCGGGCGGTCCCGAGGTGGGTGCAGGGTTCGGCCATGGCGGCCCTCCTCGTCGGTGCGGTCCCCGCCGCGCACGACGCTACCGGGTCCGGTCCCGGACCGGTCCCGGGCGGGTCAGCCGGTCTCGGCCACCCGGAAGCGGGCCAGGTCGGCGGCGCCGGTCTCACGCACCCGCTCCAGGGTCGGGCCCCGCAGCACCTCCTTGGTCTGGCCGTAGGCCGTCCGGTCGTACTCGCCCAGGCGCCGGGCCTCGGCGATCGCCTCGGCCTCGACCTGCTCGGGGGCGACGACCCGGTCGAGGTAGCCGACCTCGGCCGCGCCGTGCGGGTCGTAGACCCGCGCGCCCAGCGTGGCGGGGACCAGCGCCCGCCGGTCGAGCCGGTCCTCGGCCAGCGCCACGGCGAACACCGGCAGCGGCATGCCGATCGAGGTCTCGTTCAGGCCGATCTTGGCCGGCACGTCCGCCCCGACCCGCACGTCCGCGGTGAGCACCAGCAGCGCGCCGGCGGCCAGGGCGTGCCCGGTGGCGGCGACGACCACGGGCTGGGGGTGGACGTAGAGGCGCATGAGCAGCCGACCGCCGTGGGCGACCAGCTCGCGGGCCGCGTCGGGACCGGAGGTCATGACCGACAGGTCGAAGCCGGCGCAGAACATCCGCTCGCGCCCGACGATGCAGACGGCCCGGGCCTCCTGCTCGGCCCGGTCGAGCGCGGCGTCGAAGCTCTCGATGACGGTCGAGGTGAGCACGTTCGCCTTGCCGTCGTCGAAGCGCACGACGGCGACGCCGTCCTCGATCGTCGTGGAGACCGGTCCCCTCGCATCACCCATGCGACCGGACGTTACGGCCCACCGGCGACCGGTGCGAACCGCAGGTGCTGCGGTCATCGCCACGGGCGGCGCACACTGGCGCGATGCGCACCGAGACGCTCAGCTACACGACCGGCTCGACGGAGACCGTGGTCGACATCACCCGCGACTGCGAGGCGTTCGTCGCCGGTGCCGGCGACGGCCTCCTGCACGTCTTCGTGCCCCACGCCACGGCGGGCGTCGCGCTGATCGAGACCGGCGCCGGCTCCGAGGAGGACCTCCTGCGGGCGCTGCGCGACCTGCTGCCCCCGGACGACCGCTGGCGGCACCGCCACGGGTCGCCCGGCCACGGCCGCACCCACGTCATGCCGGCGCTCGTCCCGCCCTACGCCACGGTGCCGGTCGAGGGCGGCCGCCTGGCCCTCGGCACCTGGCAGAGCATCTGCCTCGTCGACCTGAACGTCGACAACCCCCGGCGCGAGGTGCGCCTCTCCTTCCTGCCCGGCTGAGGGGGCGCCGGCGGCCCCCGGGGGTGGCGCGGTGTCGCGGCCCATGCGCGGGCGCGTCACAGCCGCTGGATAAGTTCGGTCGCCATGGACGAACCTCCCGACGGCACGGCTCCCGGGGACGCCCCCTCGCCCGTCGTCGGGCGCGTCATCGGCACCGAGCCGGCCACCCCGCTCGAGTTCTGGGTCGGGGTGGGCGAGGGCGCCTACCTGCAGCTCGACGACGTCGTCGTGGTCGACCGGGTGCTGCCCGACGGTCGGCCACTGCGCATCTCGGGCGTCGTCTCGCAGGTGCGGGCCGTGCACGAGGGGGCCCGCATGGACAGCGACGTGTTCCTCGTCGCCGACGGCGTGCTGCCGGCCCGGGTCAGCGAGGCGGCGCAGGTGATGGCCACCCGCTTCGAGCCCGAGATCTTCGTGCCGCCGCTGCCCGGCGAGCCGGTGCGCAAGGCGACGGGGGCCGAGCGCGAGGACGCCCTGCTCTTCAGCCAGATGCGCAGCCTGCTGCCGGCCGGGCTGTCGCGCGACGAGGAGCCCTTCTACCTCAACCTCGAGTTCCTCGACGGCACCCGGGGGGCGCACGTCAACATCAGCGGCGTCTCGGGCGTCGCCACCAAGACCACCTACGCCACCTTCCTCCTCTACAGCCTGTTCCACTCGGGCGTCCTCGGCGCCGAGGCGGCCAACACCAAGGCCCTCATCTTCAACGTCAAGGGCGAAGACCTCCTCTTCCTCGACCACCCCAACGTCGAGCTGGCCGACGACCAGCCCGAGCTCTACCGCCGCCTGGGCCTGCCGGCCGGGCCGTTCGGGTCGGTGGCCTTCTTCGCCCCGCCGGTGCGCGACGACCCCAACGCCAGCCCCGACGTCGCCTCCCGGCAGCGCGACGTCACCTCGTTCTTCTGGACGATCGAGGACTTCTGCCGGGACGAGCTGCTGCCCTTCCTCTTCGCGGACGCCGAGGACGACCGCCAGCAGTACGCCATGGTCGTCCACAACGTCGCGGCCCAGCTCCGCCGGGGCGCCGAGCCGGTTGGCGACGGCGCGGTGGCGATCGACGGCCGGGTGGTGCGCACCTTCGACGAGCTCGTCGACCTGATCGACGACAAGGTCGACCTCGACGGGCCCGACCAGTGGGCCGGCCGGGCCATCGGCGCCGGCACGGTCAACGCCTTCCTGCGCCGGCTGCACGGCGCCCGTCCCCACGTGCGCCACCTCGTCCGGGCCGACGTCCCCCGGCCCGAGGCCCACCGGGTCGACCTCGAGCGGGCCCAGGTGACGGTCGTCGACATGCACAACCTCAACGACCGGGCCAAGCGGTTCGTCGTCGGCGTCGTCCTCGGCCAGACGTTCCGCCGCAAGGAGCGCTCGGGCCAGGCGCGGCCGCTGCAGTTCGTCGTGCTCGACGAGCTCAACAAGTACGCGCCCCGCGACGGCTTCAGCCCGATCAAGGAGATCCTGCTCGACGTCGCCGAGCGGGGTCGGTCGCTCGGCATCGTGCTGATCGGCGCCCAGCAGACCGCCAGCGAGGTCGAGCGGCGTGTCGTCGCCAACTCGGCCGTCCGCATCGTGGGCCGGCTCGACGCCGCCGAGGCCGCCCGGGGCGAGTACGGCTTCCTGCCGCCCGCCCAGCGTCAGCGGGCCACCATCGTCAAGCCCGGCACGATGATCGTCTCCCAGCCCGAGCTGCCGATCCCGCTCGTCGTCCAGTTCCCGTTCCCGGCGTGGGCCACCCGGGCCAGCGAGGCGGGCGAGCCCCCCCCCGGCAGCCGCCGGCGCCGACGCCGACACGCCGACCGAGGCGGCCGGCGACCCGTTCGCCGGGTTCCCGGACCCGTGAGCGTCGCGGGGGTGCGTCCGTGAAGCTGCTGCACACCGCCGACTGGCACGTCGGCAAGGCGATCCGGGGGCGGTCGCGAGCCGCCGAGCACCAGGCCGTGCTGGCCGAGATCGCCGAGGTCGCCGAGCGCGAGTCGGTCGACCTCGTCGTGGTGGCCGGCGACCTGTTCGACACGGCCAGCCCGTCCCCCGAGGCCGAGCGCATCGTCTACCGGGCGCTCCTCGACCTGGCCGCGGGCGGCCGCCCGGTCGTCGTCGTGGCCGGCAACCACGACTCGGCCCAGCGGCTCGCGGCCGTGGCGCCGCTGTCCGAGGCCAGCGGCATCCACGTCGCCGCCGCCATCCGGCCGCCGGGGGAGGGCGGGGTCCTCGAGCTCGACACCGACGGCGAGCGGGCGCAGGTGGCGCTGCTGCCGTTCCCGTCGCAGCGCTACGTCGTCAAGGCCGACCTGCTGATCTCCGGTGACGCCGCCGACGCCCACGCCGCCTACGCCGACCGGGTGGCCCGCATCGTCCGGGCGCTCACCGCCGGGTTCCGGGCCGACACCGTCAACCTCGTCGCCGGCCACCTCATGGTCATGGGCGGCACGCTCGGCGGCGGCGAGCGGGGCGCCCACACCGTGTTCGACTACTGGGTGCCGGCCACCGCCTTCCCGGCGGCGGCCCAGTACGTGGCGCTCGGCCACCTGCACCGGGCCCAGCAGCTGCCGGGCCCGGCGCCGCTGCACTACGCCGGCTCCCCGCTGCAGCTCGACTTCGGCGAGACGGCCAACGAGCCCCAGGTCAACGTCGTCGCCCTCCGCCCCGGCCTGCCGGCGGAGGTGCGGGCGGTGCCGCTGCGGTCGGGCCGGCGCCTGCGCACCCTGCGGGGGACCCTGGCCGAGGTGCTGGCCGCCGCGGGTGCCGGGGACGAGTCGGCCGCGGACGGCCCCGACGGCGCCGCCGACGAGGGGGCGACCGGCGACCACCTGCGGATCGTGCTCGACGAGCCCGCCCGGGCCGGGCTGGCCGACGAGGTGCGGGCCCGCCTCCCGAGCGCCGTCGAGGTCGTGCTCGCCGCCCGCGACGCCGACGGGGACGGTCCCCGGCGCACCGCCGACGCCGACCGGCTGCGGCGCACGCCCCACGACCTGTTCGTCGAGTACCTGGCCACCCGGGACGTCGACGACGAGCGCCTCGTCGCCCTGTTCGACGAGCTCGTCGACGAGCTGGCGTCCGCGCCCGGCGAGGTGGCGCCGTGAGGCCACGCCGCCTCGAGCTGGCCGGGTTCATGGCCTTCCGGTCGCCGACCGTCGTCGACTTCGAGGGCGCCGAGCTGTTCGCGCTCGTCGGGCCGACGGGGTCGGGCAAGACGAGCGTCATCGACGCGCTGACCTTCGCCCTCTACGGCACCGTCCCCCGCCTCGACGACCGGCGGGCGGTGGCGCCGGTCATCAGCCAGAACCTGACCGAGGCCCGGGTCCGCCTCGACTTCACCGTCGACGACGAGGCCTACACGGCGGTGCGGGTCGTGCGGGCCACCCGGTCCGGCGGCGCCACGACCAAGGAGGCCCGGCTCCAGCGGGGCGACGAGGTCCTGGCCGGCACCGCCGACGAGGTGACCGAGACGGTCACCGCCCTGCTCGGCCTGGGCTTCGAGCACTTCACCACCTGCGTCTCGCTGCCCCAGGGCCAGTTCGCCCGCTTCCTGCACGACAAGCCCCGCAGCCGCCAGGACCTGCTCGTGCGGCTCCTCGACCTCGGGCTCTACGACCAGGTCGCCAACGCCGCCCGCCAGCGGGCCGCGCTGGCCCGCGGCGCGGCCGACGTCGCTGCCGGCCGCCTGGCCGACCTGGCCGGCGCCACGCCCGAGGCCCGCGCCCGGGCCGCGGATCGGGCCGACCGCCTGGCCGGGCTCGAACGCCGCCTGGCCGGGGAGCGCCCGCGGTTCGACGCCCTGGCCGAGGCCGAGCGCACCGCCCGGGCCCGGGCCGACGAGGCGGCCGGGCGCCTCGCGCTGCTCGAGCGCCTGGCCCCGCCCGAGGGGCTCGACGCCCTGGCCGCCGAGCTGGCCGAGGTCGACGAGGCCGCGCGCCGGTGCGCCGAGCTGGCCGAGGAGGCCGCGGCCGCGGTCGAGGACGCCGAGCAGCGCCTGGCCGAGCTGCCCGACCGCCGGGCGCTCGAGGCCGTGCGCGACGCCCACGCCCGGCGCGCCGACCTGGCCGCGACAGTGGCGCGGGGCGAGGCGGCCGAGGCCGAGGCCGCGGCCGCGGTCGACGACGCCCGCGCGCGGCTTGCGGACGCCGAGGAGGCGCACCGGGCGGCCGTGGTCGAGCGCGAGCGGGTCGCGGTGGCGCTGCAGGCCCGGGCGCTCGTACCCCAGCTGGTCGTCGGGGAGCCGTGCCCGGTCTGCGGCCAGCGCGTCGCCGAGCTGCCGTCGCACGCGCCGCCCGCCGACCTCGACCGGGCCACCGCGGCCGTCACCGAGGCCGAGGCGGCGGTCGCCGCCGCCCGCCGGGCGCTGGAGGAGGCCACCACCCGCAAGGCGCGGGTCGACGCCAAGCTCGAGGCCGTCCGGGCCCAGCTGGTCGAGGTCGACGATCGTCTGGCGGACGCCCCCTCGCCCGAGGCCGTCGCCCGCGACCTGGCGGCGGTCGGCGACGCCGAGAAGGCGCTCGACGCCGCCCGCCGGGCCGAGCGCGACGCCCGCCGCGCCGGGCAGGAGGTCGCCCGCCGGCGCCGGGCGGTCGCCGACCGCGAGGACGAGGCCCGCCGGTCGTTCGACCGGGCCCGGGACTCGGTCGCCGCGCTGGGGCCGCCGCCCGCCGAGCGGCGCGACCTGGCCGCCGACTGGGAGGCGCTGGTCGCGTGGGCGCGGGCCACGGCGCCGGCGGTCGCCGAGGACCGGGACGCGCACCTGCGGGCGGCGGAGAAGGCCCGCACCGAGGCCGCCGCGCTGGTCGACGGCCTCGTCGCCGCCGCCCGGGACGCCGGCGTCGACCAGGCGCCCGCCGGCGCCTGGCCGGGCGAGGCCGTGGCGGCCGCCCACGCCCGGGCCCGGGCCGAGCTCGACCGCCTGGACGAGCAGCTCGCCCTGGCCGAGCAGCTGCGCGAGGAGGAGCGCACCGCCCGCGAGGCCCAGCAGGTGGCCGAGGCGCTCGCCGGCCACCTCGCCGCCAACCGCTTCGAGAAGTGGCTCCTCGACGAGGCGCTGCACCAGCTGGTCGAGGGCGCCTCCGAGCGGCTGTCCGAGCTGAGCGGCGGCGCCTACACGCTGGCCGTCGACGCCCGCTCCGGCGGCTTCGGCGTGGTCGACCACACCAACGCCTCGCAGGTCCGCTCGGCGCGGACGCTGTCGGGCGGCGAGACCTTCCTCGCCTCGCTGGCGCTGGCCCTCGCCCTCGCCGACCAGGTGGCCGGCCTGGCGGCGGCGGGCGCGGCCCGGCTCGAGTCGCTCTTCCTCGACGAGGGCTTCGGCACGCTCGACCCCGACACGCTCGACGTCGTGGCCGCCGCCCTCGACGACCTCGGCGCCCGGGGCCGGGTGGTGGGGATCGTCACCCACGTGCGCGAGCTGGCCGAGCGGCTGCCGGTGCGGTTCGAGGTCCGCAAGGTCGGCGGGTCGGCCACGATCGAGCGGGTGGAGCAGTGAGCACCGGGCGAGGCGATCCCGCGTCCCGGCCGGGGCACCGGAGGCGGCGGTGAGGTTCTCGGTCGAGACCTGGGCGCCCGACTACGGCGGGTCCGTCGGGGCCGAGGCCCTCGGCGACACCGAGGCCCAGGTCGACCTGACCGTGGAGCGCGACCCGGCCGATTGGGCACCCATCCGGCCGTCGGCCGAGCCGGCCGCCGGCGTGCTGTTCGTCGACGGCGTCCAGCGCGTCGACGCCCGCGTCTGGATCGAGCACGACGACGGCACGGCGCACGCCGGCGTGTGCGCCAGCTGGGCGGCCGGCGTCGTCCGCTGCGACGGCCGGGCCGAGGTGGCGGCCGCCGAGGTGCGCCGCGGCGTGCTGACCACCGCGCCCGACCTCGGTCCCATCGACACCCGGCACGGCCGCTACGACCCCCACCCGGTCACCGAGCAGGCAGGGGGCGACCCCATCGGCCAGGCGCTCGGCCAGGTCCGGGGTGCGCTCGAGGCCCGCGTCGCCGTCGCCGCGGCCGGCGGACACGACCTCCTCGTCGTCGACGGTCCGCTCGGCGACCGGCGGCACGTCGCGGGTGCCGTCGGCTACATCAAGACCCACCACGTCTCCTACCTGCCGCCGGCCCTCCACCCCGTCATCGCCCGCCTGGGCGCCGGCGAGCGCACGCCGCTGTTCCGGGTCGGCGGCCACCGCTACCGGTGGTCGTGGTACCTGCGGCTCCCCGGCCCCGCGAGCCACGCCTGGTGGGGGGTGGTGCGCTGCGAGGCGTCCGGCGACCTGCCGGCCGCCGAGGCGGTCGCCCGGGCCGACGTCGTGGCGGCGACGCTGCCCCGGTTCGCCAGCCAGCCCCACAACGACCCCCGCGCCCCGCAGAACCTGCACCCGATCGCCGGGCTGGAGCGCGAGCTGAAGCGGCGCCTGGGTGACGCCGCCCTGCTCGAACGGGCGCTGCGGGCGGCCGCCGGTCAGGCGACCGGCACGGCCTCGACGACGTTGTAGGCCGACCCCGGCGCCGGCGTCACCGAGCGCACCTCGAAACCGGCCCCGGCGAGCAGGTCGCGCATCTCCGCCTCGGTCCGCTCCCGCCCGCCGGTGCAGACGAGCATGTTGAGGTCGCTCATCACGAGCATCAGCACCTCCGGGCTCGCGGCGGGCGCCGTCGGCATCAGCGGCTCGACCACCAGCAGCGCGCTCTCGTCGGTCGCCGCCTCGTGCACCCGGCGCAGCAGCTGCGTCGCCCGCTCGTCGTCCCAGTCGTGGACGACGCTCTTCACCAGGTAGGCGTCGGCGCCGGTCGGCACCGACCCGAAGAAGTCGCCGGTCGCCACCGACGCCCGGTCCGCCACCCCCGCGTCCGCGAGCGTCCGGTCCGCGCCGTCGACGCCCGACGGCGTGTCGAACACGGTGCCCCGCAGGTCGGGGTGCGCGGCGAGAACGGCGGCCAGCAGGGTGCCGTCCCCGCCGCCGACGTCGACGACGGTCGAGAACCGCTCGAAGCGGCCCGCGGCGACGATGCCGGGCGCCGCCCGCCGTGTGCCCTCGGCCATCGCCTTGTTGAAGCTGGCCTGCTGCTCGGGGTCGGCGGCGAAGGTCTCGAACGACGAGGCCCCGGTCACCCGGTGCCACGCCGGCTCGCCGGTACGGACCGTCTCGTCCAGTTCGCCCCACGAGCGCCACACGTCGCGCCCGGCGAACAGGCGGACCAGGTGCACCATCGAGGACGGCCCGCCCTCGACCAGCCCGTCGGCGTGCCGGCCGCGCCCGTAGGTGCCCGGCGCCACCTCGTCGAGCACACCGAAGCAGGCGAGGGCCCGCAGCACCCGGTGCAGCGACGGCCCGTGGGTGCCCGTGGCCCGCGCCAGGTCCTCCACGGTGCGGGGCCCGTCGGCGAGGTGGTCGACCAGGCCGAGCGTCGCCGCGACGTGGAGCACCTGGGTGGGGAAGAAGCCGAACAGCAGGCGGCCCAGCGCCGCGCCCGTCTCCTCCGCCGGCGCCGGCCCCGTGGGGGCCGCCCCGGCAGTCGAACCCGTCGTCGTGGTCATGGCCCGCACGGTACGGAGCGCCGGCGACGACCGGCTTGGACGGATGTGACCTGCCTCAGCCCTCGGGGGCGGTGACGAAGTCGATGAGCTGCTCGACCGCGCCCACCAGCGCCGGCTCGAGGTCGGCGTAGGTGGTCACCCGGCCGAGCAGGGTGCGCCAGAACTCGCCCGGCGTCGCCCGGACGCCGAGCCGGGCGAGGACCCCCTCCTTCCAGGGCTCGCCCGGCGGCACGGTGGGCCAGGCGTCGATGCCGGCAGCCCTCGGGCGCACCGCCTGCCAGATGTCGATGAACGGCGTGCCGGTGACGAGCACGTGGGGGTGGCGGACGGCGGCGGCCATCCGGGCCTCCTTCGACCCGTCGACGAGGTGGTCGAGCAGGACGCCGAGGCGGCGCCCGGGCCCGGGGCGGAACCCGGCGACCACCCGGTCGAGGTGGTCGGCGCCCTCCAGCTGCTCGACGACCACGCCCTCGACGCGCAGGTCGTCGCCCCACACCTTCTCGACCAGCTCGGCGTCGTGGAGGCCCTCGACCAGGATGCGGCTCGCCCGCGCCACCCGCGGCCGGTGGACGTCCACCGCCCTCGACCCCGAGGCGGTGTGGGCGGGGCGCGGCGGGCGCGCTGCCCGGGGCGGGACGAGCGTGACGTCGCGCCCGCCGACCCGGAACCCGCCGGGGTCGGCCCGCACCAGCCGCCGGGTGCCGGTGTGCCGGTCGCGGATGGCGACACCGCCGTGCTCGAAGCCGATCAGCGTGCCCTCGACCCCGGTGGCGCGGTGGAGCACCTCGAGACCCGGCCGACCTTCGACCGTGGGGTAGGCGGGTGGCCGGCGGCGGGGACCGTCGAGGTCGAGGGGTCCGGAGAGGATGCCGTCGCTGGGCATGGGCCGACGACGCTAGTGCGGGCGCGGCCGCCGGTCGCGGCAGGCCCGAGCGGTGTCGCGGGCACCGCGGCGGCGTGCGGGACCGGCGGCGCCGGCCGGTACGTTCCGGAGCCGTGATCCTCGTCGACGCCCAGGGACTGTCGGCCAGCCGCCCCGGCAAGCCGCTGTTCACCGACCTGTCGGTGACGGTGGCCAGCGGCGACCGCCTCGGCGTGGTCGGCATCAACGGCACCGGCAAGTCGACGTTGCTCGGCGTGCTCGCCGGCACGGTCACGCCCGACGCCGGCGTCGTGCGCCGGGGGCGCGGGGCGAGGGTCGTCGCCCTCGACCAGGAGGCCGCGCTGCCCGGCGGCCCGGTGGCCGAGGTCGTCGGCGGCGGCTGGGAGGGCGCGGCGATCCTCGACCGCCTCGGCCTGTCCGGCGTGGCGGGCACGCCCGTCGACCGCCTCTCGGGCGGGCAGGCCAAGCGGGTCGCGCTGGCCCGCACGCTGGTGGCGCTGGGGGAGGGCACCGAGAGCGACCTGCTGATCCTCGACGAGCCGACGAACCACCTCGACCTCGACGCCATCGCCTGGCTGGAGGACCGCCTCGCCGCGTTCCGCGGGGGCCTCGTGCTGGTCACCCACGACCGCCACGTGCTCGACCGCCTGACCACCCGCATCCTCGAGCTCGACCGGGGCGCCGCCCACGTCCACGAGGGCGGGTACGCCTCCTACCTGGAGGCCCGGGCCGAACGGGCCAGGCGGGAGGCCGAGGCCGAGCACAAGCGGCGCAACCTGGCCCGCGCCGAGCTGGCCTGGCTGCGGCGAGGCGCACCGGCCCGGACCCGCAAGCCGAAGGCCGACGTCGCCGCGGCCCGGGCGATCGTCGAGGGCCGGGCCCCCGAGCCGGCCCGGGCCGGCGAGCTGCCGCTGGCCGAGCTGGTCCGCACGCCCCGCTTGGGCGAGACCGTCGTCGAGCTGCACGACGTCACCGACGGCCACGGCGACGGGCCGCCGCTGTTCGAGCACGTCGACCTCCTGCTCGGCCCCGGCGAGCGCCTCGGCGTCGTGGGCGTCAACGGCAGCGGGAAGTCGACGCTGCTCGACCTGATCGCCGGGCGCCGGGAACCTCGCTCGGGTCGGGTCGTGCGGGGCTCGACCGTGCGGGTCGGCTACTACGACCAGCGGGGCGTCGACCTGCCGCCCGACGCCCGGGTGCGTGAGGTGGTGGCGGGGCCCACCCGCCAGCCCGACTGGAGCGACGCCGCCCTGCTCGAACGGCTCTGGTTCGACACCGACGCCCAGTTCGCGCCGGTCCGGCTGCTGTCCGGCGGCGAGCGGCGGCGGCTGCAGCTCGCGCTGGTGCTGCGCTCGGCACCCAACGTGCTGCTGCTGGACGAGCCCACCAACGATCTCGACCTCGACACGCTGCGCGCCCTCGAGGACCTGCTCGACGACTGGCCGGGCACGCTGGTCGTGGTCAGCCACGACCGGGCGTTCCTGGAGCGCACGATCGAGGACGTCGTCGTGGTCGAGCCCCAGGGGCCGGGACGGCCGTCCCGGGTCGGCAGGGTTCCCGGCGGCTACGCCGCCTACGAGGAGCAGCGGCGCCGTGCCCGCCGCCGGGGCCGGGCCGGACCCGCACCGAGGGCGGCCGGCGGGCGGCCGGGCGAGCGCACCGACGGCCGGCGTGCCGGCGCCGACCGCGCCGCGGGCACCGGTGCGCGTCGGGAGCGCAAGGGGCGGTCGCCGAGCACGTTGCGGCACCTCCTGCGCCAGGTGGACGGCGACATCCGGCGGCTGCGGGAGCGCCACGCCGCCCTGGAGGCCGAGCTGGCCGGGGCCGCCGGCGACCACACGGCCCTGGCCCGGGTGACCGAGGAGCTGGCGGTCGTGGCCGCCGAGCTGGCCGCGGCGGAGGAGCGCTGGCTCGAGCTGGCCGAGGAGGCCGAGTCACGGGGGCTCGCCATCTGAGACGCCGTGACCGGCGGTGACCGCCGGTAGCCTGACCGCATGGTCCTGACCGTCACCGAACCGGCGCGCGAGAAGATCCTCGAGCTGCGCGCCCAGGAGGACGATCCCGAGTCGCTGGGGCTCCGCATCGAGGTCACGGGCGTCCAGGGCGTCGAGTACACCTACGACCTGACCTTCGACCGGGTCTCCTCCGCCGACGAGGCCGCGGGTGACGTGGTCGAACACCAGGGCGACCTGCCGGTCATCGTCCCCGTCGACAGCGTCGACGCCCTGCGTGGCGCCACACTCGACCTGCCGAAGACCGGCGGGCAGGCGGGGCTGGTGCTGCGCAACCCGAACCGGCCCGACCCGCTCTCGGCCGGGAAGATCGAGCTCACCGGCTCCATCGAGGACAAGGTCCGGCAGCTGCTGGACGGCCGCATCAACCCGGCGCTGGCCATGCACGGGGGCTTCGCCCAGCTCGACCGCGTGGAGGGCGACAAGGTCTTCGTCACCATGGGCGGCGGCTGCCAGGGCTGCGCGGTGTCGGCCATGACGCTGCGCGAGGGCATCGCCCGGGCCATCACCGAGGCCATCCCCGAGGTGAGCGAGGTCGTCGACGTCACCGACCACAGCCTGGGCGAGAACCCCTACTACACCTGATCGGTGGATTTTTCGCCGGCACCCGTGACCTTTTGGACGCGGGTGCCGATAACTACTTGTGACAAGCGACACCGAGCTCAGCTACGGTGACCTCTGTTCTGCTGGGGGCGACCAGGGGGAGAGGCCCGGGCCGGGACACCCGGTCCGGGCCTTGTCGCGTCCGGCCGCGGGGTCGACCTGGGCGGGCCGGCGCTCGGCAGGTCAGGACGTGCGGGCGAGCAGCGACCGGGCGGCGGCGGCGACGCCTGGGCCGTCGAGGCCGAACGACGCCAGGATGGCGTCGGGCTTGCCGTGGGGCACGAACCTCACAGGGACGCCCAGCACCGAGATGCGGGGCAGCGCGCCGCCGTCCCGCTCGGCCAGCCGGGTGGCGATGGCCGAGCCGATGCCGCCCTCGCGGTAGCCGTCCTCGATCGTGACCACCGCCGGGTGCTCGGCGGCGTCGTCGAGCATGACCTCGTCGAGCGGCTTCGCGACCCGCACGTCCCACACGGTGGCCTCGATCCCCTCGGCCGCCAGCTGCTCGGCGGCCTCGCGGGCGGCGGCCAGCATCTTCCCCACGGCGAGCAGGCAGATGTCCCGCCCGTTGCGCACCTTGCGGGCCGACAGGCCGGAGCCCACCTCCTCCAGCGGGTCGTCCTCGGGCGGCATCGTCTTCGGCCACCGGATGACCGCCGGCCCGTCGGTGCACAGCTCGAGGGCGTCGTGCAGCATGACGCCCAGCTCGCGGTAGGACGACGGGGCGAAGATCGTCATGCCCGGCACCTTCGACAGCAGCACCATGTCGAGGACGCCGTGGTGGCTGGCGCCGTCGTCGCCGGTGATGCCGGCACGGTCGAGGCAGAACACGACCGGCTGGCCGTGCAGGGCGACGTCCAGGTTGACCTGGTCGAAGGCCCGGGTCAGGAAGGTCGAGTAGATGGCGACCACGGGCCGCAGGCCGCCCATGGCCATGCCGGCCGCCGCGGTGACCGCGTGCTGCTCGGCGATGCCGACGTCGAAGAACCGGTCGGGGAACCGCTCCTTGAACGGCAGCAGGCCCGTCGAGTCGGGCATGGCCGCGGTGATGGCGACGACCTCGGGCCGGTGCTCGGCCTCCTTGAGGATCGCCTCGGTGAACGCGGCGGTGTAGCTGCCGGGCTTGGCCTCGGAGGTGTCGTGCAGGCGCTTGACCGGGTCGTTCTCGGCGGGCGCGTAGCCCCGGCCCTTCTGGGTGAGCACGTGCACGACGATGGGGCCGTCGAACTCGCTGGCGTTGCGCAGCGCCCGCTCGAGGCCGGGGATGTCGTGGCCGTCGAAGGGGCCCGTGTAGCGCACGCCCAGCATCTCGAAGAACGCCGGCGGCTCGAAGATCTCGCGCAGGGCGGCGAGGGCGCCGTCCATGCCCCGCTCGAGGTGCTCGCCGACGAGTGGCACCTCGCTGAGCAGCTTGTCGAGGCGGGCCCGGTTGCGGACGTAGCTCGGGTTCAGGCGCAGCCGGCTGAGGCTCTCGCCCAGCTTGGAGACCGTCGGCGCGTAGCTGCGGCCGTTGTCGTTGAGGATGATGACGGCCCGGCTGCCGGAGTGGCCGAGGTTGTTGAGGCCCTCGAAGGCCATGCCGCCGGTGAGCGAGCCGTCGCCGATGACCGCCACGACCCGCCGGTCGTCGACCCCCTGGAGCTTGAACGCCTCGGACAGGCCGTGGGCGTAGCAGAGGATCGTCGAGGCGTGGCTGTTCTCGATCCAGTCGTGCTCGGACTCGGCGCGCGAGGGGTAGCCCGACAGCCCGCCGGCCTGGCGCAGCGTCGCGAACGCCTCGCTGCGGCCGGTGAGCATCTTGTGGACGTAGGCCTGGTGGCCCGTGTCCCACAGGAGCACGTCACGGGGCGAGTCGAACACCCGGTGCATGGCGATGGTCAGCTCGACGACGCCCAGGTTCGAGCCCAGGTGCCCGCCGTTGGCCGAGACGGCCTCGACGATGCGGTCCCGGATCTCGCGAGCCAGGCGTTCGAGCTGGTCGTAGGTCAGATCGCGCAGATCTGCCGGGTTCTCGATCGACTCGAGGAGCATGCAGGCGGCTCCGGTGACGGTGGACGGAAGGAGAGGCGTGTCGGCCCCGAGCAGCCACCCCACGGTACCCGTCCCGGCCGTGGACTGCCCATGTCACCGGGTGCGGTGGTAGGAGAGGGGCGTGACCCGCCCCCGGTCGTTGCCGCTCGCCGACACGCTCGACCACCAGCGCCGGGCGTGCGCGCGGGCCGGTTCCTCGCTCTACGCCGAGCTGCTCGCCGGCATCGCCGCCGACGTCGAGGCCGGCGGCGTGTGCGCCGCCGTGCTCGGGCCGCGGGCCGGGGAGCCGCTGGCGTCGGCGCTCGCGCTGCGCTTCCTCGGCGCGGTCCACCGGCTGGTCCTCGAGGGGCGGGCCCCGGCGCTCGCCGCCCACTACCCGTCGGCCGGCGGCAGCCCCGGCCCGGGGCTGGTCGCCGACTTCCTCGCCACGGTGGCCGAGCTGCGCCCCGCGATCGAGGACCGGCTGGACGAGGGCGTGCAGACCAACGAGGTCGGCCGGTCCGCCGTGCTCGCCCCCGGCTACGCGCTGGTCGCCCGGCGCTCCGGCCTGCCGCTGCGAGTCCTCGAGGTCGGTGCCAGCGCCGGACTGAACCTGCGGTGGGACCGCTACTGGTACGACACGGGCGAGACGACCTTCGGCGACCCGGACAGCCCGGTGCGCTTCGAGGGCGCCTGGCAGCCGGTCGGCGGGGGCGCGCTCCCCGACCTCGGCGGGCCCGTCGAGGTCGTCGAGCGGGCCGGCTGCGACCGCAACCCCATCGACGTCCGCACCGAGGACGGGCGCCTGCGCCTGCGCTCCTACCTGTGGCCCGACCAGGTCGACCGACTGGCCCGGCTGGAGGCGGCCTTCGCCGTGGCCGAGGCGGTGCCGGCCACGGTCGAGGCGGCCGACCTGGGGGCGTGGGTCGAGGCCCGGCTGGCCGAGCCGGTCGAGGGCGTCGCCACCGTCGTGGCCCACTCGATCGTCTGGCAGTACGTCGACGACCCGTCGCGGGTCCGCCTGCGGTCCGCGCTCCGCCGGGCGGGCGAGCTGGCGACGCCCGGCGCGCCGCTCGCCTGGCCGCGGTTCGAGCCGGCCGGCGCCGTCGGCGACCTGCGCCTCACCTGGTGGCCGGGCGGGAGCGAGGAGGTGCTGGCCACCGCCGAGTACCACGGCGTGCCGGTCTACTGGGGCGCCGCCCGCAGCGCGGTGGGCACGGCGAGAGCCTGACACCCACCGGCGCCCGCCGGGGCGCCGGCCGGGCCGGCGGAGCGTCAGAAGACCATGGCGTCGATGCCCTGACCGGCGAGCACCCCGCCGGCCGTCCGCATCGTGCCCCGCTTGACGATGAAGTGCTGGGTCACGGCCTCGACGTCGCGCCGGCGGCGCTGCAG
>Ga0079224_100005849_pt1 | contig 16214 bp, 11 predicted proteins | sample Stecom2015_FD_80414 | JGI IMG/M metagenome (GOLD analysis project Ga0079224, IMG submission 80414) | Agricultural soil microbial communities from Utah to study Nitrogen management - Steer compost 2015 | ecosystem: Environmental > Terrestrial > Soil > Agricultural land | place: USA: Utah...
TGATGCTGCCGGTGATGACGGGTGCATTACCAACCGGGGGCAAGGCGACCACCAGCGGCGGCGGGGTGGGGGTGTCGATCCAGACGACGGCCAGCAGGGCAGGATCAATGCGTGCCTCAACCAGGCTGGCAGACACCCAGCCTGAGCGACCATCGAATGTCTGTATCTGGTACCAGAGTGAATTTGCCGTTCGCCCGGTGAGGATCAATTCAGTATCCGGCTCAAGCAGGGCCAGCGCCGGCGAGAAGCGGGTGCTTGGGCCGCTGCGCAAATTGACGCCGTTTGCACCGGATACCCGCGCATCACCCATTGGGGTTGGCGTAAAGGTGCTGGTCGGCGTCAGTGTGTTGGTGGCCGTGCTGGTAGGAGTCGGTGTATTGGTAATCGTCGGTGTGTGCGTGGCCGTGCTGGTAATTGTGGGTGTATCTGTTGGCGTCCAGGTTGGCGGCAGGTTGACCTGTACGACTACGTCGGCTGCGGTTGGCGTTAGGCTGGGCAGGATTGCAAGCGTTGGCAGCTCGATCATGGTAGAGTCTGGCTGGCAGGCCGCCAAAGCAATTGTGATGACCCCAACCCATAATCGAGCTATTTGCACGCTCATGCGCATCGCCACTGGCAGAACCGGCTATTCTACTTTATTGTAATTTGGGAGGGTGGAAAGGCAAACCGGGTCTTTAGTCCTGTGCGATTCTGTTCGGTGATGGAGACGGGGATGTGCGGATAATCGCCAGAGCGTGCCTGCTGTTTCTATGCCTTGCAGCCTGCACCAGCGAACTACAAACTCCGGCTCAGACGGCAACCATGATTATGGCTCCGTATCACTTTGACCTGCGGCCTACGCGAGCAGCTACTATCGCGGCAACCTTGACTCCCACAGCACATAACACTCAACCGCCGGCAGTGCCGGACGATAACATCCGCCACCCCACAGCAGAAGCAACCGCTACAGTTGATGACATTCGTATAGTCAATGCCAGCGAAAGATTGACTGCCACGATGACAGCAACCTATCCGGTCATCACGCTGTCAGATACGCCCCGCCCAAATTCGACCACAGCCAGCCATGTCCAGGTCATATTCCAGCGCGGAAAGCATCTTGGAAATCGCGCTGATGTCTTTTCAAAGATTGGAGACAGCCTGACTGTCGCCACCTATGTCCTTTATCCGATAGGGTGGGGAACATACAGCCTGCACCAGTATGCCTATCTTGAACCTGTGATCCAGTATTTTTCAGCGACCGATGCCCGTAATGGCAACTCTTTCGCAAATATCTCTCTGGCTGCTGACAATGGCTGGACGACCCAAAGTGTTCTCGATCCCAACCTTGCCGACCCAACCCTGTGCCTGCCGGGTGAAGCCCCCATTCTATGCGAATACCGGATCGTGAAGCCCGCCACTGCCCTGATCCTGCTGGGCACAAACGATGTGGCTGAACTCCCGCTGGAAAGTTATGAGAGCAATATGCGTCGTATCATCACCATTTCGATTGATAGGGGTATCATCCCGGTCATCAGCACACTGCCAGATCGACGAGGCTACGCCACACAGATCAGTGAGTTTAATGAGGCGATCCGGGCATTGGCCCACGAGTTTGGGATTCCGCTGTGGGATTACAGCCTGAGGCTGCTTAATCTGCCAAACGGCGGTTTATCGGCTGATGGTGTTCATCCATCATGGCCTCCGGGTGACTTCAGCGCAGCAGCCGATTTCAGCCCGCAAAATCTTCAGTTTGGTTATACCGTGCGCAATCTGACTGCTCTGCAGATGCTCGATCAGTTATGGCGAGAAGTGTTAAGATGAGGACGCAGTGCGTTTCTCCAGCCATTTCTTCGCGTAGTCATAAGCACATTCTGTCGACATAAACACCACATCATCCGCAAAAAACACCCCATCCATTCCAAACCTCTCCAACTCATCCGTTCGCTCTAACTGAATCCGCACATCCTTCTCAACACCACACAGAAACAAACGCCCACCCGACCGCTCCAGCAGACGAGCATAATAATCCAGAAACCGAACGCCCGTACTCCCCAGATAATGATGATCCCGCAGACGCAGTATCACTACCGGAGACCGAGCACCATTAGGGCGGGGAAGTAATTCCTCCAAACGTGACACCGCAGCAAAATACAAATTACCCGTAACCGACAAAATCACCGGTTCACCAGAGGGCAGACTTGAGGGAACAGACTCCTCACGAAAATGCCCATCACCAAGCGGAACCAAACGCACAACCTCAACCGCAGACGCCGACGTATAAAGATACAGCAGCAGCGAGATCAGAACACCCACATAAATACTATACTCAAGCGGCAGGACCAGTGTCGCCACGAATGTCACTGCAAGCGCCACACGAGCACTGGCACTTACCCGCCAGACAAGACGAAGAGCATCAACACGAATCAGAGACAGGGCAGCAACCACAAGATGCCCCGCCAGCGAAGCAAGCGGAATAAGTTCAAGCACAGAGCCAAACAGCAACAGAGACAGCGCAATGAACATGCCCGCAAAAATATTCGACAGCGATGTACGCGCCCCTGCACTGATATTCACTGCTGTACGGGACAAAGAGCCACCCGAGGGCATCGCCTGAAAGAAGCTCCCCACCAAGTTTGCAGCCCCCTGTCCCAGAAGATCACGTTCAGTGTCCGCTAAAGAGCCATCCGGCTGAGGAATCCCACGCGTAATGCCTGTACCCTGTAAGGCGGCCAGAAGCGCAACTGCAAACGCCGCAGTCACCAGATCAGGCACATAAGCCAGATTTGGAAGCACAAAACCCGGCAGGCTGTTCGGGACCGGTGATAGATCACGCACAAGCGCGACATCATGCCACCCCAGTACGGACACCAGAATAGCCGACACTGTCAGAGCCACTAGAGTAGCAACACTCTTCAACCGCCGGGTACGATGCAAGGCATAAATAATAACAATTGCCAGAACACCGATAATGGTTGTATGCAGGCTAAACTGCGGCAGGTGCGCAAGCAGGTCAATCAGACGCTCAAGGGCATTCCCCTGAAACGACCCCTCATAGCCGACAAGATGACTTAACTGGCCCAGAATAATCAGAACCCCAGCGCCAGTCACAAAACCCGTCATCACCGCATTAGATACAAACCGTGTCAAATTACCCAGGCGCAAAAGGGCAAACAACAGCAAAAACAGGCCGACAAGGAAAGTCAGCGTAAACAGATGTCCATCCAGATCATTATCGCTATAAGCCAGGAGCACACTACCCGTGATCAGGGCCACTGCATTTGTCGGCCCGATCGTCATAAAAACAGAACTTGATACCAAAGCACCAACAATCGTGGGCAAAATAGCAGCGTACAGCCCATAGATTGGGCTTACACCTGCAATAATTGCAAATCCCATTGCCTGAGGTGCTCCGGCTACCGCGCCAGTGATTCCCGCCAGAAAATCAGCAACCAGGTGATTGCGATGTTTTTTCCAGATTTGCACCAGATTGAACCTGTATTCACAATCGTCTCTCTTATAATGTAACACTTCAACATGCACAATGGCTATAAGATGGTTTTAGCGGACATACCGCGCTAAACTCAGCAACCTGATGTGAATTGCAGACAGGTATGCACATGAAAATCACAAACGTTACTCCAATGGTGCTGGGCACACGCTGGCGCAACCTGACCTTTGTCAAAGTTGACACCGATGAAGGCATCAGCGGTGTGGGTGAGGCGCGCGTGCTTAATCGCACCGATGCGGTGCTTGGTTACCTTTCCGAAGCTGCGCCTCGCTACGTCATTGGCAGCGATCCATTTGAAATCGAACGGCTGACCCAGCGGATGTTCCGCGAAGATTTCGGACGCGCTGGCGAAATTGTGATGACCACAATGGCTCTCGTCGAGATGGCCTGTTGGGACATCGTAGGCAAGGCACTCAACCAGCCGGTTTACCGTCTGCTCGGCGGTGCAGTCCGCGACAGAATCAAAGCCTATGCCAACGGCTGGTACACCGTCGAACGCACCCCGGACGAATTCCATGAAGCGGCCAAGGCGGTCGTTGAGAAAGGTTATCGTGCACTAAAATTTGATCCATTCGGCGCCGGCTTCTACGAACTGGATTATGCCGAAAAGCACCGGGTCATCGCACTGGTCGAGGCGGTACGCGACGCGGTTGGACCAGAGGTTGACATCCTGATCGAGATGCACGGGCGTTTCAATCCGGTCACGGCTGTTGAAATGACACGCGAACTGGCCCGCTTCAGACCAGGCTGGGTTGAGGAACCGGTTCCGCCTGAGAATCTGGCTGCGCTGAAGAAAACGAGCGACGCCATCAGTGCGCTGGGTATCCCGATTGCAACCGGCGAACGGCTGCACACCCCGTATGAATACCGCGAACTGTTTGAGCTACAGGCAGCAGACGTTATTCAACCGGACATCACGCATTTTGGCGGGCTGCTGAATACGAAGAAGCTGGCTGCGTGGGCCGAAGCGTATTATATGCTGGTTGCGCCTCATAACGTTGGCGGGCCGGTTTCGACAGCCGCTGCGCTTCATCTGGCAGCCTGTACACCAAACTTCAAAATTCAAGAGCACTTTAACGACTTTGCCGAAGCATACGTCAAAGATGCCGCCCCCGGTTTGCCAGCGGTGAAGGATGGTTACTTCTCACTCCCGCAGGGGCCAGGACTCGGTGTCACGCTCGACGAAGAGGTTATAAAAGCGCACCCGCGCCAGCAGGTTCACTTCAATCTGTTCGCGGACGACTGGCACAAGCGCAAGGCAGTTGAATAGCCGGTCTACGTGATGACGTTCAACCAGCCGCCATCGACATAGTAGGTCGAACCTACCGAGTAGCTGGCGCGTGGCGAACACAAAAAGACGAAAAAGTCAGCAATTTCCTCCGGGGTGGCAAAGCGGCCAATCGGTGCGTTGTCTCTGGCAATTTTGTCGAGATATTCTTCCCAGGTGGTGTCGGTCCCTTCGGTGAGCAGCTTTGCGGTTTTCTGCCAGTCGGGGGTCATGACCAGCCCGGGGTTGACCGTATTCACCCGGTTATTGTCTTTTATCAGCTCATTCGCCAGACACTTCGAAAACATGACGAGGGCGGCTTTGGTCACATTGTAGATTGGCTCGTAACCAAGAGGCTGCGTGGCACAGATGGATGCATTATTCAGTATGACTCCACCACCACGCCGCCGCATGGACGGAACCAGCGCGCGCGACAGTCGAACAGCGGCCATCAGGTGTAAATCCCAGTAATACTGCCAGCGTTCGTCTGATGCCGTCATGATGGTCTCTTCGCTGCCTGTGCCTGCGTTATTAATCAGGATATCCGTACCGTCGAATTCCGCTTCGACTGTTTGAGCGAAGCGGGTGAGCGCAACCGGGTCTGTGACATCAGCCTCGAACCCAATTGCCCGGACTCCGTATTCATCGCTGATTTCCTGAGCGCGCTGCTGGGCACGTTGGCCGTCTCGCGCACACAATGCCACATGTACGCCTTCAGCAGCCAGACCGCGTGCAACAGCCAGGCCGATCCCGACGCTGCCGCCCGTAATCACTGCAACTTTATCCTTCAACTGCAAATCCATCAGCAACGCTCCTTGTACAAGAGAATTTCCTGCCATCATTGTGTCGGAACCCAACCACCCGTCAAACACGATGGGGCAGATGGCCGCGAAATCCACAATGGGCTGACCACTTAATCCATTTCTAACAGTTTTTATGGAATTTAGCACTTGCCATATTTTGGGTGGCCTCTCTTGACAGTGTGGGTAAGATAGAGGTCAAAAGCTGTTAAGGGAGAGCGAAAACTACCCATGCCTGTTCGCAGCCTGAAAGTCGGCCTCCTCATACTGCTGCTCGGCTTTGGGCTGCGGCTGGCACTGCACGATTATCACGGCCTCGAAGGTGACGACGGGTTCAGTCTGTCGCTGGCACGCCTTGAGGCCGGCGAATTACTCCGGGGACTGGCGGCGCTCGAACTCGATATCCACCCGCCGCTTCACTTCATGGCGCTAAAAGGTTGGATGACGCTTACCGGCGACAGCCTGTTATCGCTGCGGGTCATGAATATCTTCGCCGGACTGTTGACGGGCACGCTGATGATGCGGATCGCGGGCCGTCTGTTCGGACACCGGGCTGCGACAATCGCCGGCCTGCTGTGGATTTCCACACCGCTGCTGATTTACAGCGATTATCTGATCCGTATGTATGCACTGCTGGCGTTGTTCAGCACGGCGGGCGCAGCCTGCGTCATCGAGTCCCAATACAGCGCCCGGAAGCCGGGCTGGTATGCAGCAGCAGGGCTGTTTGGCCTGTTGGCCGGGTACACTCACATCGTCGGCGCGCTGATCGCGGCGGCACTGGCACTGGCTGTCGTGATTGGCTGGATAATCACATCGCCGCGACGTACCAGCACGCTGATTGCCGGGGCAGGGGCGTTTGCCCTGTCCGGGCTGCTCTATACCCCCTTTGCCCGCGCTGTCTGGAATGTATACCAGTCAGGCCGTCCGCTGGGAGCAGAGATCAGCGAAGCATCGTTTGAAAACCCCGCAAGCGCCCTGGCAGCGATCATCCAGACGACACTCACGCATCGCCTGCTGGCGGACACGACGGTTCATCTGGTGGCTGCGCTGCTGCTGGCGCTTGGTTCAATCTGGCTGCTGCGCCGCTGCGGCCGTTTCGCTTACCCGATTCTGATGCTGTCGTGGTCAGGTATCGCTGGCATGAGCTTGCTGGCATGGGCCACCGGCTTCTACAAAGCCCGCTACCTGACCCCGTTTACCCCGCTGGTGCTTATCCTGATTGCCGGGATGCTGGCACACATCAACCGGCGCTGGCGAACTGTGGCGTTCGCGGCGCTGTTTGCAATCAGCAGCGGCGGGGTACTGAAAGACCTGGAACGCAGTTACCGTGACGATTGGCGGGCAGCGGCAGCCTTTATCGAGCAGCACGAGCGTTCCGGTGACCGAGTGATTGTCATACCTGATTGGGGGTTGTCCGCCTTCGATTATCACTATCGGGGCGCAGCATCCGTAGTGGGTCTGTTCCCTCAGGTTGCAACCAATATCGATTATGCCGGCATTCTGGAGGAGCAAACAGCGGACGCTGCACGAGTCTGGTTTGTACACTATCAGCCGGAAATATCCGATCCTCAGAGACTGGCCGTCGGATGGTTTCAGGAGCGCGCTGTTACCATGACCGAAGTTTTTCCAGCCGGGATGCATATTCGCTATTATAGTTTCGCGCCACACACCGATGACCTGCCTGCTGACGCGCACCCGCTGGATGCCGAATTTGGTGATGCACTGCGGCTGCATGGCGTCTATCTGCCGGTGGTGCAGGGGAGCGCGCGCGACAGCCGTCTGCACCCACCAAGCAACTGGGTACAGGTGATCCTTTACTGGGAGGCTCTACAGCCGGGTCTGAGTGTCGCTCCGCGTGTGCGGCTTACCGACCCGTATGCACAGGTATACGGCGCGGCGCTGGAACGTGAGCATGACCTGCTGCACCGTTATCCCGTTTCGGCCTGGCAGCCGGGAGCGATATGGGAAACGGCTTATGATCTGAACATGAACCCGGAGACACCGCCGGGTATTTACAACATCGAGGTAATGGTTCTGGATGCTTCCGGCCAGCCTCTGCCAGCCGAGGGTACAGATGCCGGGGAGTTCTGGGTAATCGCCGGTCAATTCAGAGTGGAGTAGAACTTATGCCTGACTATCCTCATATCATTATTTTTAATCCTGACCAGTGGCGTGCCGATGTGATCGGACACCTGGGCAACCCGGCTGCGATGACACCTAATCTGGATCGGGCTGTTCAGACTGACATGGTGTCTTTTCGCCATGCCTTTTGCCAGAACCCGGTATGCACGCCCAGCCGCTGCTCATTTATGACCGGCTGGTATCCGCACACACGGGGTCATCGTACGATGCATCACATGCTGCAACCGGACGAGCCGATGCTGCTGAAAACGCTGAAGGACGCCGGATATTTCGTCTGGTGGGGTGGCAAAAACGACGTGGTTCCGGCTCAGAACGGCTTTGATGCCTACTGCGACATAAAATATCAGGCCCCTAACACGCCAGAACGCCCGCTGCGGCGCAACCTGCATGTCGATGATGGCTGGCGCGGTGAACCGGGCAGCGACACTTACTATTCATTTTACGTTGGCCGTATCCCAAAGGCGGACAACGAGCCGTACACCTACGACCATGACTGGGCGATGGTTGAAGGGGCTGTCGAAGCTATCCAGAACAGGCCGAAGGACAAACCACTGTGCATCTACCTGCCACTCAGCTATCCTCATCCGCCGTATGGAGTCGAAGACCCCTGGTACAGCCAGATTGACCGCTCCTCACTGCCGCCGCGTATCCCCGCGCCAGATGACTGGTCCGGGAAACCGAGCCTGCTCAAGGGCATTTATGAACGGCAGAATATGGCTGCGTGGACGGAAGATCGCTGGACGGAACTGCGGGCGACCTATTACGGCATGTGCGCGCGGGTGGATCACCAGTTCGGTATGGTGCTGGAGGCGCTGCGCGAGGCAGGTATCTACGATCAAACCGCTGTATTTTTCTTCTCCGATCACGGCGACTTTACCGGCGATTATGGCCTCGTCGAGAAAACGCAGAACACATTTGAAGACTGCCTGACCAATGTGCCGTTTCTGGTAAAACTGCAGGCCGGCTACCCCGTCAGGCCGCGTGTCAGTGATGCGCTGGTCGAATTGATCGATTTTCCGGCAACTGTCGAAGCGATTACAGGTATCGGGCCATTTCACACGCACTTTGGGCGATCCCTGCTGCCGGTGATTGCTGGCGAGACCGACGTTCATCGAGATGCGGTGTTCTGTCAGGGTGGGCGACTGCATGGCGAAGATCAGGCGAAGGAACTGCAAAGCTCCACCGATCCGAAGTCACATTACTGGCCGCGCCTGAGTATCCAGCAAGGTGATGGTCCGGAACACACCAAAGCTGTGATGTGCCGTACCCAAGACTATAAATATGTTTACCGATTGTACGAACAGGATGAGCTTTATGACCTGAATGCTGACCCCGGAGAGCAGCACAATCGCATTGATGACCCGGCACTGGCGGCTGAACAGGAACGGCTGCGCGTCCGCCTGCTGCAATTCCTGGTCGAGACAAGTGATAACGTACCCTGGAAAGCTGACCAGCGGTAGTGAGCGGTTAAGTCCAATGGATTGGCCTTATTACGGGTATGATACAATGCGCTTTACGTGATAATCAGGAAAGCAGCTCAAACACCTCATGACTCAAACGTCCAAACCTCATCCACTCTTGCGCCTGATAAATTACACAAGACAGTATCGCGGGCGCGTAGCACTGGCAATCACGTTTTCGTTTCTCAACAAAGTGTTTGACATCATGCCGCCGATGCTGATCGGAGCGGCGGTGGATATTGTGGTTCGCCGGGAAGATTCGTTCCTCGGGGTACTGGGTTTCCGGGAAATTCAGACGCAGCTTATCATTCTGGCCCTCCTTACACTGGTGATCTGGGTATTGGAGTCGCTGTTTGATTACATCCGGCAGGTGTACTGGCGCAACCTGTCCCAGTTGATCGAACACGATTTACGTGTCGAAACCTACGCACACGTGCAGGAACTGGAACTGGCCTATTTTGAAGACCGCAGTACCGGCGGATTGATGTCAGTGCTGAACGACGATGTGAACCAGCTTGAGCGGTTTCTGGATGTGGGCGCGAACGACATTATCCAGATTGTGACCACGATTCTGGTCATCGGCGGTCTGTATTTTGCGGTGGCTCCCACCGTGGCGTGGCTGACTTTTCTGCCCATGCCACTCATTATCTGGGGATCGATATGGTTCCAGCGCAAGCTGGCTCCACGTTATGCGGCGGTGCGGCAGCAGGTGGGGATGCTCAACAGCCAGCTTGCCAACAACCTCGGCGGCATTGCGACAGTCAAAAGTTTCACAGCCGAAGAACACGAAGTCGAGCGGATTCGCCACGAAAGCAATCTGTACCGCGAATACAACCGGCGTGCTATTAGCCTGAGCGCCGCATTTGTGCCGCTGATCCGCATGGCAATCGTTTCCGGTTTTATCGCCATTATGTACTTTGGCGGCCAGCTTGCGCTGGATGGGACGCTCAATATCGGCGTTTACAGCATCATGGTGTTCATGACTCAGCGTTTGTTGTGGCCGCTGACGCGAATGGGCGAAACACTGGATGTCTATCAGCGGGCAATGGCATCGACGGCGCGGATTTTCGATCTGCTGGACACCGAGCCAACGATAGTCGATGGCGATCAGCCACTGCCGTTTAAGCAGGTTCGTGGCGCAATCGAATTTGACCGGGTAGGGTTTACCTATCAGGCCGGGCAGGAAGTGGTCAAAGGCTTGTCACTGAAAATTCCTGCCGGCGAAACAATTGCGATTGTCGGTGCAACCGGCGCCGGCAAAAGCACCATCGTCAAGCTGCTGCTGCGTTTTTACGACGTGACCCAGGGGCGCATCCTGCTGGATGGTCACGATCTGCGGAGCCTGCGTGTAGCGGATTTGCGCGGCGCCATTGGTTTTGTGAGTCAGGATGTGTTCCTGTTTCATGGCACGGTGCGGGAAAATATCGCCTACGGCACATTTGACGCTGATTTCGAGCAGATTGTTGAGGCAGCGAAGATTGCCGAGGCCCACGACTTCATCATGGCGCTGCCTCAGGGATACGACACGATTGTGGGTGAACGGGGGCAGAAGCTTTCCGGGGGGCAGCGGCAGCGTATTTCGATTGCGCGGGCAGTACTGAAAGACCCGCCAGTGCTGATTCTGGATGAGGCAACTTCGTCCGTCGATAACGAAACCGAAGCCGCGATTCAGCGTTCGCTGGAACGTATCGTGGTGGGGCGCACAACTATTGTGATCGCGCACCGGCTATCGACAGTGCGCAATGCGGATCGTATTTTTGTGCTGGAAAACGGCGTTGTAACCGAACAGGGCCGTCATGAAGACCTGATCGCGCATGGGGGTCTGTATGCGGCCCTGTGGCGTGTGCAGATGGGCGAACGGCTGCGGGTGGCGGGCGATTAGGCTTCCCGCACACGCCGGACAATATCGCGCAGCTGCACCTCAAAATTTGGATCCGCCGCTTTGAATTCGGTTCCGCTGATGACCAGCGGCGCGCCAAAAACGACGATCTGGGCGCCCAGCTTCAGTGTCTCGATAGCCTGATCGACAGACAAACCGCCAACAGCCTGAACCGGGATGGTCACGGCCTCCAGCACGGCGGGCAGGTCATCGAGCGGGCTGAGGCTAGGGATCATGTTGCGTTCATCGAAGCCGGTATGGACGATGATGTAATCGACCCCCATATCCTGCGCCTCGCGGGCGCGGCGGGGTTTGTCCGGGCACAGCATCACATCGCACATGACCTTGCCCCCATACCGCTTTGCCATTTTGACCTGTTCAATGATGCTGGCGTCGTGGGCCTGGCCCATGACAACGACCATGTTGCCGCCAGCTTTGAACATCATTTCTGCTTCGAGGCCCGCGCCATCCATCGTCTTGAGATCGACCACGATGGGTGTATCAGGGAACGCCGAGCGGAACGCCCGAACCGCGTGCAGCCCTTCGGCCAGAATCAACGGTGTACCAACTTCCAGCCAGTCCACCCCGGCAGCGACACTGGCCCGCGCCAGCGCCAGCGCCTCATCGAGGTCGATCACATCTATCGAAATTTGAATCGTTGCATCCATGCCTGCCGCCTAATTCATGACCAGAACGGATTTAACATTGTCGCCGGCTTCCATCTTGCTGAAAGCAGTTTCCCAATCGCTCAGGCCGTAGAGACCGCCGATAACCGGCTCAAGGTTGATCTGACCCGCACTGAGCAGCCCAAGCACACGCTCCCAGGTGGAATAGGTATGGCTGAAGGAACCTTGCAGGGTGACGGCCTTAGCGACCAGCGGGTCGAGGTTATAGTCAAGCGGCTGCGGCCCCCAGCCAATCTTGGTGATAATGCCATTCGGCCTTACCAGTTCCATTGATTGTTTCAGTGCGGCGCTGACCCCGCTGCAATCCACCACGACATCCGCGCCGAAGCCATCACCAAGCGAGCGCACCAGTTCAACCGGGTCTTCGCGCTGGATATTCAGGGTGTAGGTCGCTCCCAGTTCAGCAGCCACATCAAGACGCTGTTCATCGCGGTCAGTGCCCAGAACAATGATCGTGCTCGCACCGCGCAGCCGCGTGACCAGCAGCGCCATGATCCCGATAGGCCCCGGCCCCTGGATGACGACCGTATCTCCGGGTTTCATCGAGGCGGTTTTTTCGACCAGCGCGTTATAGGCCACGCAGATCGGTTCGGTGAGTGCGGCATGTTCAAAGGGCACGTTGTCCGGGATGTGGTGGAGAATCTGCGGGCGGGCAGTCACAAAGCGGGTGAACGCGCCATCGGCCAGCGCCCCGTAACCCAAACGGTTGGGGCAGAGGTTGTAATTGCCGGTCAGGCAGTAGATACACTGATTACAGACCTGCGCAGCGGTTTCGCAGGCGACACGATCCCCGACCCTGAAACCGGTGACGTTAGCGCCGACATCGGCCACCACACCGCAGAATTCGTGCCCCAGCACGAGCGGCAGCTTGATCTTCCAGCTATGATTTTCGTGCCACATATGGAGATCGCTGCCGCAGACTCCGGCGGCTTTAACCTCGATAATTACCTGATCCGGGCCGGGAGCCGGGGGTTCTGGAATATCCCGTATTTCGACGGCGTGATCCCGGCTGTCGTACTTTACCAACGCATCCATAAAATCAGTTCTCCCCAAAATATCGGGCGCTCATGCGCCGCAAAAACTGAAGCGATTCCTGCATTTCGTCGAGTCCGTTGACGCCATCCTCGATGCTGATCCAGCCGCTGTAATTGTGTTCGGCCAGAATCTGAAAAATCTGGTCGTAGTCATTCAGCCCTTTGCCGATGACACCGTGCCGCAGATTGGGCGAATAACCCAGTGTGCCATCGCTCTGGCGCAAATCTTCGAGCGTTGTGCCTTCTGCGAGGTAGCGATCGCTGGCGTGCATACTGACCACCCGATCAGCCACGCGCCGCAGCAGTTCGAGCGGGTCATCGCCGGCGACAATGGCGTTTGATGGGTCATACTGAACGCCGAAATGCTTGCGCTCTGGTATGGCGTCGATGATCGACAGAAACACATCCATCTTCTGCGCAAATTCAGGATATTTCCAGAAGCCATCCTTGTAATGATTTTCCATACCCAGCACGATATCGTACTCACGGGCAGCCGGGATCACGGCTTGCAGGCACTCAATCACCCATTCAACGCCCTGTTCACGGCTGACATCCGGATAACGCTGGCCGCTGAGGACGCGGCAGACTGCTCCCGCTCCGCCAAGATAGCGGGTGACACGGATCATTTCGATTTCACGCTCGATTTCACGTTTGCGCTCATCCGGGTCCGGGTGGGTGAAGTTCGGGGAACAGCACATCATGGGCATAACGAACCCGGCCTTTTCCAGCGCCTTGCCAACGCGGTCGAGGTAGGCATTGTCGAGGCTGTCGAAAAAACCGACGTACATTTCGAGACCATCCGCATCAAGCTGCCGCGCCATCTCAATCCATTCAAGCAGCGGCAGGGTGCGATTACCGGCAATCTGCTGTTCAAAAGCTTTGGGATAGGCCGCCAGTTTTATCATGCATCCGCTTTTCTGGTGGTGTACAGACAATAATCCATAACTGTACCCCCAGCCGGCTACGGGTGCTAGCGCCAGCAGATACCGGATATACTTTCCTGCCAGAGAGAATTTCAGCCTACGTGGAGATGGACATATGCGCGCAGGATTGATTGCGCTGGACGAGCGCCCGGTCAATACCCGTTACCCGTCGATGATCGCTGATATTGCCGGGGTTGATCTGGTCCAGCCGCCGCCGGCGATATTGAGTTCGAGGCGGCAGCCGGCAGACTGCAATCAACTGCTGGCATGGCTGGAACAGGCTGCGGCGGGACTCGATACGCTGATTGTGTCGGTGGAGATGCTTGGTTACGGCGGGTTGATTGCTTCGCGCACGACAGATGACGCGACAGCAGAAGTGATTAACCGGCTGGATGCCCTGCGCGCTGTTCGGCAGCGAAACCCCAATATCACCATGCTGGCCTTCGATCTCATCATGCGCATCTCACGCGCAGATGACAGTTTTGAGGAACCTCTGTACTGGTCACAGTACGGATCGCGTTTTTATCGCTATTCGCAACTGATCGACCAGCAGTTACAGGGGCGCGAAGTTGCCAACGAACTCGCTGAAATAGACGCTCAACTGCCCCGTGAGTATCGGCACGACTTTTTATCACGCCGCCTGCGCAACCATATTATCAACCTGTGTATGCTGCAAATGGTCGCCGATGGTGTGACCGACCTGCTGGTAATCAGCTCCGACGATACCAGCGAGTACGGGCTGGGCACACGCGAGAAACGTTGGATCAGCGAGTGGGCGGAACGGCTGCTGCCCGACGATCCACGACTGCTGATGTATCCGGGCGCGGATGAAGTCGGGAGTGCGCTGCTGACGCGGGCGATTAATCGGCAGCAGGGCCAGACGCCGGGCTTTGCCCTGCACTATGCCATTCCGGGTGATGAGGAAGTCACCGCACCTTTTGAGGACGGACCGGTGCGGATCACACTGGCAAGACAGGTACGGGCAGTCGGCGGGCAGATCACGGCGGACAGCGCAGAAGCGGATTTTATCGTGGTGGTGAATACGCCCTCACGCTACCACCCGATGCTCTACGCAGAGTATAACGCCGCCGAAGAAGCACATCGGATGCCATATCTGGAGCCGTTGGTACAGCAGATTCAGGCATGGGTTGATTCTGGCCGGCGGGTGATTGTGGCCGATGTGGCTTATCCCAACGGCGCTGATCCTGTGCTGGTCAGGCTGCTGCTTGAACGGGTCGAAATTCACCGGTTGGCGGCCTATGGCGCATGGAATACCGCCGGGAATACGATTGGGGTGGCCCTATCGCAGGGGATTGCTTCCGCGCTGGCGCGAACCAATGAACAGAAGCTGGCGCAGCAGCGATTTCTGACGCACCGTTTTCTCGAAGACTGGGGCTATCAGTTTTCGGTACGGAGCGAGGTGCGGAAAACCTACATCGAGAGATATGGCACAAGCGAAATTGCGCCTGACCATCTGCCGACGGTGAGGGCGGAGATCGAGGCCGGACTGCGGCAGCGGCTGGCACAACTGCCTTATTTAGGCGATCGCTGGCGCATTGTGCCGGGCAGTATCCGACTGCCCTGGGATCGCTTCTTTGAAGTTGACTTTGATCTTGAACCGCTGAGGTAACGGCAGGGCGGACACAGCCCACCCTCACCGGCTCAACGAATAGGAACAGTGTGCGTCTGGCCGTGATTCAGGTAAGCGGGAATCCAGCCGACCTGCCCCTCGTAGCGAACGTGATACCAGAAATCGCCGCCATTTTGCCGCGTGCGGCCAATAATCGACAGCGGGCATTCGCCGGTATCTGACCGATAATGGTGGCGCGTCCACTGGGGCGGCGGCGCAGGTCGGTTATCGCCAGTGTTGTGCCAAACACACCAATGTCCGGCGCGCCGTCGATGCCATCAAAGATCGATCCCTGGAACGGCAGCAGGCCATCCAGACCGGCGGGAACCACGAAGAACCGGCCTGAAACCCAGCCGCTGACCTGCTCGTTCACCTGAATGAGATACCACGTATGCTGGCTGCTCTCATCATTACTGCGCGCCAGCACATCGTACTCAAAGCCGGGAACGATGCCGCCATTCAATGTCGCGCCGAGGTACGGCCCGGTGCGCACGGCCAATCCCTGAACCTCACCGGAGACGCTACCGACTCTGGGAATCGGGGTGGCGGTGGGGATGGGAGTCGCGGTGGGTGGCACAGGAGTCAGAGTGGGGGATGGTCCCGGAGTCGGGCTGGGGCCAGGGGTGCTGGTCGGTGAGCCATCGTTATCGGTGATATTGCCGATGATGTCGGGAACCGTCAGGTTGTTGAAACGCGGGTCCATGCTTTGTGAATTGCCCGTCATGACGGTACAGGTGTGATTGCCCTCAACTTTGGTATCGTTTACCGCTCGAATTGCGACAATCACATTATCGTTCCAGTTGGTGTCGTTTAAGGTGATGGTTGTTGGATTGACCGAGCATTCGGCATCTGGCGAGAGGTCGATGATCACAGGATCAGTTAGCTGCGCACTCAGGCGGAAGCGCA
>Ga0079224_100005853_pt1 | contig 16211 bp, 13 predicted proteins | sample Stecom2015_FD_80414 | JGI IMG/M metagenome (GOLD analysis project Ga0079224, IMG submission 80414) | Agricultural soil microbial communities from Utah to study Nitrogen management - Steer compost 2015 | ecosystem: Environmental > Terrestrial > Soil > Agricultural land | place: USA: Utah...
CCGAGAAGAGCCCAAATGGCACGTTCCATTGCCGTTCCCCCGTGAGCGATATCGCAATGTGAGCCAATAATGCCTGATTTCACGGACCGGGAAGTAGCTTCACGATCGGCTCGGGTGCATCGGGTATAGTGGCCGGCATGCGGCTATACCGGTTCGTCGTCGTTCTGCTCTTCGCGGCACTTTCCGCCTGCGGCGATTCGCTCAGATTCGAGCCGCTTCCGGCCGGCACCGTCGTGCTCGCGTTCGGCGACAGCGTCACGTACGGGACCGGTGCCGGGCGCGGCGAGGACTTTCCGTCGAGGCTCGCGGAGCTGACCGGCTGGCACGTCCGTAACGCCGGCGTCCCCGGCGAGACCGCGCGGGCCGCGACCGCGCGAATCGCCGACGCGCTCGCGGAGACCGGCGCAGCGATCGTGATCGTCGAGCTCGGCGGCAACGATTTCCTGCAGAGGCGTAGCGCTGCCGACGTGAAGGAGGACCTGCGGACCATCATCCGATCGGCACGGGACGCCGGCGTGATGCCGGTGCTCGTCAGCGTGCCGCAACTGTCCATTCTTGGTGCAGTCACGGGGCGGCTGACCGACTCCCCGATCTATGCCGAGCTCGCCGAGGAAGAACGCGTGCTGCTGGTCGAGGAGGTATTCGCCGACGTGCTGTCCGACGCCTCGCTGCGCGCGGACCCGATTCACCCGAACGCGCAAGGCTATCGGGTGCTCGCGACGAGGATCGCCGAGGCGCTCGAGCGCGCGGGGCTCCTCGATCGTCGTTGACGTTCGCTCGCACGACGCCCGTCCGTCGAGCGGGCGTCCCGTCGATCTCCAGGCGATGCGAGCCCGTGCCGGGCCCGATGGTTTAGAATTCGCGCGGGGCGAGGGGGCGAGCGAGCGCCCGCGAGAGTCCCGCTGCCGCACCTTTTCGGCGCGTCGACGGTAACTCCCTGGATTCCAGAGCCTTTCCTGATACGATAATCTCTTTAGCATTCGAAAGGATCGATTTTGTCCGAGCAGCGGTCTCCCCTCGATGCATGGAGCGGAGCGGACGACGAGCCGTGGGCGGCTCCGATCGCGCGCCACATGCCGCTGATCCTGACCGCGGCCGGCGCCCTCGGTGTCGCGCCGTTCGCCGCCGCGCGATGGTTCGCTGCCGACTGGGCGGTCGCGATCCTCGATACGATCATCGTCGTCGCGTTCGTCTCGCTCGCGATTTACATTTATCGGACGCGTAAGGTCCGCGTCGCGGGACTGCTGATCGCCGTGCTGTGCGTCACGGGCACAGTGGTCACGGTGCAGATCTGCGGGCCTCAGACGGTCTATTGGGCCTACCCGGCGCTGATGGCCTGCTTCTACGTCGTCAGGCCGCGCGAGGCGATCGCGTTCACGCTGACGATGGCCGCAGTGCTGTTCGTCCAGTTGCTCGGCAAAGTAGACCCCCTGCCTTTGGCGGCGATCCTCGTCACGCTCGTCATAACGATGGCCTTTGCCGCGTCGTTCTCGGTGCTGAACAACCGGCAGCAGCAGGAGCTGATCAGGCTCGTTGCGCGGGATCCGCTCACCGGGGTCGGAAATCGACGCGCGTTCATGAGCAGACTGGCCCACGTGATGGCCGCATTCGAAAGGGATCGAGTGCCGTCGTCGCTCGTGATGCTCGACATCGACCATTTCAAGCAGATCAACGACCGGCACGGCCACAGCGCGGGCGACGAGGTGCTGAAGAGAGTGGCTCGCCGGATCGAGTCGAGGATCAGGGCGACGGACGGTCTCTACCGCATCGGCGGCGAGGAGTTCGTCGTCGTGATCGAGGGCCGCGGGATCGAGACGGCAGCGCACATCGCGGAGGAATTGCGGGAGCGGATCGAAGGGGTCGAGCTCATGCCCGGGATTTCCGTGACGGTTTCGGTCGGCGCGGCCGAGATCCGCGAGCGCGAATCGCACGAGGCGTGGCTGCGGCGCGCGGACCAGGCGATGTATTCGGCGAAGCGGCTGGGCCGCAACCGGGTCAAGGTCGCTGTCTGATTCCCGGCCGAGCACGCTGCGGGCCAGGCCTCGGTCCTTCGCCTATAATCCGGCGCACAACGACAACCGAGGGAGGAGTCTGGTGGCACGCACGACGTTCTCGCTGATCGCTCTCGGCGGCGCACTGCTCGCGCCGGCGATCGGCTTTGCACAGGGAGAAATATCCTGCACCCGCGGCGGGTTGCAGCGCGCCGTGAACCTGTACATCGACGCGCAGACGAAGGGCGACATCACAGGGCTCCCGCTCGCGAGGGGCGTCGCCTACATCGAGAACATGGCGTTGGCCGATATCGGCACGGGGATCATCAACACCGCGATGGAGATCGACTTCCATCGCAGTCTCCTCGACGAGCATACGTGCCAGACGTTCACCGAGGTCATCGTCGCGGACGAGGAGAACCCGTACGTCCTCGGCACGCGGCTCCGCGTCAACCACGACAAGATCGCCGAGATCGAGATCCTGTGGACGACGACGGGCTACTGGCTGTTCAACGCCGACAACTACCTGCGCTACTCGTCGACCGAGAACTGGGACCCGATCCCGCCCGAGGATCGCGATACGCGCGGCACGTTGGTTTCGGCCGCGAACGCGTATCTCGATGCGTTCCTCGAAGGGAAGATCGATCTCGTGCCGTGGGGCTTCCCGTGCGTGCGCATCGAAGGCGGCGCGTACACGGGCAGGGGCCGGCCCGACGACAGCTGCGAAGTCGGGGTGCCGAGCGGCGTGAACATCGTGAACCGTCGGTTCGTCGTAGACGAGGTGATCGGCGCGGTCGTCGTGTTCTGCACGTTCGGCCCGGGCGGGCCGACCGGCGGAAGCGGCGCCCCGGACACGCATCTCTTCCGCGTCGAGAAGGGCAAGCTGCGCTACGTGCACACGCTGACCCACCTGCTGCAGGCGAACTTCCGCGGCGGCGGACAGGGCGGCGGCGGACAGGGCGGGCAGCAGTAACGCCGGCACGCGCGCGCATAGCGAGGGAGCGGCCGTCGCCGCTCCCTCGCGTTGCCGGTAACCGCAGCGGCGGGCCTTACCGCGCTTCGGCGATGCGCTTCATGTTCTCGAGCGCGGTCTGGAACATTGCGCGCCGACGCTCGACGTCCGCGTCCTTCGCCGCCTGGTCGGGTTTGTCGGAAACGTCGTAGACGAGCGTGTAGAGGATTCTCGACGAATCGGCGTCGATCGGCTTCGCCTCCATGAAGCCGTGATAGAGGTCGTAGAACCGTCCCTCGCGGGGCGGCTGCGTGTAGCCGTAAGCGAGGTCGGTCTGCGCGACGAGCACTTCCGTGACGCGGCCGCCCGCGAGCACGCGCACCGTGCCGACGCCGCCGTCGCCGGACGTGATCTCGCAGTCGACGTTCAGCCATTCGGCGATGTCGCAGTAGCCGCCGACCGCGGCCCAGACCTCGTGGGCCGGCTTCGCCACGTCGATGCTCATCTCGATTCTGACGTATTCGGGCTCTGCGAGGGCCGGGGCGGCGATGACGGTTGCGCCGAGCGCGATCAAAGCTTTCTTCATATCGTTCTCCGGTGAGATTGCCCGATTCGGCAATCCGCCGCTTATGGTACGGGCCCGCGCCCGCGCCGCGAAGGCCCGACAGCGGCCGGGTTCGTGCTAGGCTTGTGAGGCTTTAGAATCTTTGCCTTGTCCCGTCACTGCAAGAAAACCACCGAGGGAAGGGGGAATAACCAATGGTCAGGAGATTAGCGCTCGCCGCGCTATGCGCGTCCTCGATGTGCGGAATCGCGTTGGCGCAGGACGCGCGCACCGTCATCCAGGACGCGCAGCGCGCATTGGGGAACGTCCAGTCGATCACGTACTCGGGCTCCGCCCGCGACGTGTCGTTCCAGCAGTGCGGCGCGAACGCGGCACAGCAAATCTGCTACGGCCCGCATGACCCGATGAGGCCGATCACCGAGTACGTTCGCGTGATCGATCTGGCCGCGCCGACGACGCGTCACGCGGGCAACACGCGGAACATCGGGCCGGGCGGCTCGACCGCGATCACGCCGGGCACGTTCTTCCAGCAGGTCACGCCGGAGCAGGCCGACGTCTCGCAGCCGTGGGCGCAGTCTGTCGACTTCTATCTCTTGCCGTGGGGCTTTCTGAAGGGCGCGGCGGAGAACAACGCGGTCGTGAGCCGTGAGCGGGTCGACGGCAAGGACTACACGATCCTGAGCTGGAGCCCGGCGGTGAAGGCGCCGTCCGGCGCGTCGTACCGGATCAACGCGTATCTGAACGACGAGAACCTCATCGAGCGCGTCGAGACGTGGCTCGGCGAGAACATCATGGGCGACATGCACATCGTCGCGACGTACTCCGGCTGGCGCAACCTCGATGGCGCGATCGTCCCGACGCGCATCGTGCAGACGCGCGGAGGCTGGCCGTTCTTCGAGGTCGACGTCGTCGCTGCGGTTGCGAACCCGTCGAATCTCGATTCGCTCGCGCCGCCGCCGGCGAATCGTCCGCCCGCCTTCGGCGGCGGCGGGCCTGCGCCGCAATTCAACATCACGAAGGAGCAGCTCGGCCCGGGTCTCTTCCGCTACACGACCGGCCAGGGCAGCTACGACTCGCTCGTCGTCGAGTTCCGCGATCACATCATGATGCTCGAGGCGGGGCAGAGCCAGGCGCGCGCGCAGGCGTACGTCGACGAGATCAAGCGGCAATTCCCCGGCAAGCCGATCCGCTACGTGATGGTCACGCACCCGCACTCGGATCACACGGGCGGGCTGCCGGTGCTCGTCGCCGAAGGCGCGACGATCATCGCGCACGCAAACGCGAAGGAGTTCCTCGAGCGCGCGCTCAACACGCCGCGTACGCTGCTCGACGATGCGCTCGCGCGCAATCCGCGTCGTGCGGTCGTCGAGCCGGTGTACGACATGCGCTCGTACTCGGACGGCACGCGGACGGTCGAGTTCTATCACATCTTCCCGGCGCCGCATTCCGACAGCCTGCTCGTCGCGTACTTCCCGCAGGAGAAGGTCCTGTTCCAGGGCGACTTCTCGGTGAACCCCGGCCAGCCGGCGAACGACCACGTCAGCGCGCTCGTCGCGGCGCTCGACAAGCTCGGTATCGACTACGAGCGCTACATCAACGTCCATGCTTCCGCCGAGCCGCAGACGAAGGCGGACGTCATGGCGGCGATGGAGCTTCGCCTGAGCAACCGTCAATAAGCGCGCATCGGAATCGTGTCAGGCACGTTTCGTGTCTGACACGATTTCCGTGATCGGCGTACCCTGTTCCGCGTGCCCTGCGCCGCCGAGGCGCGGAAAGGACGAGCGATGATTCACGAGACGACAGGGCGCTTCGCCGCGTCCGCCGCGCAGCGGGGAACGCCCGGCGCACGGCTTCCGACCCTGATGCTTTCCGCGGTGCTCGTGATGGGCTCCGGAGCGGCCGCGGCCGACGACGGGCCGATCGTGATCGACAAGCAGGGCGCATTCGCGATCGGCGGGACCGTGATCGGCAATCAGGCCGCGTCGCTTCACTGCGACCACGGCGTCGTCGAGTATCAGATCCCGCCGAACCCGCGCGCCACGAACCTGTTGATGTGGCACAGCGCGAGCGCGGTCGCGTGGCAGAACCGCTGGGACGGCGGCGAAGGGTTCCAGAGCATTTTCTTGAGGCGCGGCTATCCCGTGTATCTGTGGGACGGCCCGAGAGTCGGCCGCGCGAATTGGGGCTGCGAGGAGACGACGTACGAGCCCGAGCCCGGCCGCGACCAGCAGAACTTCGCCGCGTGGCGGCTCGGGCCCGCGTACCTCGAGTTCTTCGACGGCGTGCAGTTCCCGCGGTACGATCCCGAGGCGTGGAACCAGGCGACGCGGGCGCGCTATCAGGAGTTCGATACCGTCGCGAATGCCGAGCTTCAGGCGGAGGCGGCCGCTGCGCTCGCCAATCGGATCGGGCCGACGGTCGCGCTGACGAATTCCGCGGGCGGGCTGCGGGCGCTCCTGACGGCGCTCAAGAGCGACAACATCAGGGGCATCGTCGCGTACGAGAACGTCGGGTTCGTGTACCCCGAAGGCGAGGCGCCCGACATTGAGCCGGGTCCGTTCGGCCCGGTCATCGTGCCGCTCGACGAGTTTCGGAAGCTCGCGCGGATTCCGATCCAGCTCGTCTGGGGCGACAATCTCGACAAGAGCGATCGCTTCACGAGCGCCGTCGAGCAGTCGAGGCTGTTCGCCGAGCTCGTCAACAAGCACGGCGGCAAGGCGGAGGTGCTGATGCTCCCGGACGCGGGGCTCGTCGGCAACACGCACATTCCGTTCGCCGACATGAACAACGTCGAGGTCGCGGATCTGCTGTCAGAGTTCCTCGCGAAGAACGGCCTCGACGCGTATCGCTGATGGTATGGCCGATGGAGTGCAGGCCGGTGGTCCCTGCATGCGAGGCGATGACATGACGGGCGCCGGACGCCGTGCCGCCGTGACCGGCGCCGCGAGCGGTATCGGCGCCGCGACGGCCCGCAGGCTCATGGCCGACGGCTGGCGCGTCGCGTGCCTCGACCGTAACCTCGAAGGGGCGCGCGAGACGGCCGGAAGCTCGGGGCTCGCGATCGAGGTCGACGTCGCCGACGAGGCGGCGCAGATCGACGCATTCGCGCGGATCCGCGACGCGTGGGGCGGGCTCGACGCGCTCGTGACCGCTGCGGGGATCATCGAGACGACGCCTTTCCTCGAAACCACGCCTGCGCAGTTCCGGCGTCTGTTCGACGTCAACGTGATCGGCACTTTCCTGAGCGTGCGCGAGGCCGCGAAGCTGATGGATCGCGGCGCGCGCATCTGCCTCGTCGCGAGCATCTCGAGCTACACGGGCGGCGGTTACGTCGCGACCGGCGCGTACGCGACGAGCAAGGGCGCCGTGCTGACGATGATGAAAAGCTGCGCACGCGCGCTCGGCGAGCGCGGGATCGCGGTCAACGCCGTCGCGCCCGGCTTCATCGATACGCCGTTCGTCGCGTCGGCGATGAACGATCCCGTGCGGCGCAAGGAAGTCGTCGCGGCCGTCGGCAAGGTCGGCACGGCCGAGCAGATCGCCGAATGCTGTGCGTGGCTCGTCTCGCCGGCCGCGGACTTCGTGCACGGCGCGACGCTGATCGCGGACGGCGGCGTGCTGATGCATTGATCGGGGTCAGAGCCCTTGGACTTGATCGAAGGGCTCTGACCCCAGGTGGTCAGGAGCCGCCGCCGAACGAGTACCGGAACGCGACCCCGACCTCGCGGGGACGCCCCATCGTCAGGCCGAGCGCTGAGCGCTCCGGGATGCCGATGCCGCCGGCGGCCGTCGGATTCACGAAGTCCCAGAAGCCGCCGCCGAAACGCGTCGCATACGTCCCATACGTCTCGTCGGTCAGGTTGTTCGCGAAGAGCGTCAGCGACCAGCGCCCGTCAGGGCTGCCGTAGCGGACGCGCGCGTTGACGAGCGAGTAGCTCGGGAGCTCGTAGCGCGAGTCGAGGAACCAGCCCGGCGCCGGAGCGCCGCACTTCGCGAGCGCATCGTGCGTGCCTCCCGGATGCGTCTGCTGCTCGCCGATGTGCGCATAGCTCAACGACCAGCCGAAGTCGGCACCGTTGCGCAGGCTTTTCGCCCAGCGCAGACCGAGCGTGTAGCTCTCCTCGACCGGTCCGGGGAACAGGAAGTCGCCGTTGTTCGCGCAAGGGTCGAGCACGCGCGAGTCGACGATACCCGCCGCGAAGTCGAGCGCGAGCGCGTCCGTCACGGCGAGCTGACCGTCGAGCTCGATACCGTCGATCTCGACGTCCCCGGCGTTCGTCAGCGCGATCCGGAAGCCGGTCGGGGAGTTCGGATCGGGCTGCTGGATCGGCGCCTGGCGGTCGCCGTAGGTCATGTCGTAATACGTGAAGTTGAGCCTGAGGCGGCCGTCGATCAGCTCGGTGCGCACGCCGATCTCCGCGTTCTCGACGGACTCGGGCGGCACGAACGGCGGCGACGCCGCGAGCGCCGCGGTCTGCGCTTCGCCCGTCAGCTGGTCCGCGATCGCATAGCTGTACGCACCGGCACGAAACGCCTTCGACGCCGTCGCGTAGACCATGATGCCGTCGGTCACGTCGAAGTCTGCGGTGAGCCGCCAGTCCGTCTCGTTCCAGTCGTCCTTCGCGAAGACCGTCGTCCCCGTCGTGCCCGGAGCCGGGGTGAAGTCGTCGGACGCGAACTCGGTCTGCGTGACCTTCTTCTCGTCCCACGCGAAGCGCACGCCGGGCGTCAGCGCGAAGCGATCGGTAATCTGCAACGTCGCGTTGGCGAAGAGACCGTAAGACGTCGAGTCCTGCACGAGGTACGTATCGCCCGTGCGGAAGATGCCCGCGTCGCCGTTGCCGTTGGCCTGCTGCGTTGCATACACGCTCGTGCCGCGCCGCTCGAGCGTCCTGTCGGACGACGACGAGTCTTCCTGGAAGTAGGAAAAGCCGGTGACGAGCTCGACCCGGCCGTCGGCGAGGCCGATGCCGAGCTGCAGCTCCTGATATACGACTTCCGACTCGATCGCGCTCGGCCGCATCTCGGTGCCGAGCGCCACCCAGTCCGTGATCCCGTAGCTCGAGAAGTCCGACAGGCCGGTGATCGACGTCAGCGTGAGGTTGTCGCGGAGGCGCCATTCGACGTTGACGTCGAACTGATCGTACTCCGACTCGTTCGTCTGCTCGCACATCGCGTCCCAGTCGGGATCGATGTCGTCGAGGAAGCACCAGCTCGGCATCGTGTAGTCGTCGAGCACGATCCGGGGGTCGTTGTACGGCTGGATCCGCGGCTGGCCCGACGCCTCGAGGAAGTCCGAGATCCAGTCCGCGCGGTTGCCCTCGAAGTCGAGGTGCGGCCGCATGTCGAACCAGGCGAGATCCTGCGGATTGCCGTCGGACTCCGCGTCCGATGTGCTGTACGACAAGCGCACCGAGAGCGCATCGCTCGGCTCGTACGCGAGCTGCACCCGCCCGATCGTGTCCTCGCTGCTGCCGAGGTTCTGCGAGCCGCGGCGCACGTAGCCGTCCTGCTCGAAGTAGCCGCCCTGGACGCGGAGGAACACGCTGTCGCTGAGCGGCACGTTGACCATCGCGTCGACCTCGCGCCGATCGAAGTTGCCGAAGCCGAGCTCGACGTAACCCTCCATGTCCGGCCCCGGCCGGCGCGTGAACACGCGGATCGCGCCGCCGGTGCTGTTGCGGCCGAAGAGCGTCCCCTGCGGTCCGCGCAGCACCTCGACGCGCTCGACGTCGAGCATGCTCATGAACGGCCCGATCGTGCGCGGCACGAAGACGCCGTCGATGTAGAGTGCCGCCGCCCGTTCGCCCGTCGCGCCGCCTCCGCCCGACAGGCCGCGAATCTGATACGTCGGGCTCGTGTTCCCCGTGCCGCGCGAGCCCTTGATGTCGAGGTTCGGCGTGAATGTCGCGATGTCCTCGATCGTCTCGATACCCTTGGCTTCGATCGTCTCCGCCGTGAACGCGGCGACCGAGATCGGCGTCTGCTGCAGCGACGTCTCGCGCCTTTCGGCCGTGACGACGATCTCCTCGAGCTGAGCGCGGCCGGCGGTCGGGAGCGCGAGGACCGCGAGACCGACTGCTGCCGCGATGGGATGCCGCTTGTCGCGGCCGAGTGCGATAGGACGCGACTTCGAGCGTGTCGAAAGCTTCATGCCAATTACTCCCCCATCCGCATCGATGCGGTCCCGGAAGGGTGCCGGGACGCTTGAGCGAACGCTACTGGCCGCGCTCGATAAAGCGAGTGGAGGCGAGCGCGGCTAGCACGTGCGGCCCGCCTTGATCGTCATGAAACGATCGACGGCGAACGAACGAAGCGCGCCGTCGTCGGCCCATTCGAAGCGGGCTTCGAGCTCGACGAACGCGGGCTTGCCGCGATAACCCAGGCTGCGGTACTGACGAAGGAAGCGCTCGAGGTCGGCGCCGCCGGCCGGCGCCGCGAGGCCCGTGCGGCATTCGGAGATCGTCGCGGTGCCGCTCTCGACGATCGCGACGCCTTCTATCCGCACGCGATCCGTGAAGCGCTCGCCGGCGGCGTCGCGCGTCAATCTGTGCCCGGCGGCGGGCGGCGTCAGGAGCGACAGAGCGTTCGGTCCCGCGAGCTCGAGGCGCCGCGGCGGACCTGATCCTTCGAGCACGAGCGTGCCGTCCGGGTCGACGTGCCAGCGGCCGAGGTTGTACGAAATCGTCGGCGGAGCGTCGTCGTAGTCGAGATAGCGCTGGCGCCAGAAGAACGCGCCGTCCGCGCGGAGCCACAACGTCGTATCGATGCCCGGACAGCCGTCGCACGGAAAGCGGCCGCTGTAGACGCCCGGAGCGGGTCCCGGAGGCTGCGAGAATGCCGTCTCCGCGCGCTCGAGCGCGGCGTCCCCGCACGCAGCGACGAACGGGGCTACGATGATGACGAACGGAATGGCCCGCATCGCCGAGAAGCGCTGCCTTCGATCGAGCGTCAGGATGCGGCGTCTAGCTCGCGGTGCGTGCGAACTTCGTCACGAAATCGGATCCGAGCGGGGATCCGTCGCCCGCGTTCTCTTCCTCGACGGGATCGGGCTCGTGCTGCGCCGGTGCGGTTCGCCGCGCGTTGCTCCACGCGCTTGCGGCGAGCTCCAGCGCGAGCGACACACGGTCCTCTGCGGACAGCCGCCGCGGCTCGGCGTGCGCAGCGTCGACCGCGTTCAGGCGGCGCTCGAGCCCGCACTGGTTCGCGATCTGGATCGATAAGCCGGGCCGGACGTTGAGCTCGAGGACCAGCGGGCCGTGGCGCCGGTCGAGCACGATGTCCGCGCCGAAATAGCCGAGGCTCACCGCGGCATAGCAGGACGAGGCGAGCGTGAGCAGATCGCGCCAGCTCGGGATCTCGAAGCCGTCCACGCGCTCGCCGGTGTCGGGGTGCGTATCGACCAGCCGGTCGTCCATGACGGCGCGGAGCGTGCGGCCCGTGGCGAGGTCGATGCCGGCTCCGATCGCGCCATGATGCAGATTGGCCCGTCCTCCGGAGCGGCGAGTCGGAAGGCGCATCATCGCCATCACCGGCACGCCCTTGTAGACGATGATTCGAATATCCGGCACGCCTTCCGGCGCGAGAGCCCGCAAGCGAGGATCGGTGTGCACGAGCCCTTCGAAAAAAGCCGTGTCGGGCTGGCCGCCGAGCGAGTACATCCCGTTCAGAATGCCCGAGACGTGGAACTGAAGATCTTCGAGCGAGTAGTAGGAGCTGCCGCTCGGCGACACCCAGAGGCCGTTGCGCCGGCTGCCGACGACGATGATGCCGTCTCCGCGGCTGCCGTTCGCGGGCTTGAGCGCGAACTCCTCGAGCGGCTCGATTCGTCTCGCGAGGCGCGCCGCCTCGTACTGCGTGCGCACGACGTCGAGCAGCGCCGGCACCGGTATCCCATGCTCGCGCAGTGCCGTCTTGCAGCGGATCTTGTCGTCCACGATCGGATAGAAGCGCCGCTCGTTGTGCACGGCGATATACCGGCCGTTCCGCGCATTGACGCCGAGCACGCCCGCCCGGCGAAGTGAGAGGTAGCGGCGGATCATGATGGCTGCGGCTCGCGGGCGAGATCCCTGAACCGGAAGAGCTCCGTGAGTCGATATCCGGAGTACCGCCCGAGCAGAATCGTCAGGCCGAGCACTACGAGCAGCAACTCGGGGAACACGACGGCGAGATAGCGCACCTGCTCGAGCCCCATGACGACGTAGGCGAGCGTCGCGATCGTGGCCGAGCCGAGCGCCTCGACCAATGCATCCTGCGGGCCGCGTTCCTCCCAGACGATCGACATCCGTTCGATCACCATCGCGAGAATGACCATCGGGAAGAGGCCGACCGACAATCCAACCTCCCAATCGAGCGCGGCGCTCAGCATGGTCAGCGCGACCATCAGAATCACGACGATCGTGACGACGGCCGTCAAACGCGGCACGAGTATCAGGTGCATGCGCTCGAGGCAGAAGCGGAACATCAAGCCGGTCGCGACGACGAGCCCGAACAGCAGCAGTCCGCCGACGAGCCCGGTCTCGCGGAAGGCGAGGGCGATCAGCACCGGCATGAACGTGCCGAAGGCTCGAACTCCGACGATGTTGCGCATCAGGACCATGACGAATGCGCCGACAGGCACGAGCAGCAGCACGGCGTATGCGGACTGCGTGTGCACGGGGAGGCTGAGCAGCGAGACCATCGAGAACGCGAAGCCGTCTCGATTCGCGCGCTCACCGGCGAGGAGCAGACTCGCGACCTCGTTGCGCCGGATCGACCATTCGATGTCTACGAGCTCGGCCCCGTCGATCTCGAGAGGCGATCCGGGGCCGCGCCACCAAACGAGCAGATTGGCGGGCATATGCTGGCGCCCGGTCTCGGGGTCGAAGAACAGCCACTCCTGCTCGTTGTGCACGGCCAGCCACGATATCGGTGTCGCGTGACGGTCGCTGTCGGAGAGCAGGAAGCCGTTGATGCGCTCCGTCGGAATGCGTGCGCCGGCGAGCAACGTTCGGGCGATCGTGATCACGTCGCCGCCGAACTCGGGAGCATTCAGGAACAGCCGAATCTCGGCGCTCGGCGACGGCGAATTGATCCGCGCAAGCATCGCGGCGGCGAAAGACGCGATATCGGCGGAGCGCGAGCGCACTTCGTCGGTGATCGATTGGAGCGCGGTCGCGAACGGCTCGTCGAGGGCGGGCACCTCGGGATAAGCAGGTGTCGGCGCGAACGCCGTCTGATTGGGATCGGAGAAGAATTGGGCGCGATAGTAGAGCGTCTGAATGCCGGAAGCTCTGCGCACCGTCCAGATCGCTCTGCGCAGGTAATCGCTTTCCTGCACGTCCAGCCCGAACCCGCGCGAGACGAAATCCTCCTGCAAACGGCCGAGACCAGGCGTGGCGGACGGCAGGATCAGCGTCGCTCTGACGGGACCGTTGCCCGGCTGCAGCCGAACGCGCGCCTGCACGGTCCATGTCTCGTCGGTCACACCGGGTGTCAGCGGGTAACCGTAGACGGCGACCTTCCAGCCCGCGAGCCCGAGGCCGCACGCGATCAATAAGACGACCGAGATGATCCAGAAGCCCGAGCGGGTCATTCCGTATCGCTTTCCGGTTCGTCGCTCTGGGCGTTGGCGCAATCGGGGTAGTTCAGGAAGGTCTCGCTTGGATCCACGAGCGCGGCGCCTTCGAGCGCGCTGCGCCCGAGCAGCACCGGATAGATGAAGTTGCTTCGATCGACGAGGCTGAACTCGACTTCACGACGAAAAGGTCCGAAACAGACGTCGAGCACCACGATCGGGCGGCGCTGAGATTTCCCGCTGTGCTGGACGATGCGCGCATTGCGCACGATCGGCCGCTCGAGCTCGAGCGACTCGCCGCTTTCGGGGTCGACGACGGTGAACCGGACCCACCGCTCGCCGTCGCGTTCGAATCGTTCGACGTTCGCGGCATCGAGCGACGACGTCACCGCCCCGGTGTCGAGCTTCGCCTTGACGCTCAACGCGCCGTCGAGGAGCTCGACTCGCTCGACCCAGCCGAAGATCTCGAGCGCGCGCGCATCGCTTGACTCGTCCGAGGCGGCGGCGGACGCGAAGAGCAGGGACAGAGCTGCTGCGAGACAGCGTCGCATCGCAGGAAAAGATACCGATTGCTGGAAGACGAGGCGGCGATTATAGCAACGGCATTTCGCACGCCGATGCTCGTGCTCTATTCATCGAGACTACAACCGTCTTCGATAGGCGACACCCGAATCGCTCATTTGGCTGAATCGACTGTCGTATCGGGCGCTTCGCATGTGTCGTCGGTTGACGACACCTCGGCGGGCGCTGGCGTCCAGCCGCCCCGAAGGGTGCGTCACGAGTCCGCGTGATGCGCGATGCACCGATGAAGCCGTGCGATCGGCTCATGCAGGACGGTGCTCGTTACCCACATCGACACCCGCGAGCTCGATTCGGGCGGCGTGCCTCGGTCCGGCCGGCTCCACCTTCGCTCCTGCAAGAGGGTGACGTCAGCGAAAGTCCCGTTACACGGGCTGCCGCATCGACGATACTTCTCGGATGGCTACGCAAGACGACGTCGCGCGGCTGCTCTGCGCGATCGATGAAATCGGGCCGCTCGTGCGCGGCCAGGCCGCGGAAGCGGAACGCCGCGCCGCGCTCTCGGACGACGTCGTGGCCGACATCGTCCGTCACCGGCTGTTTCGGTTGTGGATACCGCGCCGCTACGGCGGGCTCGAGCTGACGCTGCCGGAAGCGCTCGAGGTCTATCAGGCCGCGGCGCGCATCGACGGCTCGTTCGGCTGGTCCGTGATGATTGGCGCGGGCGGCGGCTTGTTCGCGGCATACCTCGATCCGGATAGAGCGCTCGAGATCTTCGGTCCGGCGGCCGCGGTGATCGCGGGCTCGGGCGCGGCGGACGGTCGTGCCGAGCGCGTCGACGGCGGGTACCGCGTCAGCGGCCGGTGGCGCTACGCGAGCGGCGCGCCGTACGCGACGACCTTCACCGCGAACTGCGTCGTCACGACCGGCGGCGAGCCGGTGCGCGACGCTGCCGGCTCGCCGCTCGTCCGTGCGATGTCGTTCCCGCGCGGCGACGTCGAGATCATCGAGACTTGGGACACGACCGGCATGCGCGCAACGGCGAGTCATCACTTCCGAGTCGACGACGTGTTCGTGCCGGAGCGGAACACCTTCAGCGTCTTCACGGATGCACCGCTCGAGCCCGGACCGCTGTACCGGCTGCCGTTCGAGGTGCTGACCGAGCTGCCGATCACGGCCGTCGCCGTCGGCATCGCGCGGCATGCGCTCGATGCGTTCAAGGTCCTCGCGGCGCAGAAGACGCCGTACGGCGCGGCGGCCGTGCTCGCGGACGACCCGCTCGCGCTGGCGGCGTTCGCTCGGGCCCACGCCGCATGGCGCGCCGCCGAGCGCGTCACGTTCGACCTCGCGGAGCGTGCGTGGCGCAGCGCCGTCGACGGGCGCGCGCTCGGCATGGACGAGCGCGCGGAAATCACCGCGGCCTGCACTCATGGCGTCGCGACGCTGCAAGAGGCCACGGACGAGCTCGTGACGCTCGCCGGCATGACGGGCGTCGAGCAGGCGTCGGAGCTCGGGCGGGCAGGACGTGATCTCGCGACGCTCGCAGCCCACTTCTCCGTGGCGCCGCGGCAGCTCGCGCGAGCGGGCGGCGAGCTGCTGCGCGCCCCGTCGGACGTTTCAAGAAGTTGAACATTCCGCGGATCTGATCGATGCTGTCGCGCGTCTCGATCGAGGGGGGCCGCCGATGACCGTGCGCACTTCCGTCCCTGTAGCGCTCTCTGCTCTGCTGGTCGCAGCCTGCGGGCCGTCGAACGACTCTTCCGGGACGGCCGGCTCCGCGCCGTCCGCGGGAACGGGCTCGGCGGCGCTCGTCGCCGGGCGTTCCGAGACGCGGCCTGCGGCCCGAGTCGACGCGGCGCGCCTCGTCGCGGCGGATGACGAGCCCGGGCAATGGATGTCTACGGGACGCACGTACGGCGAGCAGCGGTACAGCCCGCTCGCGCAGATCACGCCGGACAACGTCGCGGAGCTCGGTCTCGCGTGGTATGCGGATCTCGGCATCAATCGCACGCAGGAATCGACGCCGCTCTATGTCGACGGCACCGTCTACGTGACGACCGCATGGAGCAACGTGCACGCGTACGACGCGCGCACGGGTGAGCGACTGTGGATGTTCGACGCCGAGGTGCCGCGCGAGTGGGGCAGCCGCGCGTGCTGCGACGTCGTCAATCGCGGTGCCGCGGCATGGAACGGCAAGATCTACGTCGGCACGATCGACGGCCGTCTCGTCGCGATCGACGCCGCGACCGGCGAGAAGGTGTGGGAGACCGATACGCTGATCTCGCGCGACTTCGCCTATACGATCACCGGCGCGCCGCGGGTCGTGAAGGGCCGCGTGATCATCGGCAACGGCGGCGCCGAGTACGGCGTGCGCGGGTACGTCTCCGCGTACGACGCGGAGACCGGCGAGCTCGTCTGGAGGTTCTTCACGGTGCCGGGCGATCCCGCGCTCGGCTTCGAGAACGAGACGATGGCGATGGCCGCCGAGACGTGGAACGGCGAGTGGTGGCGGCTCGGCGGCGGCGGCACCGTCTGGGACTCGATGGCCTATGACCCCGAGCTCGATCTGCTCTATATCGGCACCGGCAACGGCTCGCCGTGGAATCAGGCGCTCAGGAGCCCCGGCGG
>Ga0079224_100005854_pt1 | contig 16210 bp, 14 predicted proteins | sample Stecom2015_FD_80414 | JGI IMG/M metagenome (GOLD analysis project Ga0079224, IMG submission 80414) | Agricultural soil microbial communities from Utah to study Nitrogen management - Steer compost 2015 | ecosystem: Environmental > Terrestrial > Soil > Agricultural land | place: USA: Utah...
GCCCCGCTCCGGCCGCAGCAGGCCGATCAGGGACTTCAGGAAGACCGACTTACCCGTGCCCGAGGGACCGAGCAGCGCGCTGACCTCGCCCGCGGGAATGGTGAGCGAGACATCCTGCCAAATGCGCTGCGAGCCGAAGGACTTGGTCAAGCCTTCTGTTCTGACCTCGACGCCCACGCAAACCTCCACAATTCTCGGTGAGCCTCCGCGATGCGATCCGGTGCTGCGCGTCAACGGCCCTCGCGGACAAGTTACTGCAAATTCTGGTCAGGGGGAATCAGATGCTATCAACTTGCCCGAGCGCGACACGCCGTGAGCGGGGGTCATTTTGTGACGGAATCGGTGTTCACTTATCGGTGTCGCTGCATGGCCTGCCCCGACCTGTGGCCCGCTCGGCCGCCGTTGGGCGCGGATCGGGGAGCCGGGGCGCGCCGACGCCGCCACCGACCCTCGGGTGACCGTTGTACCCGCAGTAACGCTGGCGTACCGTTGACATTCATTCTCGACGACGATGATGGACGGGGTGGGCGGATGACCACAGCCGCTAGGGGTCGTGGCGCTGATCCGGTGCCGGGCGACGAACGCATCCACGGCGTGCGTGGCAGTGGGACGGTGTCACGATCGGGAAGAATGGTAGGTCACTTCTTGGTCGGCGCGTCCGGTTCGGTTCCCGCGCCGTCATGGGGGCCCGACAGCCCCCAGGCCCGCGCGTGCCGGGAGTTGGCCGCCGCGGTGCTGGCCGATGTCGATCCCACGGCCGCCACGGCACCGCTGGTGGAGGCTGCCGCGGGTTGCGCGCGCGACGGCGTGGCGCTCGCGTCGGTGCACCGGGCCGTATTCGACGCCGTGCGAAGGGAATTCGAGCGGCAGCGCACGACGGCAATCCCGCCGGGCGCCGACCGCAGACTGTGGGAGACGCTGGAGAACGTGACCGTCGCGGTCTCCTCCGCCTATCTCGACGAGGCCAGGGTGCACCCGCCGCACCAGAGCGTCGTGGACACCGTGACCGCGTCCCTGCTCGGCGGCATCGCCGATCCCGCCGAGGCCGACGAGTGCGGTATCGAGCTGGCCGCCACCTACTCGGTGCTCGCACTCGCGCTGCCCGTCGCGGGGGCGCGCGGCGACGCCGGACCGCGCGCCGATGTCACCCGGGCCGATGTGCCCGCGGTGCAGGCGATCCGGCCGGGCCCGCCGCCGTTCGTGCCCCACAACGGCCCGCGCGAGCCCGGCGGCAGGCACGTCCTACGCCGGGTGCGCGCCGCGCTGGCCGAGCGCGGCGGGCCGAACGTGTTGTCGCTGCTCGGCCGTGACGGCGGCACGGTGCTGGTGCCCGCCGGCGCGCCGGGCAGGCCGGAGGTGGGGCGCCTGGTCGATGCGCTGAGCGAGGCCGCGGGTGCTCCGGTGACCGTCACGGTGGTCACCGGAGCCGCCCGGGCCGACCTGCCCACGGCCGCCGAGTGCGCGCACGAACTGCTGGACATGGTGCGCAGGCTGGGCATGGAGCCCGGTCTCTACCGCATGGCCGACCTGGCGCTCGAGTACCAGATCACCCGCCCCGGACCGGGACTCGACCACCTCGGCACCGTGCTCGACCCGCTCGACGCACAGCCCAAACTGCTGGAGACCCTGCGCTGCCACATCGGCAACGGGCTCAACCGCCAGCGCACCGCCCGCATGCTCGACCTGCACACCAACGGCCTCGACTACCGTCTGCGCCGCATCGGCAGGCTCACCGGTCACGACCCGAGCGATGCCAGGGGGATCTGCTACCTGCGCGCGGCGCTGGTGGCCCGCAGCTATCGCGAACAGGAACGATAGGTTCCGGCGCGCCGGGTGCGATTTCCCACAGCCGTCGGGACTGTTCGGCCGCGGCCTGCGCGGGTACGCCTCGGGGAAGACCGCTGAACGACACAGCCCGGCTGATTTGGCACGGTCTCGGCGCGCACGCCCGGCCGCCGCCGGGCCGGGCGACGACGGACAAGGAGCGCCGCCCGTTGGAGCAAGTACTACGTCCCCTGATCGTCTTCACCGCGACCGTCGCGGTCACCGTATGCGCGGGCTGGCTGACCGGCAGGGCGTTGCGCTACAGCGCGCGCACACGTCCGCGTTCGCGCCTGCCGATCCTGTTGCGCCGCGTGCAGGCGCCGTGGCAGATCTTCCTCAGCGCCGTCGCCCTGCACACCACCTATCCGCTGGCGGAACTGAATCTGGCGCAGGACACCATGATCCGCACCCTGCTGGCCACCACCGCGATCCTCGCCGCCATCTGGCTCGTGGTGCGCGGGGTGGACGTGGCCGCGGAGAACATGCTGCACTCCTACGCCGACCGCACCCGTGACGTGGCCAAGGTGCGCCAGCTGCGCACCCAGCTCGGTCTGGTGCGCCGGATCGTCACCGCGATCCTGGCCGTCTCCACCGCCGCGGTGGCCATACTGCTGCTGGTGCCGAGCCTGCGCACGCTCGGCACCTCGCTGCTGGCGTCCGCCGGTGTCATCGGCATCATCGCCGGTGTGGCGGCCCAGTCCACCCTGAGCAATCTGATCGCGGGCCTGCAGATCGCCTTCGGCGACTCGGTCAAGATCGGCGACACCGTGGTGGTCGAGGGGGAGTGGGGAACCGTCGAGGACATCAGCCTCGCCTTCCTCACCGTGCGGATCTGGGACGACCGCAGGCTCACCATGCCGGTCTCCTACTTCAACAGCCAGCCCTACGAGAACTGGTCGCGCGGCGGCTCGCAGATCACCGGCACGGTCTTCCTGCATCTCGACCACAGCGCCCCGGTCGCGGCGCTGCGCGAGCACCTCGGCGAGTTCGTCCGCACACGCGCGGACTGGGACGGCCGCGACTACGGCCTGGTCGTCACCGACAGCACCCCGACCGCGATCGTGGTGCGCGCCACCATGACCGCCGCCGACGCCGACGACGTGTGGACCCTGCGCTGCGCCGTCCGCGAGGAACTGCTGAGCTGGCTGTGGCGCGAACACCCCTACGCCCTGCCGAAGATCCCGACCGAGATCACCGCCGTGCCCGGGGCGGGCGCGGCGCTGCCCGGCCTCGCGGACCCGGATCCGGGCCGCCCGGATGCCGGCGCGGAGCGCGCCGGCGACGGGGGGATGGCCCGGCGTGGTCCGGTCGTCTCCACCGGCCACACCCGCCGCTGATCCGACGGCGGCCGTCCGGCCCACACCGGGCGAGAGGCCGCAGGCACGACGACGGGGCCGCCTGTCCGGGTATCGGACAGGCGGCCCCGTGTCGTCACCGTCGGCGCCGAAGCGCCCGGGCGCAGGTCAGTTGTCGAACCCGAGCAGCGCGTCGGCCAGCTCGCTGACCTCGAGCACCTCCAGAGCCTGCTGACGCACGTCCGGGCAGGTCTGCGAGGTCACCTCGTCGACGATGCCCTTGTCGCGGATCACGTCGTCGTTGAGCCCTTCGTTGCGGGCGGCCCAGTTCTGCACGGTGCCGTTGAAGGTCACCTTCGCCACCGTCGAGCCCTGGTCGCGCCAGGTGTCGATGTCGGCGCCCATCATGTCGCACAGTTGCTGCGCGGCCTCCGGCGAGATGACCGGGGTCTCCTCGGTCTCGGTGGTCGGCTCGGTCTCGGTGGTGGTGACCTCCACCGACGGCACCGTCACGGTGGTGGTGTCGGTGCCGCTGTCGTCGTCGGAACATCCGGTGAGCGCCGCGCCGGTCACCAGCGCCCCCGCGGCCAGCAGCGTGACGTACTTGCGATGCAGTTTCATCGGTTGCTTCTCCTCTGGATCGGGTTACGGCGGCAATACCCGCTCCGCCCGCGGTGAATCGGACGCCGCTCCCGGTGAATCGGATGCCGCACCCGGTGGAACCGACACCGCGACCGCGGCGGGGCACGTGGACCGACCGCGGAGAGTGCTCAAAGTTTACTGTGACGAGAGGTTGTGGCTCAGGACACAAATCGTGTCGTCGCGGCAGCTCCCGACCTTAATGGTCGATTGACCATATCTGCCCGGACGCCGGTGGAGTTGACGGACCTGAGATATTCCGTCTTAATTTCTCTCAAGCTCTCAGGGGGTGAGAGCAACTTCCCTCCTCATCTGGAAAGTCCTTCATGACAACCGATTTCGTGGTTCTCGAGCAGACCAGGCAGCATCTCGGCAAGGCCAAGGCGCAATTGGGAAGCCTGCTCGGCGGGCTGGTCGAGCACCGCTCCGAGGGGGCTCGGCTGTGGACCACCGATGGTCGCGAGTTCCTCAATTGCGGCGGCTACGGCGTCTTCCTGCTCGGCGCGCGCCACCCGAAGGTGGTCGACGCCGTGGCCGGGCAACTCGGCCGCCATCCCATCGGCACACGTGGTCTGCTGGAGGCCTCCTCGGCGAAGGCCGCCGCCGCGCTGGCCGAGATCGCGCCGCCCGGGCTGACCAAGGTGTACTTCGCGGGCGCGGGCACCGAGGCCACCGAGGCCGCCCTGAAAATGGCCGCTGTCCAGGGCCGTCACCGGTTGATCGGCGCAGGCGGCGGCTACCACGGCAAGACGCTGGGCGCCCTGGCACTCACCGCCAACGACACCTACCAGGCCCCCTTCCGCGGCCTGCTGCACGGAGCCGTGCGGGTCCCCTACGGTGACGCCGACGCGCTCGACGCCGCGCTCGGGTCCGACGGCTCGGACGCCTGCGTCGTGCTCGAGCCCATCCAGGGCGAGGGCGGCGTGCGCATCCCGTCCGCGGGTTATCTGAGCCGGGTGCAGCGACTGTGCCGCGAACGCGGCGCGATGCTGGTGCTCGACGAGATCATGACCGGCCTCGGCCGCACCGGAACCTGGTGGCGCGGCGACGTCGAGCAGATCACCCCCGACGTCCTGCTGGTCGGCAAGAGCCTCGGCGGCGGCATCCTGCCCGTCTCGGCCGCGATCGCCACCGAGGAGGCCTACGCCGCCTTCGACGCCGACCTGTGTCTGCACACATCCACCTTCTCCGGCGCCCCGCTCGGCATGGCGGCCGCCGCCGCGACCATCGACGTGCTGCGCGAGGAGAACCTGGTCGACGCCTCGGCCCGCCTCGGCGAGCGCCTGCTGGCCGCGCTGACCGAGATCCGCGACCGCACCTGCCCGGAACAGATCGTCGACATCCGCGGCGCCGGCGCGCTTTTCGGCCTCGAGTTCGCCGACGGCGGCCTGGCCGGTGAGTTCCTCATCGAGATGGTCGACGCGCGCGTGATCATCAACCACTCGCTCAACGCGGGTCCGGTGCTGCGCCTGACCCCACCGGCCAACCTGGGGCCGGAGGACGAGGCCTGGCTGCTCGAGGCCTTCGAGAAGGCCTGCGTGCGCCTGGCCGCCAACGCCTTCTGACGCCTCCACCCCGATACGCATTCATCAGGAGACTGACGTGAAGATTCTTCTCACCGGCGGCGCCGGTGTCGTCGGGGTCCCGCTGATCGAAAAGCTCAGCGCCCGGCACGAGGTCGTCGCCCTCGCCCACCGCAGGCCCGTCGCTGGCGCCGCCCACACGGTGCGCGGCGACATCACCGCCCCCGGCCTCGGCCTGGACACCGAGGACACCGCCCGCGTGCTCGACGGCCTCGACGTGGTGATCCACTGCGCCGCCAATGTCGACTTCGCGGCGGGCTGGGAATCGCTGAAGGCCATCAACGTCACGGGCACCCAGCGCGTGCTCGACCTGGCCGTCGCCGCGGGCGCCCGGGTGGTGCACGTGTCCACCGCCTTCGTCGAACTCGACCCGCCGGAGGACATCACCGGCGGCCACGCCACCCTGCTGCCCGCCCAGTACCTGGCCGCCAAGCGGCTGGGCGAGGCAGAGGTGCGCGGCAGCGGCCTGAAGCACACCATCGTGCGGCCCTCGGCCATCGGCGGCCACTCCCGCACCGGCGCGATCACCGAATTCCAAGGCGTGCACAGTATTTCGCGCGCGTTGCTGAAGGGATCGATCCCGTTGTTCCTGTGCGCGGCCAGCTCTCGCTTCGACCTGGTGCCCTGCGACGCGGTGGCGGGCCTGGTCGCCGCGGTCGCCGAGCTGGAGGACGCTCCCGAACTGGCGTGGGCCACCATCGGCCCGAACTCGATCACCGCCGAGCGGCTGCTGCGGGTGCTCGACGGCATCTTCGAGGAGTACGGCCTGCCCCGGCGCGGGCCGAGACGTGCCGACCCGGAGATCTTCGAGCGGCTGCTCAAGCCCGCCTTCTTCGACGAGCTGCCCGCCTCGGACAAGACCAAGATGGCCAACCTGATGACCACGCTGGCCTCACTGTTCCAGCCCGACCCGATGCCCACCTCGCTCGGCACGATTCCCGGTGCGCCCGCGGCCTATTCGGCGGCCGAGGCGGAGGAGATCATGCGCATCACCTACCGCACGGTGATCGCGCACGACGGCATGGCGCCTGCCCGGGTGGCGCCCGAACCCAACGAGCCCGAACGCAACGAGGTGATGGTCTGATGGCCGAACGTACCGTGTCCCTGCGCGCCCAGGTCGGCGACATCGATCCCGACGCGGCCTTCGCCACGCTGCGCGACTTCCATTCCTACTCCGAGCACGTCGACGTGGTGCGCGAGATCAGCATCGGCGTCGACGCCGAGGGCAATCAGACCAGCAGCTGGTCGGTGTACTTCCGCAGCGGCCTGCTCGAGTGGACCGAGCGCGACCTCATCGACGAGGCCACCCGCACCATGACCTTCGAGCAGGTGACCGGCGACTTGGCCCGCTTCGACGGCGCCTGGCAGGTCAGCACCGGCGACGACGGCGTCACCATCGCCTTCGACGCCGTGGTGGACCTGGGCATCCCCTCGCTGGCCGACATGCTCGACCCGCTGGCCGAGCGCGCACTGCGCACCAACATGGCCGAGGTCCTGCGCGGCCTGTTCGGCGCGGACATCCGGTTCGTGCGCCCCGACGCCGACAACGCGACGGCGGGCCGGAACGCGGTCGAAGTGGGCAGCGCGGCATCATGATCCCCCGTCCGACGCGACTGTACGAGGCGGTCACCGCCGCCATGGACGCCGCGCCCGAGGCCACGGTCGCCACCTTGCGCGAGCGGCGGACCTTCGCCGAACTGCGCGCCGACGCCGCCCGGCGCGCCGACCTGCTCGACGCCGTCGCCCCGCGCGGCGGCAGCCGCGTCCTCATCGCCCTGGCCAACCACCCCGACTACATCGCCACCCTGCTGGCCGTGTGGTCGCGGACGGACCTGCCCATCCTGGCCGACCCCAGCCTCGGCCCCGCCGAGATCGACACCCTGGTCGACGGCTGCGGCATCGACGCGATCGTCCGCGCGCCCGGCACGGAAGCCGCCGGGACGGGAGCGATCTCGGTCGCGCTGGACGAGCGCCAGCTCGCGGTGGCCACCGGTTTCACCGGCGAACGCCCCGAACTCGCCGCCGACACCGAACTGGGCAGGCTCACCTCCGGTTCCACCCGGGCCCCGGCCTGCATCGAATTCTCCGCCGAAGCCGTCACCAACGCCGCCCGCACCTGGGCGCAGGCGTCCGGGTTGCGCCCGGCCGACCTGAGCCTGTGCTTCGCCGGCCTCTACAACGGCCTGGCCTTCAACACCACCCTGATGCCCAGCCTGTTCACCGGTGCGAGCCTGGTGCTGCCCGGTGGGATGCCCAGCGGTGGCGCGATCATGCGCCACGTCACCACCTTCCGGCCCAGCATCCTGGTGGCCTTCCCGGCCGCCTACGAGCGGCTCACCGACTACACCCTCGGTTCGCTCGCCGAGCCCACCGCCGAGGCGCTGCGCGGGCTGCGGCTGCGGCTGTCCTCGGCGGCGCCGCTGTCGGCCGCGGTCGCCGAACACGTGGCCCACCTGTCCGGCCCGATCTCCGACTACTACGGCATCGCCGAGACCGGTCCGGTCACCTTCGCCGACGGCACCAGGCCCGAGGGCAAGGGCATGCTGTTGCCCGGTGTCACCGTCGACGTTCGTCCGCGCCCCGACGGCGCGCAGGTGCTGCACGTGCGCACCGCCTCCATGGGCACCCGTTACCTGAACTGTCCCGGCGAGTTCGAGCGCGCCATCGCCGAGGACGGCAGCTACCGTACCTCCGACACCGGCACGGTGCGCGACGGCGAGCTGTTCCTCACCGGCCGCGCCCAGCCGATCCTGAACATCGGCGGGCGCAAGTTCACCGTCGAATCCGTAACCGACGCCATCGGCGCGCACCCGGAGGTGACCGACTGCCGGGTCATGGCCCTGACCACCCCCAGCGGACGCGAATGCGTCGGCGCGGCGGTGCAGGCCCGCTCCGCCCTCGAACCGGCGACGCTGCGCGCCTTCCTGCGGGAGCGGCTGGCCGACTACAAGGTGCCCGAGGTGATCGTGGTCGGCGATCTGCCGCGCGGTGCCACCGGCAAGGTCAAGGCCGAGGCCGTGCGGGAGCTCTTGACCACCTCGTTCCAGCAACCGGTCACAGGAGGCCGCTGATGTCCGATGTCCTGCAGGATTCGCTGACCCGGACCGTCGTGGAGATGGTCGTCAAGGCCACCGACGGCACCGTCGACGCCGAGACCGCCCAGCGCACCGACCAGACCTTCGCCGACGCGGGCATGACCTCGCTGGCGTTCCTGCGCCTGGTCGACGCGCTGGAGATCCGCTTCGGCGTGGAGATCGACTTGGAGACCGAACTCGACCAGATGCGCACCGTCGAACTGATCGTGGCCTACCTGAGGAACCAGGGTGTCGCCGACGCCTGAGCGGCCCGTGGCCGTGGTCGGCGCCACCGGCAGGCTCGGTCGCGCGGTCACCGAGGCCTGCGCCCGCCACGGCGTCCGGGTCGCCACCGTGGCCGACTCCACCGGGTGGACTGTCGGCGACGAACCGGTGGGCGTGGTGATCGACGCCAGCAGGCCCGCCGCCCTCGACGCCGTGGCCCGCCACTGCACCGCCACCGGCGCCGCCCTGCTGACCTGCGTCTCCGGCCGCCCGCCGGAATCCGAGGCCGTGCTCGCCGCGCTGTCCGAGCGGGTGCCGGTGCTGGTGGCGGCCAATCTCAGCCCGCTGCACTGGCTGCAGGCCCGCGCCGCCGAACTGCTCGCCCGGCTCGCGCCCGCCCTGGTGCCCGACGCCGAGATAACCGTGCTCGACCGGCATCCCACCACCAAGCTCGACGCGCCGTCGGCCACCGCGAGGAAACTGGCCGCCCTGCTGCCCGAGCACACCGCTGTGCACTCCGCGCGCTACGGCGCCGCCGTCAGCGACCATCACGTGCTGCTCACCGTGGGCGGGGAGAGCTTGGAGCTGAGCCACCGGGTACGCGACCTGCGCGGTCCCGCCACCGCCGCCCTCGCCCTCGCCGCCTGGCTGGAGCGGGCCCGCCCCGGCCGGTACGCCGCCGACGACGTGTTCGCCGAACTCGCTGGAGCACCGGCATGACCACCACCGCTCCCACCGCCGACCGCCTGCGTGCGCTGCTCGGCGGACACGCTCACATCGTGTCCGCCGAGGAACAGGCGGGCCGGTTCCCGGCCGAACTGTTCGCCGCCGTCATGGCCACCGGACTGGCCGAGCCGGTCGTCGAACGCGCCCCCGGCGCGGTGCGCGAATTCTGCGACAACGTCGCCGCCGTCGCCGAAACCTGGCTGGCTCTCGGCGAATCCGTGCACCTGCAGACCCTCGTCGCCCTCACCGTGGCCCGCCACGCGACGCCCGAGCTGCGCGACCGACTGGTCCCCGCCCTGACCGCGGGCCGCGTCCTGGGCGCCAACTGCATCAGCGAACCCGCCGCGGGCTCCGACATGTCGGCCATCGCGCTGCGCGCCGAACGCACCGGCGCGGGCTTCACCCTGACCGGCACCAAGACCTGGGCGGGCCACGCCCCGCTGGCCGGCGTCCTGGTCGTCTACGCCCGCACCAGCGACGCGGGCCTCGGCGGGCTCACCTGCTTCGCCGTCGACCCGGCCACCGCAGGCGTCACCGTGGCGCCGGCAGCCCGCAAACGCAGCGCCGCCGCCCTGCCCAGCGCCGACGTGCACTTCGACGGCGCCTACGTGCCCGCCGACCGGGTGCTCGGCCGGGTCAACCGCGGCGCCAGGGTCGCCGACGACATGTTCACCCAGGGCCGGGTCGGCCTCGCCGCCTGCGCCGTCGGGCTGAGCGAGGCCGCCGTGCGCCGCGCCACCGAATACGCCAAGAGCCGGATCCAGTTCGGGGTGCCCATCATCCGCCACCAGGCGGTCGGCCACCTGCTCGCCGACATGGCCACCCAGCTCGCCGCCGCCCGCCAGCTGCTCGCCCGCGCCTGCGACGAGATCGACGCGGGCGGCGCGCAGGCGGACCTGCTCTCCGCCCAGGCCAAACTGTTCGCCACCGACACCGCCATGCGGGTCACCACCGACGCCGTGCAGATCCTCGGGGCGAGCGCCTACCTGCCCGGCGAGTCGGCGGAACGGTGGATGCGCGAGGCCAAGCTCCTGCAGATCATCCAGGGCACCAACCAGATCCAGCGCAACGCCATCGCGGCACGACTGTGAGGAACCCATGACATCCGCATTGGTGATCCAAGCGGCGATCGGTGCGCGAGCACTGTCGTCCGGCGGCCACGACGACTTCAACCAGGGCCAGATCTCGGTCCGCAGGCCCGGCGACGGGCGCTTCGACATCAAGGGCGCACTGGTCGGCTTCGACGAGGCCACCCCCACCGATTTCGTCTCCGCCGCCGTCGACGCCACCGAGACCCCCGACCCGAAAGCGCCACCGGAACTACCGCTGCACCAGGCCGTCTACGCCGCCCGCCCCGACGTCGCGGGAATCGTGCACAGCCACGCGCCTGCGAGCCTGGTCTTCGGTGCCCTCGACACCGACCTGGTGCCGCTCAGCCACGAGGGCGCGCTGCTGGCCGGCGAGGTGCACCGCTTCCACGACACCAGCAACACCGTGCTCACCCTCGAGGTCGGCGAGGCCATCGCCGAGACACTCGACCAGGGCGTCGGGGTGTTCCTGGTCAACCACGGCAGCGTGGTCGTCGGCCGCAGCGTGCGGCACGCCGTCGTCTTCGCGTTGATGCTCGAGCGCGCCTGCCGCCTGCAACTGGACGCGCTGGCCTCGGGCCGCCCCTTCGCCACCTCCAACGCACTCGACGTCGCCGCCAAGCGCGACTACATCTTCGCCGACCTCTCGGTGCGCTCCTACTGGGAGCACACCCGGCGGCGCGTGCATCGCCTGCACCCGGAGACCACCGGATGGAGCCGCTGACATGCGAGCCGCAGACAATCTCGCCCGCGGCCGGATCGGGGGAGCGGGAAGCCTGGCCTGGGGCGATGTCATCCACCCGCCGCTGCCGCAGACCGTCGGCATCGAGACCCTCACCGGCAAGATCGCCGGCGCCGTCGGCCACGTCGACCGCCTGATCGGCCGCAAGCGCGGCGGCGACACCCGCTTCGTGCCCTCGGCGGGCGCCACCTATCCCTACGAGATCCTGCTCGTCGCACCGGAGTCCGGCGCGACAGCGCTGCTCGACCCGGCCCGCAAGCACCTGGTGGTGCGCGAGGGCGCCGACCCGGCCCGCGACGCCGACGACTACCTGTGCCTGCTCGTCGGCCGCCCGTGGCTGTCCATGCGCAAGTACGGCACCCGCGGCTATCTCTACCACCTCATCGACGCCGGTCACGCGCTGCTCGCCCTCGCCCTGCTCGACCGCGAGGACAGCGCCGCCGCCCGCTTCCCCGACGGCCTGCCCTGCGCCGACGCCGTGGCGGGTGACATCCTCGCCGCCGGCCTGGTCCGCGCGTTCGACCCCCACGATGGCGAAGCCGACGGCTGGCGCCTGGTCACCACCGCCAAGCCGCGAGTCCAGATGGGCCGCAGCGAGTTCGAGCACTGGGCCGACCGGCTGCGCCCACCCGGCCCACCCCAGCCGGTCTTCTTCGACCGCGCGGGCGAACTGCCCGGCAACCTCGCCCGCTTCATCCCGATCCGCCGCTCCGCGGCCTCCTTCGGCACCGCCACCCCGCCCGGCTACGACCTGGACGTCGTGCTCGCCGACGCGCTCGACATCGCCGGGAAGGCGTTGCGCCGCCTGCGGCTGCCCATGCCCGCCGTCCACCTCGTCGGCGAGGTAACCGGCGGCAGCCCCCTGCCCGCGGGCGACCTGCTCACCGGCCTCGCCGGCCAGGAACACCTGCTCGACGCCGAGGCGTTCGTCGTCTTCTCCACCCCGGCGGGCGAGGACGACTCGGTCATCGACGCCGACCGCCAGGCGCTGCTGCTGGCCACCGGCGTCGTCGGCCAGGTGCTCTATCTCGTCGCCGCCCGGCACGGGGCGGGCGTCACCGGCATCGGCGGCCTCGCGCCCGAGTACTGGAACCAGGTGCTGCCCGCCGGGCACCAGACCCTGTACCTGACCGCGCTCGGCCGTCCGGTCGGCGGCGAGAAGTTCGATGCCCTCTACCAGGGCGCCCACGGCTGATCCGGGATCAGAAAGGTCGAGATGACAACAGCGACAATGCCGTCGAATGTCGCCAGGGAACAACGGGGAGCCGCCGCGCGCGTGCTCGCCGACGCCTTCGCCGGCGACGCCATCTGGCAGGAGGTCCGGCCGCGTAACCCCGCGCGCGCCGATCGCGCCTTGTACCTGCTCTTCCGGGCGGAGGTGGAGATCTGCGCCAGGATGAACGGCTACCTGCAGGCCACCTACGATGCCGACCGGCACCCGACCGCCGTGCTCATCGCCTACGAGCGCACCAGTCCGAAGTTCCCCTGGTGGGCCTGGCTGTTCCGCATCCCCGCCATGCTGGTGCTCGGCATCTCCCGCACCCTGCTCATGGCGCGGATGCTGTCGGTGGTGGAGAAGACGCACCCCACCGAGCCGCACTTCTACTTCTGGTACGTCGGCGCCCGCACCCTCGGCGGGGGAGCGGCCCTGATCAAACGAGTGATGAAGGTGGCACGTGCCGAGGGCCTGCCCGGCTACGGCGAGGCGAAATCGCCGGAAGTCGCCGAGATGTGTGAAATCCTCGGCTGGACCGCACATCCCCCCATCGAGATCGGCGCCGGCCACAAGGTGACCCCGGTGTGGTGGCGCCCCACGGAGGTCACCACGACCACCCCGCCGAACGACCCGGCCGACACCGGCAAGCCCGCCGCGGGCACGGCAGGCCCCGCACAGTCCGGCTCCGTGCAGACCGGCTCCACGGACCCCGAGCCCGCCGGCCCGATCGCCCGCATCGCGGGCGCCTGCGCCCGTGCCCCCAAACTCGTGCTCGTCCTCGCGGGCGTGGCCTTCCTCGTCTTCGGCTCGCTCGGCGGTCTGGTGAGCGAGCGCCTCAGCGCGGGCGGCTTCCTCGACCCCGATGCCGAGTCCTCCCAGGTCGCGGACCTGCTCGCCGCCGAACACGGCGTGGCCAACATGCAACTGATCTTCGCCGTCCGCGATCCCGAGGGCGTCGCGGGCCAGCGCGCGCGTGGCGCGGCAGGTGAGATCGCCACCGCATTGCGGGGTGACGAGCGCGTCAGCACCGTCACCTCCTATACCGACCCGGCGGGCGCGATCCTCGTCAGCCGCGACGGCACCACCGGCCTGGTCGTCGCGGGCCTGGTCGCCGACGACAACGAGGCCCAGACCACCGCCCGTGAACTGGCAGACCGGCTCACCGGCGAACGCGACGGCGTCACCGTGCTCGCGGGCGGCCAGGCCATGGCCTTCGAGGAGATCAACGCCACCGCCGAGGCCGATCTGCTGCTGGCCGAGGGCATCGCCGTGCCGATCACCTTCCTGCTGCTCGTGCTGTTCCTGCGCAGCGTCATCGCCGCCGCGGTGCCGGTGATCGCGGGCGTGCTGGCCATCGTCGGCACCACCGGCGTGCTGTTCGTCATCACCTTCCTCACCGAACTGTCGGTCTTCGCGCTCAACGTCACCACCGCGCTCGGCCTCGCCCTGGCCATCGACTACTCGCTGCTGCTCATCGGCCGCTATCGCGAGGAGATCAGCCGCGGCGCACCGCACGAGCAGGCCCTCGTGTCCGCCATGCGGCACGGCGGCCGGGCCGTGGTGTTCTCCGGCGTCATCGTCGCGACCGCGCTGATCGGCCTGTGGCTGTTCCCGATCACCTTCCTGCGCTCCATCGGCTACGCGGGTGTGGCCGTGGTGGCCCTGTCGGTGCTGATCGCGCTGACCTGCGTGCCCGCGCTGCTGGCGCTGTGGGGTCCGAGGATGAACCGCAAGCCGCAGCGCGAGGCCGTCCCCGCCGAACAGACCGGCCTCTACCGCATCGCCCGCGTCGTGCAGAAACGTCCGCTGGTGCTGGCGCTGCCCGTACTCGCCGTGTTGCTGCTGGCGGGCTCGCCCGTGCTCGACCTGCGGCTCGGCCTGCCCGACGACCGGGTGCTGTCGACCGAGGCGCAGTCCCGTCAGGTCGGCGACATCATTCGCGCCGACTTCGACCAGAACATGACCGGCACCGTCGACATCGTCCTCACCGACGCCCCGGCCGACCGGCTCGGCGACTACGCCGCCCTGCTGTCCGAGATCCCCGGCGTCACCGCCGTGGCCGACCCCACCGGCACCTACGTCGACGGCGCTCCCGTCGGACCGCCGGTCGGCGCCATCGGCCCCGGCGGGTCCGCGCACCTGGCCGTGGCCACCGACGTCGACCCCTACTCCGACGCCGGCGCCGACCTGGTGGAGGCCCTGCGCGCCGTCGAGGCCCCGGGCGAGGCCCGGGTGGGCGGCCTGGCCCAGCAGAGCGCCGACACCGCCGCGGGCATCTCCGACGGACTGGTCGCCGCCATCCTGTGGATCGCGATCACCAGCGCCTTGCTGCTGTTCATGCTGACCGGCAGCCTGCTGTTGCCGTTCAAGGCGCTCGTGCTCAACACCCTGTCACTGGCCGCCACCTTCGGCGCACTGGTGTGGATCTTCCAGGAAGGCCACCTCGACGGCCTCGGCACCACCGCCACCGGCTTCACCGTCGCCACCGTCCCGGTGCTGCTGTTCTGCGTGGCCTTCGGCCTGTCGATGGACTACGAGGTTTTCCTGCTCGCCCGGTTCACCGAGGAATGGGAGCGCTCCGAACGCACCCGGGCCGACGTGGACACCGCGGTGGCCGTCGGTCTGGCCCGCTCCGGTCGCGTGGTGACCGCCGCCGCCCTGCTCATGGCCGTGGTGTTCCTCGGCATCGCCACCAGCGACGTGGCGCTCATGCGGGCGCTCGGCATCGGGCTGGCGCTGGCCGTGATCGTCGACGCCACCCTGGTGCGCATGATCCTCGTCCCGGCCGCCATGCGCGTCGCCGGCCGGGCCAACTGGTGGACGCCCGGCCGGCTGGCGCCGGTGGTGCGGCGGGTTCGGATCAGGGAATGATCGTCGGGAGAGAGGTCTTTCGCCAGTTGACGCAATGAGAAAATAAGTCCTAATGTTTCTCATGCCCTCATCGGTGAGGGGCATCGACCAGAGAGGGACCCGAGAATGAAGACGCCCGGCCTCGACCGCGACACCCTCCTCGGCCGCTACCTCGGGGACCGGCGCTTCGTTCTCACCCTCCCGCGCGCCGTTGGGTTGCAGATCCTGCAGCCCTCGGTGGCGGCGGCCATCGTCGAGCACAGCCCTGTCTACCTGTGGGAACACAAGAAGCGCGTCGTCTCGCGGATCATCCACCTGGCCTACGCCGACGTGGACCCGCATCCGACGATGATCTACGGCCACGAGCTGGTGCGCGGCGTGGACAGCACCGGAAGGCGCTACAACGGGCTGGCGCCCGACCTGTTCTTCTTCCAGCACGCCACCTACGTCGACACCCTCGTCACCGCCATCGAGGCCTTCGACCGCCCGCTGTCACTGGTCGAGAAGAAGACCCTCTACGCGCAGTGCTGCCACTGGTACCGCCGCTACGGCATCTCCGCCCGGCACATGCCCGAGACCTGGGCCGACTTCAACGACTACATGGACGAGGTGTGTGCGGAGAAGCTGGCTGTCACCCCCGAGGCCCAGCAACTGCTTCCCGAACTGCTGCGCCCGAACGCCTGGCTGCTGCGCGGCATGCCCGACTTCGCCGTGCGCTCGCTGCTGCACCCGCGCACCAGGGAACTGTTCGGCATCCCGCTGCAGACCAGCGACAAGGCCGCCATGAAGGCCTACGCGGGCGTCGTGAAGGCCGGCGCCAGGGTGGTCTCGCCACGCACCAGGCTGGTGGCCGCGGCCCGCGACTGACCCCGCGCACGGCCGGGAAGCCGGCCGCGCCACCCAATTGACACAGAACGCTCTACGATTGCTAGGGGCGAAAGTCCTCGA
>Ga0079224_100005855_pt1 | contig 16206 bp, 14 predicted proteins | sample Stecom2015_FD_80414 | JGI IMG/M metagenome (GOLD analysis project Ga0079224, IMG submission 80414) | Agricultural soil microbial communities from Utah to study Nitrogen management - Steer compost 2015 | ecosystem: Environmental > Terrestrial > Soil > Agricultural land | place: USA: Utah...
GGATCGCGCCGAGCTGGGCCGCCGCCTCGAACAGGCGGGCCGTCTTGTACCGGATGACCTGGAGGTAGCGGTCCTCGTCCACGTCGGGATCGTTGCAGTTGATGAGCTGCAGGACCTCGCCCTCGGCAATGGTGTTGGTCGCGTCGGCCAGCACGGACATGACCTGCATCCGGCCCGTCTCGACCATCATCTGGAACGCGCGCGAATAGAGGAAGTCGCCCACGAGCACCGAGGCCGCGTTGCCGAAGGCCGCGTTGGCGGTGTCCCGCCCGCGGCGCAGCGACGATTCGTCGACGACGTCGTCATGCAGCAGGGTGGCCGTGTGGATGAACTCCACCACCGCGGCGAGCAGGTGGTGGTCGCGCCCCTGGTAGCCGAGCGCCCGCGCCGTGAGCAGCACCATCACCGGCCGCATGCGCTTGCCGCCGGCCCCGATGATGTATTCCGAGATGGTGTTGATGAGCGGGACGTCCGAGCGCAGCCGCGCCCGGATCACGGCATCGACATCGGCGAGGTCGCTCGCCAGCACGGGGAAGAGTTCGGCGGGTTTCATGCGCGTGGGCATTGTAGCGGCAAGCCCGTCCCGACCCGCCGGCCGTCCCGCGCGGGCGTCGCGGTGTGGATCGAGCATCGCACCATCTTGCCCAGCTCCCGACAGGCGGTTATCATAGCGGGTTCGTCGCGGCGCCCATGGGCGGGTGCCGGTCGAAGGCGGTCGCCGCGTTTTCCGTGCGGCGGCAATTCAAGAGGTTCGAACCATGTACGCGGTCATAAAAACCGGCGGCAAGCAGTATCGTGTCGCCGCCGGCGAGAAACTGAAAATAGAACAGATACCGGCGGACATCGGGGCGGAAATCACGATCGACCAGGTCCTCGCGGTCGGCAACGGCGACCAGTTCGCGGTCGGCGCGCCTCTCGTGGACGGGGCGACGGTTTCGGCAACGGTGATTGCGCAGGGTCGTCACGACAAGATCCGCATCTTCAAGATGCGCCGGCGCAAGCACTATCGCAAGACCCAGGGGCATCGCCAGCCGTACACCGAGATCTTCATCTCGAAGATCGCCTCGGCGCTCGGCACGGCCCAGGCCGATGTCGCCGCGCCCGTGCCGTCGGCCGCGCCCGCGGGCGACGACCTGACGAAGATCGAGGGCATCGGCCCGAAGATCGCCGAGGAAGTGCTCGGCAAGAACGGCATCCGCAGCTTCGAGGCGCTGGCCGCCACGCCGGTCGAGCGCCTGCGGGAGTTGCTCTCCGAGGCGGGCCCGCGCTTCGCCGCGCATGACCCGGCCACGTGGCCGGAGCAGGCGGCGCTGGCGGCCAGGGGCGACTTCGAGGCCCTCGACAAGCTCAAGGCGGAACTCGTCGGCGGCAAGCGCGCCTGAGTTCCCGGCCACTACTTCCCCGCAATCCAGGGAGTCACGAACATGGCACACAAGAAGGGCGGCGGTTCCTCGCGCAACGGCCGCGATTCCAACCCGAAGATGCTCGGTGTGAAGGTCTACGGCGGCCAGACGGTCCCCGCGGGCTCGATCATCGTGCGCCAGCGCGGCACGCGCTTCCATGCCGGCGAGAACGTCGGCCTGGGCAAGGACCACACGCTGTATGCACTCGTCGACGGCGAGGTCCGCTTCGCCGTGCGAGGCCCGCTGCGCAAGAACGTCGTCAGCGTCGAGCCCCGCCAGCAGCAGTAATCGGGGCCAGGGTGGGGCCGCGTGCTCAGCGCGCGCCCGCCCCGCCCCCGCGGCGAGGCGTCGTCTCTCGTTCGCGCAGCGACCGGATCCGGTCGAGTTCCTCGCGCGCCTGGGCGCCCCAGGGGCCGTCCGCGGCCACCGCCTGCCTCGCCGCATGTTCCGCCTGCCCGAGATCGCCCATCTCGCGCAGGACGACCGCCAGGTTATGCCACGCCGCACCGTCGCCATGCCGCTGCGCCGCGGCGCGGAAGGCATCGGCCGCGGCGGCACGGTCTCCCGCCGCATAGGCGGCATTGCCCAGTCCGATCGCCAGCACATGGCTGCCCGGCCAGCGCTCGAGGGCGCCGGCATAGGCGCGCCGCGCCGCCTCGGGGCGGGCGCCGCGTTCGAACGCCACCAGCGCCTCGACCACGGCGTTCTCGGTCGCGGTGGCGGGCAGGCGGCCCGGGGGCAGGGCGACGAAGGCCCAGTGCCCGCCGCGCGCCCAGGTGTGCTCGAAGGTCGAGAGCGCCATCGTCTCGCGGCGATTCGGGCCCGAGCGCAGGACCAGCTCCCGGCGCCCCAGGTCGTAGCCGATGGCGACGGCGTAGTGCCAGACCGGGCTGATGGCGAGCGACAGGTTCTGCAGGATGACGACCGGATGTCCCGCCGCGAGCTCGCGCAGCAGCGCATCGAGCCGGCCCGGGATCCTCACGGCGACGGCGCCCTCGGCTCGCGCCGCGGCCATCATCTCGATCTGGAGGCTACCCTGGCGGCCCGGCAGGAAGACCCGGCCGATCAGGTCCTCGGGGCGGGTGTCGAAGCCCGCGGCCCCGAGGGCCATGGAGAGCGACGCCGGCCCGCACTGGAAGTCGGCCTGCTCGACGAAGGGGGTGTGCGCCAGTTCGATCCGGGGCGGCAGGTCCGCCGGGGGCGAGGCGAGCAGGCCGCGGGTCTGGGTGGCGCAGCCCGCGAGCAGCAGCGAGGCGAACGCGAGGCCCAGCAGGAGCGCCCGGGCGAGCCCGGGCGGTCGACGCGGCACCAGCCGGCTGACCGCCCGCACGAGCCTCAGCGTACCGAGCGGGTGAACGGAAAGACCTTGGTCAGGCCGAGGATGTCGGTGATCAACAGGAGCACGAAGACGAACACGACGGCGCCGATGAGGCTGCCGCCGGCCGGCGCGCTGTCGAGGGCCTCGGCGAGCCGGGCGACTTCCTCGTCCGTGAGGGCGGCGATGCGATCGGCGGCGTGCCGGGGATCGACGCCGAGCGCCTGGAGCTGGTCGCGGATGTCGGCCCGCGCGAGTGCTTCGTCGATCCGCGCCCGGTCGTCGGATGCACCCGAGGCGGCGCGCGCGACCTGCTCGGTCCCGATGAGGGTGGCCTGGGCCGTCTGGAGGAAACCGGTGCTGGCCACCGACGCCACCAGCACCATGGCGATGATGCGCTTGAGTCGCTTCATTGTCGTTCTCCGCTGAGCAGGGCGGCCCGGGTGGCCGCCTCGTGCGATTGTAGGCGGGCGCCAGCAAGTCCGGGGCCCGTCCCGCCCGCCGGGCGTCGCGAGGACGCGACCGCGGGGGGCGACCACCGGTTGCACCGATTAACGGCTAATCTAGCGTCCCGCGCGCCCCGTCGCGGCGGGGCCGAGGAAAACCACTGATGAAGTTCGTCGACGAAGCCCGAATCGAAGTCCTGGCCGGCCGGGGTGGCAACGGCATCGTGTCGTTCCGGCGCGAGAAGTTCATCCCCAAGGGCGGGCCCAACGGGGGCGACGGCGGGCGCGGCGGTAGCGTGTATGCCGTCGCCGACCGCAACATCAACACGCTGATCGACTACCGCTACGCGCGCCGTCACCAGGCCCGCAACGGCGAGCACGGTCGCGGCTCGGACCAGTACGGGGCGAGCGGCGAGGACATCGTGCTGCGCATGCCCGTCGGCACGCAGATCTTCGATGCCGAGACCGACGAGCTCCTGTTCGACCTGACCGAGCACGGCATGCAGGTGTTGCTCGCGCGCGGGGGCGCGGGTGGGCTCGGCAACATCCATTTCAAGTCGAGCGTCAACCGGGCCCCGCGGCAATCCACCCCGGGCGAGGAGGGCGAGTCGCGCAGCCTGAGGCTCGAGCTGAAGGTGCTGGCCGACGTCGGCCTTCTCGGGATGCCCAACGCCGGCAAGTCCACCTTCATCGCCGCGGTCAGCAATGCGCGGCCCAAGATCGCCGACTATCCCTTCACCACGCTCCACCCGCAGCTCGGGGTGGTGCGCATCGGCGTGGGACAGAGCTTCGTGGTCGCCGACATCCCCGGGCTGATCGAGGGCGCGGCCGAGGGGGCCGGGCTCGGCCACCGCTTCCTGCGCCATCTTTCGCGCACGCGGCTGCTCCTGCACATCGTGGATATCGCCCCGCTCGACGAGAGCGTCGATCCGGTCGCGGACGCCCGGGCCATCCTCGCGGAGTTGCGCAAGTACGATCCGGAGCTTTACGCGAAACCGCGCTGGCTGGTCCTCAACAAGATCGACATGATTCCCGAGGCCGAGAGGGCGGCTCGTATCGAGGCCTTCGTCACCGCGCTGCGGGGCCGCGGGCGCAAGGCGCTGCCGATCGACGACGACCGGGTCTTCCCGATCTCCGCGCTCACGCGCGAGGGCTGCGATCGCCTGTGCCGGGCGATCTGGTCCTGGCTCGAAGCGGTGCGCGATGCGGAGAACCCCGAGCCGGACGTGCGCTTCGATCGCGATGCGCCGGCGGAGTCCGGCCAATGAGCCCGACCGAGGTGCAAGGGGATTTCGGCGCCGCTTCGACGGCGCCCGAGCTCGCGCCGCGGCCCCTCGTCCAGGAGGCCAAGCGCATCGTCGTGAAGGTGGGCTCGAGCCTCGTCACGAACGACGGCGCCGGTGTGGACGAGGAGGCGGTGGGCGAGTGGGCGCGCCAGGTCGCGGTGCTGCGCCAGCAGGGCAAGGAGGTCGTGATGGTCTCCTCGGGCGCGGTGGCCGAGGGCATGCTCCGGCTGGGCTGGACGGTGCGGCCGAGCGAGGTACCGGCGCTGCAGGCCGCCGCCGCCGTCGGCCAGATGGGCCTCGCGCAGATCTACGAATCGGCGTTCCGCAAGGTGGGCCTGCCGACCGCGCAGATCCTGCTCACGCACGACGACCTGTCCGACCGCAAGCGCTACCTCAATGCCCGGACCGCGCTGCAGACGCTGTTGCGCCTGGGCGTGGTGCCGATCATCAACGAGAACGACACGGTCGTGACCGACGAGATCAAGGTGGGCGACAACGACACGCTCGCCGCGCTGGTCACCAACCTGCTCGAGGCCGACGTGCTGGTCATCCTCACCGACCAGCAGGGCCTGTACACCGCCGATCCGCGGCGTGATCCCGAGGCGCGGCTGCTGGTCGCGGTCTCCGCCGATGATCCGGCCCTGGCGAGCATGGCGGGCGGCGCGGGCACGAGCTTCGGCACCGGCGGCATGGCGACCAAGGTAGCGGCCGCGAGGCGCGCGTCCGCAAGCGGCGCCGATACCCTGATCGCCTCCGGGCGCGAACCGGACCTGCTGCCGCGGCTGGCGGCCGGGGAGACGATCGGCACCCAGTTCATCGCGGGCACCCACCGGCTCGCCGCGCGCAAGCAGTGGCTCGCCGGCCAGCTGCAGCTCGCCGGCTCCCTCACCCTGGACGAGGGCGCCGTGCGCGCGGTCGTGCACAACGGGCGCAGCCTGCTGCCGATCGGGGTGGTGGCGGTGAGCGGCAACTTCGGCCGCGGTGACCTGGTCGCCTGCCTCGATCCGCAGGGACGCGAAGTCGCGCGGGGGCTGGCCAACTACTCCGCGAGCCAGACCCGCCGGATCATGCGCCGGCGCTCGGCCGAGATCCGGGAGATCCTCGGCTTCGTCGAGGAGCCGGAGCTGATCCACCGTTCCAACATGGTGGTGCGCTAGGTCGCGCGACACCGCGCGGGAGGGCCGGGACGGTCCTTCCCGGGGCCGTTGGCGCGGCGCGGCCCCGGCCTGCTTCAGCCTTCCGCGATCGCCTCGGCGATGATGGCCAGCGCCTGGTCGATGTCCCCGGCACTGACGTCCAGGTGGGTGACCGCGCGAATGCGCGGGCCGATCGCCCCCAGGCCGAGGCCGCGCCGCGCGCAGCGCTCGACGAGCTGTGCCGCCGAGGGGCCGCCGGGAGCGGGCTCGAAGAACACGATGTTGGTCTGCGGTTCCCGCGCCGGCCGCCGGATGCCGGGAATGCGCGCGAGTCCCGCGGCGAGCCGCCGGGCATTGGCATGGTCGCTCGCGAGCCGCTCGATGTGCTCGTCGAGGGCGTACAGGCAGGCGGCGGCGGCGATGCCGGCCTGGCGCATGGCCCCGCCGAAGGCATGCTTGAGCCGGCGGGCGCGGGCGATGTGCGCCTCGCTGCCCGCGAGGACCGCCCCGATCGGCGCGCCCAGGCCCTTCGTGAAGTCGATCCAGACGGTGTCCACGAGCGCGCCCCAGCGATCCGCCGCCACGCCCGAGGCGACCACCGCGTTCATCAGCCGCGCCCCGTCCATGTGGATCGCGAGGCCGCGCTCGCGCGCCCTCGCCGTGACCGCCGCGAACGTTTCCCAGGGCCAGACCGTGCCGCCACCCATGTTGTGGGTCTGCTCGATGCAGACAAGCCTCGCCGGCGGTGCATAGGGGAAGGGCAGGTGGGCGAGCCGGTCGAGGGTGGCGTCCAGGTCGTCCACGGTGAACGTCCCGGGCGGCACGCCCGGGCTTCCCGTGATCGGTTCGGTCATGACCCCGGACACCATGCCGGCGCCGCCCGATTCGACCCGCAGGACATGGGAGGCGCCCTCGGCGAGCAGGACGTCCCCGGGCTCGGTGTGCAGCTTGGTGGCGACCAGGTTGCACATCGTCCCGCTGGGCAGGAACAGCGCGGCCTCCTTGCCCAGCAGGGCCGCGCAGCGCTCGAGCAGGCGGTTGACCGTGGGATCGCTCCCGCGCTGCTCGTCCCCGACTTCGGCGGCGGCGATCGCGGCGCGCATGGCGGCGCTCGGGCGGGTCTCGGTATCGCTCGCAAGCGGAATCATCGCGGGATATTGCCACCGATCGACCTCGGGGGGGCGTTGGTCGGCCGCGCGTCGAGCCGCCTCGCGAAGCCGACGATAGTGCTTGCCTGATGCAGTCCGTCCACGACATGCCCATGCCCGGCCGTGCCCGGGCCCGCACGCTCGCGACGCTGGCCCTGGTCGGCTCGCTGCTGGGGGCGGCCGTGCTTCTCGCCGGGCAGACGGTGCGGTCGATGGTCATGGCCGAGGCGGTATCGGGGGCGGAGCGATGGGCGGCGGAGGTGGGCCGCGCGTTGCCGGATCTCGAGGCACTGGCCGGCGGGCAGGCTCCGGCCGAGGCGAGTCGCGCCCTGCTGGACCTCTCGCGTCGCCTGGGGCCCGTCTACCGCTGGCGCCTTCACACTCCCGACGGCACGGCCGGTGCGAGCGGCGGCCATCCGGCCGGCAGCCCGGCGCCTGCGCCGCTGGCCGTGCGCGAGCCGCGCGCGATGGCGGCGCTGCGCGCGGGGGAGAGTCTCGTGAGGCTGGTCGAGGGCGACGGCATCCGGGAACCGTCCCTGCGCGCCGAGGCCTTCGTGCCGATCCGCCAGGGGGAGCGGGTCGCGGCGCTCGCCGAGATCGACCTCGACCTGGGGGAACGGCTGGCGTTCTACGAGGCCCGCCTCGGGCGCCTCGCCCTCGGCATGATCGCGCTGATCGCGCTCGGGGTGGCGGTCCCGGGTGCGGCCTTCTACTGGCGGACCCGCCAGAAGCAGCTCGCCGACCGGCAGATCGCGTTCCTCGCCCATTTCGATGCGCTGACGCGGCTCCGGAACCGCGCGCGCTTCGCCGCCGAGCTGCCACTGGCGCTCACCCGGGCGAGCGAGTCGGGGCAGGGCATTGCGCTGCACTACATCGACCTCGACCGCTTCAAGAACATCAACGACACGCTCGGGCACGACGCGGGCGACGAGCTCCTGCGCCAGGCGGCGAGGCGGCTCGGCGGCCTCGCGGGGCCCGGCGACATCGTCGCGCGGCTGGGCGGCGACGAGTTCGTCATCTGCCAGCAGGCGGTGCGTTCACGTGTGGACGCCGAGCGCTTCGGCCGGCATCTCGTCGCGCGGATGGCGGCGCCCTTCCACGTCGGTGGCCACGACATCGCGCTGTCGGTGAGTGTCGGCACCGCGCTGGCCTGCATCGAGACGGAAGCGACGCCGGGGTCACGGCCGCGCAGCGCCGCCGACGCCTACAGCATCCCGGCCGCGGAAGTGCTGATGAAGCGCGCCGACATGGCCCTGTACCGCGCCAAGACCGACGGGCGCGGGCGTCACCGCCTGTACGCGGAGGACATGAACGCGGCGCTCACCGAGCGCCTCGCGATCGAGGCGCTGATCCGCCATGCGGTCGAGCACGACGGCTTCGAGCTGCACTTCCAGCCCGTCTTCTCCGCCAAGGAGCCGGAACTGCGCGGCTTCGAGGCCTTGCTGCGGCTTCGCGACGCGCGCGGCGGCCAGGTGCCGCCGGACCTCTTCGTCGCCATCGCCGAGGAGATGGGCATGATCTCGAAGGTGGGCCGGTGGGCGCTGCGCAGCGCCTGCCGCGAGGCGGCGGCCTGGCCCTCGCACCTCACGGTGGCGGTGAACCTGTCGCCGGCGCAGTTCGCCGACGGCAGCGTGGTCGCCCTGGTGCGTTCGGCGCTCGACGAGAGCGGCCTCGCGCCGGAGCGCCTGGAACTCGAGATCACCGAGACCGTCCTGCTGCGCGACAGCGACCACGTGCTGCGCGAGCTCGAGCAGCTCGACCTGCTCGGGGTCAGGGTGGTGATGGACGACTTCGGGACCGGCTACTCGAGCCTCGCCTACCTCTGGCGCTTCCGTTTCGCCGGCCTGAAGATCGACCGCTCCTTCGTCATGGCGCTCGACGGCGGCAACGAGGCGATCGCGGGCGTCGTGCGCACGATCGTGACCCTGGGCCGGGTGCTCGGCATGCGGATCACCGCCGAGGGGGTGGAGACGGCCCAGCAGGCCGAGCGGCTGCGCGCCATGGGTTGCGACCGCCTCCAGGGCTACCTGTTCGGCCGACCGGGCCCGGCCTCGGTCGCCGTCCAGCTCATCCGCCGACACGAGGCCGCGAGGCGCTCGCGGCTCGCCCGCGCGTCGCGCGCGCCGGCCGTGGTCTGAACGCGCGCGCCTCGCGTCGCCGGGGCGCCTGCCCCGGCCCATGGCTCAGCCGTGCAGCGCCGCCCAGATCTTCGGCGCGGTGAGCGGCATCTGCAGTTGCCGCGCCCGCTCATGGCGACCGGCGCGCGAGAGCGCGTCCACCACCGCATTGACGGTCGCCGGCGTCGCGCCGATGGTGCCGAGCTCGCCCACTCCCTTGACCCCCAGCGGATTCGTGAGGCAGGGGATCGAAGTGTCCATGATCGTGCGGAAACCGCCGGAGAGGTCGGCGCGCGGGATCGCGTAGTCCATGAAGCTGCCGGTCTGCAGCTGGCCCGAGTCCGCCTCGTACACGACCTCCTCGCACAGCGCCTGCCCGATCCCCTGCACCGCGCCGCCCTCGAGCTGGCCGATGACGATCATGGGGTTGACCACCCGGCCCACGTCGTTGCAGGACGCGTACGAGACGACGTGCGTGACGCCGGTCTCGGGATCGATCTCGACCTCGCAGACATGGCAGCCGTTCGGCCAGGTCGGCCCGCCCACCGTGGTCGTCGAATCGACGTCGATCGCCTGGCCCGGCTGGCGCGCGGCGAGCTCGAACAGGCCGATGCCGCGATCGGTGCCGACGACGGTGAAGCGCGCGTCGCGGTACTCGATGTCGCTGGCGGCTACCTCGAGAGCCTCGGCGGCGAGCTCGCGGGCATGGTCGATGGTCTTCCTCGCGCCGCCCTCGACGGCCGAGCCGCCGGTGAACAGCGAGCGGGAACCCGCGCTGCCGAAGCCGTTGGCGCGGTCGGTGTCGCCCTGGACGATGCGGATGCGGTCGATCGGCACGCCGAAGGCGTCGACCGCGAGCTGGGCATAGCTGGTGGCGATGCCCTGGCCCATCGCCTGGGTGGCGGTAACGATCTCGATGTAGCCGTCCGCCGAGACGCGCACGCTCACGTGCTCCTCGAAGGCGTTGCCGCCGGTCCATTCGAGGAAGGTGGCGAGGCCGCGCCCGCGCAGCATGCCGCGGGCGGCCGACTGCGCCGCCCGTTCCTCGAAGCCGTCCCAGTCGGCGAGCGCCACGCCCTGGTCGAGGATGGACTCGAAGCGGCCGCTGTCGTACACCTGCCCCATGGCGTTGGTATAGGGCATCTGCTCGGGCCGGATCATGTTGCGGCGGCGGATCTCGCGCTGGTCGATCCCGGTGACCCGGGATGCCTCGTCCATGAGCCGCTCGATGATGTAGATGTTCTCGGGCCGGCCGGCGCCCCGGTAGGCGCCGGTGGTGGCGGTATGGGTGAGGATCGCCTGCAGCTTCAGGTCGATCACGCGGATGTCGTAGATGCTCGTCTGCACCCACGGGCCGATCAGCAGCTGGATCGCCACCCCCGTGGCCGTCGCGTAGGCGCCGACGTTGGCCTGCGAGCGCACGCGCAGCGCGAGGATCCGGCCGTCGCCGTCGAGCGCCAGCTCGGCATGGCTGTGCAGGTCGCGCCCGGCGGTGGCGCTCAGCATCTCCTCGCTGCGGTCGGCGATCCACTTCACCGGCATCTTCAGCTGGAGCGCCGCGAAGGCGACGACGCCATCCTCGGGATACAGGCCCGTCTTCATGCCGAAGCCGCCGCCGACGTCCTCGACCAGCACGCGGATTCGCTCGCGGTCGATCTTCAGCACGTTGTCGGCGAGCGTGTTGCGCACGCCGGTGGGCATCTGGCTGCTCAGCTGGATCGTCAGTCGCCCGGAATCGGCGTCATAGCTCGCGGCGACGCTGCGCGGCTCGATCGGCGCGGCCGCGAGGCGCTGGTTCGTCAGGTCCAGCGCGACCCGGTAGGCCGCGCGCTCGAATGCCTCGGCCGCGGCCGAGGCATCGCCGTGGCGCGACTCGGCGCAGATGTTGTCCGGTGCCTGGTCCCAGACGGCGGGCGCGCCGGGTGCCGTCGCCGAGGCCTGGTCCACTACGGCGGGCAGGTCCTCGTAGTCCACGAAGATCGCCTCGCAGGCATCGAGCGCGGCGAGCCGGTCGTCCGCGATCACCGCCGCCACCGGTTCCCCGACGTAGCGGACCCGCTCCACCGCGAGCGGGTACCGCGGCGGGCTGGCCGCCGGCGATCCGTCCGGGCGCTTGAAGTTCGGGGGCACGGTGGGCAGCGGGCCCACGCCGGCCGCCAGGAGCGACTCGCCGTGAGCACCGCGTGGACGCCGGGCATCGCCTGCGCCTCGCTGGTGTCGATCGAGAGGATCCGGGCATGGGCGTGGGGCGAGCGCAGGAAGCAGAGGACCTTGTAGCCCTGGTTGGCGATGTCGTCCGTGTAGCGTCCGCGCCCGGTGAGCAGCGCGTCGTCCTCGATGCGGCGTACCGCGTGGCCGCTGCCGAAGCGTTGCGCGAAGTTCTCCGTACTCATGTCTCCGATTCCTCTGGGCAAGTCCGTGGATGATACCGTCCGCGCGCGCCGGTCCGCCGGCAACGAGGCCCGGCCGGGCGCCCGCGGGATGGCGGATAATGCCCCGATGGAGCCCGCCCCCACCGACCCGGCGATCGCGCCGCCCGCGGCGTCCCGGGCGAGCTGGCGGGTGCTCGCCGGGCTGGGGCCCTTCGTCGGCCGGTACCGGGCGCGCGTCGCGGTCGCCGCCGTCGCGCTCGTGGTCGCGGCCGCCGCCACCCTCGCGGTCCCCGTCGCGTTCCGTCACCTGGTCGACATCGGACTGGTCGGGGGCGCGGTCGCCGCCGGCGCCCGGATCGACGGCGTCTTCCTCGCCCTGTTCGGGGTGTCGGTCGTGCTCGCGATCGGCACCGGGGTGCGCTACTACAGCGTGTCGTGGCTCGGCGAGCGCATCGCCGCAGACCTGCGCGCGGCCGTCTATGCCCGGGTGCTGCGCCAGGACCCGCGCTTCTTCGAGGCCATGCGCACGGGCGAGGTGCTGTCCCGGCTGTCCGCGGACACCACCCTGATCCAGACGCTCGTCGGCACCAGCGTTTCGCTCGGCCTGCGCAACGCGCTGCTGTTCGCCGGCGGACTCGCGATGATGCTCGTCACCAGCGCGCGCCTGGCGGGCCTCATCGTCGCGCTGCTGCTCGTCGTCGTGCTCCCCATCCTCGCCTTCGGGCGCCGGGTCCGGCGCCTGTCCCGCACGAGCCAGGACCGCCTCGCCGAGAGCAGCGCGCTCGCGGGCGAGACGCTCGGCGCGATGGCCGTCGTCCAGGCCTTCGTGCGCGAGGCGCTCGAGACGCGGCGGTACGCCGAGTCCACCGAGGCGGCCTTCGCCAGCGCGGTGCGCCGCACGCGGGCGCGCGCGATGCTCACCGTGGTCGCGATCGTGCTCGTGTTCGGCGCCGTCGTCTTCGTCCTCTGGCTCGGCGCCCAGGCGGTGATGGCGGGCGACATGAGCCCGGGCGAGCTCGCCCAGTTCGTGCTCTATGCGGTCCTCGTCGCCGGCGCATCGGGGGCGATCGCGGAGGTGCTCGGTGACGTCCAGCGCGCCGCCGGGGCGACCGAGAGGCTGCTCGAGCTGATGCAGGCGCAGCCGGCCGTCCGTTCCGGGACGCGGCGCCTTCCGCCGCCGTCCCCCGGCGCGGACCCGGGCATCACGGTCGAGTTCGAATCGGTGAGCTTCGCCTATCCCACGCGGCCCGACGATCCCGCGCTCGTGGGCGTCTCCTTCCGCGTCGCGCGCGGGGAGACCGTGGCCATCGTCGGGCCCTCGGGCGCGGGCAAGACGACCCTCTTCCAGCTGCTGCTGCGCTTCCACGATCCCTCCGCGGGCCGCATTCGCCTCGACGGGATCGACACGCGCGAGCTCACCCTGGAATCGCTGCGCGAGGCGATCGGCTTCGTGCCGCAGGACAGCGTGTTGTTCTCCGTGGACGTGATGGAGAACATCCGCTACGGCCGGCTCGACGCGAGCGACGACGAGGTCGTCGCGGCCGCCCGCGCGGCGCATGCGCACGATTTCATCGAGCGGCTGCCCGAGGGCTACCGGACCGCGCTGGGCGAGCGCGGGGTGCGGCTGTCGGGCGGCCAGCGCCAGCGCATTTCGATCGCGCGGGCATTGCTGAAGAATCCCCCGCTCCTGCTGCTGGACGAGGCGACCAGCGCGCTCGATGCCGAAAGCGAGCGCGCCGTGCAGGCCGCGCTCGCCGACGCGATGCGCGGCCGCACGACCCTCGTGATCGCCCACCGGCTCGCTACCGTGATGCATGCCGACCGCATCCTCGTGCTCGATGGCGGGCGGCTCGTCGAGTCGGGCACGCACACGGAGCTGGTCGCCGCGGGCGGGCTCTATGCGCGCCTTGCCGCCATGCAGTTCGAGGGCGCCAGCCGCTAGAATGCGACGAGCGCCGCGGCACGACGCCGCGCCGCCCCCGCCGACCGCAGGAGTCCACGGAGGAGACCTTGAGACTGGTTCGCTATGGCCGGCCCGGCCGCGAGAAGCCCGGGCTGATCGATGCCGACGGCAGGCTGCGTAGCCTTGCCGCGGTCATCGACGACATCGATGCGAATACGCTCGCGCCGAAGACGCTCGCGCGGCTCGCCCGGATCGATCCGCAGCGGCTGCCCCTCGTGCGGGGACGTCCGCGTTTCGGCGTCCCGGTCAGCGGCGTTCGCAAGTTCCTGGGGATCGGCCTCAACTACGCCGACCATGCCGCCGAGACCGGCATGCCGATCCCGGCCGAGCCGATCGTCTTCACGAAGGCCATCAGCTCGCTGAACGGACCCGAGGACGACGTCATGTTGCCGCGCGGATCGACCAAGGCCGACTGGGAAGTGGAGCTCGGCATCGTGATCGGCTCGGTTGCCCGCAACGTGCCGGTCAAGGGCGCGCTCGAGTACGTCGCCGGGTACACGGTGGTCAACGATGTCTCCGAGCGCGAGTTCCAGCTCGAGCGCGGCGGCACCTGGGACAAGGGCAAGGGCTGTGATACCTTCGGCCCGGTCGGCCCCTGGCTCGTGACGCGCGACGAGGTGCCCGACCCGCAGTCGCTGGGCCTCTGGCTCGACCTCAACGGCGAGCCGATGCAGCGTGGCACCACGTCCACCATGATCTTCGACTGCGCGACGCTGGTGTCTTACGTCAGCCGCTTCATCACGCTCGAGCCCGGCGACATCATCGCCACCGGCACGCCCCCCGGCGTGGGCTCGGGACGCAAGCCGCAGCGCTTCCTGAAGCCCGGCGACGTCATGACCCTGGGCATCGCCGGGCTCGGCGAGCAGCGCCAGAAGGTCGTGCGCTATCGTCGCGCGGCCTGACGATTCGAGGAATACACCGACATGAGCACTGGCAACGAGCGTCCCCTGGTTCCCATCCTCACGCCCATCCACAAGCCCACCCTGGACGAGCTGCACGCCACCTACGACTGCCGCAACCTCTGGGAGGGCGCGCCGAACCGGGCCACCCTGGAGGAGGTCGCCGACCGCGCCGAGGCGGTCGTCACGTTCAGTCCCCACGGCATCGACGCGGCGACCATCGCCGCCCTGCCGAAGCTGCGCCTGGTGGCCTGCTTCGGCGTCGGCGTCGACGCGGTGGACCTCGATGCCTGCCGCGAGCGCGGCATCCACGTGACCAATACGCCGGACGTCCTCACGGAGGATGTCGCCGACATGGCCATGGCGCTGATGCTCGCCACCTTGCGGCAGATCGTCGTCGGCGATCGCCACGTCCGCGAGGGGCGCTGGCTGAAGGGCCCGATGCCGCTCACCACGTCGCTGACGCGCAAGAAGGTGGGCATCGTCGGGCTGGGCCGCATCGGAACCGCGATCGCCCAGCGCTGCGAGGCCTTCGGCTGCACGATCGCCTGGCACGGACCGCGCTCCAAGGAGGGCGTGAGCTGGCCCCTGTATGCCGATCCCCGCGAACTGGCCGAGTGGGCCGACGTACTGGTCGCCGCCTGCCCGGGCGGTCCGGCGACGAAGGGCATCATCTCGCGTGAGGTGATCGAGGCGCTGGGGCCGAAGGGCGTGTTCGTGAACATCGCCCGGGGATCGGTGGTCGACGAGCCGGCGCTCGTCGAGGCCCTGGTCGCGGGCAGGCTCGGCGGCGCCGGGCTGGACGTCTTCGCCAACGAGCCCCATGTTCCCGAGGCGCTCTTCGGGCTGGATTCGGTCGTGCTGGCGCCCCATGCGGCCAGCGGCACGAACGAGACGCGTGCGGCCATGGGCCGGCTCGTGATCGACAACCTCGCCGCGTTCTTCGCAGGGCGCCCGCTGCTCACTCCCGTGGTCTAGGCCGGCGCGTCAGTAGGGGCTGTACATCCGGGGGCGTCCCAGCCGTTCGATCATCTGGTCCACGGTCCTCACCGGGCCGCCGCCGTCGCAGGCCGCGTCGAGGACGGCGCGCAGGTACGGGGTATGGCGCCGGTCGCGGGTGAGCGAGCGCCAGTTCACGGCGGACACTTCCCGCCAGCCGTCGTCGGGCGCGCCCATGGCGAGCAGCGCCGCCGACTTCGTCGAGCAGTCGAAGCCGTAGTGCGAAATGGTGCGGGCGCCGCCGGAGGACTCCACCACGATGGTGACGCGCACGTAGGGCGGCTCGATCGAGACGCTGCGACGATCGACCCAGTGCTTGCGCGAGCCGGCGCCGTCCGGCCGGTAGGCGACGAGGTCCTTGCCGCTCGAGACCGGCGGAATGGTCGACGGCGCCTCGAGCGGCCCTGCCTTTTCCTCTTCCGGCACGGTCATGGGTGGCCCGAGGGTGGGGTCGTCGAACTGCGCCGGCGCCGGGCCGGCCGCGAGCGCGAGCCCCAGCAGCGCGCCCCTGGCGAGCGCGCGGGCGGGATGCCTCACGAGCCCGCCCCCTCGGTGCCCGTTTCCGGCAGGCGTGGCGCCTCCCGGCGCCGCTTCCGGCGGGGCGGGCGCCGTTCCATGAGCGGCGCGAGCTCGTCGAGCGCCATTCGATAGACCTCCCGCTTGAAGTCGATCACCGACTCCAGCGGGATCCAGTAGTCGTGCCAACGCCAGGCGTCGAATTCCGGGTGCGGCGAGGCGCGCAGGTCGATGTCCGAATCCCGCCCCACCAGGCGCAGGAGGAACCAGATCTGCTTCTGGCCGCGGTAATGGCCCCGCCATTCGCGCCGGATCCAGTGCGTCGGCACATCGTAGCGCAGCCAGTCGCGGGTGCGACCGATGATCCGCACATGTTCGCGCCGCAGGCCCACTTCCTCGTGCAGCTCACGGTACATCGCCTCCTCGGGCGACTCACCGCGCTTGATTCCCCCCTGGGGGAACTGCCAGGAATGCTCGCGCGCGCGCTTGCCCCAGAAAACCTTGTTCTGCTGATTGACCAGAACGATCCCGACGTTGGGGCGATAGCCGTCGCGATCCAGCATGGCTGCACCCCTCGATCCCTTAGAATGCGTCGATTATATCGAC
>Ga0079224_100005856_pt1 | contig 16205 bp, 19 predicted proteins | sample Stecom2015_FD_80414 | JGI IMG/M metagenome (GOLD analysis project Ga0079224, IMG submission 80414) | Agricultural soil microbial communities from Utah to study Nitrogen management - Steer compost 2015 | ecosystem: Environmental > Terrestrial > Soil > Agricultural land | place: USA: Utah...
CCCTTAAAACTCACCAAATGATGATTTTCAGAAGTACCCTTCAGGTCGAAGGCCATTTCCAAAGTCAGTTCCCCGTTGATCAATCCCTTTTCTCCGGGGACTTCAAGCATCCTCAACTCCTGTAACCGGACCACAATGGGTCGAAGGTTTCTGTTTCTTGGAAGGCTATTAAACACAAATTTTTGTACGGCCGACGTGCCCCCACCAGACAGATCCACCGCCTGGGTTTTGGCGCTGGAGGTGCCTTGGGGGATTAGCCAAGCGACTGCGGACCTATTCTTACGTTCATCCACAAATCCGTCGATGTAGAATTCTGTAGGCGTAAAGGCAAGCGTCTCCACCCGCAAGACAATAGGATCCTGAACCGTGTCCTTAGCGACCGAAACAAAAGGGATAAGACCTACAATTAGTACGTAGAGCGATAACCTTGCCGCGGAGAAGGTGATGAGAAGTGAGTTGTTCAAATTTTTATGGGTGTTGTGGAGTGTGGGACCCTATTATTTTCAAAAGTAAAAACGGGATTTAAAAACAATAGGTTCAAAGCCCTAGGGCTCATAGAACTGAAAGTCGATTTCGATGACTTTCGGTTAGGCCGCGGCCCCCGGAAGGGCCGTGCAGGTAGCATGTACCTCTTCGTAATTACACTTCACATTTTAGCCAAACCTGAAGCCATCAACCAGCGTTAAACGGCCAATACGCCCTTTGGTAGCATGGGCAAATGGTACAATTTGACTCCCGTAGCGTCGAGGATGGCATTTCGGATGGCAGGAGCCACGGCTACAATCGGCGCCTCGCCCGCCCCGGCGGATGGCAGGTCTTTACGGTCAAGCAAGATTACCTCCAATTCGGGCACATCCTTAAACCGCGGCACCCTATAAGTACTTAGGGAAGGATTAAGGATTTCTCCATTTTGAAAATCTATTGCTTCAAACAAAGCACCTCCCAATCCTTGCAACACACAGCCCACCACTTGACCTTCCAAATGTGCCGGATTGACTATGGCTCCGCATTCGAAACCTACGGTCAACTTCAGGACTTTCACTTCTTTTGACTGTGGCTGGAATTCCACTTCGGCGCAGGTGGCCACATAGCCGCCTTTCACCGCGCCACAAGCCAGTCCGTAGCCCCGATTGTCCTTGCCGGCGGATCCCCAGCCAAAGGCCTCTGCAGTAGCCTTTAACACGTTGCTTAACCTTTCATCCTCTAAATGCTTGAGTCTAAAATCCAGCGGATGCATTCCCGCCATCAAGGCTAGGTCATCCATGGTGCTCTCGATGGCAAAAACATTGGCGGTAGAGGCCAAGGCCCGATAGGAACCCTGACGCAAAGGAGACTGGGAAGCGATGAATTTGCTGTGTTTCGCTCCAGTTGGATAGGGCGATTCAATGCCGGCATTGCCTGAATTATAGTTGTAGAACTGCCAAGAATTGATCGTGCCGTCCTTATCCATGCTACATTTTACCTCCATTACTCCAGAAGGCCGGGCATAAGCCCATTTGAACTCCTCTTCCCGGGTCCAACGCACCTTTACGGGCTTACCCACCGCTTGCGCCAAACGTGCTGCTGCTACACCGGCTTCACCCGTATGCTTCCCTCCCTATCCCGAACCAGTGTCCGGCATGATCACGCGGATCTTTTCTTTAGGAGTTTTAAATGCCTGTTCCAGCTCTTCCTGTACCCCAAAAGGCCGTTGGGTTCCCGTCCATACGGTGAGTTGATCCCCCTCCCATTGGGCCAGTCCCGCCCTAGGCTCCAAAGGCACATGAGCAATATAGTCCAAAGAAAACGACTGCTCTACTTTATGCGCTGAGTTATAAAAGATTTGATCCGCTGACGGGCTTTGTTCCTTTGACCGTGCCTGCTCCTTCAGATACTGAAACAATTCCTTCCGGGAAGGCTGGGCCTTTTTGTCCCACTGGGCGTCTATCATGGCCAGAGCCACATTGGCGATTTGGGTGCTAGGAGCCGTGACGCCTATAAAATCTCCGTCCTGCACCACTTGGACTCCGGGTACCGCCTTCGCTTTGGACACGTCCACGCTTACCAAGGCGGCTCCAAAAGCCGGAGGTCGAAGGACTTTACCATAGACCATTCCCGGTACTTTCATGTCCGAAACATATTGATGTCGTCCGGTAAGAAATTTTCTGCCGTTCACCTTCGGTACGGAAGTTCCAACTATTTTCCAGGATTCAGGCGAAACAACCTGGACGTCTTGATTCACCTGCTGCAAAAGCTTTCTGCCCTTTGCCAGATCGCCATAACTCAACTTCCTACCGTTGGAGGGATGGAGTACCTGCCCTTCGTTTACTTGAAGTGACGTTTGACCAAGATTCCATTCCTTTGTGGCGGCTTCCTTCATCAACTCCCTGACTGAAGCAGCAGCCTTTCTTAATATCGGCCCCATCTGTGGTGTGGTGAGGCTTCCGTAAGTACCCCGATCATACGGCGTCAGCTGAGTGTCCCCCATGATCAGCTCAATGGCATCTACCGGTACAAAAAGCTCTTCCGCCACAATCTGCGCGAGCGATGTCCTTATATTTTGGCCTACCTCCACTTTCCCGGTGAACACTGTGATTTTACCAGCTTCATTCACATGTATCCATGCCGCGATAGTGTCCTCTGCTATGGACTTTTCTTCCTCAGTAAAACCCTTTAGCACCTGAGAGGCTAAGACATCAGAAATTACCAAGAAGGAGGCAATCCCACTTCCCATGTATTTGAAAAAACTCCTTCTACTAACTCTTCCCGAGGGCAAAGGCTTTTCGTAAAGCTCATATTGTTCGGGAAATTGATGGGGAGAGGGTTGGCCTGGCTTTTTCATGGCAACTAGCTGATTTGACGAATGGCATGAACAATCTGTGGATAGGTACAGCAACGACATATATTTCCCTGTAGGGCATCCTTAATGTCTTGTTCGGAAGGGCTGGGGTTTTTATCGATTAAAGCAACCGCGGCAATTACCATTCCCGGCGCACAATAACCACATTGAAAAGCATCGGCCGTCAGGAAGGCCTGCTGCACTTTGTGTAGTTTACCATCCTGCTCCAAGCCTTCTACTGTTACGATTTTTTGTTCTGCACACTCGTAACCGGGGTGATACAAGATGGAACAGGAGCCCCGTTAACCAAAACCTTACAGGCACCGCAGGCTCCTTCTCCACAACCATAGTTGGCACCCGTTAGATCTAGTTGTTCCCGTAAGACTTCCAGTAAGCTTGGATTGCCGTTAACCTCAACAATGCGTTCCTCTCCGTTGATTGTAACTTTCATAAGTGGCTAATGGATGAAGGTTAAATTTACATTTTTTTCTTAAAAGTCGAAAGGTGGATGGCTGGAGCCAGAAGCTCTGCGTGGCCATCTCCCAGCCCGCAACTTTTTTATCCCATGTCTTGAATTCTGGACGCTGTATGTTAGCCGCCACTTTAGTGACTCCATCCACCAACCTATACCTATGCTTTACGGTCTCCTGTCTGAGAAGTGAGTACTGAGATCTAGTAAGGGTTATCAAATTTAGTGAGATCATAAATATCCTTGATCTCCTCCAGTTTCCCTTTAAAGTCAATCTCAAGATCAATGATCCTTCCAGTATGAATGTCAAAAACCCAGCCGTGGACTTCTGGATATCCTTTGTCCCGGTTCTGAAGCTGCAACGCCGCCGTTTTAATGATATTGACACACTGCTCCTCCACATTCAGCTCTACCAGACGGTCATAGCGCTTTTGTTCATCCGTAATGGCATCCAATTCTGCCTTGTGAAAACGGTAGACGTCCCGAATATTCCTCAGCCAGGGATTCAACAACCCCAAATCTTGGGGCATCATGGCGGCCTTCACCCCACCACAGTTATAGTGGCCACAGACGATGATGTGCTTTACGCCCAGATGGCGGATGGCATAATTGATCACCGACATAACGTTCAGATCAGTATTGTTGATCAGGTTGGCGATGTTACGGTGTACAAAGACCTCTCCGGGCCCTAGGCCCATCAGTTCCTCCGCAGTAACCCTACTGTCACTGCAGCCGATATATAGATACTCGGGAGTCTGGTCTTTGGCCAGGTGCTGGAAGAAATCCTTATTGTTGTCGGTTCTCTCCTGAATCCACTTTTTGTTATTCTCAAATAGTTCTGCGTAGCTTGGCATATATAGTTTATTGGAGTATGAGTAGGTGTTAGACTAGCGCAATGACGATCTTGCCTCTGGTCCGTCCACTTTCAATTTGCTGATGGGCTTCGGCGACCTGCTCGAGAGCAAAACGCTGCGAAACGTAAGGCTTGATGATCCCTGTCTCCAACAATTTTGCCAATTCTCGCATATCAGATCCGCTAGAATGCACTAGGTAATTTTTGGCTTCAACAGCTTTTTCTTCGACCATGGAGTGGAGATGATCCTTCACACCGCCCACGATGGAGATAAGCCTCCCACCGGACTTCAGCGCTCTAATTGACCTTCCTGTAACCTCACCGCCCAAAGGGTCTAATACGACATCTACTTGACCTACTTCGTCTTCAAAATCAGAAGCGCGGTAATCAATGGCTGCATCAACTCCTATTTCCTTTAAAAAGTCCGTGTTGGAGGAGGAAGCTGTACCGAATACTTTAGCCCCAATGTGTTTGGCGATCTGCACGGCAAAATGCCCTACGCCACCTGCTGCTGCATGAACCAAGACCGCTTGGCCGGCTTCTAATTTTGCTTCATACACCAGCGCCTGCCAAGCCGTTAGGGCGGCAAGCGTAGTAGCTGCCGCTTCTTCATGACTGACATTTTTTGGCTTTATCGCCAAATGTTCTTCCGGTGCAGTTGCATATTCAGCATAGGCCCTACCAATTCCGGGAAAATTAATCATTCCAAAAACTTCATCCCCGGGCTTGAATTTGGAAACATCTTTTCCTACCGCCTCGACCACTCCGGAAATATCCCAACCTAAGATTACTGGCGGCTGTTCTTGTAGCTTCGTCAAGAACGCACCACCCTTTCTCGTTTTCATATCCACAGGATTGATGGCAAAGGAATGTACTTTAACCAAAACCTCTTTGGGTTGAGCTTCCGGAAGCGGAACATTCGCTACAGATAAATTCTCTATACCTCCAGCTTCTTTAAGAATAATGGCTTTCATGTTTATTAGTTGTATTTAGTCTAAGGCTTTCTCCCTGCTTGAGATTTAAAGATACAGGACCCAGCTTGAAAATCCCCAGAATAATTGCAAAAATCGCATTCCTTCCACCTGCCCGATTAAATTTATGAAATGGCATAAATGCATTGGAAACGAAAAAGTCCCGACTTGTACCGTCGGGACCGCAAATTGAAAGAACATGTATGGCAAATTATGCAATCACCTCTACAAACCCTAAACCCATAGAATGAGGTAAACCGAAACCTTCGTAAAAGCCCAGTTCGTGAAGCACCGGGGATGCCTTTAGCTGAAAATCAAACTGATAACCGACTACACTCTGGAGTCTTCCCTTTGTTTTGATATTGAAACCCTTCTTCTTTGGTTCCGAAAGTAATTCAAACTGGAATTCCGGGCAATATTGATCCAAGTCTTTGAGGCCGGACACCTCGGGGTGCACTCGAAGGAGCTTTTTGATCAAATCAATCTTCAATGAATTTTTAAAGCTTTCGTCTCTAGGCGACAGGAAGCGGACGTCCCCGGAGGGACAACTTTTGATCAGCGAAATCGGGCAAGTACATCGATAAGTCATCACGTCCTGAAAATCGATAGGAGGAACAGTTTCTATTCGTGAAATCTGATAACAAGCCTCTCCTAGCCGAATTTGTTTTCCTGTAAGTGCTTTCTTTACAAGCCCCTCTTCTTCATCTTCAATTAAAAAACGGGTCTCTATGTCAAATTTATTCCCCCTATGAAAGATCCGCGCCTCCTTGTGATGGACTTCGTAAGAATCCCATTCAAATCTTCCAAACGTAAACGATCTAGAAACCCTCATTCGAAATCCATCAGCGTCAGGGATCGGATGTTGATCGATGCCGGTGTCGATTAGTCGCGAAACGGCGTTATAAAACTCATATCGATAATTGATAGGGAGGGCCCTCCCCCCTTGTACCTTGGTCAATTTAAGTTTGAACTGCATACATCAATAATTTGATTATCAGCGGACTTCTAGCTGCGCCATCTCTAAAGGAGCAATTCGTCATCCACAACAAGTACTTTTGCGGCAAGTTCTGATGGTATGAGCTCAGAAACAATACCCAAAAAGGGGTATTTTTAAGCGTGGACTTCGCCTCAGGTTCGCTTGTAAACTTAATAGCCGGACAGACTGTGTGGTCTCCTGATGCTGTGCCATTTCTGGCTCCCTTGAATGAGCCCCGCGATGCGAATTAGTGTTGATGAGGGACTTCACGCTGGCATTCCTCCCCAATAATTCCGTACTTTGCGGCATGAGTTTATTTGTAACCGCGTTGAATTCAGGCAGCAATGGCAACTGCTTCTATATCGGCAACGACAAGGAGGCTGTACTCGTCGATGTTGGGATAAGCTGCCGGGAAACAGAGCGGCGGATGGACAGACTGGGGCTGTCGATGAAGAAAGTCAAGGCTATTTTTATATCCCATGAACACACCGACCATGTCCGCGGCCTACGGGTGTTGGCAAAGAAGTACCAACTTCCCGTGTACAGTACGCTCGGGACTTTGAGGGACACGCACCTGAATCCGGAACACCCATTTAACCACACATTGACACCCTACCACACCGTGAACATCGGCGCACTAGAAATCACCGCTTTTCCCAAATGCCACGATGCCCATGACCCCCAAAGTTTTGTTGTCCGGCACAACGAGGTCTGTGTAGGCGTCTTGACGGATATTGGAGAGGTCTGCGATCATGTAGTCAAACACTTCAAGTGCTGCCACGCTATTTTTCTCGAAACCAATTATGACAAGGAGATGCTAATGTCCGGCCGTTACCCCTACCATCTCAAGCGACGTATCGACGGGCGTTTTGGACATTTATCCAATGAACAGGCACTGGAACTCTTCCGCACACACCGCTCGCCGTTGCTGTCCCACCTCTTTCTGTCGCATCTTTCTAAAGAAAACAACGATCCCGATTTGGTGTACCGGCTTTTTGAACCACATGCGGAGGGTGTAGAGGTAATCGTAACGTCCCGGGATTCAGAAATTCCACTTTACCATATCCATAACCGTCGGTCTAGGTTAGTCTCGCCGTCTTCCGCTCAGCTCTCCTTGTTCTCCTGAGGAAGAACGCCTTACAACATGAGTCCTGAGGAATTTCCTACAGTGCTTCTTCAGTAGAATATGGCGTAAAAATTGGAGTATATCGCCAAAAGATCGGTATGCCAGAAGGCCCCTCTATCGTTATACTTAAAGAAGCCGCCCAGCCCTTTGTCGGTAAAAGGATCATTGAAGTAGCTGGCAACCGGAAAATCGATCTCCAGCGGATCCACGGCCAGACTGTTCAGGAATTTGTTTCTTTCGGCAAACAATTCCTCATCAGGTTGGAGAACCTTACCGTTAGGATACACCTGCTGCTCTTCGGCACCTACCGTATCAACGAACGCAAAGAAACAGCACCCCGCTTATGCTTGGTTTTCGACAACGGAGAAATTAATTTCTATGGCTGTTCGGTCAATTTTATTGCAGCGGATCTAGATCAGCTCTTTGATTGGTCGGCAGATGTCAGGTCTGATTCGTGGGATCCTCAAGCCGCCAAAATAAAAATAAAACACCATCCGGACATGATGGTCTGTGATGCTCTCCTAAACCAGGACATCTTCGCGGGTAGCGGTAATATCATCAAAAACGAAGTACTTTATCGGATAAGGGTGCATCCCGAAACCCTGATCGGCAACCTTCCGGACAGTAAGCTGGCTGAACTGATTACGGAAGCCAGAAACTACAGCTTTGACTTCCTTAGATGGAAGAAGCAGTTTGAACTAAAAAAACATTGGCAGGCCCATACCCGAAAGAAATGCCTGCGCTGCGATCTACCTTTCTCAAAAAGACATTTGGGCAAAACCAACAGACGATCCTTCTTTTGTATCAATTGCCAGGTCAAGTATTAAAAGGGATAATTGTCGGTCTGAATTCCCTAGCTTAGTGTAGAACCAGAAGTTCGAGCGCAAAAAGTGCGCATAACGGGCTCCCTAAGCCGTGGTAACAACCCCTTAACGCTTGGCCGTCAGTAGACGGGACAAACAACTTTAACAGCGCTGAATTCCATATAAAAGCTCAATCCAGTTCCGCCAACAAACCTTCGAGAGATAGGGGCCGGGTGTACATGCCGATTTGACCGTTTTCATCCATGGGCCAAAGTTCCTTCGGTCTGTCCCAGTACAGCTCTACCCCATTGCCATCGGGGTCATCCAGATACAAGGCTTCCGACACGCCATGGTCGCTGGCACCTGTCAAAGGATACCTGTGGTCCCGCAACCGCCTTAGGACATAAGCCAGATCCCTACGAGTAGGATATACAATCGCCGTATGATAAAGGCCTACCCCATAGACGGGGGCTCGCGGTGCTCCTTTGCTCTGCCAGGTATTCAGTCCAATATGATGGTGATAGCCTCCCGCAGAAATAAAAGCTGCTTGGTCACCGTACATCTGCGTGACTTCAAATCCCAATAGGCTGACATAAAAAGCCAAGGACCTGTCCAGATCCGAAACTTTCAGGTGCACATGGCCGATTTTTGTGTCGGCAGGAATGACATAATCTGGATGGTGTAAGGTCATGTTATGTATTTAGAAGACGGGAAGTGGAAAATGATCCCATTTCTGGCCCGCGCTAGCCGGCTTGTAGGGTATCAACTATTGGTTCTTTGTTCCTATTGTGCCAAATATCCTCCTTCTACCGGATAATAAGCATCTGGTGCGAAAGAAGACCTGGAGAAAGCGAAACAAAAGAATCAATTCCGCTACTTCTTCGGACTCGCCCGGACGACCCAGGGGTGCAGGCCGATGAGCCGGTTTCCACAGTCTTCATAATTAAGTTTTTATTTAAAAATAAGAAGATTAACGTTGGTTAGCTATTGTCAAGTAAAAAATCAACCTAATTTCACTGACGTCATGGTCAACGAACCTGCTACTGCTTTGTCATTGAAGAATGAGACTGCATCCTTTCGTCCTTTTAGTCCCATGACGTAGAGTAGTGGTAAGTAATGCTCTGGGGTCGGAATGGCTAAGCGACCTTCTGTTCCAAAACGGTCAAAATGGATCAAAGCCCGGTGGTCTCCTTCAGCAATCAGTTGCTTAAAACGCTCGTTCATATCGATCGCCCAGTCATATCCAAATCCAGGCTGGTCCATTTTGTCCCACGCCACCATGCGGAGGTTGTGCACCATATTGCCACTTCCAATAATCAAGACGCCCTTCTTTCTTAAAGCGTACAGCTCGCTCGCTAAATCGTAATGATATTGAGGATTTTTGGAATAATCGATGCTTAGCTGTAAAATCGGGATTTTCGCTTCAGGATACATGTGTCTGACAACGGTCCAGGCGCCATGGTCCAATCCCCAATCGTGATCCGGCTCTACCTGCGTTCTTTTGACGAAATCAACAACAGTCTTAGCCAACTGGGGATCTCCAGGTGCCGGATATTGTACCTCAAACAAAGCTTGGGGAAATCCGCCGAAGTCGTGGATCGTCTGGGGAAAATCCATCGCTGTAATCCGTGTGCCCTGACTCAACCAATGAGCCGACACCACAAGTACGGCTTTGGGAGTAGGTATTTCTTTCGCCATCTGCTTCCAGGTGCGGCTAAATTCATTGTCTTCTATCCCGTTCATGGGTGAACCATGTCCTATAAACAACACCGGCATCAATGGACCTCTTTCGTCTAGTGTATCAGTAAACCGATTGAATGATGTAAGAACTGACATATTAATTCTTGTATTCCTTTTAATGATCTGTTTGCGCTGCCCTTTACTTAAATAGTTACGAAGAGGTTATTTAACGCCTTAGCGGAATTTCTACCCCAAAGTAATCCTTTAAATAAAAGCTGGAAAGTACTGTCGATTTTGAGCAGGACAAAAATGCTTTTTGTTGCGCACCGACATAGCCGGAGGCCGTGAACTCTTGCTAGTGGATGAGCGACTCATAAATATTTTGAGGCTGCCACGCCTGGCAACCTCAAATACAAAATCGGGGTATGAAATTATTGCTTGACGAATTCTCCGTCCGCTTTAATAGTCACCTCATCGCTGATCATAGCCACCGGGAATTTGGATCCCAAATCGAAATCAGAACGTTTGATGGTCCCGGTAACTTGAAAACCTGCTGTAGGCGCTTTAGATTGAGGGTTTTCGATGGTACCACGGTACCAGAGCTCCATGGTAACCGGTTTAGTGATACCACGCAACGTGAGGTCTCCGGTCAGGGTATATTTGTTGGCCCCCGATTTCTTTACAGAGGTACTTTTATAGGTCATTTCAGGATAGTTTTCCACTTCAAAGAAGTCTGCGCTCCTCAAGTGATCATCCCTCATGCCCACCTCCGTGTCGATGGAAGCAACTTTTACGGTCAACTCAAACACTGCATCACTAAAATCTTCCTCATCAGCGACAATGCTGGCGTCAAATTCATTAAAAGAACCTGATACATCAGAAATACCAAGGTGCATCGTGCTAAACCCGAGGCGGGCATGGGCATTATCCACTTTCCAGGTGGTTTGCGCGAATACAGATGTGCTAACTAAAGCGACGATCAATAGGGAAAATAACTTTTTCATGATTTTGATATTTACATTCAGTTAATAGTTTACCAATCATTGCCCTTGACGAACTGAGTCTATTGATGGCAGTGCACCGCAGTCTGGCTGATGTCGGTTGTTGAATTAGTAGGTTATCGGGTTAGTAGCTCGAACTAATTTTGTCGCTGATCTTACGCCTTCTTCTTCCTCAATATGCTACCGTAAACCTCTGTTTGATATGCTTGGGTTTTTCCGCTTCGTCTAGGACGGCAACGGCTACATCTTCCACCGATATCTCACTTGGATGATTCTCTTTATCGAGTAAAGGCGTGTCTAATCCAGTTCTATAAGTGCCTCTACGGGTACCTGAGGTGCCTTGGTGCATTCCTGGTGCAGGACTTACAAAGGTCCAATCCAATTCTTCCTCATTTTTTAAAATGTTCAGATAGTCCCGAGCAGCAGTCGCCCCGGGTTTAATAAAGGAAGGAAAATCGGGGGTATCCACAATCTGCAGGTTTGGAGAAATAAATAGACTTCCCCCACCTCCAATGACAATAAGTCTTTTGACGCCAGACTTCCTCACACTTTCCTGTATTTGCTGGGCTCCTTGTAAAAACTCCTGATACAGGTTAGGATTTCCCCAACCGGCATTATAGGCACTAATTACCAAATCGTTTCCCTGGAGCTGTCTGCCCAGTTTGTCCGTATCCATAGCATTCCCCTGCTCTACCGCCAGCCGCTCATGCTGGACAGTAAGTTTATCGGGATTTCTGACAACGGCGTTTACCTCATGGCCCCGGTCTAAAGCCTCTCTTAAAATTGCAGATCCCACAAAACCCGTAGCTCCTATCAACGCGATTTTCATACTTATAGCTTTTTATTAATAGTCAAATACCGATATGACCACCGCCGGCTCCTGATGCGGTGACCGTATAACCCACCAGACGGAGGACTTCCGTAGCTGTAGCTACTGCCGATTTATTCTCACCCGAAAGCAGGGCTTTATAAGACTGTAGGTCCGCTGTCACGACTTTAGAAAAAGGAAGCGCCTCCCTGATTTGAGATATTATCCGCTCCTTTTCTTGTTCATTTTCTGCCATCAACAGCAGTACGATTTTTTGCGTAGCAACTTCCCTGATTTTGTCAAGGAACTTCGCTCCTGTTCCCTCTCCCGCCAACACGATCATGTCAGCTTCCCAACATCCTTCTTTGACACAGTCTATTACTTCCACATCAAAATGGGGGGCGAGATGGAATCCCGGTATACTGAGACTACCTTCTTTCACCAGCAGGATCCGAAATTGGCCGGACAATTGGCCAAGAGCTTCTTCCCCCAAATTTATGCTACTAATCCACGCAAGAGTTTGTTTCACAACCTGTTCTTTTTCTCGGTGACAAAATTAGTAGAATGAAAAAAGCTATGCATTGATCTAGATCAATAAAGACAATTGATCTTGGTCACATACGGGTCATGTCTGGTGGTGAGGTAGATGAGCCGTCGAAGCTTACTGATCCGTTTATTGGTCGGGGTTTATGGCGCGATGCTGCTGGATACCTGAACAATTAAATGAATGGTGTTTCAAAAAAATTCTCTTTAACACCCCGCTAAGGGTTGGACAATCGTGGAGAGCGTACTGCGTCCTTTAAGTAATTCAATCCTCAGCACATTATAACAGCTTGGCGCCACTACTTCTTTTGCGCCATATGACCGCGGGTCCGGCTCAATGTCTCACGCGTCATGCCCAGATAGGAAGCGATCATATGCTGGGGAACCCTTTGGATACATTCGGGAAAAGTCCGTGTGAGCTTGAGATATTTTTCTTCTGCCGTATCACTCATGGTTCCCATCAATCGTCTCTGGGTGGCGATCAGGTTATTTTGGATCAGAATCCTAAAATACCGCTCCATGGCAGGCACCTGAACCAATAAATTATCCCAAGATTCCCTATCGATCATCAGGAGCTCACTGTCTTCTATTGCATCCATATAATAGAGAGAAGGCTCGTTGGTCAAAAAGCTATAAAGATCCGCCATCCACCAACCTTCAAAAGCAAACTGGAGGATATGCTCGGTCCCTTTGTCGTCGACAATGAAACTCCGCAGCAGGCCTTTTTCCACAAACACGGTGTAGCGGCACAGGTCCCCTTCTTGTAGCAGATATTGCCGTTTGCGAAGCTTCTTCGGGATAAAACGGCTCCGGCAATATGCCAATTCCTCCTCCGTCAGGTTAACGACCTTGCTTACACTGTTGCTTAGTTGTTCGAACATAGCTGGTTGATCCTTTGCCGGGGTAAAGTTAGGGATTTTATTTCGCATCCGCTCGCCGTCAAGTATGGCTAAAATGACTTAACTGTTGGAAAGGGACCTCCTGTCAGGAAACTGATCACCAACTAACTCCTACAGCATAAAAGTTGTCAAAAAGATGGATGTCTCGGATACAGCTTGCTGAATTAAAAAAACCACTACGGCTATCCCGGAATAGGGTTAAAGCGCATTGTACACAAGCATCAATGGGCTCCTTTCCAAGCCCATTGATGGCTTTTGATGGCTACTTCACCAAGTTGATGGTAGCGACTACCGGAATATGATCGGAAGGATAACGTTGGTCTTTTGAATCTGTAAGAGCACCATATTTGCGTACCTCAAAATGATCAGAAACAAAGACATAGTCGATCCTTTTATCATAGGGTGCGGTAAATTGAAAGCTGTTAAAGGTTCCCACCGGACCATACGGAGGTGTTTTAGAAATCCCATAAGCATCGTTGAGGAAGGAGGACAATAACACCATCTGCTCCGTCTCGGGGGTTGAGTTAAAATCCCCAGTCAGAATCACCGGTGCGTTTTTGGCAATCTCTTTAATCTTTTGTTCCATCAATTTTGCCGACTCCCTGCGGGCGACTACGCCTTGGTGATCAAAGTGGACGTTAAACACGTAGAATTGTTTTCTGGAGTTTTTATCCTTGAATTTGGCCCAAGATGCGATACGGTTGCAGCAGGTAGCATCCCAACCCAGCCCAGGTTCCTCAGGATTCTCTCTCAGCCAAAAATCCCCGGAATCAAGCACTTGAAACCTGTCTTTTCTGTACAAAATGGCCGAATGTTCTCCGCCATCTTTGCCATCATCCCTTCCGCCGCCAACATAGGCAAAACCCGGCATTTCCAGAAGGTCATCTAATTGGTGCTTGAATCCCTCTTGCGTTCCGATAATGTCAAATTCATGGTACTGGATAAGCGCCTTCACCTCCTCCTTTCGGTTGGGCCAAGCGTTAACCCCATCGCTGGATGTGTCCATTCTCAGGTTATAGGCCGCTACGATGATTTCTTTTGATTTGCTTTTGTTGGGCTGCACGAAGGCCACAGATAGAAAGGCAAAGACAATGATAAGGTACTTCATTTTTCAGATTTGGTATTAAGATTTAAATAGTGTAATGTGCTTAGTAGACGAACGACAAATTGTCTTGATTCTTTAGCTTCTTGTTCTTCGCCTAAAGCGATTCTTCCGTAAAGGAGGCGATTTTGAGGAACATTAGTCCGGTCATTTATATCAACGGTCAATGGTATTTTTCCATTGGCACCCCATTTCAGTTTAGCGATTCCGCGGCACCGAAACTTCCCACGATAGCAGCGGTAAGAGACCATGAAATTATGACTGACCTTCTCTCCGATTTATGGAAATATCCCCAGGTCCATATAGCTGATTGAAATTCTTTCCATCGCCAATATAAAGGCGGCGGTTCTCAGGCTTTTAAGCTGCTTGTGCTTCCTCGTTTCATTCATGCTGTGATAGGTAGCGACCATGATATCCTCTAGCCCTGAAATCACCAGATCTCTTTCACTAGCTCCTTTTACAATTTGGTGTTTTTGATCATCCGTAAAAAGATCCCCCGTCGCCTTTTCGATATTCTCCAGCAACAGTTTAAACTTTTGCATCTCATAACGACGCTCCAATTTCCCAAAGGAGACACGGGAGAGGTTTTTCAGCCATTCAAAATACGATACCGTTACACCACCGGCATTGAGGTACATGTCGGGAATCAACATAATATCCCTTTCTAGTAAAATTTGTGCGGCTTCCTGCGTCACCGGACCATTTGCTGCTTCGCCGATAATTTTCGCTTGGATATAGGGAGCGTTTTCAGCAGTGATCTGATTTTCTAAAGCTGCGGGAATTAAAATATCACAGGGATAGGTCAGGATTTCGGTAGCTTTCTCCACAAACTTCCCTTTGCTGTAGCCCTTGAAGCTTTTATGTTCTACCAGATAGGTTTTGATATCCTGAACGTCTATTCCGGTTGGATCCCAAATCCCCCCATTCCATTCAGCAATCCCTACGATGGTCGCTCCGGCTTGTTGGAGATAAAGAGCGGAATGGAACCCAACATTCCCTAGGCCTTGTACAATGATCTTCTTACCTTCTAATCCGGTGGTCAATCCAAGCGCATCCATATCAGCCTTAATGCTCACAGCCTCGCGGATGCCGATATAGACGCCCATTCCCGTGGCTTCGTTTCGGCCTGCGATCCCGTGTTGGGAAAGGGGTTTTCCCGTAACACAACCCTTTGCATTGATAGAAGAGGGATTAAATGTTTGATACGTATCTGCAATCCAGGCCATTTCTCTCGCGCTGGTCCCCATGTCAGGCGCGGGCACATCAATGGCTGGACCGATAAAATTTTTCTTGATCAACTCGGAAGTATACCGTCTGGTGATCCGCTCCAATTGGTCTACGGTATATTTTCTTGGATCAATGCTCACACCGCCTTTAGCTCCGCCAAAAGGAACTTCAACCAGCGCGCATTTGTAGGTCATCAATGCTGCCAAGCCCTTAACTTCCTCCTCATTGACATGTTCGCTATACCGGATTCCTCCCTTTGCCGGTAGTTTATGATGAGAATGCTGGATTCGATACCCTGTCAGCACCTCGTAGCTTCCATCGTCATGTCGTAGGGGAAATTTAAATTGGTACACACTGTTACATTCCTTGATCAGACTGACTAGCCCAGGATGTATGTTCATATGCTGGACGGCATTATCCACGAATTGGTTAACGTCATCGAACAGACTGTAATTAGAAGATGTTGACATATCATTTACAAGAAAGTGAAAAAACAAATTTGGCTCAGAAACCATGCCGGTAACACTAAGCTAATAAAAATGGAGAAACAAGCCCAGACACCGTTACCGTGTGTTCAAAAAAAAGAGAGCCTGATGCTCTCTTTTTTTATTTGACTCTAGGACAATCTTTAGATGCCTTCTTTTCCGGACTCTTGCAGGATTCTACCGCAGAAGCATGACATACAGGACACTCCATAACGGCCGATGTTTTTTTGATGTTAGTTTCCATGGCTTTTAGTTTTTGGTTTAACTATTAGAACGGAAGGAAACCCGACAAGTTTTGTATCGGCAAAATTTAGGATTAATCTAAATAATAATTAGCCCTTTTTACCAAATATTCATAAAGGAATCGCCCAAGATCCACTCCAAGCAGACTTATTTCCTTAACCATTCCTCTAGCGGGGCGTCTTTATCCAACCTACAAAATCC
>Ga0079224_100005858_pt1 | contig 16200 bp, 8 predicted proteins | sample Stecom2015_FD_80414 | JGI IMG/M metagenome (GOLD analysis project Ga0079224, IMG submission 80414) | Agricultural soil microbial communities from Utah to study Nitrogen management - Steer compost 2015 | ecosystem: Environmental > Terrestrial > Soil > Agricultural land | place: USA: Utah...
CCTCCTCGTCCTCGCCGTCGTCGGCGACGGCGAGGCGGAGACCGGACCGCTCGCCGGCAGCTGGCACTCGAACAAGTTCGTCAACCCCCGCACCGACGGCGTCGGCCTGCCGCTCCTCCACCTCACCGGCTACAAGATCGCCAACCCGACCGTGCTCGCCCGCATCGACGAGGACGAGCTCACCGACCTCATGCACGGCTACGGCCACCGTCCCTACGTCTTCACCGCCGGCTTCGACGACGAGAACCCCGCCTCGATCCACGGCCGGTTCGCCGCACTGCTCGACGACGTGCTCGACGAGATCGCCGACATCAAGGAGCGCGCCGCGGGGACCGACCCCGAGGAGGTCGAGCGCCCGCGGTGGCCGATGGTCGTCCTGCGCACCCCCAAGGGCTGGACCTGCCCGGAGGAGATCGACGGCCAGCGGGTCGAGGGCTCGTGGCGCTCCCACCAGGTCCCTCTCTCCAGCGCCCGTGACACCCCCGAGCACCTGCGCACCCTCGAGGAGTGGATGCGCAGCTACCGGCCCGAGGAGCTCTTCGACGACGACGGCCGCCTCGTCGACGACGTCGCCGCGCTCGCCCCGGCCGGCCAGCTGCGGATGAGCGACAACCCGAGCACGAACGGCGGCCTGCTGCTCCGGGACCTGCGCCTGCCGGACGTCACCGACTTCGCCGTCGACGTGCCCACCCCGGGCGGCACGGTCACCGAGTCCACCCGGGTGCTCGGCGAGTGGCTCACCGAGGTCATCCGCCGCAACCCGGACAACTTCCGGCTCTTCGGGCCGGACGAGGTGGCCTCGAACCGGCTCCAGGCGGTCTACGAGGTCACCGCCAAGCAGTGGAACGCCGAGCTCGTCCCCGCCGACCGTGACGAGCACCTCGCCCGGGTGGGCCGGGTCATGGAGACGCTCTCCGAGCACCAGTGCCAGGGCTGGCTCGAGGGCTACCTCCTCACCGGCCGGCACGGGCTGTTCACCTCCTACGAGGCGTTCATCCACATCGTCGACTCGATGGTCAACCAGCACCTCAAGTGGCTCAAGGTCACCGGGGAGCTCCACTGGCGCCGGCCCATCGCCTCGCTCAACTACCTGCTGAGCTCGCACGTGTGGCGTCAGGACCACAACGGCTTCTCCCACCAGGACCCGGGGTTCATCGACCACGTCGTCAACAAGGGCGCCGACGTCGTCCGCGTCTACCTGCCGCCGGACACGAACACCCTCCTCGCGACCTACGACCACGTGCTCCGCACCCGGCAGTACGTCAACGTCGTCGTCGCGGGCAAGCAGCCCGGCCCGGACTTCCTCACCATGGAGGAGGCGCAGGACCACTGCCACCGCGGCGTCGGCATCTGGGAGTGGGCCGGCACCGAGGAGGAGGGCACCGACCCCGACGTCGTGCTCGTGTGTGCCGGCGACGTCCCCACCCTCGAGGTGCTCGCCGCCGCCAGCCTGCTCCGGGAGCACCTGCCCGAGCTCAAGGTCCGGGTGGTCAACGTCGTCGACCTCATGCGGCTCGAGGACGAGCGCGAGCACCCGCACGGCCTGAGCGACCGCGACTTCGACACGCTCTTCACCCGCGACCGGCCGGTCGTCTTCGCCTACCACGGCTACCCGTGGCTCATCCACCGCCTCACCTACCGGCGGACGAACCACGCGAACATCCACGTGCGCGGGTACAAGGAGAAGGGCACGACGACGACGCCGTTCGACATGGTCATGCTCAACGACCTCGACCGCTACCACCTCGTCATCGACGTCATCGACCGGGTGCCCGGCCTCGGCTCGCGGTACGCCGGGCTGCGGCAGCGGATGTCCGACGCCCGGCTCGCGGCCCGCCGCTACACGCGGGAGCACGGGACCGACATCCCCGAGGTCGCCGAGTGGCAGTGGCCGGACGTCGGGGAGACCGGGACGGCGAGCGGCGGCCCGCAGTACGACACCGGCGGGGACAACGAGTAGCCGTCCCAGGACGTGTCCGGACACACAGGACGAACCGGAAGAAGGTCCCAGGCCCGGCGCGACCGGGCGGGAGAGACTGGTCCGTGGCCCCGAGCGGCCGCCAGCCGAAGAGAAGAGGAGACGTCGTGGCCCGCAGCATCTACATCGCCTCGCCCGAGGGACGCACCGGGAAGTCGACGATCGCGCTCGGTCTCGTGGACCTGTTCGTCCGTCGGGTGGAACGCGTGGGGATCTTCCGTCCCGTCGTCCCGGCCGGTGAGGAGCCGGACAACGTCCTCGAGCTGCTCCTCTCCCACGACGGCGTCGACCAGCCCTACGAGGACGCGGTCGGCGTCACCTACGACGACGTCCACGCCGACGAGAACGCCGCGCTCAGCCGGATCGTCGAGCGCTTCCACGCCGTGGAGCAGCGCAGCGACATCGTCGTCATCGTCGGCTCGGACTACACCGACGTCGCCGGGCCGGCGGAGCTCTCCTTCAACGGCCGGGTGGCTGCGAACCTCGGCGCCCCCGTCCTCCTCACCGTGCGGGCGCTGGACCGGACCGCGGAGGAGATCGCCCAGGTGGTCGACATCGCCGCCGCCGAGCTGCGCTCCGACCACGCGACGGTCGCCGCCGTCGCGATCAACCGCTGCGAGCCAGAGCGGATCGAGGAGGTCCGGGCGGCCGTCACCCCGCACGGCGTACCCGTCTGGGTGTTCCCGGAGATCCCGGTGCTCGCGGCCCCGACGATCGCCGACCTCGTCACGGCGCTCGAGGGCACCGTGATCGCCGGCGACGACGCCCTCCTCGCCCGTGAGGCCGAGTCGATCCTCGTCTGCGGCATGAACGTCGAGCACATCCTCGAGCGGCTCAAGGAGGGCCAGCTCGCCATCGCGGCGGGCGACCGCTCCGAGGTGCTCATCGCGCTCGCCGCCGCCCACTCCTCGCAGAACTTCCCCTCGCTCGCGGGGATCGTGCTCAACGGCGGCTACGCGCCGAACGCGGCCGTGAGCACGCTCGTCGAGGGCCTCGGCCGCTCGCTGCCCATCGTCACCACGCACCACAACACCTACGAGTCGGCGCGGATCGCCTCGACCACCCGCGGCGTCATCTCGCGCGGCAGCCAGCGCAAGCGCGACCTGGCCCTCGGCGCCTTCGAGCGCAGCGTCGACGTCGACGACGTCGCCGCCGTGCTCGACGTCCCGGCCAGCGACGTCGTCACCCCGCTGATGTTCGAGGCGCGGCTGCTCGACCGGGCCCGCGAGGCGCGCAAGCACATCGTCCTGCCCGAGGGCAGCGACGACCGGATCCTGCGTGCCGCGAGCACGCTGCTCAGCCGCGGGGTCGCCGAGCTCACCCTGCTCGGCGTCGAGAGCGCGGTCCGCGACCGCGCGAGCGACCTCGGCCTCGACATCGACGCCGCGGCGGTCATCGACCCGCGGAGCAGCGAGCTGCTCGAGCCGTTCGCCGAGGAGTACACCCGGCTGCGCGCGCACCGCGGCATGACGATGGAGCGGGCGCTGGAGATCATGCCGAGCGTCTCCTACTTCGGCACCATGATGGTCCACACCGGCCGGGCGGACGGCATGGTCTCCGGCGCGCAGCACACGACGGCCCACACGATCAAGCCGTCCTTCGAGATCATCAAGACCAAGCCGGGGACCTCGATCGTCTCCTCGGTGTTCCTCATGGCGCTCGCCGACCGGGTGCTCGTCTACGGCGACTGCGCCGTCAACCCCGACCCCGACGCCGAGCAGCTCGCCGACATCGCGATCTCCTCGGCGGAGACCTCCGCCCAGTTCGGGATCGCGCCGCGGATCGCCATGCTCTCCTACTCGACCGGCACCTCGGGCAGCGGCGCGGACGTCGACAAGGTCCGCACGGCGACGGAGATCGTCCGCGAGCGCCGCCCCGACCTCTCGGTCGAGGGCCCGATCCAGTACGACGCCGCCGTCGACGCCTCGGTGGCCCAGACCAAGCTCCCGGAGTCGGAGGTGGCCGGCAAGGCGACCGTCTTCATCTTCCCGGACCTCAACACCGGCAACAACACCTACAAGGCGGTCCAGCGCTCGGCCGGCGCCGTGGCGATCGGGCCGGTCCTCCAGGGCCTGAACAAGCCGGTCAACGACCTCTCCCGCGGCGCCCTGGTCCAGGACATCGTCAACACCGTCGCCATCACCGCCATCCAGGCGCAGGCCCACGAGGAGCAGCAGTGAGCAGCACCGTCCTAGTCATCAACTCGGGCTCGTCGTCGATCAAGTACCAGCTGATCGAGCCGGAGGAGGGCCTCGTCGTCGCCTCCGGTCTCGTCGAGCGGATCGGGGAGGAGTCGGGACGGCTGCGGCACACCTTCGAGGGCATCGACACGACGCTCACCGAGCCGGTCCCCGACCACGGCGCGGGCCTGCGCCGGGTGCTCGAGCTGTTCGCCGAGGTGGGGCCGGACCTCGGCGCCGCCGGGATCGTCGCCGTCGGCCACCGGGTGGTCCAGGGCGGGGCCCGCTACTCCGGGCCGGCCCTCGTCGACGAGAAGGTCCTCGCGGACATCGAGGAGCTCATCCCGCTCGCCCCGCTCCACAACCCGCCGAACCTCCGCGGGATCCAGGTGGCGCGCGAGCTGCTCCCCGACGTCCCCCACGTCGCCGCGTTCGACACGGCCTTCTTCTCCGACCTGCCCGACGCCGCCGCGACCTACGCGCTCGACCGCGAGGTCGCCACGAAGTACCGGGTGCGCCGCTACGGCGCCCACGGCACCTCCCACCAGTACGTGTCCCGGACCGCCGCGACCGTCGTCGGCCGGCCGCTGGAGGAGCTGCGCCAGGTCGTCCTCCACCTCGGCAACGGTGCCTCGGCCTCCGCGGTGGCCGGCGGGCAGGCGGTCGACACGTCGATGGGGATGACCCCGCTCGAGGGCCTGGTCATGGGCACCCGCACCGGTGACATCGACCCGGCGGTCATCTTCCACCTCAGCCGCAACGCCGGCTACACCGTCGACGAGATCGACGACCTGTTCAACCGCCGCTCCGGGCTCAAGGGGCTGTCCGGCCAGAACGACATGCGCGAGGTCCACGCGCTCGTCGCGGCCGGGGACGCCGGGGCGCGCCTCGCGCTCGACGTCTACGCCCACCGCCTGCGCAAGTACATCGGCGCCTACGCCGCCGTCATGGGCGGCCTCGACGTCCTGTCGTTCACCGCCGGCATCGGGGAGAACGACGAGATCGTCCGCGCCGAGGCGCTGTCCGGGCTGGAGTTCCTCGGCATCGAGCTCGACCGGGAGCGCAACTCCGGGCGGATGAAGGAGCCGAAGGTCATCTCCACCGACTCCTCGCGGGTCACCGTCCTCGTCGTCCCGACGAAGGAGGAGCACGAGATCGCCCGCCAGGTCGTCTCCCTCCTCTGACCGGCACGGCCGAGCCCCGCCCGGAGCGCTCCGGGCGGGGCTCGGCCGCGACGTCACTCCGGGGCGCCGACCCACAGGTCGTCGAAGGAGACCGTCACCGGCGCGTTGGTCGCCGAGCCGGAGAGGTACCCACGGAGCGCCACCCCGCCCGGCGCCTGGAGCGCGGCCGTCGCATCGGTGGTGGACACCGTCCAGGCCGCGGGCTCCGGCGTGCCGGACGCCCAGACCTTGGCGCGGACGGTGGTCGGCGCGGTCCCGAAGGCCTGCGCCCGCACCTCGAGGAACTCCCCCGCGACGGCGGTGAGCCCGGTGACGGTGCGCGACTGCAGCGCCGTCTCGACGTCGTCCACCCGTCGGCCGGCGGTGAGGACGACCTGCCCCGTCGACGTCGCCCGGGCGTCGACGAAGTAGCGGTTGCCGTCCGGGAGGTACCGCGGCGTCACCGTGATGTAGGTGCCGCCCCCGGTGGCGGCCTTGTCGGCCGCGGCCCGCACCCGCATCTCGGTGTCGGTCGACGAGATGCCCGCCAGCCGCATACCCGGCCCCGCGCCCGGGGTGCGCAGGAGGATGCGGCCCACGCCGTCGGCGACGGAGAAGTTGGACGCGGTACCGATCGGTGACCACACCCCGCCGGTGTCGGCGCTGCCCCAGCCGTTGCTCACCGTCCGTTCGAAGGCGTCCTCCCCGAGCGGTGCGGCCACCGTGCTCACGGTGACCTGCCGGGTGAGGCTCCCGGTCGCGCCGTCGTCGTCCGTCACCGTGAGCGTGACGTCGTAGGTCCCGGCCGCGGCGTACGTGTGGGCCGCCTCGGCCCCGGTGGCGGTGCCGCCGTCACCGAAGGACCAGGCGTGGGAGACCACCGACCCGTCGGGGTCGCTCGAGCCCCGACCGTCGACGGCGACGGCGAGCTGGTCGGCCGTCACGGTGAAGGCGGCCGTGGGGGCGACGTTGGGGACGGGGGCGACCGTCACCTGCCGCGTCGTGGTCCCGGTCGCGCCGTCGTCGTCGGTCACCGTGAGGGTGACGGTGTAGGTGCCGGCGGCGGCGTAGGTGTGGGACGCCTCGGCCCCCGTGGCGGTGGCGCCGTCCCCGAACGTCCAGCTGTGCGAGACGACCGTGCCGTCCGGGTCGCTCGACCCGCGGCCGTCGACGGCGACGGCGAGACCCGCCGTCGACGTCGTGAACGCGGCCGTCGGGGCGAAGTTCGGGGCCTGGCTCCCGGTACCCGCCGCGTAGTGCGCGGCGACGTCGGCGGCCGAGAGGGCCCGCTTGTAGACCGCCACCTCGTCCAGCTCGCCCGAGAAGTACGGCGTGGACGGGGCCGACGGCCACCCGCTCACGGTGTCACCACCGAGACGCCAGTAGCCGAGGGCGAGGTGCTCCCCGACGGTGACGTCGGTGCGCTCGGCGACCTTCGCACCGTCGAGGTAGAGCACCATGCCGTCCTTGGAGAGGGTGGCGACCGCGTGGTGCCAGGCGCCGTTGTTGTAGCCGGTGCCGCTCGAGACGACGAGCCGGCTGGCGTTGGGCTTGACCCCGAAGTGGATGCGGCCCCCGCTGCCCATGTACAGCTGGCGGTCGTGCTTGCTCGAGCTGCCCTGCGTGCTGCGGTTGCTCCATCCGATCAGGCGGCCGCCGGTGGTCGACGTCGTGCGGAACCACGTCTCGAGGGTGAAGACGTCGGGCGGGTTGCCCTGCGTGGTCGTCGCCGCCCAGCCGGTGTTCGTGCCGCTGAACCGGAGCGCGCCGTTGCTGTCGCCGGCGATGGCGCCGGTGGGGACGCGGGTGATGCCGGCGGCCGCGGTGAGCGGGTGGAAGCCGACCGTGTCACCGAGCGTCGAGCCGGACGTCTCGCCCAGCCGCCAGTAGTCGGTCGGCTCGTCGTCGTAGACGGCCTCGACGTAGGCGCTGTCCGCGCCGCTCGACGCGACGGTGACGTTGGTCCACGGGGAGTTGGCGATGTTGCCGAAGGGGTCGGTGACGGCGACCCGGTAGCGGTGGGTCGACCCGGGCACGAGGCCGGTGTCGGTGAAGCCCATGGTGTACGGGTTCCAGTACCGCGACTCGACGGTGCGGGTGTGGACCAGCCCGGCGCCGTTCTGGTTGTCGCGGTAGACGCGGTAGGTGAGGTTCTCGTTGTCGATGTCCTGGTTCGTGCTCCAGTTGATCCTCACCTGCCCGGCCTCGGTCGAGGTGAGGTTGAGCGGGTAGGTGGCGTTGAACAGGGTCGGCCCCTCGCTGTTCGGGGCCTTGTCGGCCGTCGTGAAGCGGACGAGGCCCTGCTGGCTCGTCCCGTTGACGCGGGTGAACTCCCCGCCCATGACGACGTAGTCGGCGTTGCCGACGACGCTCCACGGCCCCTGGAACTGACCGGTGTAGGTGCCGGTGTTGAGGCTGGGGAACCAGCCGAGCTGCGTGGAGCTCGGCTGCCCCGCGAAGCTGTAGTACCGGCGCTGGTCCGGCTCCCACGAGACCGTGCCGGTGACCTCGCGCCCGAAGGCGACGGCCCGGTTGTAGGGGTAGTCCCCCACGCCGCCGGCGCCCTGGCGCATGCCGTCGATGTTCTCGCAGTAGTGGGTGTGGCTGGCGGCGTAGACGACGTCGCCGACCGGGTACACGCCGTAGGTGTCCCCGTGGCAGTCGTTGAGCCAGTGCACCTTCCCGTCGTCCCAGCTCGCGGCGAAGACGCCCTCCCACGTGCCCCCGGTACGGCCGAAGGTCCAGCCGCCGCCGTAGATGTAGGTGCCGTCGGTGGCGAGGGTGTCGATGGCCCCGTCGGTCGTCCCGTTGCGGACGTAGGCGTTGGCCTGGAAGGGGAGGCTCGCGCCGGTGACGGCGTGGACCATGCCGAGCCCGTAGCCGGGGTTGCTCGACCCGTTGAGCGCGGTGAAGCCGCCGCCGACGGCGACCTTCGTCCCCTCGGGGTTGATGGTGATCGCGTCGACCGTGCCGCCGCTCACCTGGGGCGCCCAGTCGAGCAGCGCCCCGTTCGCCGCGTTGAACGCCGCGAGCCGGCCGCGGGCGGTGCCGCCGACGCCGGTGAAGTTGCCGGCGGCGTACACGGTGGTGTTCGTCGCGACGAGGGCGTGGACGTGGTAGTTCACCGGCGGCGCGAAGTTCGGCACGAGTGCCCCGGTGGCCGTGTCGAACGCGGCGATCCGTTGCCGCGTCTGGCCGTTGACGCTGGTGAACTCGCCGCCGACGTAGAGCCGCCGGCCGTCGGGTGAGACCGCGACGGCCCGGACCTGCTGGTTGAAGGTCGGGGCGAACGAGGTCATCTGACCGGTGGTGACGTTGAACGCCATCATGTTGGCCCGCGGCACGGTGTTCTGGCCCGCCGGTGAGCCGGCGGGCCGCGCGTTGCTGAAGCTGCCGCCGGCGTAGACGGTGTCACCGGCCATCGCCATCGACCACACGACACCGTTGATCTGCGGCGTGGGCAGCTCGTCCGCCGTCACCGTGACGGGCGTGGCCGGGCTGCCCGGGTCGGCGGGGCGGCTGTCGGCCCGCGCTGTGGGTGGGCCGCCGAGACCGAAGAGGGCGAGGGTGGTGGCGAGGGCGAGCGCGACGGCGAGGCACCGGCGCAGCCGGACGCCGTCGTGCAGGGAGGTGCGAGACATGTTCACGGCGTGGATCCCATCTGTGGAAGGTCGAGGCCTGCGCCACGTGCCGCTGTGCACGCGCCGGGAGGCCACGGTGATCGGTCAGTCGACGGAACCGCTGAAGGCCACGGTGGGCGCCTCACCGGTGTAGCTGATCTCGACCCGGAGGTCCGCGCGCCCGTCGTCCGGGACGGCGAAGACGTAGGTACCGCTCGTGGAGGACCCGGCCCCGAGGCTGCCGCCGAGCGGCGTGCTGCCCTCGCCGAGGTCGGTGGCCGGGATGCGCTCCGGGCCGTAGGAGAGGAAGACGACGACGTCGTCCAGGGAGACGGGGGCGGTGGAGTCGTTCTCCGCCTCCACCGTGACGGCCAGCGCCGGGCCGGCGATCTCACCGGGGGCACGGGCGACGCCGGCGACCGGCTCGAGCGCGGCGAGCCGGACGGTGAGCCCGGTGCCGAAGTCGCCGGTGGCGTCGAGGCCGACGGGCGGACGGACGGTCACCGGCTCGACGGGGACGACCTTGCCCTCGCCGAGCGGGGTCTCCGGGCCGGGTGTCGACGCTGCGTCGGGCGCGGCCGCGTCGGGCGCGGTCGAGGGCACGGTCGGTGTCGGCGAGGCGGCGTCGGCCGGCGGGGAGTCGCCGACCGGCGACGCCGTGGCCGACGGCGGTGACGGTGCGCGGGCGTCGGCCGTCGGCCGGTCGGCACCGGTCGTGGCGAGGACGGCCCACAGCGCGAGGACGGCGAGCACCAGGACGGCGACCGCGAGGCGGCGACCGTGCGATGTCGAGGTTTCCGGATCCACGTCGATCTCACTCACTCTCCGGTTCCCCCCGGTACGAGGAGTATGGAGGCGGGCGTCGGAGGCGCGGTCCCGCATTTCCCGCAGAGGGCCCGCAAGCGGGTCCGTGGCGGCTCCACGAGGCACCGGGCGCCGTCAGGATGGGCTCCAGAGCCGGCTATGGCTCGCCGTCGAGTGGTGGGAGCAGGACATGGACGAGCAGGTGGCCGGTGAGGTGGGGTACGTCCCCGGGGGGTTCGACATGTTCCACATCGGGCACCTCAACATCCTGCGCGCCGCCCGCGCCCGGTGTGAGCACCTCGTCGTCGGCGTGACGACCGACGAGGTCCTCACCGCGATGAAGGGCCGGCCACCGGTCGTGCCGCACGCCGAGCGGATGGAGATCCTCTCGAACTTCCGCTTCGTCGACGACGTCGTGCCCGACGTCTCGGCGGACAAGCGGGTGGCGTGGCGCGCGCACCCCTTCGACGTGCTGTTCAAGGGCACCGACTGGATGGGCACGCCGAAGGGCGACCGGCTCGAGGCCGAGCTCCGCGAGGTGGGGGCGCGGGTGGTCTACCTGCCCTACACGCCGTCGACGTCCTCGACCATGCTCCGCGCGTTCCTCTCCAGCGCCCTGCCCTCCTCCGCCCGGTAACGGGCGGTGCCGCCCTCCGGGGCGAGGTCGGCGACCTGCCGCAGCTCCCGCCGCGTCCCGATGCCGAGCTTCCGGTAGATGCTCGTGAGCCGGAGCTCGACCGTCCGGACGGAGACGTACAGCGCCGAGGCGACCTCCTTGTTCGTCGCCCCGCCGTGGACGAGCCGCGCGATCGTCAGCTCGTCGTCGGTGAGGCCGCTGAGGTCGACCGCCGCCGGAGGAGCGGAGCGCTCGAGCCGGGTGAGCTCGCGCGTCGCGGCGGCGGCGCGCCCGACGGCGCCGGAGGCGGCGTAGAGGTCCCGGGCGCGCCGGAGCAGGTCCATCCGGTCGTCGTGCGCCGTGGAGACGTCGGCCGCGAACTCCAGCAGCTGCGCCTCGTGCGCCGGGAGCAGCGAGTTCCGGTGCCCGCGGGCCGTGGCGGCGAGCGCGTGGGCGACCTCCTCGGCCGGGGCCCGGACCAGCGCGGCCGCCGTGGTGAACGCCGGGTCGCCGCCGGCGCCACGGGCGGTGAGGTAGGCGGTGAGCTCCTCGTCCCCGACGCCGGTCCGCCAGCGCATGTGGACGAGGTCGAGCACCGTCGAGGGCAGGACGGAGCCGGCCCGGACCGCCCGGCGGTAGTGGTCGGTCGCCGCAGCGACGTCGTCGGCGAGCCGCGCCCGCAGGCCGAGGGCCTCGTCGAGGGCCGCGGTCGGCTCCCCGAAGCGTTCCTGCGCGAGCTCACCGACGTCGGCCAGCCACCCGTCCGCCTCGGCGGCGCGCCCTCGGACGAGCGCGACCTGGGCGAGCAGGGCGAGGCCTGCGCCACCTCGCGGCACGTGGAGCGGGAGCCGCTCCTCGACGGCGGCGGCGGCGATCTCGTCGGCGCGCCGGTACTCGCACAGCGCGAGGTGCAGCCGCACCTGGGCGAGCGCGACGTGTGCCCGGAGCAGCGGCGCGGGGAAACGCCGGATCCGGGCGCGCAGGTCGGCGACCTCCCCCCGGGCCTGGACCCAGTCGCGGTGGTCGATGAGCTGCTCGAGCCGCTGGACCTCGCGCAGCCAGCCGGCGAGGTCGCTGCCCGTCCGCCGGGTGCCGAGCGCGGCGAGGGCGTCGCCGGTGCCGGGCACCGGGCGCCGGTGCTCGACCATCGCGTGCGCGAGCGCCAGCTCGGCGTCGAGCTCGTCGTCCTCGTGCGGTCCCGCCGTGTCCGCGAGGAGCAGCGCATCGGCCTGGTCCAGGTACCGCACGGCGGCCTCGTCCTCGCCGTGCTCCACGCACAGCCGCGCGGCGAGCGCCGCGATCGACGCGGCGGCGCGCGGCTCCGTCCCCTCGAGCCGCTGGAGGCACGAGGCGACGAGCCGGTGCGGCAGACCGTTCTCCCGGTAGGTCATCGCGATGAGGAGGAGGGGGAGGACCTTGCCGAGGCCGTCGGAGGTCTCGGCGAGGGCGGTCGTCAGCAGTGTCACCGCCCGGGCCGGGTGCCCGCAGTACATCGCCGCGACCCCGCCGAGGAGGAGCAGCTCGAGCGGGGGCACCGGCGGTCCCGGACGCTCGACGACGTCACCGACGAGGGCCTCGACCGTCCCCGCCTCGCCGCGGTCGAGGTGGTCGCGGGCCCCACGGACGAGGGCGTCGAGGACCTCCGGGGTCACCGGCTCACCTCCGCGCAGCGCGAGCCAGTGCCGGTCGAGCGAGTCCTCGGGGTGGCACGCGGCGAGCGCCCGCAGGGCCGAGCGGAGCTCGCGGGCCGGGGTGAGCGCCCGGACCGCGGAGAGCAGCCTGGGGTCGGTGGCGAGGACGAGCCCGCGCTCCTCCCGGAGGGCGGGCTGCCCGTCCGGCCCCGCGACGTCCGGGAGGGCGACGGCGGCGCACTCCTCGAGCGTGGCGCGGTCCGGCCGCGCCGAGGCCGCGGCACCGAGGACGAGCAGGCGCTCCCTCTCGCCGAGGGCGTCCCACCACGCCCGGTACGTGGCCGCGGTGGTGGCCGTGCCGGGAAGGGCGTCGGGCAGCGGCTCGAGCCCCGCCAGCTGGTCCGGCTCGACGGACCGGCACACCTCGACGAGGTCACCCGGGTTGCCCCCGCCGATGCGGGCGATGGTGGCGGCGACCGGGTGCGGGACCCACCGGACCGCGGCCGCCCGGACGAGCGCGACGGACTCGTCCCTCCCGAGCGGTGGGACGTGGTGCACCCACAGCGGCCCGACCGGGCTCTCCTCGAAGGAGCTCCGCGGCAGCACGTGGCTGGTGAGCACGACGAGGACCGGCATGACGTAGATGCCCGCGGCGAGGGAGGCGAGGGCCGTCAAGGCCGCCCCGTCCGTGACCGGAAGGTTGTCGACAGTGACGAGCAGCGGCCGCTCCCCGCTCAGCGTCCGCAGCGCCGTGAGCGCGACCTGGACGAGCCGGGGGTCGTCGAGGGCGACGTCGTCGCCGGTGTCCCCGATGACCTCGAGGACGACGCCGGCGAGGTCGCGAAAGGCCTCGCCGAGCACCGCCGAGGCGGCCACGGCGGCACTGGCGTCCCCCTCGAGCAGACCGCTCGGCACGTGGACGGCGCGGACGTGCTCGACGGCCTGCCCGGCCCGCGTGATCGCCTCCTCGAGGAGCGTCGTGAGGCCCCGGCCGGGGGGCCCGATGAGCACGACGACACCGCCCCGTCCGGAGGCGAGCCGGCCCACCATCTCGTCGATCCGGTCGAGCTCCTGCGCACGGCCGAGCAGGGGGCGTGCGCCCCCGGCCCCACCGTCGACGGCCATCGGGCCAGCGTACTGAAACGACCTTCCGCAGGGAGCGGTTTCCCGCGGATCCGCACCGACTCCGCAACGCATCCGCAACGTTGGCCCGGCACCTCCCACCGGCCCGCCGACGCCCCTAGTGTCCGAGCCAGGCGGTGTGGCCCGGCGGCGGCCGACGACGGCACACCACGTACCCCCGGAGCCCAGCATGGATGTCGTCGCAGTGTCGTTCACCGAGTCGGTCCGTGCGTTGCGTACGGCGCAGAAGTCCAGCAGGGGCGCCCCCCTGTACTCCCGGCTCGTCAACCGGCCGCTCGGCCGGGTCCTCGCGGCGCTCGCGCACCAGGCCGGGCTCACCCCGAACCAGGTGACGGCGGTGAGCGCCGGCTTCACGTTCGCCGGCATCGCGGTCGTCGCCCTCGTGCCGCCGACCCCGCTGAGCGCGGCGGGGGTCGCGCTGCTCCTCGTCGTCGGCTACGCCCTGGACTCCGCCGACGGGCAGCTCGCCCGGCTGCGGGGCGGCGGCTCCGCGGCCGGTGACTGGCTCGACCACGTGTGCGACTGCCTGAAGACGACGACGGTCCACCTCGCGGTGCTCGTCTCGCTCCACCGCGCCGCGGACCTGCCGGAGCCGTGGCTCCTCGTCCCCCTCCTCTACGCCGCGGTCGACACGCTCCTCTTCTTCGCCTTCGTCCTCACCGAGACCCGCCGCCGGGCCGCAGGCCCCGCCCTCGCCGTCGCCGACCGCACCCGGCCCTCACTCGTGCGGTCGGTGCTCTCGCTGCCGACCGACTACGGCGTGCTCTGCCTCGTCCTCCTCACCCTCGCGTGGCCCTCGGTCTTCCTCGTCCTCTACGGCGCGATGTTCCTCGGGACGACGGGGTACACCGCCCTCGCCCTGCCCAAGTGGTTCCGCGACCTCTCGCGGCTCGCGTAGGAGCGGCCGTGGTCGAGGTCAGCTGGGAGGAGCGGGAGCGCACGGAGCTGCGCCCCTCGCCGCGTGGCCGAGTGGTGGGTGCGGCCGTCTCGGTCGCCGTCGTCGTCCTCGCCGTCGCCGGGCTGGCCCGCGGGTTCGGGTGGCCCGCCTGGGGTGAGGACGAGGCACTGCCCAAGCTCCTGCCCGTCCACGAGCCACGGACCATCCACGTCGCGGTCGACGGCGACGACGACGCCGAGGGAACCCCGGACGAGCCGCTGCGCACGATCGGCTCCGCCGTCCGGGCGTCCGGCGCCGCCGACACGATCGTCGTCCACGGCGGGACGTACCACGAGGAGCTGAAGATCGAGAACCGGCCCGGGCTGCACCTCGTCGCCGCCCCCGGGGCCGAGGTCTGGCTCGACGGCTCCGTCGCCGTCGAGCACTGGGTCCCCGACGGCGACGTCTGGGTCGCGCCCGGGTGGGGGACGAGGCTCGACGCGAGTCCGACCTACAGCTGGGGCGCCGAGGACCACGACCAGCCCGGCTGGAGCTTCATCGACCCCGAGTACCCGATGGCGGCCCACCCGGACCAGGTGTGGGTCGACGACGAGCGCCAGGTCCAGGTCGGCTCACGGGCCGAGGTGGGCGAGGGGTCCTTCTACGTCGACCACGACCGTGCCGAGCTGGTCCTCGGGACCGACCCGACGGGGCGGACGGTCGTCAGCAGCACCCTCCCCCGCGCTCTGCGGCTGCGCAGCGAGCACATGGTGCTCCGCGACATCAACGTCCGGAGGTACGCCCCCTCCGTCCCCCACATGGGCGCCGTGACGATCGAGGCGCACCACGTCCTCGTCGACGGCGTCACCGTCGCCGACAACGCGACCACCGGTGTCCACGTGCTCAGCACCGGGGTGCGGCTCGAGGACGTCGAGCTCGTCGGCAACGGGATGCTCGGGCTCTCCGCCACCGAGGCGGACGGCCTCGAGCTGCTCCGTGTCACCGCCCGCCAGAACAACGTCGAGCGGTTCAACCGCTCACCCGCGGCCGGCGGGGTGAAGATCGGCCGCTCCCAGGGCGTCGTCGTCCGCGACAGCACCTTCTCGGGGAACTACGCGAACGGCCTGTGGTTCGACGAGTCCGTCTACGACCTCCGGCTCGTCGGCTCGCGGATGACGGACAACACCGGCCACGGGGTGTCGGTCGAGCTCACCGGCCACGCCGTGGTCGCCGACAACGTCGTGGCCCGCAACGGGGGCAACGGCCTCAAGCTCAACGACGCGGAGGACGTCGAGGTCTGGAACAACACCTTCGCCGACAACACCCGGTCGATCAACGTCATCCAGGACGACCGGGACATCGACCCGCGCGGGAGCTTCCGCGACGAGGACCTGCCGCTCCGCTGGCAGACGCAGGACATCGCGATCCGCAACAACGTCATCGCGCGGACCGGCGAGGTCCCGCTGCCCGGGACCGAACGGCGCATCTGCCTCCTCTGCGTCGAGGACCACAGCGGGCGGTGGACAGCGGCGGAGATGGACGTCACCGCGCTCGGCAACGTCTACCAGCGTCCCGACGCCGTCTCGCCGCGCTGGGTCGTCGTGTGGTCCCGGCGGGACCGGGACCCCTTCGTGTTCCGGACCCTCGAGGAGTTCCGCCGCACGGTGAACCAGGAGGGTACCGGCGCCGAGCTCACCGGCACGCCGGCGCTCGGCGCGGACCTCCGGCTGCTGCCGGCGCTGGAGGAGCGCGCCGGCGAGGTGGCCCAGCCGCTGCCGCGGACGATCGCCGAGCTCGTCGGCCGGGAACCCGGCGAGCAGCACCTCGGGGCGTGGACCTCCGCCACGCCCCCGCCCTGACCGGCTCCCTCCACGCGGCAACGGAGCCGCACCCTCCCTCCAGAAAGGACGTTTCGATGACGAGACACCTGAGCATCGCCATGGTCGGGACGCGCGGCGTCCCGGCCCACTACGGCGGCTTCGAGACGTGCGTCGAGGAGGTCGGCAGCCGGCTCGCGGCGCGGGGCCACCGCGTCGTCGTGTACTGCCGCCGGACCGCCGGTGAGCCGGCTCCGTCGAGCCACCTCGGCATGGAGCTCGTCCAGCTGCCGGCCGTCCCGCGGCGGGCGCTGGAGACCCTGAGCCACACCGCCGTCACCGTGGCCCACCTCGCCGTCCACCGCACCGAC
>Ga0079224_100005859_pt1 | contig 16200 bp, 9 predicted proteins | sample Stecom2015_FD_80414 | JGI IMG/M metagenome (GOLD analysis project Ga0079224, IMG submission 80414) | Agricultural soil microbial communities from Utah to study Nitrogen management - Steer compost 2015 | ecosystem: Environmental > Terrestrial > Soil > Agricultural land | place: USA: Utah...
ACCTGTCCATTTCAGCTTCTTTTGGGCTTTCGATTTATCCTTTTGGAATTTGTTATATAACTGGTCTTCGATGTAAACCTGTATCAAATCATTGGCTATTATCTTGGCGACCTTGTAATCATGGGAAGTAGAAAAACTATGGTCAGACTGAAAATAATAGGTATCCAAGCATAGTTTAAGGTCGTGTTTATTCCTTACAAACATTTTCTCGTCCAAAGAAGAATTATTCGTTCTATAGTATTTATAAAACTCTACATTTTTGTCGTAAAACCTTTTCAACTCTAATAATTCACGATTTAAGTAGGCTTCTATAACCTGTCTCCCGCCATATGGCTTCTTGGCTTCAATCTTATAAATAGCGTTGTAATAGATTAACTTTGAAACAATCTTAGGCTTCAATTCTTTGAAAAACTGAATTTCGTCACTTTGGCTCAGAAACCCTCTTTGCAATACAAATTGTCTAGTCAATTCTAAACTACGCAAGACCTTTCCCACGGCGATTTCATAAAATAAGATTGTATCACCCATCTCTATCAATAACTCGTCAATTTCTTCATTGAGGTCTTTTAAAATATCTTGACAGTAATCATTCATTCATCAATTTTATTTTCTGGTTCTTAAAATCCTATTGATATATATGCAAAATGCACAGATGAAAATTTATTGGTTACGACTCCTCTTTTTCTGATTGAAACGATAGGCAAACGACACATTAATAGTACGTTCTTTTCCCTGCATTTCTACATAGCTTAAGGCTTGTGGAAGAAAGTTTTCTAATTTGCGTTTTCGAGAATTGAACAGGTCTTGAACGTTAAGGGCTAGGGTTACGTTATCGTTGAAAAAGTCTCTGCTTAAAGCCATATCAACAGAATATTCTCCCAGCACTCTTGACTGTGCAGTAGTCTGTGGCAATCTAAAACTAAAGATAGTCTGCCAGTCAATTTTCAATGGAAGGGAGACCTGTGAGTTAAACCGTCCTCTCCAAGTAGATGTTATATTATCAAAATTTTGCTCAATAATATTTTCGTCAATATCGGTGTAATTATAGTCAGCCCGAATGTCTTCAATGAATAAATTGGAATTTGCGTTTATACTCCACCAATTTGTAGGCGTATAGTTAAGATTCAATTCCACCCCATAACGATGTTCAGTTGCAAAATTCACAGGAGTACTTATCAGTATTGGGATATTCTCATCATTTACTCCGTCAACCCGACTTACAAATTGTATCCCATCTATCCGTTTATTATAATAAGTAGATGCATTAAATGTTAGTTGACCCCATCTCTTCAAATACCCCAATTCTAACATATCTGTAAATGCCGGGTTCAAATCGGGGTTCCCCTGATAGAAATTGATTGAACTCGAATAATTTGAAAACGGATTTAGCATATTTGATTGCGGTCTTCGTATATGGCGGCTATAGCTGATTGATAAATTTTCTCTGTCGGTAAATTCATAGCTTAAAAATGCGCTGGGGAAAAAGTTGTTATACCTTTTATTGTTGAAATTCATGGTTGTATGTTGGTTAATGTCTATTTCCGTTGCTTCCCATCGCAGACCGATCATAAGGTTGAATTTATCAAACTTATTCTCGTATTGGGTGAATAAAGCATGAATGTTCTCCCTATACGCTAAGTCATTTTGGAACATTTCATTAGGCACATAATTTCCAGCGTTATCCAATGATTGAATATCGAACTTTGTATCCAGACTATAGAAATTCCCCAAATAGCCAGCTTCAAACTTGCTATGCTCGTTCAAAGGGAGCACATAATCAACACGGGCGATATATCGTAATTGATTCTCTAATGAATTTGTGAGGTCACTTGCCAATAAATTATTGTCATTGAGCGTGGAAATATCCGCATCTTGCGTGCCTTTATCTCTGTTCATACTCCCTGAAACAAGTAATTGATGCCCATTTCCATTAAATTTATAAGTCAAATCGGCGGTATATTCGAAAGTTTCTTTAAAGTCAGTTTCTTCGGTCTGACGAATGTTGGAATACGATAGATTATAATCTGCATCATAGCTGTCATAATTTACATTGCGAGGATTATCTCCGTTACTTCTTCTGTAGGTCAATTCTTGATTCCAAATAAGTCTATCGGTTAGATTCCATGCAAAACCAATGTTCCCATTAAAAGCCTCTTCTTTTCGAATATTCTTAGCGTACTCGTTGACGTATTGTGAAATAGAACTGTCCTCATTGAGATACTGCGTCTCATTTATTGAATTACCGAATGCTTTATTTTTGGTGTATCCTAAATTGCTGTAAAGGTTATAATCTCTTTTGCCCATATTGAGATTTGCCGTGGCTCCATAGCCTAATGGGTTAGCTGCATTGAAGGAAATGCTTCCGCCTATTTCATCGTTTTTCCCTTTTTTTTTAATGATGTTGATGATGCCGCCACTGCCATCAGCTTCATAACGTGCGGACGGATTGGTGATGACTTCCACACGGTCTAATGATTCCGCTGAAATCATTTTTAGCGCATCCCCAACATTTGAAGACAATCCCGATGGTTTTCCGTCAATCAGAATTTTAACAGATTCATTACCTCGAAGACTTACATTTCCTTCGGCATTAACCTCTACCGACGGGATATTATCCAACACATCGCTGGCTGTCCTTCCCCGGACGATATTACTATTGGCTATGTTATAAATCCGTTTGTCTGACTTTAATTCTATGTCAGGACGGCGAGCTTTAATTACAACCCCTTCAAGAACTTCTGATTCTTCTTCAATCTTAATAACTCCTAAATTGGTCGATGTGCTGATTTCCGTTGAATCTAAAACAAATGTTTTATAGCCCAGATATTCTATTTTAATTTGATAAGTATCGGGCTTTACAGGAATATTAAAATTCCCCGAAGCGTCGGTCGCATTACCATGAATATTCTTAGCGTTTGTGGTGCTTTTTAGCGTTACACTGGCATATTCCAAAGGCGTATTGGTAGCGGCTTCAACAATCTTACCTTTAACAAAGACGTGGTTTCGTTCTTGGGCAAAACATAGCGAATTAAACAAGAGAAATGCTAAACAATATATAGAATTTAATGGTTTCATATTTATATTTTTTTGGACATCATAGCGGAGGCTATTCTTCTGTTCCGCCACCTAATGCCCTATACAATTCCGTAATTGCATCAAGTTTGTTTTTCTGTATTGAGATAGCTTCTAAATCATTCTGAAGACTGTTATTTTGAGCAGTTATAACTTCAAGATACATAGCCATTCCATTCTTGTAAAGTAGTATTACGTCATTAGTCGCTTTTTTTAGAGCGTTTGTCTTATCAGATATTAGAGCCAATCGTTCCTGTGCATAGTTAATTGTTGCAAGTGCATCTGAAACTTCTCCGACCGCATTTAATACCACCTGTTTGAACTGTTCTGCTGTTTTTCCCTGTTCGATTTCAGCTATTTCGTAAGCTGTTCTTAGAGATTTCTTCCTAAAAATAGGTTGCGTCAGATTGGCTCCCACTGTTTTAATTACTGAACCCGGTAAATCAAACCAGGAGTTGAATTTGAATGAATTTGTCCCGATTGATGGTGTAAGGCTAAACGATGGATACATTGCAGCCTTTGCCAGTCCAGTATTGGCATTCGCCGATACAAGAGAGTATTCGGACGCCTTTACATCAGAACGGCGACTTATTAATTCGGCAGGTACGCCGGTCGCCAGTAGGACATCGGGCATGGCGTCTTCTAAATGACCTGCCCTTTCTATTTTTTCAGGATAATAACCGCATAAAATGCTCAATGCGTTCTCCTGAATTTCTATTTGTTGTTTTGCAAGAGGCACCAGTAGTTCCGCTGTCTTTTTTTGAGCGACTGCCTGCTCTAATCCAACAGAAGTAACAAGTGAAGAATTGTATTGCACTCTTATCATTTCAAGAGTGCGGTCAGCTAATGTTACATTTTGCTGGGCAACCGATAATTGTTCATCCAAAGCAAGCAAATTGTAATATGCCTTTGCCACCTGTACAATAATCCGTGTTTTCAATGCTGAAAGATTTTCTTTCTGTCTGAAGTAATTTGCTAAAGCGCCTTCTTTGTGCATTTTTGCTTTTCCCCATATATCAGCTTCCCAAGACAACCTAAGCGTTGCTGTATAGTCATCCATGTAAGGAGTTCCTATAAACTGTTCACTTAACGAACCATTCAACGAGTTTTTAGAAAGCCAAGTACGTGTTGCGCCTACATCCAAGTCAAGTATGGGAAGTAAGTTCAATTTAGCCTGTTTATAATGAAGTTCCATCTGTTCTACTGTTTTTAAGGCAATAATTACATCCTTATTTCTTTCAAGAGCGGTCTGTATATGACCGATAAGAATAGTATCCTTAAAAAATGTTTGCCATGGTAGGGTGAGCGAATCTGCGGTCAAGATTATGGTGCTGTCTCTAAAAGTAGCGGGAAGGTTTAAGTCGGGGCGTGTGTATTTTTTCCCGACACTACAAGAGGAAATGGCGAAGCAGGTTGCTATTATACTGATTGTAATTATTATATGTCTTCTGATTTTCATTTTTTAGTCATTTGAATTTTGTTTGTTCCTGATACTTTTTCCTGTAAATACTGGAACAGCACATAGAGAATTGGTATAACGAAAATCCCAAGTACGACACCGCTTAACATACCCATTGCCGCACCAATACTGATAGACAGGTTTCCTACTGCTGCACTCCCTTTAGCGAACATGAGCGGGATCATACCGATGATAAAAGCAAAAGAGGTCATGATTATAGGTCGCAATCTTGCTTTTGATCCCTCAATAGCCGATTCAAATATGGAAAGCCCGTTTCTTCTTCGCTGTACAGCAAATTCAACAATCAGGATGGCATTCTTAGCTAAAAGTCCTACCAGCATAATCAACCCCACCTGTACATAAATATTGTTATCCAAGCCAACTGCCTTTACTGCGAGGAAACTACCGATTATACCTGTGGGTATTGAAAAAAGAACGGATAACGGCAAAAGGTAACTTTCATATTGAGCCGCCAAAAGGAAATAGACAAAGAGAATGCTTAGGGTTAAAATAATCATGGTTTGCCCACCCGATGCTTTTTCTTCGATACTAAGTCCAGTCCATTCGTAGCTATAATCTCCGGGAAGCTGGCTTAATACTGTTTGTTCCATTCTTTCCATAATCGCCCCGCTACTTATACCTGCTTCGGGTATGATAGATATGGATAACGAATTGTAAAGGTTATACCGGGTCACCGTTTCGGGGCCGTAAACCTTTTTAAGCGATACCATACTTTTGACAGGAACCATTTCATTTTTGTTATTCCTTGCAAAAATGGCATTGAATGCTTCCTCGTCTGTTCTGAAAACGCCATCGGCTTTAACACTAACCCTAAAGAACTTTCCAAATCGGGTAAAGTTCAATGACTGGTCACCTCCAAAATACATTTGTATCGTGTTGAGTAAATCTCTGGTGTCAATTCCCATTTGAACTGCTTTTTCTTCATCGACTTCAAGTTCTAATTGCGGATAGTCGGTACGGAACATGGTATAGGCATTCCGTACTCCCGGCTCTTTTTTTATGGTGGTTATAAGTTGCTCCGCCATTGCTTTCAATGTTTCGGGACTTCTTCCCATCCGGTCTTGGAGTATCAAATCTGCCCCGTTTGAGAGACCATAGCCTTGTACGGCAGGAACACGAAAAACCAGCGCCTTTCCTTCTTTTATAGTCTGCAATTTGGATTCGATAATTTTGTGTACTTCATTAATATCCTTAACAGCCCCACGGTCTTTCTTATTCTTTAACCGTATGTATCCTGTTGTATAAGCAGGTGTAGATGTTCCTGTAAATTGGTTCAGCCCCGTAATCGTGGTATTTGCCTCTACTGCTTCGATATTATCGAGCAGGTGGATTATCTTTTCAGCTACTTCGCTTGTTTTTGCCAAACCTGTACCCGGTGGCATTTCTACATTGAACAGAATGAAGCCATCATCCTCTGTTGGAACAAAACTCTTGGGTGTACTCGTCATTAAATATCCGGCAAGGACTATAATTGACAGAACAAATGCGGTTGCAAGCCATTTTTTCCTGTAAAGAAATGTAATGCTTTTCACATACCGTTTTTGCATATTCCCGAAGCTGGCATTAAATGCCTTGAAGAAACGTTTAGAGAATGTAACTTTCTTCTCCTCGTCATCGTGTTCACCGTGAGGATGCCTCAACAACAAGGCGCACAAAGCCGGGGTCAAGGTCAACGCATTAACTGCTGAAATAACAATTGCTATCGCAAGCGTGTAGGCAAATTGCTGGTAAAATACGCCCGAAGTTCCTTTCATAAATCCGATAGGTACAAATACGGCAGACATTACCATTGTAATGGAAAGGATAGCCCCTGTAATTTCCCCCATTGCGCTATGGGTAGCCGTTCTGCCGTCCAAACCCTCGTCCTCCATTTTACTCTTGACGGCTTCTACAACGACAATGGCATCATCTACCACAATAGCAATTGCCAAGACCAATGCGAAGAGGGTTAACAGGTTGATGGTAAATCCAAATACAAGGAGAAAAAAGAATGTCCCTATAATCGAAACAGGTACGGCTATTGCCGGAATAAGCGTTGAACGGAAATCCTGAAGAAAGAGAAATACGACAATGAATACAAGAATAAAAGTTTCGATAAGTGTAGAACGAACTTGTTCGATACTGTCATCCAGCTTCTCCTTTGTACTGTTAAGTTTTAAATATTTAATGCCGGGAGGGAATGATTCGGCCGCTCTTGAAAGTTCACGATCTATGCCGATTTCAATTTCATTGGCGTTAGACCCCGCCGTCTGAAAGATGCCAACGGTTACGGAGTTTCCTCCTTTTGTATAGGAAGCCCCTGTATAGTTCAATGAGCCAAATTCAATTCTTGCAACATCTTTGAGCCTAATCATTTCGGCTCCAGCAGATTTTAGAACTATGTTCTCGTATTCTTCCGGCTGATTTTTTTTCCCCTTATACCGGATTATATATTCAAGGGTAGCGTCTGATTCTGCGCCGAGTTTGCCGGGAGCAGATTCTACGCTCTGCTTTGAAATTGCGTTTGTTATATCCGAAGGGATAAGACCATAATTTGCCATTTTTGTAGGGTCAAGCCAGACTCTCATGGAATAGTCTTTTATCCCGAATACCTGTGCATTTCCAACTCCGGGGATACGTTTAAGTTGTGGGAGGAGATTAATATTGACATAGTTCTGCAAGAAAATCTGGTCGTATCTTTCACGGTCATCTGTATATACACTGAATACCAAAAGCTGGCTATTCTGCTGTTTGGTGGTCGTAATACCCATATTAATCACTTCTGCCGGTAATATGGGTGTAGCTTGTTGCACCCTGTTCTGAACATTTACCGCCGCTTCATCGGGGTCAACCCCTTGTTTAAATACAATACGGATGTTAAATGTTCCATCGTTGGCGGCAGCCGAATTTATGTACTGCATTTGCTCAACACCATTTATTTGCTCCTCCAATGGGGTTACAACCGAACGTATTACCGTTTCGCTGTTTCCACCGGGGTATGTTCCCGTTACACGGACTGTTGGTGGGGCTATATCAGGAAATCTTGCCATTGGCAAACTGAAAAGCCCGATGATTCCGAGTATTACAATAATTATTGAAATTACCGTAGCTAATACAGGTCTGTCTATAAATTTTTTAAACATATCTTCTAATGATTTTATTCAGCAGCGACTTATTATTGATTATTCAGATTTTTGACTGCTGTGGCAGAAACGGGCATATCCTCCTTTAATACGTCAATCCTATTTAGAACCAGCTTTTCATTGTTTTCAATGCCCGATTTCACTATATAGAAATTACCGGATCTACTTTCAATTTCAATCGTCTTCATTTTAACTTTGTTGTCCTGAAGTACGAATACAAAGAATTTGTCCTGTATGTCCTTTACGCATGATACAGGGATTGCAATTATGTTATCAAGGTCTTTGCTAAGGATAATTTTTCCTGACCCGCCAGCCCTCAAAAGTTTATCGGGATTGGGAAACACCGCTTTGAGGGCAATACTTCCGGTTGTACGGTCTATGTTTCCGCTCGCAATCTCTAACTTACCCTTTTGCTCATATAAGCTACCGTTAGCCATTACCATTTCCACAGAGCTGTATTCGTTTTCACTCTTCTTCCGATCATTAAAAAAAGAGATGAAATCTGCCTCGCTTAGCGAAAAGTAAGCGTAGATGTTGTCTATCTCTGAAAGCATGGTAAGCGGTTGGCTATCGGATGGGGAAATCAAATTTCCTGCTCTGTTAGGGATTCTACCAATATAACCGCTTACAGGGGCTGTAATCAAACTGAAATCTGCATTAATTCTTGATGATTCCAATATAGCTTTAGCTTGGGCGGTAGTGGCTTTGGCTGCTTCATAGTTCGCAGTCGCAGTCTGTAATTGCAATTCTGTATATACTTTACCCTCAACCAATGGTTTTACTTTCGCCAATTCTATCTTAGCACTTTGCTCGGCAGCCAGCGCAACATCGTAAGCCGCTTTGCTATTATTGACCTGCTCAATAAATACATCGGGCTTTACCCTAAACAGTTTAGCACCTTTCTGAACATAATCACCCTCTTTGACATATATCTCCTGAAGATAGCCCGTGACCTGTGTTCTAATATTTACGTTGACCGTTCCTTCTAAAGTGGCAGGGTATTTTGTTTCGACCTTCATCGAAGTTCTTGTTACCTCCCAAAAATCTATGTCGATAGGGTTTTCATTAGTATTTCCTGTATTCTTCTTTCCACAGGAGCCGAATAGGCTGATTACCATTATCATCAGCATTAATTTGAGTTGAGCAGATATTCTTATCATCACTTAATTGTTAACTTTTGTGGCAAAAGAAACCAATTATTGAAGGTGGTTTGGTTAATAATTAACCGAAGTGTAATTATTCGCTACTGAAACATCACAACCCAAACCCGAATTTTTTAATATTGGTTGTTCATAAGTATAAAAGGCGACACATGGTCGCCTTTTATACTTGAATAAATTGGAAGATTGGAGAAAGCCCTTTAATGCTCCGAACGATCCCACAATACACTTTCTTTTGCTATCACAGCTACATCTGCGTATTGTATTAGGTCTTTTTTAGTATTGAAAAAATGTATCAAATCCTCTTGCTTGCCGGAAGTTACCTCTACAATTGCTTCATACGGCAATAGAGAATTTGGGTCATCCCTTTTTGTATTGAATACGATACGTGTGGCGTTGTCCATTTCCTGACAGGTAATAGCGACTGATTTTGCATGTGATAAATTCTTGAAAAATAAATAGACCGTGATACCGCCCGGCTCACCGTCCTTTAAAATATACTCATCAGCAAAAAAGAGGCGATCAGGTTTAATCGGTGTTGCAAAGGTCTTCAATTCGTCTTCTGCAGTCATTTTTTTATCTCTTTCTTCATCAGGACTGCTAACCTTTCTTTTCAAGCTATCACTCGGTATAATGCGTTTGGTGTTATAGGATACGGCATCGTATTCATCAGAAAACCCACTTATTATTACGGGTTCTGCCTGCACATAGACAAGTGTATTTTTCCAAAATGCAGATGACATAGCTTTTGCACCGTGCATTCGCCATCGTGCCAAAAAAGCATCCCGATTTAGTGAGGGGTGGCGTTTGGCAAGATACATTGCCTTAAACTGATTTGGGGTTTTTATCCAATTCGCAGTGTCTGCTTTCTGTTCTTTTACGACAAAATTGGCATCATCATTTTTACCTTGTTGGGCATTGTTACATGAGATAAAAAAGATACCCAACAACACTGTATGGGCGATTTTTCTTAGGGGAAACTTCTGTATCATAACTATATCAATTGAAAATTTTTACAAAGAAAACCGTCAGCTACATAGCAATTGAAAAAAGATGACTGAATCGTCATTATTCGATACTGAAGTGTAAAATATCAACAAGCGAGCGTTGGCAGTTCCAATTGGATTTAATAGTCTAACCAATTTTTGAATGCAGTTGCCTTTTCTCTGCTTATTATAATTTCAGCCTCGGGGCAATTCTTTAAAGTCAATTTAAGTTTGTGGTTAAAATAGTTGTTGACCTGTTGAATGGAATCTATGTGGATAATGAATTGTCTGTTTGCCCGGAAAAATCTTTTAGGGTCTAACTGTTGCTCCAATTCTTCCATTGTTTGCGGTATTACTTCTTCTGTTCCATCGTAAAGTTTTGCACGGCTAATTCTTTGTTCTGAATGGAAGTATACAACATCACTCGTCAAGATTGTCTTATACCCATCCCTATAAGGCAATAGAAAACGGCTCCGGTATTCCTTTGTCTGAAGGAAGTTTAAAAGACCTTTTATGGACAGTTCGTCTTTGGTAAAATGGTTAGTTTCAACTTTTTCGATTGCTTCTAATAATTCTTCTTTTTCGATAGGTTTTAACAGATAATCAAAGCTATTATATTTAAATGCCCTTACCGCATATTCATCATAAGCAGTAGTAAATATTATTGGGCAGGAGACATTTACTTTATCAAATATTTCAAAACTCAATCCGTCATACAACCGGATATCCATTAATACCATATCGACATCTTGCCCACTTTCAAACCACTCAACGCTTTCGGTGATGGTCTCTAAAGTAGCTACTACATCGGTTTGCGGGCGTAATGCTTTGACTAAACGTTTCAGTCTGTCGGCATTAGGCTTTTCGTCTTCTATTATCAATATTTTACTTATCATAGCTTAAAAGTGGCACGGTGACCTTAAACGTTTGTTCATTCATTACAATATTAGGCTCCTTATCCGAAAGCAAAAGGTATCTTCTTTTTATATTTTTAATTCCTATCTGTGAGGATAATACGGGTTTTTCCACGGGGTTCAATCTGTTCTCCACCACCAAACTTTTATCTTCAATAGTATAGATAGATACCTGCAATGGAGTTTTTTTATCCAGCTTATTATGTTTAAATACGTTTTCTACTAACATTTGTAATGTAAGCGGTGGTATATAGAGTTCTTTACATTGACTGTTTACCTGAATATCAAAATGTACGCCATTGCCAAAACGATGCTCCAACAAAAAGATATAAGATTTCAAAAACTTCAGTTCTACCTCAAGAGATATGATGTCTTTTTTTGAATTAACAAGCATATACCGATATATTTTTGAAAAATTCTCTGCATAATCGTGTCCGACCTGCTGATCTTCCAAAATAAGTTCAGATAATACACTGAGGTTGTTGAAAACAAAATGCGGGTCAATCTGCAACTTTAATGCCTGTAACTCTACTTCCATTGCTGCCTGATTCAGTTTATAAGTTCTCAACTGTTCGCTTCTCCAGTTGCTGCTAAGATAATTGACAATGTTTACCCCCATGATAATGACAACCATCATCATACTTACCACAATCCATTGAACAAAACCCCGGAACGCTTCTGTGGTTGGCCATGTTGGAATAATAGATTCAAAGTTGGCAAAATACCTACACGACACATTGACTATAAGCTGAACAATAATTACCATCACCAAATTAAGGAGGGTTTCAATCAAGAGTCTCTTTTGGGGACTGTCTGTCCAAGATATTTTTTTATTAAGATTCTTGTTAATGACAGCACTTAAGCTTACGATTGTAAAACAATAAGTAAGCGCAAAAAGCCAATCGTGCAACAAATCTCCTATGCTACGCTTGAAATAGTTTTGCCAATGAATTGTATGGGGGTCAATAATATAAAAGATGAGATTTGCGAACACAAAGAATATCAGCGTTACCAACAAACGCTTCCTGATTAATTTTAATATCATTCTCCTTTTTTGTTCCATTTGTTTTGCATTTTGGATAGAACCAATAGGTTTTAGTCTCCCGTTCCAAGATATATTATACAAAAATCGTCATTTATTTGTCCAATCACACGAAAAATTCAACTTAAGTGTCATTAATGGTTCACGAACAGACACATCTGCTAACTGAAACAGCATAGCTTGCTATGGATAGCAGTTTAACGAAGCCTTGCACCTGTGTGAAGCAGAAAGGGAAACTGTGTTGGATTGTTTTGCCAAGATACAGAATGAGGTGGAATGTATCTGCAAGCTGTTTCGGCGATTTGACTAAAAAAGAAACAGGCAAAACTATTAAGGACTACATTCAGAGCAAAATCATCGAAATCGCAAAGCATAAAATATTTGATGAACATAAGACTGTCAACGGAATAGCGAGGAACGGGTTTTTAAATACCCTCAACATTTTACGAGATTTTCCAAACAGCGAGTCGGGCATACCCTGATTGAATACAATAGAATGAATTGATATCCTCCTATAAGGCAATAGCATCCATTATATATTTCCATATTCCGGTGGTCAAAAGTCCCATTAGGATACCTACACCTATAATCAGATTTATAAGGCGAGTATTTAAACGGAATTGCTCTGCAATAAGGCTTCCGGTAATCAACGTAGGCATTGCTGCTTCAAATACACTGATACGTGCCACTTCTCCTCTTATGCCCAATAACAATGCTGCCATTAAAACCAATGCAGGTGCAAGTATGAGTTTATAAAATGACGCAACTGATATTTGATAGATTTGCTGTTGCCATCCTTTGAATTTGAGTTGCAAGCCTATGGAGAACAAAGCTAATGGGGCTACTGTTGCAACAAGTTTATCAAAAAAGGGCTCGGCAACGCTTAAATCTACAATGAAAGATAATACCAATGCAGATATACAGCCGATAAGTGGAGGAAAGCTTACCAGTCTTTTGAAGACAACCGATGTTTTGATACCCTTGGTTTCGGTACGATTTCCCTTGATGGCACAGATAATCCCCGCGGTGGATAACAGAATAAAAAGAACTTGGTCGCAGATGATAGCGATGCTCAAATCCCGTTCGGTATAATATGCCATTATCAAGGGAAAACCGATGAATGAAGTATTGCTAAAACCACTTGCAAGTTCTAACGTACTCCTTGACCGTTGGCTGTATTTTTTATATCGACAGTAGAGTTCCATAAAAATCCAACTTCCACCCCATATGATAATTGTGGATAGAGCCGGAAACAGCATTTCGGTACTCCATTGGATTTTTGGAATGTATTTAAAAGATACTGCCGGAAGTGCAAGATACAAAACCCAAGTGTTAATCGTTTTGTGTGCATCTTTCGGGATAAGTTTGGTATAACGGAAAACTATTCCGGCGATAATGCTGAAAGCAATAATTATAAAATTTATCATCGTAGAGATAAGCCAATATGAGCTTATGTTTATTGTTTAAGCGACAAAATTAGATTTCCAACAAGCTATTTTACCTGTAAGAATATGGCAATTATCTGTATATTTACGACATATTCTATTTTATTACTGTAATGCTTAAATTAAGACAGTTTTATACGCTGAATATTCATGAACTGAACGAGAGCGACTTTCCTCATCATTACCACAGTCAGAACTATTCGGAATTGGTATATATATACAAAGGCAGTGGAACGCATTTGCTGAATAATACAAACACATCGTATAAAACTGGTGATTTACTTATTGTATCGCAGGAAGACACGCACCATTTTGAGCCAAAATCCAAAACACGGATAATTGCCATAAAATTCACGGATAGTTATTTCAGGAGCAATCATCAGAAAACGTTTTACGATGATATGGGATTTAGCCCTGAAAGCATAATGAACAATAAGAGCCTTAAAGAAATTAAACTGGATTTTGATACCGAAGTGAGGACAATGCTCCGGCATACCATTGATAACATCCTGCTTTACAGCAAAAATAAAGATGCGGCGTCTTCTCCGATAGTCTTTTATCAGATATTGTCAGTTTTCGGTATGATAAAGGAAACAATGGGCAAAATGTTCTTGAACATCAATGAAAATTTGCCTGCAAAGGAAAAAATGACTGCTTATATCCATCAGAATATCTATGAACCCAAAAAAATAAAAGTGGAACATATCGCTTCACATTTCAACATTTCGCCTACCTATTTTAGCTCGTACTTCAAAAGGAAATTTGGTATTTCGTTTCGGGATTACATTAATGAGTACCGTATAAGATTGATAGAACAGCGGCTTGCATCCGGCAGGATTTCTATCAAGGAAATTGTAGATGAATTTGGCTTTAATGATGAAAGCCATTTTTCGCACTTCTATAAAAACAAAAGGGGATTTACACCCACCGCTTATATTCAGTCAAAGAATAGAGGTAAATAGTAAAAGCCTTTCTTTGAATAGATTTTTCCGTTACTCCTGTTGGATCAAATGCTGTAAATCTGGGTCGTTCTTAATCCGCTCCATTTCGCTTTCTACAATGTGCAAAACGTCTGCTTTTACCTGCCTGTAATTTGCTTCGATTACCTGCTTCATATTGTCATTACCTTGGTCATCAGTAAAAGATAATATCTGCGGTATCTTTTTGTAGGCTTTGATTTCGGCAGAAACCTTTTTATTATCCACGACAATTTCAGCGTGAAATATTTTCTGCTTGATACGTTCGTCAAAGTTATCTGATACTGAACCTACGAACATACCCTGTGTAAGCGTGGATATTTTGGAAGCCGGAATAAGGCTGTCTAGCTGTGTGGATACGGATGTAGATTTGTCGTTACGGTTAATCGTCATACTTTGGCGTCTCTGCAATACTTTTCCGAAGCGTTCCGATAAGCTCTTTGCTGTTTCGCCCACTACCTGACCACTGAAAATATTACCTACCGTATTTTGTATAACTTTACTTTCCTTGTCGCCGTAATCCCTTGTTAATTGCGAAAAGTCCTGAAAACCCAAGCATACGGCTACTTTATTACTTCTGGCAGTTGCGATAAGGTTATCCAAGCCCCTGAAATAAATTGTGGGCAATTCATCTATGATGACGGAGCTTTTTAGCTGTTCTTTTTTGTTGATTAATTTTACAATTCGGGAGTTGTATAACCCCAAAGCTGCCGAGTAAATATTTTGTCTGTCGGGATTGTTGCCTACGCATAAAATCTTTGGTTCTTTGGGGTTGTTGATGTCGAGCGTGAAATCATCGCCTGTCATTACCCAGTACAGTTTCGGGCTAATCATCCTTGATAGTGGAATTTTTGCCGAAGCAATCTGACCTTGCAGCTGGTCTTGTGCGCCACCTTGCCACGCATCCATAAACGGTGATAAATAATTTTCCAAATCAGGGTATGAAGTTAAAATCGTGAATACGTCTGAATACCTTTTATTCAGTAATTCAATGGCGTGTGGGAACGTACAATACTTACCGTCCTCGTAGATTTTCAGATACCAAATAATTGCTGCAAGCAATATAATTGGGCTTTCTACGAAAAAATCACCTTGCTTCTGTATCCACGACCTGTTGAGGTTCAGCATTATTGTATATGCCGCTTCATAAGCATCTGAAATGTCCGTCATAAATTCGGGCTTGAGTGGATTGCAACGATGGCTCTTGCGTGGGTCGTCGAAATTTATCACGTAAAATTTCGGCTGAACTTTGTACTTGTCCCGATGCTTCAGTAAGTGATTGTAAGCAATGGTAGAAAGGTCGTCGAATTTGAAATCGTAGATGTACATTGAGAAACCTTTCTCAATTTGTTGTTTGATGTAGTTGTTTACGATAGCATAGGATTTACCGGAACCGGGTGTTCCTAACACGATTGATGCTCTAAAAGGATTGACAATATTTATCCAACCGTTGTTCCATTTGCCTTTGTAATAAAACTTGGTTGGCAGGTTGACAGAATATTCATTTTCCATCAGTTTGGTTTCTTGCTGAAAACTCTCGTTTTCGTTGTTGAAAACATCGTCCATCAGATTATTGTGGAGTAGCCGGCTCATCCATACTCCTGCCATAAGCAAGGCTATATAGCCCAAACTTGTTGTAAGGATATAAAGCGATGTGGCAATCCCTGCCGACAGCTTCAATAATGGCGTGTTCAAAAAGAACAGCACAAAGCCGATGGCTAAGGCGGTGTAAATCTTAGCCCATGTTATCTTTTCATTCTTTACACCTTTAGTACCGAGACAGCTTAACGCCAATAATACCAATGCAAAAATTTTGGTGAAAAGCGTGTGTGAAAAAAGCCCTGCGGTACGGTTGAAATTGGTCAATATCTTACCGATGATTTCCAGTGTCCAACCACGTTCGGCAAAGAACCCGTAACAGAACCAATAAAAGTGCATCAGTACCAAAAGAATACTTACGGCACGCATAAAAGCCATGATTTTGGCTAATCCTCTCAAATCG
>Ga0079224_100005860_pt1 | contig 16196 bp, 15 predicted proteins | sample Stecom2015_FD_80414 | JGI IMG/M metagenome (GOLD analysis project Ga0079224, IMG submission 80414) | Agricultural soil microbial communities from Utah to study Nitrogen management - Steer compost 2015 | ecosystem: Environmental > Terrestrial > Soil > Agricultural land | place: USA: Utah...
CGTCAGCTTTCTGTTCGAGGCGTTTCCGGATGGGACGATATCGCCGAAGGAGTCGGCGCCGCCTTCCGGGTGATCACCTGTTGCACGGCCGTCCGCGCTGCAAGAAAAACCGCGGGCAACTGGATCGAGACGCTCACACGCCTGCCTCTCTCCACGGCCCCCGGATTTCGAACGTCACGCCCGGCGTCTGAACGTTCACGAACAGTCGATCGCCGCGCGGCGAGAAGCACACGCCTGCGAACTCGCTGGGGCGGTAATCGCCGGGCTCGATCCACTCACGCCCCGCAATCGGCTCGTCGATCCGCATGTTGTTCTCGACGAGCGGAAACGCGGCGCCGTTCGCCGCAAGCGCGATCACGCGCGTGCCGCTGACACGACCGTCCTCGCTTGCGATTCCGCCGCCATCCTCGCAAAGCACGATGCCGCCGCGCGGGCTTACGCAGACGTTGTCGATGTTGTCGGCCTCATGCTCACCGGACGATGCAAACACGCAGCGCAGCAGATCCGGCCCTTCGCCCGACTCCGACGGTGCGAGCGCCCACACGGCTCCGGTGCCCGCGTCTCCGCCCTTGGTATCCACGAAGTAGACGAGGCCGTCGCGCGTGAAACAGCCTTCGAGGCGACGGAATGCCGCTCCGCCGTCCGCCTCGCCTTGCAGGTAGGGCCCCGAGCGCCCGCCGCCCATTCGGATCGGCGCGTCCTCGCTCTGCGCAACGGTCCGCTCGGAAGGCGCATCCGGATCGCGGATGCGTACCCACTCGACGAGCAGCTCGTCGCCGGTGCGAGGCGCTCCGAGATCCGCATTGTGGACACCGCGCACTTTGAGCATCTCCAGCCGTCCGCCGTCCTCGAGCGCGCCGAGACGAGCCGCGCCGTTGTTCGGAGTGAAACGATAAAAGCCGGACGGACCGTTGTCCTCGGTCAGGTAGACGAACCCCGTCACGGGATCGACCGCGGCAGCTTCGTGCTTCATCCGGCCCATGTCGATGATCGGCCGCGCGCTCGCCTTGCCGAGCTCGGGCGCGGGCACTTCGAACACATATCCGTGGCGGCGAGTGCCGCCGCTCGAACGTCCGTCGAGAACCAGCTCCTCGCACGTCAGCCACGAACCCCACGGCGTCGGCCCGCCCGCGCAATTCAGGATGGTTCCGGTGAGGGTCGGGACGGTGTGCGAGTAGCGCCCTCGGACGAAGACGAGCGCGGTCGTCCCGCCGCCCATGCCGGGGATCGGCGGTGCCGACGACGCAAACGTATCGTAGACGGGGATACCGTCGCGCCGGGCGAACAACGACGCGAAGGTGCGCTCGTGGTTGCGCATCAGCACGAACGAGTCGGGGTCGGCGTTGGGCCAGGTCATCAGGGCCATCCCGTCGTGCCGATCGGGTGTAGGCGAACCGTCGAGCATCGGCTCGCCCTCCCAGCCGAGCGAGCGATAGCGGAACCCATCGGGCAGTTTCAGGAGCGGCAGTCCTGTCGTATCGTCCTCGACGGGCACGAGCGGTCCGTAACCGGTCCGTGACTCTGCGAGCACTCGCCGCCCTCCGGCGAGCATTGCGCCGAGCAGCAGACTGGAGCGCAAGAGCTGCCTTCTGTCCATCGGCTGACTTCTCCCGATCGGTGCGAATCAGCCCGATTATGCACCCGCAGGCATTGGGAAGCGGTGAATGCGGTCGAAGCCGGGGGCTCGCCGGCGGCCGAGGTGCGCGCGGCGCGCCGGCGCCCGGCCGATCAGCACTGCTCGGTGTCGAACAGCGCTACTCGCGCTGGCGCCGCGTGCGTCACGGCGCCGCGCAGCATGAGCCGCGTGTTGAAGGCGAACGCGATGCGCCCCCGCTCGTCCACGGCGATCAAGCCGCCTTCGCCGCGGAGACCTGCGACGCGCTCGTGAATGACACGCTCCGCCGCGGCCTGGACGTCGAGGCCCGCGTACTCCATCAGCGCGGCGACGTCGCGAGCGGCGGTGGCACGAACGAACATCTCGCCCTGCCCGGTGCAGGAGGCGGCGCATGAGCGGTTGCTTGCAAACGTGCCCGCGCCGATGACCGCGGAGTCGCCGACCCGGCCCGCGGCCTTGTTCGTCAAGCCGCCGGTCGAAGTCGCGGCGGCGAGATTGCCGCTCGCGTCGAGCGCGACGGCGCCGACCGTGCCCAGGTCCCCGGGACGCAGCGACGAGGTCTGCAGCGCTTCGCGCCTCTTCGCCTCCTCTAAGGCTGCGCGGCGCCGCTCGGTGCCGAAGTAAGCCTGATCGACCAGCTCGACTCGGTGCCGCTCGGCGAACGCGAGCGCGCCCTCGCCGATCAGGAACACATGCGGCGAGTGCTCGAGCACGAGACGCGCGAGGACGATCGGATTCTTGACCGTGCGCAGGCCGGCGACGGCGCCGGCGCGGAGCGACGCGCCGTCCATGATCGACGCATCGAGCTCGTGCTCGCCGCGCTCGTTGAAAACGGAGCCTTTGCCGGCGTTGAAGAGCGGCGAATCCTCGAGCCGCTTGACGGCATCCTCGACGGCGTCGAGCGCCGCGGCGCCGCCGGCGAGCCTGCGCGCTCCTGCATCGAGCACCTCGGCGAGCGCCGCGCGAATCTGCGCCTCGCGCTCCTCGGCGCCCGCCTCCTGGCTGCCGGCGCCTGCACCGCCGTGTATCGCGAGAGCCCAGGCGCCCTCGCCCGCCGGATCTGCGCTCATGTCGGTCGTGCCTCCGCTCTGGACCGCTCGCCCGGCCATTCGAGCTCGGGCAAGAACAAGCATAGCGGGGCCTACGGCGCCAACGGCGTGCGCCGCACCTCGAACTGCACCGTGAAAGGCTCGGCCGTGCACACCTCCTGCCCAACCGTCCCGACGCTTTCCGCGCTTACGCCGATGGGGGCTTGCGTGGCCGCCAACCATTGCCGCGGCTCGATCTGCACCGAGGCCGTGCCGACGAAATCGTTGCCGAACGAAGCCTCGAAGACTTCCTCGCCGGAGCAGCTCGGGCTCCAATCCCGGAACAGCTCGGCGACGCCCGGCACGCCGAGGAGCGTGGTCGCCGCGGCCCTCCAGACCGCATCCGAATCGCAATCGACGGCGCTCACGGCCAGCACGAGATCCGAATCGGCGGCAACGTTCGGCACGGTCACGGTTTGATCCACGAGCACACGCTCGCCCGAGCGCACGTTGCGGCTGCCGCTCCCCGGCACGTTGACGACCTGGCGCTGCACAAGCGCGCCGCGGCGGCGCTCCGACGCGACGAAACGAAGCATCCAGTCGCCGGGGCTCACGTTGTCACATGTCCCGCCGACCCGAAACTCCTCGAAGGTGACGTGCACGTGCGAGGGCAAGTTGATGCCTCCGGAGCTGCCGATGCTCGTCAAAGGCACCGACGCTCCCGTCGATAGTCGGCCGGGGAGGATGAAGCGGCGGGCGGGCTGGCCGGCCGCGAGCCTGCAGGTTCCCGCGCGGCAGCTCAGGACCGTCCAGACCATCGTGCGCTGAAAGTCTCGCCGAAGCGGCTGCGTATCTACGTCCGCCGCGGCGAGTTCGGCCCCGACGGGCACGATTACGGCCTGGCCCGGCGGCATCTGCCCGCCGCTTGCCGCTTGCCCGCCCTGCGACTGTTCACAAACGGCGACGGTGTCCGCCAGGCAGAAGCGATAGCCGTCGATCGCGACGCCGCGAGGCTGCTGCCATGTGAAGCGCTGAGCCGGCGCCGCGGCGGTCACGCCGTCGCCGGGCGACCCGAGGTTGATCAGCGGCGGAACGTATCCGGCGCTGAGGCCGCGCCGATCCGCCCACGTGCAATCGGCATTGATCGTGCCCTGCGTGACCGCCGTGCCCCCGCCATAGCCGGGTCCGCAAGCCCCTACCGTCCACTCGAGCGGCTTCTCGTGCAGCGCCGGTGCGATCCAAGTGCGGTGCTGCGTCGACGCGGCCGCGACGTCGACGAGCATCGCCTGCGGACCTGCGCGGTTGCACGTCGCGCCGGCCTCCGCTACGCAGATCACGAAGCGCTGCGGCGCCGGCGCGCCGGGTGCAAGCGACCAACGAAAGTCGAGCGGCGCCGGGCTCGTGGCCGAGCTCGCGATCTGCGCGCCGGCCGGCGGCGCGACGAGGCTCGGCTTCGGTCCCTGCGGCTGCGTGAAGCCGGGTAGATTCTGGCGGACGCTCTGCTCGAGCTGCGCGGCGGCATTCGAGCAGGCCAGCGCCGCGGCGACGGCCGCGCTGCCGGTCAGCACGGCCCATCTGCCGGGGCAACGTCTCGTGGCGAAGCGCAGGTTGGACCGGGCGAGCGGGGATCGTTTCATGACATGTACCTCACATGGATGTCCTTGTAACGATCCGGAGCGGGTCTTTGGTGTATCCGCGCGTCTCGGCGGCTCGGCTACGTCTCGTGGCGATAGGCCGCGATCAGGATCAGCGCCAGGGCCGCCGCGCTCGTCACGGCCAGGCACCGCGATCGCGATCCACGGCACTGCGGCGCCGCCTGCGGCGCTCAGCGCATCTCGAGCATGCGGTTCCCCGAGCTGTAGCGCCGCAGCCCGACCCGGAAGAGACCGCTCGCGAGCAGCGGAAAGACGAGCGCGGCGCCCGCCATGGCGCCGAGCTCGCCGTACGAGAACGACCGAAGCAGCTCGACGGGCACGTAGCCGACGAAGGCCGCGGGCAGCACGGTGTAGACGAGCACCTTCGCAGGCACCGGCAGACCGAGATGCGGCATCGACGAAAGGATCAGGAAGCACTCGAAGAGCTGATCACAGAAGCTCGCCCGGCCGGCGCACCAGAAGACGAGACAATTGATCGCGACGTAGGTCGAGACGATCACGCTCGTGCCGAGCGCCGCGAGCATCAGCGCGAGCGCGAACGTCGCGGGATCGGGCGTCGCCCACGCGATCAGCGCCGCGCCCGACAGAATATCGCCGGCACCGGTCGGGTCGCAGCGGCTGAAAAGGATGCCGAGCAGCGGCGAGCGCGGCCGGCCGAGATAGACATCCAAACCGCCGTCGACCGCGAGCTGGGCCACGATTCGCGCGCCGCCGAAGAAGGTCGTATAGAGACCGAAGGCCACCGCCACGATGCCGTAGAGCGTCGCGACGTCCGAGAGCGTCCACCCGCGTATGTCTCCGGCCACGCCGAAGAACAGCCACCACAGCACGAACCAGATGAAGTTGTTCGCGGCCATGAATCCGGCGAGCGCGATGAAGCGCCACGGGGTCGATGCCGCGGAGCGAAGGTTCGCGTATGCCAGCGCAGACATCCAGCGGAAACGGTCCATCACGCTTCTCCGTTCGCCATCAGACGGCGCTCGAACGCACCGGCGACACCGGCAAGCGCAGCCAGAACGAGCGCGAGCCAGAAAGCCTGCAGCACGAGCATCCCGCCGACGTGCGCGAAACCCGGCTCGAGCGCAAGGCTCGCCGGCGCATAGAGCGTGGCCGGAAAAGGCGTCAGCCACGCGACGCGCTCGAGGACGCCGGGATACGCCGACAGCGGCACGATGAGCCCGCCGAGCACGAAGACGAGCTTCTGCACGATGAAGAAGAGCGGCCTCGCGGTCCCGAACCACGCGGTGGAGAGCCCGATCATGATCTGCACGCCGAGATAGATCGACGCTCCGCCGACGAGCAAAACCGCAAGCGGCGGGACCTGCGCGGCGCCGAGCGGCACGGTCCCGGTCAGCAGGAAGGCCAGCGCACAACCGGCCGGACCGATGAAGGCGAGCTTTGCGGCCGTGTGTCCGAGCTCGAGCATGCCGCAGAGCGCCGTGTAGCCGATCGGACGCACGAGATACGGCGTAGCTCCGCCCGCCTGGATCTCGCTCTCGATCTGCCGGTAGCAGTGTCCGACCGAGAAGGGCACGAGCTCGGTCAGCGCGAAGTACCAGACGAGCTGCTCGTAACGAAGCGACAAGCGCGCGAGCGCCGCGTCCGGCACGAGCTTCCACAGGCTTGCCCACACGCCGAGGAGCAGCGCGTAGGTCAGGATCGAGCCGGCGATCGCTGGCCTTTCGCTCCACGTCTCCCGCAATCCGAGCCGCACGCACGACATGCACGCGGCGCCTCGCGCGCCGATGCCCGGCCGTCTTCCCGCTTGCACGCCGATCACGCCGCACCTCCGTAGAGATCGCGAATGATCGCCTCGAGAGGCGCGTTCTCGATCGTCAGGTCGCGGACGTCGTAGCGAGCGAGCGCCTGCGACACGACCCGGTCCACGGCGCCGCGCGCGCCGTCGACGGACAGCACGAGCTTGTGAGGGGCTGCCAGGATCACGTCGGCGTCCGCGAAGCAGCACTGCGGGTCCTGCTCCTCGGTGACGAGCGTGATCCGCTTGCGTGCGACGAAGGCCGCACGCAGCGCGTCGAGCGGCTGATCGAGGAGCACACGCCCGTGGTTCACGAGAATCACGCGCGAGCATATTTCCTCGATGTCGCCGGTATCGTGGCTTGTCAGGACGATCGCGGTGTCGTCGGCCTCGGCCACGTGCTTCAGGTGCTCGCGCAGCAGCGCCTTCGCCGTGACGTCGAGGCCGATCGTCGGCTCGTCGAGGAAGAGGATGCGCGGACGGTGCAGCAGCGCCGCGGCGATCTCGCAGCGCATCCGCTGCCCAAGCGACAACGTCTTCACACGCTGCGAGAGCAGCGCTTCGATCCGCAGGATCGCCGCGACCTCGGCCGCTCGTGCCCGATAGTCCGCGGGCCGAAGGCCGTAGACCCGCCCGAGCAGCTCGAAGCTGTCCTCGACCTTCAGGTGATACCAGAGCTGCGAGCGCTGACCGAAGACGATGCCGATCTCGTGCGCGAGCCGGCGCCGCTCCTGCCACGGCACGAGCCCGGCGACGCGCGCCGAGCCGCTCGTCGGATACAGGATCCCGGTCAGCATCTTCAGCGTCGTCGATTTGCCCGCGCCGTTCGGTCCGATGAACGCGACGCGCTCGCCGGGCGCGATCGAGAAGCCGACGCGATCGACGGCAGTGAACGTCTCCCGCTTGCCGCGCCGGAATTCTTTGGTCAGGTGCTCGACTTCGACGATCATGGCCTTCACTCCGCTCAAGGAGCGAAAGGCCGGCAGGAGAATCGATGGTCGGGATGGAGAACCTGTCAGCCTTTCGCGGTGCGCTCGGCTGACGATTCGGAACTATGCGAGTGGGTCAGCCGATCTCGGGATCGCGAATACCGAGCAAATGACGACGAGGCCACCCGCGCTCGGGTGCCGGTCGAGTTCGAGATGCATCGAACGTTGCGTCGTCATGGCTGATGCTTCGGGGGCCGCTGGCCGCCCTCCTGCCTCTCATCGAGGGGCGCGTAGTGAAGCACATTTTCGTATGGAATCCAAGATGGTTCCGTCACCGCGTTCGCGCGAACGAGGCATGGCGTGACGTATCATGAGCGCCCGGAGGATTCGTGGCGCCGATGATCAGGACGGTGACGGCAACTCGATACGTGACGCCGCTCCGCGAGGGCGGCTCGCTGCCTGCGATCGTCGAGGCGGACGACGACGGCATGTACGTGCTCAAGTTCAGGGGCGCCGGGCAGGGACCGAAGGCGCTGATCGCGGAGCTCGTTGCCGGCGAGATCGGCCGCGCGCTCGATCTGCCCGTGCCGGAGATCGTCCTCGTCGAGCTCGACGGCGACCTCGCGCGAACGGAGCCGGACCCCGAGATTCAGGATCTGATCCGGGCCAGCGCGGGCCTGAACCTTGCGCTCGATTACCTTCCCGGCGCCGTCGCGTTCGACCCGGTGACCGAGCGGCCCGCGGCCGACCTCGCATCGGCCATCGTGTGGTTCGATGCGTACGTCACGAACGTCGATCGCACGCCCCGTAACACCAACATGCTGATGTGGCACGGCCGGCTCTGGCTGATCGATCACGGCGCCGCGCTCTATTTCCATCACGACTCGAGCGGCGACCCCGTGGCGCACAGCCGGACGCCGTTCGAGCGAATCAGGGATCACGTGCTCCTGCCATTCGCGAGCGCCCTCCCCGAAGCGGATACGCGCCTCGCGCCGCGCCTTCGCGACGACACGCTCGAGTCGATCGTCGCCGCGGTCCCGGAGGGCTGGCTTGCAGCCGGCGAGATCGAGCCCGACGCGATGCGCCGCATTTACGTGCAGTATCTTTCGAGCCGGCTGCGCTCCCGTCACATCTTCGTGGAAGAGGCGATTCGTGCGCGCTCACACCTATGACTACGCGATCATTCGCGTCGTGCCGAAAGTCGAGCGCGAGGAGTTCGTCAACGCCGGCGTGATCCTGTCCTGCCCGAGCCTCGACTTCCTCGACGCACGCATCGAGCTCGATCCTCGCCGGGTCACCGCCCTCGCGCCCGACGTCGACCTCGACCTCGTAAGACGCCACCTCGAGGCGATCCCCGTGATCTGCCGCGGGGGCGAGGGAGCCGGCGCGATCGGCAGGCTCTCCAAGCGAGAGCGTTTCCATTGGCTCGTGGCGCCGCGCAGCACGATCATCCAGACCTCGCCGGTCCACACGGGCCGCTGCACCGACCCGGCCGCCGCGATCGAGCGCCTGCTCGATACGATGGTCCGCACGCCGTCCTGAGCGCAAGCGCGATCTATCGCCCGACGTCTTTCGGCAACGCCGTGTAGACGCGCTCGATGAACACGGCGAACTCGGACATGTAGTTGCGCAGGAACTCCTTCGTCGACTCGACCGTGACGTCGCCGTCGTCCGTGATGAGCCCGTCCTTGAACTGGATGTAGGCCTCGGGAGCGTTCATCTGCGGCGAGTTGCAGAAGCCGAGCACGCTGCGAAGGCTTTGCTGAGCGACGGCAGTGCCGATCGCACCGGGCGACGTGCCGATCACGGCCGAAGGCTTGTGCGAGAACGAGTTCTGCCCGTAGGGCCGGCTGGCCCAGTCGATCGCGTTCTTGAGCCCGCCGGGGATCGAGCGGTTGTACTCCGGCGTCACGAAGAGCACCGCGTCGACATGCGCGATGGCCTCCTTGAAGGCCCGCGCCGGCGGCGGGTAATCCGCGTCGTAGTCGTAGCTGTAGAGAGGCAGATCCTTGAACGGGATCTCCTGCATCGCGAGCGAGGACGGCGCGAGGCGCACGAGCGCTTTCGCGAGCTTGCGGTTGATCGACTGCTTGGCAAGGCTGCCGACGAGATATCCGACCTTGTGCGTCGCCATGCCGACTCCTGTGCAGTTAGGGCACTGGCCTGACGATGCCCATACGGGTCGCACGGAGGTAATGGTGGCGCATACCCAAAGCCCCGAGGGCATGTCTTCGTTGCTCCGGCTACTCGTATCCGGCTCGTGCAAGCGGCACGGATCGGATCGTTCGCTGCGCGAGCACGATGCCGATGCCGCCGAGCGTCGCGACGCCCGCGATCAGCAATCTCGGCGTCAGCGCTTCGGACAGCCACACGACGCCTCCGAGCGCCGAGAGCACGGGCACCGAAAGCTGCACAGTGGCCGCGCGGCCGGCAGACAGTCCCTTTAACGCCGCATACCACACGACGTATCCGAATCCGGACGTGATCGCGCCCGACAGGGCCGCGAGGCCGAATCCGGCCGCGGTGATCCGCATGTCGTCGATGAAGGGCAGCGCGGCGGCCACCACGAGAGGCACCGCGCACAGGAAATTGTTCGCGGTGCCTTCCACCGGATCTGCGCCGCCCCTTCCGAGCAGCGAATAGAAGCCCCACGCGACGCCCGCGAGGCCCATCAGCGCGGCACCCGCCGGATCGGGCGCCGTGAGGCCGGGTGAGACGAGGTAGACCAACCCTGCCCCCGCCATCAGCAGTCCCGACCATCCGACGATCGAGAAGCGTTCCCCGCCCGCAAGCGCCGCCGCGATCATCGTGAGCTGCACGACGCCAAAGAAGATCACCGCTCCGATCCCGGCGCCGACCGACCGATACGCGAACGAGAAGGCGATCATGTAGAGCGCGAGCATGGCCGCGGAGCGCCAGTCGGCGGCCGAGCGCGCGCGCCTCCGCCACTTCGGCAGCACGATCAGCAGCAGCGCGGCGGCGCCGAACAGGGTTCGCAGAGACATGAATGCCGCCGCATCGATGAGGTCCGCGCCCAACGCGCGCCGCGCGAGCAAGGTGTTGGCCGCAAACGCCGCCATGGCGATGAACGTGAGTGCGGCGATGCGAGCGGTCATGCGTGTTGCACGGCTATGCTAGATGGTTCAAAGTAGTTAACGCACGACCAAACAATTGCCGGAGCGAGATCCGCGGCGAGTACAGCCCGTGTACGCAGGCTGCCCGCCTCTCCGCTCCCGAGAAGGGTGCCGATGCAAAGAATAACCTTCTTCCTGTGCGCGACGATGCTCGTCGCGTTCGCCGAGGCCCAGACGCTCGTCGATACGGCCTTCGATGCCTCCGTCGACGATCCACTCTTCTCCGACGGCGAAGGCCCGCTCGTGCTGTTCGACGAAGGCCACAACAACTGGCACACGGCTTCCGGCCGCTATGCGCCCGCAGCCGACGTGCTTCGTAACGACGGTTTCCGGGTCGCTGTCCACGGGGGCGAATTCTCGGCGAGGTCCGTCGCCGACGCGAGCGTTCTGATCGTCGTAAGCCCGATCGAGGATGGTATCGCACGGGCGATAGCGGATGGCATCGATCCGGAGGAGATCGCGAGCTGGCCGCTGCCCGTTCCGTCCGCTTACTCCCCGCAGGAGATCGACGTGCTCGTCGACTGGGTCCGCGGCGGAGGCGCGCTGATGCTGATCGTCGACTACATGCCGCTCGCCGGCATGTCGGCCGAGCTCGCGGCCGCGTTCGGCGTCCATCTCGCCGACGGGTATGCGTACGACGGCAACGGCGAGAACGAGCCGATCTTCACGCGGGCCGAGGGTTCGCTAAGGTCTCACGCCGTGACCGACGGAAGGGGCCCGGGCGAGCGGATCGAGAGCGTACGAACGTTCGGCGGCACGGCCTTCCTCGTGCCTTACGGCGCCGAGCCGTTGATGCTGTTCGGCGCCGGAGCCGAGATCGTGCTGCCCGACGTCATTCCGCCGCCCGACACGCCGCCGCCGGCCGATGCGCCGAGACACTTGATCGAGGGCTGGGCGCAGGGCGCCGTGCTCGAGGTCGGAAGAGGTCGGCTCGCGCTGTTCGGCGAGCACGCGGCGTTTACCGCGCAGCGCTTTCCGAATGGCGGGGTGACCGGCATGAATCATCCATCGGCGACCGGGAACAAGCAGCTTCTGCTCAACGTCGTGCGATGGCTCGCCGGAGCCCTATGAATCCGATGGCTCGCCCGAGCCTTTGACTACTGACTCGAGGCCGCGCGCACTTCGGCCATATCGAAACAGATCACGCTGCTGCGCAATCAGCTCCGCGCCGCCTCGTTGACGGGCTCGGGCGCTGCGCCGAGCACGTCCTCGACGACGTCGCGGAGCTCCTTCTCGTCGATCTCCGCCGAGTGTGATTCCTCGCGCGCCCGACACAACGCATCGTACTCGCGCCGCCGTCGATTCCAATGCAGCCACAGCGCCGCAATCTGCACTACCAGCACCGCGAGGCCGACGTTCGCACCGACCAGCGCGGCCGAGAGCTCCCTGTCCGCGCCCATCTCGAAGGCGCCGAGCGGCAGCATGCCCGAAGCGAACACGACCGCGATCGGCGAGAACGAGCCGATCACCGACTGCGCCATGCCGAAGTTGCTTTGTGCCGCGGAAACGACGATCGCGGCAAGAATCGGCAGGAACCACAGCAGGAGCACGACGAGGACCGTCGGGCGCCCGCCGAGGGCCTGCAGCAACAAGGCGGTGTAGAAGAGAACGAGCGCGAAGACTACCGGCAGCCGCCAAAAGTGCTCGGCCTCGCCGAACGGCTCGAGGAAGCCTGCAACAGAGATCTCGTTGAACAGCACGGCGAAGCCACCGACTGCCACGGCAGTGAAGATCGCGTAGAAGCTCACCGTGCCGGCATCGTCGTCGAGCATACGCGCCGCCGGCCGGCCGAGCTTCATCGCGCGTCGGATCCCGCGCACGTAGCTGTGGTGCGTCGGTATCACGATCGAGAACAGCACGATGCAAAGCAGCCAGACGACGTACACGTAGACGAGGGGCAGGCCGATCGCCACGACCTCGCCGAGGTTCTCGAGATTGCGCTCGCCGAACAGCGCGAACGGCATGTACTGCCGGGTAATGATCGGCCAGACATTGCCGATGAGCACGACGATGAACCCGGCGAGGAAGCCGAGCGCGTACCCCTTGCTCAGCGAATGGCGCGTCGAGGATTTCCAGCGCCGGTGCGCCATCGTGCCGAACGTTGCGATCAGCGCGCCTTGCAGCAGCAGCGTGAAGACGAACGGCGACAGCGTCCAGTTGAAGAACGGCACGTCCCCGGACGTCGCGAAGTAGGGATTCCGGGAGGTGACGCCGGCAATGGCCGACTCCGGAACGATCAGCGGCAGCACCTTTTGCCCGATCACGGGCCATACCGAAAGGTACTGGAAGAACTTCAGTCCGAGCTGGGCGATGAAGGTCGGCAGGATGACGTTGACGACGAGCACGAGCAGAATCGACAGCATGTAGCCCCAAATCCACCGGCGCATCACCATGCCCGCCGCGATGCCGGTCATGTGATAGAGCACGACACAGACGAAGAACGAGAAGTACACGCTGATCAGCGTCGCTACCGGCACGTTGCCGACGACGACGACGAACGCGAGATGCGGCAGCGTCAGCGCGAACATCACGTACTCGAGCACGGGCAGCCCGAACAGATATCCGAGCAGATTGCGCAGCGGCGCAACGGGCGTGAGTCTCTGGTAGTCGAGCGTCTGGTCGATCTTGTCCTGGATCAGCCCCGCGGCGACGCTGCCCGTTCCCTTGAACATCAGGATGAGGCCCTGAATGATCAGCAGCGGAATCCACAGGCTCCGCGCCGCGTCCTGCGGCGGCGTTCCGGTGTTCGTCTGAACGATATAGGTCAGCGTCACGATGAACGTCGTGACGATGAGCGTCAGCAGATACCAGAAGACGGACCTGCGCAGCCGAAGGCGGCTGCGCCAGAAGCGCACGAACACCGGATTGCGCCAAGGCAGCGCACCGTGCAGAGCCGCAGCGATCATCGCCGGTCCTCGTCGATCAAGCTCATCAGCAGCGACTCGATGCCCGAGCGCTCGGGCGTGAACGCGCTGATCGAGACGTCCTCCGAAAGCAGCTCGCGCAGCAGGCGTGCCCGCGCCGCACGATCCCCGCGGAACCCGACAACGATTCGGCGACCCTCGACCCTGACGGCATCGACGTCGTCGCGGCTCTCGAGCCGCACGGCGACGGTCTCGGCGTCCTCGAGGACCTCGATGCGAATCTGCGTGCGCTCTTCGTCGATCTCGCCGAGGACCTGTTCCTTCGGCCCGTAGCGCAGCAGCCGGCCGAGGTGCATGATGCCGACGGACGTGCACATGTCGGAAAGCTCGCTCAAGATGTGCGACGAGATCAGGATCGTCGCGCCGCCGTCCGCGAGCTCCTCGAGAATGCGGCGCAGATCGCGGCGCGCGATCGGGTCCATCCCGCTGGCCGGCTCGTCGAGCAGGAGCAGCTTCGGCTCGTGGAGCAGCGTCTTCGCGAGCACGACGCGCTGCGTCATGCCGCGCGAAAGCGCGCGTCCGTAGACGTTGCGCTTATCGGTCAGGCGCACCTTCTCGAGACACGCGTCGACCCGGGCGCGCTTCTCGCCGCCCTTGAAGCCGTGGCTGTGAGCGTAGAGGTCGAGAAACTCCCAGACCTTCAGGTCCGGAATGACGGGCGCGAGATCCGGCATGTAGCCGATCACCTCGTGAGCCCGATCCGTCTCCTCGAAGAGATCTCGGCCCGCGACATCGACCTCGCCGTACGTCGGCTCGAGCAGCGTCGCCAGCACGCGGATCGTCGAGGTCTTGCCCGCGCCGTTCGGGCCCGCGAGCCCGAAGATCTCGCCGGGCATGAGCGTCAGGGAGAGATCGTGCACCGCGGTGAAGGCGCCGTAGTCCACCCGCAGATTGCGAATGTCGAGGGCGGGGGTCTCCGTGCGCGCAGGTTCCATCGCGAATGGCTGGCCGTTGTTGGGTTATTCGAGCCGATCCAAATGCCGAGACGCGGCTGGCCTCGAGAGGTTACAGCAAAAAGGCGCCAGACACCCTTTCTCGAGAAAGGGTGTCTGACCCGCCTTAGGGATTCGCGACGCGATGGCCCGCGGCCGCGTCAGCTCTCGATCAAACCTCGCCGCTCCAGCTCCTCCGCGGTTTGCTCGGCCGTGCGCTCGATCAGGCGTTCCACGCTCGACGGATTCGTCGTCCGGCTCGTGCCTGCCCAGAGGAGCTCGTTCCGTCTCAGCGAGTACACGAGCGTCTCGACCGACACGATCGTGTCCGCGCGCGGCGAACTGCTGGCGCCGACGCCGATCGTCCATGGCGACGCGAAGCCGACGCCGAAATAGCCGCCCCAGAATCTCGAGTAGGACGTGCCGACGAACAGCGTCGGGGACGGCGCTTCCGACCGCTGTCGGGCACTCACCGGACGCATGACGACGGCGCCGGTCACACCGGCCTCCTCCAGCGCAGCGCGGACCGCGGGCTCGTCGTCCGGCCGCACATCGGGGAGGATCATGTACATCGGCACGCCATCCGCGCCCCGCTCCCGAAGCGCCTGCGCAAGCACGTCTTCGGCCGCGCGGCGCGACGCCTCCCCTTGCACGATGACGATCGCGGCGACCTTGGACCCTTCGACGTCGAGTGATTCGGCATCCGGGGACTGCCACGACGACACGAAGGGGCTCGACGACGCGCACGAGCAGATCAGCGCCGCAAGCGAGAGGCGCAGAGCGCGGAGGAAGCAGACGACTCTTCGCGCCTCTCGGCGCGTCGCGTTCCGGTCGGCCATGCTCTCAGCCTCTTCCACGTGCGAAGAACGACTCGAGCTTGCCGCTCAGCTCGCGAACGACCTGTTTGACGTTGTCCGGCACCGCCGGTATCGACTCGATGCGGTCGACCTCCGCTTCGAGCCGCCCGTGGCCGCTTCTAGCGATCTGCGCGAACGCGTTCCGGGCGGGCTCGGGCAGCCGATCGACCAGCGGAGTCATGTTGTCGAGGTCACCGTTCAGCTCCGCCAACGTCGGCAGCGCGGCCCGCGCCGAATCCTCGTCGGTCACGCCCTGCAGCGACTGCGACGCTCGGTCGACTACGCTCGTCATCTGCTGCCGCAGGTCCACGTTGCCCACGCTGAGATCGATATCGGAATCCCCGAGGGCCGCAACCTGCGTCGACTCGGACGCTCTGTCGGCCGCGATCTGGCGATCGGGCTCGTTGTCCATGAACCGGGTGAGGCCCCAGACGGCGAGCGCGAGCACAGCCAGACCCGCCGCGATCGGCCAGAACCGGCTCCCCTTCCGCTCCGGAGGCCGCGTCGACGCCGTCGCGTAGCGAGGCGTGGTGGCCGAAGTCGTCGAGGTCGTCGAAGTCGCCGTCGCCGAGGCGGCCGAACGCCTCGTCGCCGGCTCCTCCTCAAGCGCGTCCAGCAGGCCCGTCGAGTGCAGCGACGACGCGACGCTCGCCGGCATCGCATCGGCGATCTCGTTCCTCTGGCCCCTCAGCGTCCGCAGTATCCCATCGACGCTCGGAGTGCCGCGCTGCCCCTGCCCGAGCACGCCCAACGCGACGGGAAACAGCATTCCGATCAGTGATCGGCTCTGGCTTGGCCCGACGCCGGCGAAGCTGCCGATCGCATTGGAGAGACCCGCGAGCTTGCCTTCCCCGAGCAACGACGTGAGCGCGTTGACGCCGGAGCTCATCAACGATCGGGTGCCCGACCCGGTCAGCATCGAGGAGACGTTTCCGAGCATGTTCTGATCCTTCATCACCGAACCGAGAGCCTTGGCTCCAGCCGGCTTCGATATCGCGCTCATCAGGCTCGCGAGCAGCGCCGGCACGGCCGCACGAGTGCCCGTCCTCGTTTCCTCCGGCCCGAGGCCCGTCTCCGTCGAAACCGCGTTGATGAAGCGATCGTCGAGTTGACCCTCGATACGCTCGATGATGTTCATGTGACCGTCCTCCTCCGCTCCGCCTGTGGCGTAACCTTCGCAGCACCTCCGCGGAGGAATACAACGTCGCGGCGGATTCAGAACATTGGACTTTGGTCCCTGGACAGGGCATCAGGTGGAAGCCTCTGTACTTCCACGGATTGCCTAGGATCTCACTCCTAAAGCGGGATCGACCCCTGCCTGGCAACGGCCGGGATGCGCATGGACGCCTCCGCGGAAGACGCTACC
>Ga0079224_100005861_pt1 | contig 16195 bp, 12 predicted proteins | sample Stecom2015_FD_80414 | JGI IMG/M metagenome (GOLD analysis project Ga0079224, IMG submission 80414) | Agricultural soil microbial communities from Utah to study Nitrogen management - Steer compost 2015 | ecosystem: Environmental > Terrestrial > Soil > Agricultural land | place: USA: Utah...
AGCAGGCGGTCGGAGCTGGCGTTGTTGAACTCGGCGCCGTCGATCAGGCCGCGGTCGAGCGCCGGGACGATCTCGCCGCCGGGCAACGCGTTCACCGCCACGCCCATGCCGGTGAAGACGTCGATCGACAGGCCGACGGTGCGGAACTTCAGCCCCTTCATGTCCTCGGCCTTCGTGACCGGCTTCTTGAACCAGCCGAGCGGCTGCGTCGCCATCGGGCCGTAGACGTACGACTTCACGTTCGCGCCGATCGTCTGGTACAGCCGCTCGAGGAACTCCTTGCCGCCGCCGTACTTGTGCCAGGCGAGCAGCATGTTCGCGTCCATGCCGTAGGCCGGCCCCGAGCCCCACAGCGCGAGCGCGTTGTTCTTGCCGTAGTGGTAGACGACGACGCCGTGGCCGCCGTCGAGCGTGCCCTTGGACACCGCGTCGAGCAGGTTGAACGCCGGCACGACGGCCCCTGCAGGCAGCACCTCGATCTTCAGGTCGCCGCCGGTCATGTCGTTGACCTTCTTGGCGAAATCGAGCGCGTACTCGTGGAAGATGTCCTTCGAGGGCCAGGTGCTCTGCCAGCGCATCGAGATCGGGCCCTGCGCCTTGACGATCATCGGGAACGCGAGCGTTCCGGCACTGGCGGCGGCGGCGGTTCCGATGAACTTCCGGCGGGAACGGTTCTGTTCGGCCATGCTTCCTGTCTCCGAATGGTGGATGGCAACGAGGGGCGACTTTCTGCGTTCGGCCCGGGCGATGCACGCCCCGTGCGCGAAAGGCACCAAATGCTAATCACGCGAGTAGGGGCTGTCACGTACTCGTACGCGCACCTGGGGTTTTCCCGAAGTGACGCCCGGACCCGCGCGCGCTTCGGCGCGGCGCGTCGAATCGGGCCCCCGGCGCGAGCCTCGACGGCGCGGACACGGCTGCCGCCCGCGCCCGCTTCCGACGGGGGAGGCGCTAGAAGAACCCGACGTTCACCTGGAACGACTTCTCCACCTTCGGGATCGTGCGCTTGTTGTCGACGAAGACGATCACGTGGTCGCCCGAGCGGATCTCGGTGTCGTGGTGCGCCATCACCACCTCGAAGCGCGGCGCGGCGCGCCCGCGCACGGGCTCGAGCGGCAGCGGCTCGCCGTCGAGCGAGCGCACGATGGCACCGATCGTCGCACCCCGCGGCAGGTCGATCTCCTCGATGCGCCGGCCGACGATCTTCGACGACTTCGGATCGCCGTGCGCGATCAGCTCGAGCGCCTCGGCGGCGCCGCGGCGCAGCGAGTGCACCGAGACGACGTCGCCGCGGCGCACGTGCGTGAGCAGCTGGCCGATCGTCGTCTGCGACGGGACGATCGCGATGTCGATGCGGTTGCCCTCGACGAGATCGGCGTAGGCCTGCCGGTTGATCAGCGCGATCGTGCGGCGCGCGCCGATGCGCTTGGCCAGCATGCACGACATGATGTTGTTCTCGTCGTCGGAGGTGAGCGCGACGAAGAGATCCATCTCCGAGACGCCTTCCTCGGCGAGCAGCGACTCGTCGGTGGAGTCGCCGTGCAGGATCAGCGTCGACGTGGGCAGCTGCGTCGCCAGGTAGTTGCAGCGCATGCGATCGCGCTCGATCACCTTCACCTGGTAGTCGGTGCCGAGCCGCCGCGCCAGGCGCAGCCCGATGTTGCCGCCGCCCGCGATCATCACGCGGCGCACCGGCTCGTCGTCGCGACGCAGGTCCGACAGCGCGGTGCGGATGTGGTTCGACGCGGCGAGCAGGAACACCTCGTCGCCGGGCTCGATCCGAGTGTCGCCCTCGACGCGCACCGGGCGCTCGTTGCGGAAGATCGCGACGATGCGCATGTCGACGTTCGGATGCTCGACGCGCAGGTCGCGGATCGGGCGCGAGACGAGCGGCCCGCCCGCGTAAGCGCGCATCGCGATCAGGCTCGCCCGCCCACCGGCGAATTCGAGCACCTGCAGCGCGCCGGGGAACTCGATCAGCTTCGAGATGTAGTCGGTGACGGTCTGCTCGGGGCAGATCAGGTAGTCGACGTAGAAGCCGCCTTCGCCGGTGATGTCGGGATGGTTCTGGAACTCGGGCGCACGCACGCGCGCGATGCGCCGCGGCACGTTGAACACGCGCGCCGCGATGTGGCAGGCGACGAGGTTCGTCTCGTCGCGCGCGGCCGTCGCGATCAGCATGTCGGCATCCTCGGCGCCAGCCTGCTCGAGCACCGGCGGATGCGTGCCGTTTCCGGTCACCGTGCGCAGGTCGAGCTTGTCGGCCAGCCGGCTCAGCTGCGCCGGGTCGGTGTCGATGACCGTGATGTCGTTGCGCTCGGAAACGAGGCTCGCGGCGACCGAAGCGCCGACGCGGCCCGCGCCGAGGACGAGGATCTTCAGCTGTTGCCCTGCTTGCGGTACGCGCCGCGCGACAGGTCGATGCCGAGCTGCTTGAGCTTGCGGTACAGGTGCGTGCGCTCGAGCCCCGTGCGCTCGGCGACGCGCGTCATGCTGCCGTGCTCGCGCGTGAGGTGGTGTTCGAAATACGCGCGCTCGAAGGAATCGCGGGCTTCACGCAGCGGCAGGTCGAGCGGAAGCTCGTGCAGCGCGACGTGCCCGGGCGTGACGCCGGGCGCGCCCTGCACGTGCGGGGCGCCGGCATGCGTCGCGCCCTGCGAGGCACCGTAGCCGACCGCGGAGTCGGCCCCGGCCGCCGGCGCCGGATGCACGAGCGTCACCGGCGGCTGGGCGTGTGCGCCCGCGACGCCGACGCGCGTGCTCGACTGGTAGGCGGCGTGCACCGTGCGCATCGGCACGGCGGCCGGGCCCTGCGCCGCGCGCGGATCGTGTCCGCGTCCGCGCTGCAGTCCGGACTCGACCGCCTTCAGCAGCTTCTGCAGCGTGATCGGCTTCTCGAGGAAATCGAGCGCGCCGATGCGCGTGGCCTCGACCGCGGTATCGATGGTCGCGTGCCCCGACATCATGATCACCGGCATCGTGAGCTTGCCGCAGCTGGCCCATTCCTTCAGCAGCGTGACGCCGTCGGTGTCGGGCATCCAGATGTCGAGCAGCACGAGATCGATCGGATGCTCGTCGCGCACCTGGCGCGCCTGCTGCGCGCTTTCGGCCAACAACACCGAGTGCCCTTCGTCGCCGAGGATCTCGGAAAGCAATTCCCGGATCCCGATCTCGTCATCGACAACCAGAATTTCCGCCATGGGTGCCGTCTACTCTCTATCCATGCAGTGTTGCGACCAAGCGACGATTGTCCTCGCTTTTGGCCAGTTTCGTAAATAGCACCGAAATCTGCGCTCCGACGGGCTTGCCCGCGGCGGTTTCACCCCAGTTGGCGACGTCGATGCGCGCGCCGTGCTCGTCGACGATCTTCTTCACGATCGCAAGTCCGAGTCCCGTGCCGCGCGGCTTGTTCGTGACGTAGGGTTCGAACACGCGCGCCAGCGCGTTCGGCGAGAAGCCGCCGCCGTTGTCGCGCACGAGCAGGCGCACCGCGACCTCGCCGTCGGGCAGCGCGATCGCCTCGGTGAGCAGCTCGACGTCGGGCTGCTCGACGTGCTCGGTCGCTTCCACCGCGTTCTTGATCAGGTTGTGGATCACCTGCCGCAGCTGCGTCTGATCGCCGAGCACCTGCGGCAGCGCGGGCGCCAGGCGCGGGCGCAGCGCGACGCGTCCGCCGGCCGCGACGTACAGGCGCATCACGTCGTCGACCAGCTCGTTCAGGTCGAGCGGTGCGAGGCGCGCCGCGGGCAGGCGCGCGTAGTCGCGGAACTCGTCGACCATGCGCTTGAGCGCGGCGACCTGGTTGACGATCGTCTGCGAGTTCTTCGCGAGCAGCTCGGCCTCGGCCGGCGGCAGCTTGTCGGCGAGCTTGCGCTGCATGCGCTCGGCGGCGAGCTGGATCGGCGTGAGCGGGTTCTTGATCTCGTGCGCGAGACGGCGCGCGACCTCGGCCCACGCGACCGCGCGCTGCGCCGAGATCACCTCGCTGATGTCGTCGAAAACGACGACGTAGCCGACGCGGCGCTCGGGCAGGATCGATCCGCGCGCAAAGAGCGTCTGGTCGGAGTTCGCGCCGGGGGCGCTCGCCGGCTCGGCGCCGGCGCCGCCGGCGGGCGCGGCGCCCGATTCGCCGTCCTCCGCGGGCGCCGGCGGCAGCACGAACTGGCGCTGCCAGCTCGCGGCGCCCGCGCCGGCCTGCTCGTTGAACGCGGCGCGAATCGCCGGCGCGAGCGCACCGAGCCGCGGCACCTCGGCGATCGGCTTGTCCAGATGCTCGAGCAGGGACAGGCCGAGGATGCGCTCGGCGCCGGCGTTGGCCAGCGTCAGGCGGAACTCGGAGTCGAGCACGAGCACGCCCGCGGTGAGGTTCGCCAGCACGCTCTCGAGCCGTGCGTTCACCCGCTCGAGCTCGCGCTGGTTGCGTTCGACCTGCATGCGCGCGTCCTCGAGCTGGCGCGTCATCAGGTTGAACGACTGGGTGAGCGCGCCGAGCTCGTCCCGCCCGGTGTAGTCCTTCACCGGCCGGTAGTCGCCCTCGGCGACGGCACGCGTGCCCGCGGCGAGCATCGACAGCGGTCCGGTGAGCCAGCCCGAGAGCAGGAACGACGCAGCCACCGCGGAGAACACCGTGAGCAGGAAGATCAGCGTGAGCGTGATGCGGAAAATGCGGGCGAGCCCCTCGCGCGACAGCGAGAGCTGCTGGAAGTCGCGCCGGCCCTGCTCGACCGCCTCGGCGTTGTCCGACAGCGCGGTGGGCACCGGCTGCACGAACTGCAGGTAGCGATGCTCATCGGGCAGCTGCGCGGAGGTGTCGATCGCGACGATGACGCGCATCTTCAGCGCCGTGTCGCCTTCGGGCTCCACCGCTGCGTACTGGCGCATCAGCCGTGCCTGGCGCATCGCGCCGGGCGGCGGCAGGTCGGGCACCAGGCCGGCGAACCGGCTGCCGCTCGTCGTGATGATGCGCCCCGTGCCGGAGGCGATCAGCGCGTCGCCGATGCCGAGCTGCTCGCGGCGCAGGTTCAGCGTCTCGGGCCAGCTCGAGCGCGGCGTGTCGGAGAGCTCGACGGCGACGTTGCGCGCCTTCTGGGCGAGGTCGGAGAGCAGCGAATCGAGCGCGGTGCGCCCGAGCGTGAGCCCCGACTCGAGCCCGCGCTCGACCGGCACCGCGAACCACGACTCGATCGAGCGGCCGACGAACTGCACCGAGACGAGATAGATCAGCGCGACCGGCAGCACCGTCATCAGCGTGAACGACACCGCCATGCGCGCCATCAGCCGCGTGCCGAACAGCCCGCGCCGATAGCGCACGACGAGCCGGCGCAGCAGCTCGAGCACCAGCAGCAGCAGGCCGACCGCCAGGCCGACGGTCAGCCACAGCAGCATCGGGTACTGGCTCTCGAAGAGCTCGGTGTTCGCGCTGGCCAGCGCGAGCAGCAGCAGCAGGATCACCGCGAGCACGACCGAGCCGATCAACGCGAAGCGCAGCAGCCGGCCGACCGCGCGCTTCTCGGGATCTACGGCCTGAACGCGAAATGCTTCCATTCGGACTGCGGGTTCCAGTCGCGGTCGGTGATCGCGTTGACCTGGAACGGCTTGGGCAATTGCGCCGCGTCGAGACGCAAGCGTACCCGAGCGTCGTAGCGGGTGCCGGGGGTGACGCTCGACGCGTGGAACACGCGCCAGTGGCGCACGCGGCTCATCGCCCGCGTCGCGTCGCCGAGCGTGTCCCAGGTCTGCGTCAGCCCGTCGATGTTCAGCCGGTACTGCCGGGTGAGCGCGTGATAGGCGAGGCGATAGACGATCGAGCGCTCGGCGACGGTCTCGTCGGTCCACCACCAGCGCGGGCGGATCAGCTCGAACTCGAGGACGAAATACAGCGGCACCCCGCGGCGCACGGCCTCCTCGAGCGAGCGCGTCAGCGGCACCTCGAAATCGCCCGACAACATCCAGCTCTCGCGCTCGGCGTCGAGCTCGAGGCGCGGAGACGGAAACGCCGGATCATCGGCGGCGAGCGCTGCCGGGGCCTGTCCGCACAGCGTGGCCACCAGCGCCAGCGCCAGGGCGAGACGGGCGATCAAGGGCGTTTTTCCAGCAGTGCGAAGAAGAATCCGTCGTGGTCGCGCGTCGGGGTGGCGGTCGGCAACAGCGTCGAAACCGGCTCCGGCGCAGGGTCGTCGAAGCACGACTGCAAGGGCAGCCGCAGTGCGTTGCTTTGCTCCCCGAGGAAGCGGGTGATTACTAACTCCCCTTCCTCGGGAAAGACCGAGCACGTGGTGTAGAGCAATTTACCACCCGGGCGCAGCACCGACCAAAGCGCCCGGAGGATTTCCGACTGGCGTCGCGACAGTGTCGCGAGATCGCTACGGCGGCGCAGCCAGCGCACGTCCGGATGGCGTCGAACGATGCCCGACGCGGTGCACGGGGCGTCGACGAGAATGCGGTCGAAGGGCCGGCCGTCCCACCAGCCGGACGGGTCGGACGCGTCGCCGACGACCAGCGCGGGGGGCTGCGGACCGGGCGTACGCGGCTGGCCGAGAGCGGACGCCCGCGGCTCGCCGCGGCCGGGCACATCGGACGTTCCCGGAAACCCGCCGGCCGGTGCAAAGCCGAGCCGTTCGAGGTTCTGGCACACCTGACGCAGTCGCAGCGCGTCGATGTCGAGCGCCGTGAGCGCGACGTCGGCGAGCTCGAGCAGGTGCGTGGCCTTCCCGCCCGGCGCCGCACAGGCGTCGAGTATGCGCTCACCATCCTGCGGATCTAGGAAGGGCGCGGCGAGCTGTGCGGCCGCATCCTGCACGCTGACGAAGCCTTCGGCCCAGCCCGGCAGGGTCTCGACCGGCACCGGCGCCTCGAGAACGATCGCGGCCCCGCCGAGGCTGCGCGCGCCGACGGCCTGAGAGCGCAGGCGCGCGAGATAGTCGTCCGGAGAGATGCGGCGCCGGTTCACGCGCAGCGTCATCGGCGGCGGCCCGTTGCCGACCTCGAGAATCCGCTGCCAGTCGCGCGGGTAGGCGTCGCGCAGCCGCTCGATCCACCAGCCGGGATGGTTCCAGCGCGCTTCCGGCTTGCGGCGCGCCGACGCGAGCCGGGCGTCGCGCTCGCGCGCGAAGCGGCGCAGCGTCGCGTTCAGGAAGCCGGCAACGGCACGGCCGCCCGGCAGGCCGTGCGCGGCGCGCACCGTCTGGTCGACGAGGACCGCGTCGGCGCGTACGCCCTCGACGAGCTGCGCGAGCGCGACCCACTGCAGGGCGGCCGCTGCCGGCGCCGGAGGACGGGCATTGAGTGCGCGGGCGAGCTCGCGCACGAGGCCGAGCTCGCGACACGTGCGGTACGCGAGGTCGCGGATCGCGGCGTGCGAGGCGGCCGGCAGCGGCTCGCGCGCCGATTCGGCGGCGATCGCTTCGTCGAGCGCGACGGGCAGCGAACGCCCCGCGGCGAGCGCGGCGACGGCGCGGGCCGCGCAGGCCAGCTCGCGCGAGAGCGGAGCGCGCAGCGTGCCGGCCGTCTCGCCCGCACCGCGGGCGTGCCGACTCACGCTCGCGCGCCGACTCCCCGGGCGCCGACCGACATCGCGAGCAGCCGGCGGATGCGTTCCGCGGTGTCGGGGTGGGTGGAGAACAGGCCGCGCAAGCCGCCGCCCGACAGCGGATTGAGGATCATCATCTGCGCGGTCTCCGGATGCCGTTCGGCCGTCGCGAGCGGGATGCCGCGCGCGTAGTGCTCGATCTTCTGCAGCGCGGAGGCGAGCGCGCGCGGATCGCCGGCGATCTCGGCGCCCCGCCGGTCGGCCTCGAACTCGCGCGCGCGCGAGATTGCCATCTGGATGACCATCGCCGCCAGCGGCGCGAGAAGGGCGACCGCGATGGTGGCGACCGGGTTCGAGCGCCCTTCGCTGTCGCGCCCGCCGAAGAACAGCGCGAAATTGGCGAGCGCCGAGATCGCACCGGCCAGCGTCGCCGAGATCGTCGAGATCAGGATGTCGCGGTGCTTCACGTGGGCGAGCTCGTGCGCCATCACGCCGCGCAGCTCGCGCTCGTTCAGGATGCGAAGGATGCCGGTGGTCGCCGCGACCGCGGCGTTCTGCGGATTGCGTCCGGTGGCGAACGCGTTCGGCGCGTCCTCGTCGATCAGGTAGACGCGCGGCATCGGCAACTGCGCGCGTTGCGCGAGCTCGCGCACCATCCGGTAGAACTGCGGCGCGCTGGTCTCGTCGACCTCGCGGGCGCGATACATGCGCAGCACGAGCCGGTCGGAAAACCAGTACGCGAAGACGTTGCTGATCAGGCCGAACCCGAGCGCCAGCAGCATGCCCTCGCGGCCGCCGATGATCGAGCCGACGGCGCCGAACAGCGCCATGATGCCGGCCATCAGGATGCCGGTCTTCAACCAGTTCATCATTCCCTGTGATTACTCCTCGTTGCCGCCGATGCGTCCGCACCGGCCTTCCCTACATCGGGGCGCAATGCCGTCTCTGCAAGGTCGCGGAGCGCAATGTACCCTTGCAGCCGGGATGGGCACCGGGTGCCCGCAGCTTCCGGCCCCTGCCTGCCTATTTCGGCATGAAGCGCGCGCCCGCCTCGAGCGGGAATCCGCGCAGAAACTCCGGGGCCGGCAGGCGGCGGCCGCCGGGCTTCTGCAGCTCGAGCAGCTCCACCGCCGCGTCGCCGGCGCCGACGACGAGCCGGCCGGACGCATCGAGGACGCCGCCGGGCCCGCCCGGCGACGACGCGTCCGCTGCGGGCCTCGCATCCGACGCCGCGACCCTCGCCTTCCACACCTTGATCGGCGTTCCCGGCGCGTCGTTCAGCCGCGTCGTCGCACCCGGCACCGGGTCGAAGGCGCGCACCTGGTCGACGATGCGGCGCGCGGGCAGCGTCCAGTCGATGACGCTGTCCTCGCGGGTGAGCTTCGACGCGTAAGTGACGCCTTCGGCCGGTTGCGACGTCGCCACGAGCTCGCCGCGCTGCAGCCGCTCCAGCGCCTCGACGATCGCCTGCGCGCCGAGCGCGGCGAGCCGGTCGTGCACGCTGCCGCCGGTGTCGTCGTCGTGGATCGGCGTTCGCTCGACGAGCAGGATCGGCCCGGTATCCAGGCCCTCGTCCATCTGCATGATGGTGATGCCCGTCTCCCGGTCGCCGGCCTCGATCGCCCGCTGGATCGGCGCGGCGCCGCGCCAGCGGGGCAGCAGCGACGCGTGGATGTTCAGGCACCCGTGCTTCGGGATCGCCAGCACCTCGGGGGGAAGGATCGCGCCGTAGGCGGCGACGACCATCGCATCGGCGTCCAGCGCGCGCAGGCGCTCTTGCACGGCCGGGTCGCGCAGCGTGCGCGGCTGCTCCACGGCAAGGCCGAGCTCGCCGGCGAGCCGCTTGACCGCGCTTTCGCGCAGCGCCCGCCCGCGGCCGGCCGGCTGGTCGGGACGCGTGAGCACGAGCGCGATCTCGTGTCCGGCCGCGTGCAGCGCGGCGAGCGCGGCGGCGGCGAACTCGGGGGTGCCGGCGAAGACGAGTCGGAGCACGCGCGTGCGCGCGAAGCCGGTCAGGCGTCGACGCGCTCGGCCTTGAGCAGCCGGCTGCGGATGCGCGACTGCTTCAGGCGCGACAGGTACTGGACGAAGACACGCCCGTTCAGGTGGTCGATCTCGTGCTGGATGCACACGGCGAGCAGGCCGTCGGCCTCGAGCTCGAAGGGCTCGCCGTTCTCGTCGAGCGCGCGCACCTTCACGCGGTCGGGGCGCTCGACCTCGTCGTAGATGCCGGGGACCGACAGGCAGCCTTCCTCGAAGACCTTCGTCTCCTCGCTGGAGTAGACGATTTCCGGGTTGATGAACACGCGCAGCTCGTCGCGCGCGTCGGAGACGTCGAGCACGATCACCCGCTCGTGCACGTCGACCTGCGTGGCGGCGAGACCGATGCCGGGGGCCGCATACATGGTCTCGGCCATGTCGCGCACCAGCCGACGAATGCGCTCGTCGACCTCGCGCACGGGCTTGGCGACGCGGTGCAGCCGCGGATCGGGATAGCGAAGAATGTCGAGTACGGCCATCGGTGAATAGCGACCGCCGGTAGGCTCGCACCGCGGCAGCCCCGCGGCGTCGATACAGTGGCGGCAGAATCGAAAGCGGAAACGGGTTTCGAGGATCAGTTCGGGGCGAAACCGCGCCGGATCAACCCCTTGCCGCTTCCAGTATCCCATACGTTTCGCAGGCACGCGCGCTCATGAGAAAGCTCTCCGTGCAGTTTCTGACCGTGGCTGTCGCAGGACTGGCCTGCGCGGCCGGACTCGCCCTCGCGCAGCCGGCGACTGCACCGCTGGAGCTCGCGAAGGACGCCCCCGATCGCTACATCGTCGTCAAGGGCGACACGCTGTGGGACATCGCCGGACGCTTCCTGAGCAAGCCGTGGCGCTGGCCGGAGATCTGGGATCTGAACCGCGAGGAGATCCGCGACCCGCACTGGATCTATCCGGGCGACGTCATCCTGCTCGACCGCAGCGGCGCGACGCCGCGGCTGCGCCTGGCGCGGCGCGTCGGCGACGGCGCTTCCGGCGCAGGTGCGGGCGGCAGCCTCTCTGCGCAGAAGCTCTCGCCGCGCGTGCGCGTGGAGCCGCTCGAGCGCGAAGCGATCCCGACCATCGATTCAACCCGCATCGAGGCGTTCCTGAACCGCCCGCTCGTCGTCGACGAGCAGGGCCTCGCGTCGCATCCGCGGATCGTCGCCACGCAGGAAGGCCGCGTCTACCTCGGCCGCGGCGAGCTCGCCTACGTACGCGGCATCGACGAGGAGGCCGCATCCGACTGGCACATCTACCGATCGGCGCGTCCGCTGCTCGACCCCGACACCCGCAAGCCGATCGCCTGGGAGGCGCTGTTCCTCGGCACCGGCCGGCTGGAGCGCCCGGGCGACCCGGCATCGCTGCGCGTGCTGGCGACGAACGAGGAAGTCGGCCCCGGCGATCGCCTGATGCCGGCCGAGCGCGCGCTGCCGATCACCTACGTGCCGCGCGCGCCGGAGAACGAGGTGTCGGGCCGGATCGTGGCCGTCTACCGCGGCGTCACGCAGGTGGGACGCAACAGCGTCGTCGCCATCAACCTCGGCAAGGAGCACGGCCTGGAGGTCGGGCACGTGCTCGGCATCGAGCAGCGCGGCGCAACGATCGTCGACCGCACTTCGCCGAACCGGGAACGCATCGACCTTCCGGACGAGGCGGTCGGCCATCTTCTCGTCTTCCGCGTCTTCGATAAGATCGCCTACGGACTCGTGATGGATGCGTCGCACCCCATCGCGGTCGGCGACGACGTCGCAAACCCCTGATCCCGTTCGCCGCGGCGCGGCGGCAAGCGGCGCGCCCCGGCCGCGCGCTCTCGCACCGGCACCCGGACGGACCCGCCCGAATCGCCGGGTGCCGATTCGTCCGCGACCCATGGCGCGCGGCACCGGAGACGCCCATGCCGCTCGACGCCGATGCGCGCGAGGAACGCGCGCAGTGGCTCCGCCTCACCCTCACCGCCGGTCTCGGGCCGATGGGCGTGCGCCGCCTGCTCGAAGCCTTCGGCCTGCCCGAGGACGTCCTGGCTGCGGGGCGCACACGCATCGCCGCCGTGCTGGACGCGCCGCGCGCCGCTGCGCTGCTGTCGGACGACGACGAGCGCGACGCGCGGATCGCCGCGACGCTCGAGTGGGCGCACGCCGACGGGCACCACCTGATCACGCTCTCCGATGCGGCCTATCCCCGGCCCCTGCTGCAGATCGGCGATCCGCCGCCGCTGCTGTACGTACGCGGCGCTCCCGAGACGCTATCGAAGGACCTGATCGCGGTCGTCGGCAGCCGCCACGCGACGCCGGGCGGCGAGGCGAACGCGCACGACTTCGCGCGGGCGTTGGCCGACGAGGGGTTGACGGTGTGCAGCGGCCTGGCACGCGGCATCGACGGCGCCGCGCATCGCGGCGCGCTCGAGGGCCGCGCAGGAACGCTCGCGGTCGTCGGCACCGGCGTCGACCGCGTCTACCCCGCCGCGCACCGTTCGCTCGCGCAGGCGATCGTCGCGCGCGGCGCGGTCGTCTCGGAGCTCCCGCTCGGTACCGGCGTGACGCGCGCGAACTTCCCGCGGCGCAATCGGCTGATCGCGGGCCTGTCGCTCGGCGTGCTGGTCGTCGAGGCCGCACCGCACTCGGGCTCGCTGATCACCGCGCGCCATGCGGCCGAGTACGGGCGCGAGGTGATGGCGGTGCCCGGATCGATCCATTCGCCGGTGGCGCGGGGCTGCCATCGACTGATCCGCGAAGGCGCCAAGCTCGTCGAATCGGCCGAGGACGTGCTTGTCGAGCTGCGCGGGCAGATGCGCTCGGCCGCGCGGCAAGCCGCGCCGGCATCGAGTCGCGGGCGGCGAACCGGAGCCGAAGCCGACGACCTGCGCGGCGGCGAGGCCCGTCCGGCGCCCGCCGATCCGCGAACGGCCTCGGTATGGCAGGCGATCGGCTGGGACCCGGTCTACCCCGACGCGCTGGTTGCGCGCACCGCGCTCGACGCCGGCACCGTGGCCGGCGCGCTGCTCGAGCTCGAGCTTGCCGGGCTCGTCGAGCGCCGGGACGACGGGCGCTACGTGCGCCGCAAACCGGCGCCCGCGTGAAGCGCGGGCGCGGCCCTTGCCGGTGCCGCAGGGCCGGCGCGCCCCGGCGCCGTCGGCGCATCCACGCGCGCGGACGTACGCGCGCGGGCGCGCTCAGTCTGGCACGAAAAAGCCGGCCGGCAAGGCCGTTCGACTGCGCCGGACGGCTTGTTGCGCGGCCTGTCCGGCCACACTTATGATTGGCGCCCCCATGAGCAAAGCCCTGATCATCGCCGAGAAACCGTCCGTCGCCGCCGACATCGCGCGCGCGCTGGGCGGCTTCACGCGGCACGGCGACTACTACGAGAGCGACGAATACGTCCTCTCGTCGGCGGTCGGCCATCTGGTCGAGATCGCCGTCCCCGAGCAGTACGAAGTCAAGCGCGGAAAATGGTCTTTCGCGCATCTGCCGGTCATTCCGCCGCACTTCGACGTCCAGCCGATCGCCAAGAGCGAGGACCGGCTGAAGCTGCTCGCGCGGCTGATCCGGCGCAAGGACGTCGACCGGCTGATCAACGCCTGCGACGCCGGGCGCGAAGGCGAGCTCATCTTCCGGCTGATCGTCCAGTACACGAAGGCGAAGCAGCCGGTGCAGCGGCTGTGGCTGCAATCGATGACGCCGCAGGCGATCCGCGAGGCCTTCGCGAACCTGCGCAGCGACGCGCAGATGCGACCGCTCGCCGATGCGGCGCGCAGCCGATCCGAGGCCGACTGGCTGGTCGGCATCAACAGCACGCGCGCGATGACGGCGTTCAACTCGCGCGACGGCGGCTTCTACAAGACCACCGTCGGCCGCGTGCAGACGCCGACGCTGGCGATCGTCGTCGAGCGCGAGGAGCGGATCAAGCGCTTCGTCCCGAAGGATTATTTCGAGGTGCACGCGAGCTTCGGCGCGAAGGCGGGCACCTATCAGGGTCGCTGGTTCGACCCGTCCTTCAAGCGCTCGGAAGCCGCTCCCGACGCGCGCGCCGAGCGCATCTGGGAGCGCGAGCGCGCCGAGTCGATCGTCGAGCGCTGCCGCGACAAGCCGGGCACCGTCACCGAGGAGACGAAGCCGAGCACGCAGCTCTCGCCGGCGCTCTTCGACCTCACCAGCCTGCAGCGCGAGGCGAACTCGCGCTTCGGCTACTCGGCGCGCACCACGCTCTCGATCGCGCAGGCCCTCTACGAACGGCACAAGCTGCTCACCTATCCGCGTACCGACTCCCGCGCGCTTCCCGAGGACTACCTGCCCAGCGTGCGCGAGACGCTCGGGATGCTCGAAGGCGAACGCCCCTACGGAGGCTTCGCGAAGCAGATCCTCGCCGGCGGCTGGGTGAAGCCGAACAAGCGCATCTTCGACAACACGAAGGTGTCCGACCACTTCGCGATCATCCCCACGATGCAGGCGCCGCGCGGCACGCTGTCCGACGCCGAGCAGCGCGTCTACGACCTCGTCGTGCGCCGCTTCCTCGCGGTGTTCTTCCCGGCCGCCGAGTACCTGATCACGACCCGCGTCACGGTCGTCGAAGGCGAGTCGTTCAAGACCGAAGGGCGCGTGCTGGTGAACCCGGGCTGGCTCGCGGTGCATGGCCGCGAAGGCAAGGACGACACGCTGGTGCCGATCGAATCGGGCGAGCGGGTGCGCACCGAGGCGATCGAGCTGCACGCGCTGGCCACCAAGCCGCCGGCGCGCTACACCGAAGCCTCGCTGCTCTCGGCGATGGAAGGCGCCGGCAAGCTCGTCGACGACGACGAATTGCGCGAGGCGATGCAGGCCAAGGGTCTCGGCACTCCCGCCACCCGGGCGGCGATCATCGAAGGCCTGATCGCCGAGAACTATCTCGTGCGCGAGGGCCGCGAGCTCGTGCCGACGGCAAAGGCGTTCCAGCTGCTCACGCTGCTGCGCGGGCTGCAGATCAACGAGCTCACCGCGCCCGAGCTCACCGGCGAATGGGAATACAAGCTCGCGCAGATCGAGCGCGGCCAGCTCGAGCGCGACGAGTTCATGCGCGAGATCGCCGAGATGACGCGGCAGATCGTCGAGCGCGCGAAGAACTACGAGTCCGACACCGTGCCGGGCGACTACGCGACGCTCGCCACGCCGTGCCCGAGCTGCGGCGGCGTCGTGCAGGAGAACTACAAGCGCTTCGCCTGCACCCGCTGCGAGTTCTCGATCACGAAGATCCCCGGCGGGCGCCAGCTCGACGTCGAGGAGGCCGAGCAGTTGCTGCGCGAGCGCACGATCGGTCCGCTGCAGGGATTCCGCAGCCGGCTCGGGCGTCCGTTCGCGGCGATCCTGAAGCTGAACGACGAGAACCGGCTGGAGTTCGATTTCGGGCAGTCCGACGCCGACGACGATCAGGCCGAACCGATCGACTTCTCGGGACGGGAACCGCTGGGCAAGTGCCCGAAATGCAGCGGCCGCATCTTCGAGCACGGGATGAACTACGTCTGCGAGAACGCGGTCGGTGCCGGGAAGCGCTGCGATTTCCGCAGCGGCAAGGTCATCCTGCAGCAGGAGGTCGCGCCCGCGCAGATGCGCAAGCTGCTCGCCGAGGGCCGCACCGACCTGCTCACCGACTTCGTCTCGGCGCGCACCCGCCGCAAGTTCAAGGCGTATCTGGTGCTCGGGCCCGATGGCAAGGTGGGCTTCGCATTCGAACCGCGCGCGCCGAAGGCGGCGGCGAAAACCGCCGCGAAGAGTGCGAAGGCGGCGGGCGCGCGCGGCCGATCGAACGGATCGTCCGAGTCGGGCGAAGCGGCCGAAGCGGCCGAATCGGTCGCAGCGGAGGCGAACGGCCAGGACGCCGCCAACGGCGCGGCGACGAGCGTCGCCGTGGCCGCGCGGCCGATCGCGCAAAGCACGCGCGCCGCGAAATCCGCCGCTGCGGCATCGAAGTCGACCGCCGGCAAGACGGCGAAGAAGACGGCAACCAAACGGACGACCGCCAAGCGCGCCACCGCCGCGTCGGCCTCCGGCCCCGGTCCGCGCAGCCGCAGCTGAATCGGCGGCCGAGCCGCCCCTTCACTCTTTTCTCCCTTCTCCCTTCTCTTCCTTCGCGCCCAATTCGACAGTACACTGAGCATCCAAATGACTGCGGTGCTCGACTACCAGTCCCTGAAGCCCGGCCACCTGATCCGGCGCGCACAGCAGATCGCCGTCGCGATCTTCATGGAGGAGTGCGCCGGCTTCGACCTCACACCCGTGCAGTACGCCGCGCTGACCGCGATCGACGCCAACCCGGGGCTCGACGCGACGCGGCTGTCCTACCTGATCGCGCTCGACCGCTCGACGATCGGCAGCGTCCTCGAGCGGCTCGAGGCCAAGGGATGGGTCGAGCGCACGCCCGAGGCGAACGACCGGCGCATCAAGCGCCTGCGCATCCGCCCCGCCGGGCGCCGGTTGCTCGCCGATGTCGAGGAAGCCGTCGAACGCGCCCAGCAGCGCATCGTCGCACCGCTCGACGCCGACGAGCGCCGGATCTTCCTGCGGCTGCTCGCTCGCCTGGTCGAATGCAACAACGAACTGTCGCGGGCGCCGGCGCGCCCGGGGCCCGAATCGCTCGCCGCGCAAGGAGCGCAATCATGAAAGAAGCGAAAGTG
>Ga0079224_100005862_pt1 | contig 16193 bp, 11 predicted proteins | sample Stecom2015_FD_80414 | JGI IMG/M metagenome (GOLD analysis project Ga0079224, IMG submission 80414) | Agricultural soil microbial communities from Utah to study Nitrogen management - Steer compost 2015 | ecosystem: Environmental > Terrestrial > Soil > Agricultural land | place: USA: Utah...
ATCGGTCAACCACGAACAGCATTGTGAGCTGCGGGATGCGCTCTTTATCGCGGAGCTGCATCTCCAGCGGCAGTGTCTCTTCGAGCGGCGTGTCGTAATAGCCGCCGACGCCATGGCTCGTCGGACCGCCAATGACCACCAGCCCGCCGCCCAGGTCGCGCACATATGCTTGCAAAAAGCGCATCCGGTCGTCGGTCAGGTCCGCGCCAGAAATGTTCGCCAGGATGATGCTGTCGTAGCTGCTCAACGGCGCCAGTCCCAGGGGCAGGTCGTGCGGCCCCTGCTGCTCGACCTCCAACCCCGCAGCGGTCAGTGCCTCGCGCAGTGATGCGACTTCCTGATCGTCCGTGCTGACCAGCAGCACGCGCGACGGCCCCGTGACCTCGGTGAAAGCCGACAACTCGTTGTTTTGGTAGAAGTTGTCCGCGCCGAGCGGCTCGACCACGACGCGGAAGTCGACGAAACCGGGGGTTGGGACGGTTAGATTCGGCAGCACATAGCTGTTTGTGCCCTCGCGCAGCTCGACCGCCTCGCGATAAATCACCGCGCCGGACGACTGCACGCGGATCTCAGCCAGTCCGCTTGGCTGGTTGCTGGCGACCGTGACCGACAGGTCAAATTCCTCATCCACATTCACCGTCGCAGGCAGGCGAACGTCCGTGACCAGCACTTCCGGGCCGATCTCCTGCTCAGTCGCCTCTGGCCCCAGGAACACATAATCGATCTGCACCTTGCTCGCCGCGGCGAGGCGCGCGACCTCTGCCGCGTCGCCGACCGTCTCGCGCCCGTCGCTCAGCACCACCATCCGCCTGGCTGTGTCCGCCGGGAACAGCGCCAGGCCCAGGCGTAGCGCTTCGGCGAGGTTCGTATTCAGGCGGATGGGGTCCGAGCCAAGCTGCACTAGTTCAAGCTGCTCGGTCATTGGGATCTCGACCAGCGCGTCTGCGCCGAAGACGACGACCGCTGCCTGATCGTTGCGTCCCATCGCCTCTGACGCGCGGCGCACATAGTCCAGCGCGGCGCTTTGCTGCTCCGGCGAGACGCTGTCGGACACGTCGATCAGGAAGACGACTGCAAGCCGGTTCGCGGCGCGCTCGATCTGAATCCCCGCCAGTCCAAGCACGAGCAGCGCGACGATCACCAGCCGGATGATCAGGCTCAACGTGTCGCGCAGGCGGCGATAGGCGAGGCGCGGCCAGCCCATCACCACGAAGACGGGTAGCAGTAGCAACAGCCAGAGGGCGCTGGGGTTGGTGAAGCTCATAGCCCGCGCTCCTCTCGCCGCGTTGCGCGCAGCGGCGCACGCGTCCGGTTGGACCGTCGCAGCGACGCGACACGATCGCGCAGCGGGCGCCCGCTGCCGGGCAGCGTCACGCGTGGCAGCCGACGCAGCGAGCGGTGATACACCAACCACTCGATCAGCAGGATCGCCAGCCCGATCGCCGCGATCCACGGCCAATACTCGCGCCGGGCGGTTTCTTCACGCGCGCCGCGCGGGATGGTGGTGGTGCCAATCGTGATGCTTTCCTGCGGCTCGATTGCGCTTTCCGCCGGGTCGAACAGGTTGACGACAAACTGCTCGGTGCGGATTGTCTCGCCTTCGCGGCGCAGATCGACACGATACAGGCCGGGAGCGCTTGTGTCGGCGAAGATTGCGCTGCTGCCCTGTGGCTCCAGGACCACGCGCTCGCCATCCGGGCGGGTGACAATCGCTTCGCCCGCATCTTCAATCAGGTGCACGGTCACCGCAGCGCCCGGCGAGAGCGATCCGGTGAGGTCCAGCGCGCGCGGCGGCGAGAACCACGCGCTAAGCTCGGCGATGAGGATCGGCCACGCGGGCTGCAGCACAAGATCGGTGTTCGGATAGCGCGCGTCGAATGACAGAATCGCGACCTGCCGCTCTTCAATTTCACCCGCGACCGCGACCGGCGTGCTGCCGACGCGAAGCAGCGGCGTTGCCCAGCCGACCCCAGATAGCGGGCGCATTTGCAGCAGGTTGACAGCGTTCAGGAAGCCGCCGAGGTTGCGCACACGCGGATCGGCGGTGGCGGATAGCCGCTCGGTTGCCTCGACTTGCGCGCCTATCGAGAAGAACGCCGCGCCAACCGGCGGGTTGACCAGCAGCAGATCGCCATCTGGCAGCGGATCGGGCAGCCAGCTATCCAGCACATAGAGGTCGAATGGCTCGCTTGGCAGCGCCGACCCCGGCTCGATCTCGAATAGCTCCACGCCGCGCAGGCTGCGGAACACCTGCCGCAGGAACAGGTTGTTCTCGGTCGCCAGTAGCACGCGTCCCACACCGGATCGGTCGCGGACGGTGTGCGCAACGTTGTCCAGCGCCAGATGGTCCGCCTCGCGGGATGCGCTCGGCAGCGTGAGCGTGGTCGTCAGCGTGTCGAAGTCGGGCGGCAGCTCGATGTCGAACAGGTCAATCTCGCTGCGCGCGGGGATAGTGTAGCGGAACGCCCAATCGATCACGCTGCTGCTGTTGAGTCGTCCGTCGAGGATTACATCGGTATCGCGATCGCCATAGTTGCTCAGGCGCGCGAACAATTGCGGCGGCTGATCGGGCAGGGCGCTTGTCGCCAGGGCCGTGATCGCGACGTTCCGGTTTGATTCGCCAACCGGAACAAACTGCACGTTGCCGGGAATTGGTGGCAGATCGTCCGGCAGGCCGCCATCGCTCAAGATCACCACGTTGAGCGTATCGACGCCGACCGCGCCCGCCGCTGCCAGGGTGAGCGCTGCGTGCCAGTTGGCGCTGGCGCTTGACGGCTCGGCGGATCCGATCGCTTCTTGCAGCGCCAGCTTGTCACGCGAGGCTGCCGCCAGCACTTCGGGAGTCTCGGCCACCCGAATAACCGTCATCGTATCATCGGCGCCGAGCAGGTTTACCATCTCCAACGCCTGCGTGCGCGCCGCCTCAAACCGGCTGGGCGAGACGTCTGTCGCGGCCATGCTGGCGGACGCGTCGAGCAGCAGAACGATGCGCCCGGTGCTGATTGTCTTGACTTCGACAAAGGGCCGGGCGAGCGCAAGCACCAGCGCAGCCAGGATCAGCAGTTGAAGCAGCAAGAGAAGGTTCGGGCGCAGCCGCTGCCAGGGCGCGTTGGCCTCGCGGTCGCGCACCAGTTGCTGCCAGAGGAAGGTGCTGGAGATCGGCGTCTCGGTGCGGCGCAGGCGCAACATGTAGAGCAGCACGATCGGCACTGCCAGCGCGGCCAGCACCAGAGCGAGCGGAGTCAAGAATGACAGCGACGAAAGAAATCCCATAGCTCAGCGCACCGTGATCTCGGCTGGCAGAATGAGGTGATCGGCCCCATTGTCGAGCAGGACGCGCTGCCCGGTCTGCGGATCGTAGAGGCCGACCTCGATCCGCGCGGGTCCGCGATAGGCTGTGTCTTCCAGCGCCAGTGCGTGCACGTCGATGATGTATTCTGCGGCGACCCAGCCGGTAGTTGGACGTTCGCCCCCGGCGGGCGGGCTGTCGTGCCCGCCGATGTAGCGGCCCGATGCGTCCAGCAGGTGGGTGAAGACCGTGTAGTTCCCGGCAGGTGTGTTGGCGGCGCGCCACACCAGCGTCAGCGGCAGCGGGTTGCCCGCGCGCACCGTCTCCCCTGCTAGCGTGTACCCTTCGAGCGTGCCCACGCCCTCAAACCGCGCGCCGATGGTTTGCGCGATCGGCGGCAGCGCGAAAAGGCGATCGGTTTCCGTAATGGTATACGCGGCCAACTGCTGAGATTTCCAATCGCCCGACTCGATCCACAGCGTGGCCTGTCCGCTGGCATCCGCCGGGATCGCGAAGGCGTGCCGTCCCAGGCTATAGCCGGGATAGACCGTTGCAGGCTGGTGTTGCTCCCACGTCTCGCCGCGCAGCACTACCTCCGCGCTGGACCACGCGCCATCCGTGCAGCATGTTTCCGGAGCCAGCCATTCGAGCGTGACGCGTAGCTCCTGCCCCGGGCTGAGCGATCCGCCCGCCGCGTCGCTTCTATGCAACTGAACGTCGGCGGGTAGTTCAGCATTCGGTGGCAGTTGGTCGGTGGTGCCTTCGCTGCGCAGCGTGGCGAGCGCTAGCGTGCGGCCCGATGGCACGCCGTCAATTAAGCGATCCACGCCGTCCGGGGCGGCATCGCTATAGAGCGTCAGGTTCAGCGCGTATTCGCCGGGAGGCGTCCCGGCGGGGAGTGGCAGCAAACTGAACGCCGCGCCCCGCTCGCCCGCATCCCAGGTCGAGGTTGGCGCCTGATCGGGGCGGCGGATGTCGCTGTCGCTGCGCGCGATGGTCCAGCCCGGCGGATCGACGGTCGTCAAGCGGGCGGTGACGCGCCAGTCTTCGGCAGTGGGCTGGTGGAGCGTCCACGCCGTCTGCGCGCAGATCGCCGCCTCGCCCGAAAGCGCCGCCTCGTCCAGACGCAGCGCGCCGAAATCGGCCCCGGCATCGTCCAGCGTGGCAAGCGCCAGCGGCTGCTCAATCTCGTAGGTGGTGCTGGTCAGTCCTTGCACCGTGAGCCGGTCGCCTGTCGCGCGCCCGGCGGCGCTGAGCAAGCAGGGATACATCCCGCGCACATCTGCCGGAAGCTGGTACCATGTCAACAGCTCCACGGGGACCGGGGTCTCGCGCTGCGCCAGCGCCGCGTTGATGCGCTCGATGGCTGCCTCGGCGTCGCTGTGCAGCGGCACGCCGACAAGCTCTGCTCGCACGCCTTCTTTCTCGACGTAATATTCCTCGAGCGCAGGCTCCCACCCGTAGGGAACGACGATCAGCGCGTCGGCAGGCAGGTCGGCATAATGGCGCGCGATGGCCCGAAAATCGTCGTGCTGATAGCGTGGATGCGCCAGGATGGCGTTCAAACTCGCGGCGGCGGTTGCCGCAGCGACTGCCAGCCCGCCCGCCAGCGCCACGCGCCGCAACCCGAGGTCATCGGGCAGGCAGCCCAAGCCTAGCGCGACGACCAGCAGCGCCGCCGGAACGCCCGCGATGAAATAGCGCGGGTGGAAATCGATGTGCGCGACGTGCAATTCCACCGTTGCCAGCGCCGGGAGCAGGATCGCTTGCGAGAGGATCAGCAGCGTGGCGCGCGTCCGGCAACGGATCAGCAGCGCCGCACACGCGAGCACCATCACCAGCGCGAAGATCGCGGAGGCGATGTTCAGTTCCAACTCCGCACCGACCAGCGCCGGAACCGGCGCGAAATATGCGCGCCAGATGTCCCAGGACAGGTTGAGCGTGAGCGCGGGCGGCGTGTTGAGCGGCGTGCCGCTAGGGGACTGGCTGAGCAACCACGGCAGGTACAGTGCCAGCGCGAGCGCCTGCCCGCCGATCCAGATCGCGAGGTGGCGCCAGCGCCGCGTCACCAACCACACGCCCGTGACAACCAGATTCAGCCAGCCGACGACGGGCACGCTCAGATTATGCGAATAGAGCAGGGCGATCTCTGCCACCAGCAGTGCCAGCCACACGCCCCAGCGGAACCGCTCGCCGGGCTGCAGCAAACGTTCGGCCAGGAACAGGATCGCCAGCGCCAGCAGCGGGACGAGCACATACGCACGGATCTCGCGGGCGTACGCCCATAACAGCGGTGACGCGCCGAACAGCGCCCCGGCCAGGATCGCCGCGTCCCAGTGCCCCCAGGCGCGCGCCAATCGCATCGCCAGCGCGACGGTCACCATATCGATCAGCGTCGAGCCGTACCGAAGCGCAAACGCCGAATCGCCCGCGCCGCGATAGAGCAGGTGCATCAGGCTATAGTACAGGGGCGGTGTGTTGTCGTCCGGCGTGCCGATGGGATCGCGGATGGCGCGGATCGACCACGCTTCATCGTGCCACACGCTCGCGCCGCCGAGGTCCCAGAGCCGCAAGCCGAAGGCTACGACCAGCACCGCGAGCGCGAGGCTCAGCGCCCTCACAGGGACGCGCAGGGGATAGCGAAGGCTCATCAGTGGACCACACCCAACCTGCGCAACTCTGAGAGCAGAAGCTGTTCCCAGGGCATGCTGGTCTCGACCGCGACGAAATGAACGCCGCGCCGCAGGCAATAGGCGGCGATATCGCTCTGCCATGCCTCGAACCGCTGCATGTAGAGCGCGTGCATCGCCGGGTCGATAGTGACCTCTTGCGGCGCGCCGGTCTCGACGTCGATCAAGCGGAGATCGCCGTTGATCTCTGGCGTGACTTCATCGGGGGATAACACTTGGATCATGGCGACTTCGTGCCCCCGACTCTGCAGCGCGCGCAACCCTTCCTCGAAACCGTCCGGCGCCATCAAATCGCTGAGCAGCACGACAAGCCCCGCGCGCGGCGTGCGCAGCGCGAAGTCTCGCAATGCCGCGTTGAGGTCGACCGGCCCGCGCGTGTAATTGTTCTCCAGCCACTTGAGCAGGCTGAGCGTTTGCCCGCGCCCGCGCAGCGGCCCCCAGCGATCCGGGCCATCAGGGCGCAACACCTGCACAGAGACGCGATCCCCGCTGCCGAGCGCGATATACGCCAGCCCCGCCAGCACGCGCCGTGCGTAAAGGAACTTGTGCCGGTCGCGGCTGCCTGCGCGCGGCCAGTCCATGCTGGCGGAGCCATCGAGTAGCAGATACACCGCCAGGTCTTCTTCGTCTTCCAGCAGCTTGATGAACGGGCGTTCCAGCCGGGCGTAGATATTCCAGTCAATGCGGCGCAGATCATCACCGCGCACATAATTGCGATAGTCCGCGAACTCGATGCTGGTCCCGCGCCGCGACGAGCGCCGCTCACCCTTGATCGCCCCGGCGCGGATCTTCTGCGCCATCAGCATCAGGCTATCGAGCTTGCGCAGTGTTTTTTCGTCGAAGAGTCGCTCGGCCATGATGCTCCGCCTGCTATGAGGTGATGTCCTGGCGTCTGAACAGGAAAATGGTCAGGCTGATGAGCCCGATGACCCACACTGCGATCACCAGCGCCGAAAACTCCGCGCTGTCCCGCACGACAAGCGCATCATCTGCGCCGAACATGACTTCGAACGGCGCGGAGTGCCCAACGCGGAACCAGGAATCCAGGTTCAGCAGGTTGTAGCCGGGCGTAAGACGGTAGATGTGCACGATATCGCGAAAGTCCAGAAAATACGCGATCAGAATCAGCCCGACGAGCAAGAGGTTTTCGAGGATTGTCAGCCCGTAGGCGACGAGCACCCCGCCCAGAATCGAGCGCGTGAGCATCCCCGCCAGCGCCGCGTAGCCTGCCGCGATCAGCGTTGAGAGGAAGCCCAGCCCGGCGGAACGGGCGTAATCGCTGGCGGTCGTTCGCAGCACATCGCCGGTGATCTCCGGGCCGTAGGAGGCACCCGCGATCGCGCGCAGCAGCCCCATACCCGCTGTCAGCAGCACTGACATCAGCGCGAACGCGACGACGACGAACACGCTCAGCGCGAGGAACTTGATCACGATTAGCGCCACGCGCCGGTTGCGCGGAATCAGGTTCTTCCACGTCTGCCACTGATATTCGCCTGCGAACATGACTGCGGTGAACCCGATCAGCAGCAAGCGACCCAGCGGGTTGTTGAGGAAGCTCCACGCGCCGGTGAGCGTTTCGGTCCAGGTCACCGTATCCGCCGAGAACGACGTGCGCGCCGATTCGGAGAGCGCCAGAATGATCGCGAGCACGACTGTGAACGCCACCGCGCCAATTGGGAATATCCAGATCAGGAAGCCGGTCAGCCAGCGATGCCCTGCGATCTTCGTCCATTCCGCGCGAAAGAGGTTAACCATGTGGCGCTTCCTCGCTTACAACCGAGAGGAAATATTCCTCAAGCGACTGGCGCTGGCTGGTGATCTGGTACACGTCGATATTTCGCTGCACCAGGTTCCGCACAATGGCCGGAATATCGTCGCGCGCCGCCTGCACGCTCAGCCACGTCGTATTCGTCGTGACCGGCCAGTGCTCGCTCAGGATCGCCGCGGCGGTGTCCAGTGGGCTGGCTTCGATGCGCAGCGACGTTCTCGCTTCGAGCAACTCGCTCACCGCACCTTCGCGCACGATCGCGCCACGCTGGATGATCGCCACACGGTCGCAGATTTGCTCGACCTCGCTCAGCAAGTGGCTGGATAGGAAGATCGTCTTACCCTGCTCGGTCGCCAGTCGCCGGATGAACTCGCGGATTTCGTGCATCCCGCTCGGGTCGAGGCCGTTCGTCGGCTCGTCGAGAATCAGCAGGTCCGGGTCCCCGAGCAGCGCGGCGGCCAACCCAAGCCGCTGCTTCATCCCGGTCGAGTAGCCTTTGACGCGCTGGTTCTTGCGCTCTGCCAGCCCGACCTGCGCCAGCAGCGCATCAATCCGCGCCGGGTCATACTGGTCGGCAGTGCGCGAAAAGACCTCAAGGTTACGGCGCGCAGGCAGAAAGTTGTAGAAACTCGCGCCCTCGACGATCGCGCCCACGCGCCGGAGCACTCCCGGGTGGTGTGCGACGTCCTGCCCGTAAATGAACGCGCGTCCGGCGGTCGGATGCAGCAGGCGCAGCAGCATCCGGATCGTGGTCGTCTTCCCCGCACCGTTCGGACCGAGAAAACCGTAGACCTGCCCTGGCTCGACCGTCAGACTCACGCCCTGGACGGCCTGGATCTTCTTCCGCCCGCGGCCAAAGTGCTTGGTCAGGCCCTCGGTAGTGATCGGGGGGTTCGTCCCGTTCATGTGTTGTCGCTCTCTGCGACCTTGGCTTCGCGGCGTATGACAAGCACCGGGTGCAGCCGCAAGAGCAGCACGATCTGGAACAGGCGGATCAGGTACGCCATCCGCGCCATGCCATCCAGTTCGGCGGCGCGGGCTGGCGCCAGCAATTGCTCGATCAGCGAGTGCCGCGTTTCGGGCGTTTGGTCGCCACGCCCCTCGACTGAAAGCCGCCACAAGAGGTTGTACAGCCTCCAGAGCGCTTCCTCGTGGACCGAGCCGAACTCCGTCTCCCAGGCGCGGACGTGCTGAAGCGTCGCGAAGCCCTCGGTGGCGCCCGCCAGCCCGCCGGACAGCGCGTTTTGCAGCAGGTGAGCGCGGTCGTCTGTGGCCGAATCGAGCAGATCGCGCACTGCGATGATGCCGATTGACGTCGCCGCCAGCGCCGCGCCGAGCAGGCTGTACTGCTTCGACGTGAGCTTGCTACGCACGTTGACCAGGTAACAATAGAATTGCTGCGCGACCTCGTGGGCGGGCTGCGCGCCGGGCGTGTCCGCGGCGAGCAGCAGCGGCTGGAGCGCCCACAGATCTTCGGGTACAGGCTCGGTCAGAAGTCGCTGAACGAGTGTTTCGAGCGCCATCCTCTTAGTCTCCCGGTGGGACGTGTGCCAGCAGATCGCGGATCACTGCGTCCGGCGCGATGCCCTCAGCTTGCCCCTCGAAGTTGAGAATCACGCGATGGCGCAGCGCGGCTCCAGCGATCGCCGCTACATCGTCATACGCCACGTTATACCGTCCATCCAAAAGCGCGTTCACCTTTGCGCCAAGCACCATCGCCTGCCCGCCACGCGGGCTGGAGCCATAGCGCACGTACTGGCGCACGGACTCCGGCGCCTCGTCCGACTCGGGATGCGTCGCAATCACCAGCCGCGCGATGTACTCGCTGATGTGCGTGGCAATCGGCACCTGTCTCACCAGGTCGCCCATTCCGATGATCTGCGCGCCGCTGGCAACTTTGCCGGGGCGGGGCTGCTCGGCGCCGGTGGTGCGACCCATGATCTCCACTAACTCCGCGCTCGAGGGGAACAGCACGTCGATCTTGAACAGGAAACGATCAAGCTGCGCCTCGGGCAGCGGGTACGTGCCTTCCATCTCCAGCGGATTCTGCGTCGCCAGCACGAAGAAGGGCGGCGCCAGCGTGTACTTCTGGTTCGCGACGGTGACCGTTTTCTCCTGCATCGCTTCGAGCAGCGCAGACTGCGTCTTTGGTGTCGCGCGGTTGATCTCGTCCGCGAGCAGCAGGTTGGCGAAGATCGGCCCTTCTTCGAACCGGAAGAAGCGATGCCCTTTTTCGGACTCTTCCATGATGTTCGTGCCGACGATGTCCGCAGGCATCAGGTCGGGCGTGAACTGGATGCGCGAGAATTTCAGATCCAGCACCTCGGCCAGCGTGCGGATGAGCATGGTCTTGCCCAGGCCGGGCACGCCTTCGAGCAGCGCGTGCCCGCCTGCGATGATGCATATCAGCACCTGCCTCACGACGGACTCTTGCCCCACAATCGTCTTGCCGACTTCGTCCACGATCGCGCGGGCGGTGGCGTGGAAGTCGTCGATGCTCATTTCTTGGACAGCGGTGTTTGGCGTGGCATCGGTCATGGTGATGGTCCCTTATTCCTCGCGGATGACGCGCTAACGCACAGCGGATTGCGGTATCTGTTGAATGATGGTGTTGCCAGACGGGTCCTGCGCGGTTATGCTGCTGAGTTCTGCGATCCCCGGCGTTGCGATCAAGAACCCACCCTCGACCGGCTGCGTCTGGTTGATGGTGCCGTCGGCGTAGGTGGCGGTGACAGCTGCGATCGTGGGGTCGAACACCTGCCCGAAGATGATCGAGAAGGGCTGGCCGTCCGAGGTCAGCAGCAGCGTCATTCCGGCGAACACCCCCGCCGCAGGATCTTCGGCGCAAGCGATCGCGCCATTGTCCGAGGGCGCGCCGGGCACCGCGCTCAGCAGGAACCCCCCACACGGCTCGCCTGCCGCGCCGGAATAGACAAACGCGTGCAGCAGATCCGGCCCGAGTTGCTGCTCCGTCCAGATGTTGAGGTTCGACGGGCTATCGCCGCGCCGCATAATGAACTCGGTCACGAGCGTCCCCGCGTCGACCGGAGCAGGTGGCTCGGTGATCGGCTCGCCGGATGACAGTGTCGGCATCTCGGCGGGTGGCAGCGCGTCAGCGGCGGGCGGCTGGTCCTCACCCACCGATGCGGGAGGCGCGGTCGGCGTAGTGGCGGGCGTCTCCTCAACTGGCTGGATGCACCCCGCGATCACACTGGCGAAGACGATCAGCAGGCTGAGTTTCGCGCATCGAGAATAAAAAGGCACGTGCGCTCTTGTCCTTGTCGTGAATGCGAACCGTCAGGGTTCTAGTGACGAGAAGTAATCATGGATGACATCACGCTGCGCCAGCGGAATGCGCCCGCTTTCGAGCGCGTCGCTGACGTAGCCCTGGTAATCGCCCAGGATGCTCTGGTAATTCAGGGCCGATTCGCCCGCTGGATTTTCGGCAAAATCGCCTTCCTGCATGGGCACGGTGTTCTCGTTCGTGAGCTGGCCGCCGACATCCAGCGGTGATTCGCTCTCGCCACCGATGGACGAGGACGCGTACTCAGGGTCGAACGGGCGCGGATCGCGGGCGATGCCGTCCGAGCCGCTTCCCTCACCGAGCTCACGCTGCGGCCCAAACTCGCCCTGAGTGGTGTCCACACCTGCGCCACCTTCGCCCTGTCCCGCCGAGGGCGCGGCGCTCTGCTCGCCGCTCGTTGCCTCAGAGCTCGCCCCTGGCTCTCCTTCGCCCGGCGCGTTTCCGGCGGTCTGCTCGCCGTCGGTGCTGGACGGTCCGCTCTGGCCGCTCTGCTCGCCAGACTCGACGTCGCCGCTTTGCCCAGGCGCGTCGGGCGGCGTGTCACCCGCCGGGCTATCCGAGCCGGACTGCTCGTCGCCCGCTTGCTGCGATTGCCCTGGCGCGCCCGACTGACTTTCGCTGTCGCTCGTCTGCCCTTCGGAACCCTCCACCTGGAGCGCCTCACCGCTTTGGTCCGCCTGCTGGCTGGACTCGACCGCTTGCCCTTGTTCCAGCGGCGAGTCGGGCGATTGGCTGTCCTGGGCTTGTTGTTGCGACGGCATCTCCTGCCCCGCCTGGGCGATCGATTGCTGCCCCTGGCGCGTCCGGTCGGTGGCTGATTGCGCCTGTTTGGCAACCTCGGACTCCTGAAGCTGCCCTTGCTGCTCGCGCATGGTTTCGGCGGCCTCGCGCATGGATTCTTCGGCGCGCTCGGTATCGCCCTCACGCATCGCCTGCGCGGCCTCGCGAAGCTGTTCGGCGAGCGCCGGATTGCTCTCTTCGAGCGCGTCGGCGGCTTCTTCCAGCCGCTGCGCCAGGTTTTCGCGCTCGGCAGGCGTTAGCTCGGAGTCGAGGTCGTCCGCCAACTGCTCGGCGGCGTCTGCGGCGGCGGCCAGGTCACCCCGGTTCAGATCGCGCGCCATATCAGAAAACATGTCGGCCCCGGCCATCGCTTCTGCCGCCTGCCGGTAAGTCTCGCGGTCTTTGTCGAGCATGCCGCCGGTCATTTCCTGCAATTGCTGCTGGGCGGCGGCCATCGCTGCGACCGCTTCTTGCTGCGAGATCTCCGGCTGCTGCAAAATCTCAAGCGCTTCTTCGAGCGGGCGGCGGAGCGCTTCCTTTTCTTCGTCGGTCAGCGCGGTGTTGCGGTCGATCTCCTCGATCTGCTGTTCCAGGCTGTGCGCCTGGTCTGCGATCGCCTGGTCCAAGGCGCGCTCAGCGCGAAGCTGGCTGGTTTGCGGATTATCACTCAGCAGGAGAAAAGCGAGCAGCCCCGCCAGCACCACCATCAGCACCAACTCTTGCCAGCGGACGCGAACCGGTAAATGCGCGCCGCTATTCACGGCTCTGGCGCTGCGGACGGCGTCGTCTAGCTGGCGCTCCAGCAGCCCGGGCGGCGCGGGGATTGCCCCGCGCGTGATCTCCAACGCTGTGCTGGTGCGCTCTTGAAGCGCGAAGCGGCGGTCAAAATAGCGTGCCAGGCGCTGGGGTGGCTGTGGCCTCAGCCAGAGCCAGCCGAGTATTGCCAGCAGCAGCCCGCCGGTGAAGAGGCCGGTTCCCCACGCGATCTGCTCGGGCAGCAGCCAGGGTCGCATGCGCGAGAACAGCGCGGCGCCGACGCCCAGCGCCAGCCCCACGATGACGACGCGCGGGCCCCATAGCGCGCTGCGTGTCAGGCTCAGGCGCCGGTTCCAGCGCGCGACCTCGCGCGTCAGGGTTTGGTTTGTCTGCTCGAACAGGATCGTGCTCATCAGGGTTCGGGCCACCATGAACTCAGAACCGTTCGATGGCTGAATTGTACCTCATTCTAGGGTCGATCGTCGAACATCAGTTCTCGATCTGGTGCACGCGACGAACCGCCAGCGCGAAAAACACCACCGTCAGCACGAGGTACAACAGCGTGAAAGGAATCCAGGGTGAGATCAGCGTGAGCGTCTCTCCACCTGATAGGGTATACGTAAATGTGCCGATTGTTTGTTGGTTGAGCAGCACATATTGCGTCAGCAGCGCGGTCGCGGCGGGGTTAGTGCAGATTATGGCGCCGAGCACGTAGAGCAGGGCGATCTGCGGGGTGGTGGACTGCACATTGTTGATCGAGAAGCCGAACATGAGCACCACGCCGCCGATCATGATCGGCAGGCCGAAGGTGAAAAAAGCAACCGACGTGTAGGTGAGCACGCTGGCCGAGAGCGTTCGGTGCGCGCGCGACGAGAAGAAGATGCCGACCGTGCTAAACAGTAGCGCGGTCACGATCAGAATTACGAACGAGAGGATGACCTCAGTTTCGGCCACGCCGCCAAAGAAGAACGCAATACTTTGCAGCGGCACCGCGGCCAGCAGCAAGAGCAACACGTACAGCATCGCCGAGAGCAGCTTGCCCAGCACAAACGAGGTTGGCCCCAGCAGCGTTGTGCGCAACAGGTCGAAGGTCTGGTGCTCGCGCTCGCTGCTGATCGCGCCCGCGGTAAAGGCCGGTGCGATAAAAGCGACCAGCAGCATCTCAATCGCCACGATGCTCACGAACAAGGTTCGACCCACCTCGCCAACGTTGCTCTGCCCGCTGACGCTCATGGCCGATTCAGCTACCGCCAGATACATAAGCCCGGTGAACGCGCCAAGCAGCCCGAGATAGAACGTGAGCACCACGAACGCACGCGCGCCGCGCATCCGCCCGCGCAATTCCTTGATAAATACCGGGTTATCGGTTAAGGGCCGCCAGCGCCCGATCCGGCGCCCGCGTCCGAGCTTCGCCGCAGGAGCAGTCATCACGCACACTCAATTCGTATAGTCATGAGACGATACCTTTGGTTGCACGCATAAATACCGTCTCAAGATCGTGCGTTTCTTCCGCGAAGTTGACGACCGGAATGCCACGCGCCGAGAGTGTCTGCAGAAGCTGGCTTACGCCTTCATCGTCGCCGGTGAAGTCCACGCGGATGCGCCGTCGCCCGTGTGCGTCCGACATATCATGCACGCCGGTCACACCCGCGATCTGCGCCAGCGCGGCTTTGGCCGCATCCACCTGGTCGAGCAGGGTGATCAGGATTTCGCGGGCGGGCATCAACTGGCGCCGGATGTCGGTGACGGTTCCCTGCGCCACGATCTCACCGCTCTCAATGATGCCCAGGTGGGTGCAAATCTCCGCGACATCCGCCAGGATGTGCGACGAGAAAAAGATCGTCTTGCCCATGCGCGCCATCTCGACCAGCAACTCGCGGATCTCGATGCGGGCGCGCGGGTCCAGACCGGAGGCGGGCTCGTCCAGAATCAGCACGTCCGGGTCATGCGCGAGGGTGCGCGCCAGGCTGAGACGCTGCTTCATGCCCCGGCTGAGTTTCTCCACCATATCATCGCGGCGGTGCGTCAGATCCACCAGCGCCAGCAGGTCGTTAATCAGACCAGGCCGCTCGCGCTCTGGGATCTCGTAGCAGGCCGCGAAGAAGTCAAGATATTCCCACACCTTCATATCGTCGTATACGCCGAAGAAGTCCGGCATATAGCCGATCGCGCGCCGGACCTCGCGCGGATAGTCCACCACCGAGTACCCCGCGACATACGCGTCTCCGGCGGTGGGTGTGATCAGCGTCGTCAAGATGCGCATGGTGGTCGTTTTCCCGGCACCGTTCGGCCCGACGAAGCCGTAAATCGCGCCGCGCGGCACTTTCAGCGACAGGTTGTTCACCGCGACAAGCTTGCCGTATCGCTTGACCAGTCCATGAGTTTCGATAATCAGTTCTTCAGCCATATCGCTCGCCGTTTTCTGGCTCCGCCTAGCTTGCCGAATCCGCGGTCTCAGGCAGCGCAGCCATGTCTACGGGCGCGGCTAGCTCGCCCCGATAGCCGATCTTTACATAATCCACAACGTGGAACGACACCGCATCGCCGGACGTGACGCGCACGTTCACCGCGTTCTCCGGGCCGACATAGCGCGCCGCGCCGCCAATAGTTGTGACCGGATCGTTCGGATCGAGCGCGACAGGTCGCCACACGTCTGATACCCAGTCCCAGATTTCGACGTTGACCAGGCCGCGCCCATCAAAGTGCAGGTCGAGCTGCGCGACGCGGTCGAGGCGCATCTCTGGCAGCGGCAAGAACTGGAACTCGGCCACGTCCGCGCCGCTGATCTGGAACTGGAGCGGTGTCAGGTTTGCGATGCCGTCCGGCAGCGTCGTCCAGGTGGTTAGCATGGGCGGGACCTCGGCTTCGGCGTCCGCCCGGACGCCGATGGGCGCTTCGACGATGTACAGAGTCGTGTCTTCGGAGTCTTGAGGGCGCCCCAGCAGCTCGATCTCGACCTGTGGGTGCTCGCTCCACGCAAACAGGGTCACGTCCGCGCCGCGCCCGCCGCTGTCGTCCCGATCGACGATCAGCGCGCCCAGCAAGCGGAATCGGCGGCGGATCTCCTGTTCGCGCGGGCTGGCGCCGCCTGACCTGCACGAGAACGTCTCGTCACCCATCACATCGGGTAGTGTGAGGTACAAGCCTTCCGGCGAGAAGCACCATCCGGGCCGGTTTGAACCTTGCCAGGTTGTCCGGTTGTAAGGGATCACGGGGCTATAAGGGCTGCCGAGCGCCAGCGGGCCGGGGTCTTCCGCGTTGATTGTCAGGGTGAAGCTGCGGCGCTCGCCGGGCTCCAGCATCCCCAGGTGGCTGGTGGCGCCGCGCGCGACGACGACCGCATCTTCCAGCACCAGATTGCTGTGATTTGTAACGCTGCCACGCACAGATGGCGTCTGGCCGGATGTAATGTTCCACTCTGCTGCAATTTCGATATCAGGCGCGTCGCGGAAGCCAGTGGCAGCGAAGCTCGACACCGTCCCCGCGTCGATTGGCACGTCCTCAGCAATGGTGCGCAGCGACTCGTGGATGCGCACCGGCACGCCGAGCACATTCCCCAGGCCAGGCAGCGTGCGAAGCAGGGCGCCCGGCTCGGCGGCGACATCA
>Ga0079224_100005863_pt1 | contig 16188 bp, 15 predicted proteins | sample Stecom2015_FD_80414 | JGI IMG/M metagenome (GOLD analysis project Ga0079224, IMG submission 80414) | Agricultural soil microbial communities from Utah to study Nitrogen management - Steer compost 2015 | ecosystem: Environmental > Terrestrial > Soil > Agricultural land | place: USA: Utah...
GGATAAACTGGGGCCTGGCATCACAGCGCATGGAGACACGCGGGTTACCCGCGTAGGACGAATTTTGCGAAGAACCAAGCTCGACGAATTGCCTCAACTGTTCAACGTCCTGAAAGGTGATATGAGTCTGGTCGGCCCTCGTCCCGAAGATCCGCGCTACGTCGCCTTATATACCCCTGAGCAGCGTAAGGTGCTCAATGTACGGCCCGGTATCACGAGCCTCGCATCGGTGAAATATCGGAACGAGGAGGCCGTCCTTACTGGGCCAGACTGGGAACTGCTTTACGTGCAGCAGGTCATGCCAGAAAAGCTCGCCATTGACCTGGAATATGTCGCTGCCCCAACGATCTGGAATGACATCGTTATCCTGTTCCGCACCTTTCTCGCGCTCTTTCGGTGACTCGGAATTTCCCATCACTCATCCTCGCATTGGGGCTAACTATAGCTGCCGTGCTGTTTACCACCCTCCCCGGCAACAGCGGTATTGTCGCAGGTACATCCAAAGCACTCGGCGGTAGCGATATTACTGACGCGATCGGTCATGCGGTTCTCTTCACCGCATTGACGGTTGCCTGGCAGCGCGCGCTGACCGCGTATGTTGGCAGACGCACTGCCATCCTGATAGCAGTCATTGCTATGCTTCTCTTCGGAGCAATCACGGAAATCGCTCAAGCGGGCATCCCCGAACGAGGCGCAAGCGTCCTCGACCTCGGTGCGAACGCGCTCGGCGTTGCGCTCGCCTCGCTTTACATCCGTGCCAGAAACCGCTAGGCCGTTTCCGAACCGTTCGGAAGCGACGGTAACGATTCAGCCGGCTCCACAAACATATCCTCCGGCCCGACATTGGTTTGCACGACGTCCATGAGTATATGGTGCGCGTCGTGCCCGAACCGCTCGGCTAACGCCTCGTACTCCTCCTCTGACAACGCCAACCGGTACTCTGTGATATCAAACTCCGACCGGTACGGCCTGCCCCATGAGACCATCGTCTCGTTACTCGGCCCCAGCACAACTACAAACAGCATAAAATATCAGATAATGCATGTCCCATCCGCGATCGGGGACATCGCGGAAATCGTTCTGGACGTCGTGCCATCCGGCAAGGGGGGAACGACGCCGCCTGAATTTCCGAACGGCTCGGAAATTTGTAGCGCGCAAAGCCACTGCTTTATAAAATATAAGATAACGCATGTCCCGCCCGCGATCCGGGACAGCCGCCGGTTCCGAGTCGAAGCCCTCTAAAACCCGCTTCATCTCGACAGATCCGCACTCCCAACGGAGGGCTTTCGTCCACCTCTCCAGGTCGCCGCGCGTTTGATACCGTTGAAGGAGGCCTATGCACCACGACCTCGGTCTGTTTGCGACCATCACCATGGCGATCCTCACCGCCTTCGCAGGTGGCTATGCCGCCCGCCGCCTTGGCTTGCCGCCCATGGTCGGCTATCTACTGGCCGGCATGGCCATTGGCCCGTTCACGCCCGGCTTCGTCGGAGACGTCGGCGAAGCGAGCCAGCTCGCCGAAATGGGCGTTATCTTCATGATGTTCGGCGTCGGGCTGCACTTCTCGCTCGACGACATGTGGGCCGTGCGCTCGATCGCGATCCCAGGCGCGATCCTGCAGACCGTGCTCGCCACGCTGCTCGGCGTCGGGCTGACGCAGCTCTGGGGCTGGTCGCTGGAGGCGAGCCTGGTTCTGGGCCTGTCGATCTCGATCGCGAGCACGGTCGTGCTGCTGCGCGGGCTGCAGGATAACGGTTTGATCGACACCGCGCACGGCAAGGTCGCCATCGGCTGGCTCGTGCTTGAGGATCTCGCGACCGTCGCCATCCTCGTCCTGCTGCCGGCGGTCGTCGGCGATCAGGGGGACCCGCTCGCCAGCGGCGCGCTGGCCATCGCCAAGACGGTCGTCTTCGTCGCGCTCATGATCTTCGTCGGCCGCAGAGTGCTGCCCTGGCTTCTGATGCACATCGCGCACATGCACTCGCGCGAGCTTTTTATCCTCGCGGTCGTCGGCATCGCGCTCGGCACCGCGTTCGGCGCCGCCGAGCTGTTCGGCGTCTCACTCGCACTCGGCGCGTTCCTGGCCGGCGTAATCATCGGCGAGTCGGGCGTCAGCCATCAGGTCGGCGCGGAAGTGCTGCCCTTCCGCGAGGTCTTCTCGGTGTTGTTTTTCGTCTCAGTCGGCATGCTTGTCAATCCGGCCTCGATCGTCGAGAACTTTGGCCATCTTGTGCTGCTCACGCTGCTCATCATCGCCGGCAAGGGCCTGATCACCCTTTCGCTTGGACTGGTTTTGCCCAGCTCCGCGCGCACGATGGTCGTCGTCGCGGTCGGCCTGGCGCAGATCGGCGAGTTCTCGTTCATCGTCGGCCAGTCGGGCGTCGCGCTCGGCGTGCTGTCCACGGAGCAGTATGGCCTGATCCTGGCCGCGTCGCTGGTGACCATCGTCATCAACCCGCTGCTGTACCACGCCCTGCCGCACCTGGAGACCGGGCTGAAGCGCCTGCCGGCCGTCTGGGGCCTGATCAACCGCGGCGGCCCGACGCCTGAGGCGAAGCAGTACGGCCTGTCCGGGCATGTCGTCGTCGTCGGCTACGGCAGCATCGGCCGTCCGATCGGCGGCGTGCTCGAGGGGCTCAACATCCCGTTCCTGGTCATCGAGCAAGACGCCGACCGCGCCGCCGCGCTCCAGGCACAAGGCATCAACACGCTTTTTGGCAACGCCGCCGACTCGGAGATCATGAAGCACGTCGGCCTGGACAAGGCACGCGTCCTGGTCGTCTGCGTGCGCGACGAAACCACCACCGAGCTTGTTGTCGCCGCGGCGCACGACATCGCGCCGAACCTGCCGATCATCGCGCGCGCGTCAACGACCGAGGGCATCAAACGGCTCGCCGAGCACGGCGCGAACTACATCCTGCATCCGGAGCTTGAGGGTAGCCTGGAAGCCATCCGACACACGCTGCTCGAGCTCGGCTATCCGACCGGGCTCATCCAGCGCTACGTCGACCGGGTGCGGCAGGACGGTTACGGAGAGATGCTCGACTCGCACAAAGAGCACCTGATCCTCGAACAGCTGATCCGCAAGGCGAACGGCATGGAAATCGCCTGGAGCACCGTCGCGCCGGACAGCCCGGTCGTGGGCAAGAAGCTGTCGGAGGTCAATTTGCGCGCCGAGATCGGCGCCTCGGTCATCGCGATCGTGCGCGGAGATCAGGTCATGCCGAACCCGAAGTCCAACACGGTCTTCGCGGCGGGCGACCTCGTCGGCCTGATCGGCGACGCAGCCGAGCTCGCCGCCGCCGGGCAGTTGCTCAATGCCTTCAGCATCGCCGGCTAGCCGCGCTTTACACAGGTTGATTTACTGCTATAATGGCGGCTCGTTTATAAAGGACAGCCGATGGCCATCGAATTCCAGGATACTCGCCAGAGTCTCAGCGCCACCCTGTTCGCCACCGTCGATTCCATCCAGGGCAGGACGGTCACGCTACGGCAGTTGTTCGCCCTGATCGGCGAGCAGGGTCTGCTCTTCCTATGCGCGCTGCTAGCGATTCCCTTCCTGATTCCGGTTTCGATACCGGGCGTCAGCACCGTCTTCGGCGCGGGCATCATCCTGATCGCGACCGGCATCACGCTCAACCGGCTGCCCTGGCTTCCGGGCCGCATCCTCGACCGCCCGCTTGAAACAGGCAAGCTCGTGCCGGCGCTGCGCAAAGGCGCGGAGAAAGTCGCGCGCATCGACGGCATCCTCCGCCCGCGCCTGTTGCCGCTGACCGGCGGCGCGCTCATGAACCGGGCTAACGGCCTGGCGCTCGTCTTCGGCGGCGTGCTGTTGATCTTCCCGCTCGGCCTGATCCCGTTCTCGAATACGTTGCCCGCGTTTGCGATTCTCTCCCTCGCTGTCGGGGCGCTGCAGCGCGACGGCCTGTTCGTGCTACTCGGCTACCTGCTGCTGTTTGCCACCATCATCTATTTCGGCGTGCTCGCTGTGGGGGCAATGCTCGCAGGGACTGGCCTCGCGGCGATCATCGGTGGCTAAGGCGGCCATTGCTGAACAGCAGGATCACATTTACACTCAGGCTCTGCCAAAGCTTGCAGTACAACGCATGAAACACATCCTGATGTTCGTCAACAATCCCGCGCGCGATGATCCGCGCGTCATGCCGGAGGCGATCTCGCTCGTCCGCGCAGGCTATGCGGTCACGGTTATCGGCCTCGCCCTCACCCCAGGGCTCCCGACGCGCTCGGTCATGGACGGGGTGAACATCCTACTCGCGCCGATGGGTACGCCAGCCGGCTTACTGCGCGGCGATCCGGGCGAGACGACGACCGGCCTGCCCAAACGGCGTATGCACGGCCTATCCATGTTGCTGTCGTACCTCTGGGTGCTACGCCTCGCCCTCACGGTACGCGCGGACGCAGTGCACAGCCACGATGTCGTTATGCTGCCGGTCGGCTGGCTTTACGCGCGCCTGCGCCGCACCCCGCTGGTCTACGATTCGCACGAGAACCACGACTTCATCACCGGCGCCCTACGCCGCCGCATCTTCCCGCGGCTCGAGCGCCTGCTGATCCGAAACGCGGACGCCGTCATCACCGTCGGCGAACGGCTGGCGAAGGCGCTTTGCGAGCGCGGCGCGAAACGCGTGGTCATCATCGGCAACTGGAAGCGGCTGGAGGACTTCGAAGTCGATCCGGCGCAAGTCCAGCGCCTGCGCGAGGCATTGAAGCTCAACGAGTCGCGCCTCACCATCGCCTACATCGGCACGCTGGCGCCGAACCGCGAAATCCGCACGCTGCTCGAAGCGGTCGAACAGTCACCGGAGGTCAGCCTGCTGATCGGCGGGCACGGAAGCGAAGAAGCCGCGGTCCGTGCCGCGGCAGCACGTACGCCCCGGATCCATTGGCTCGGCTGGGTGAGCGCGCGCGATATCCCGCTGTACACGTACGCTGCCGATGCCGTCTACTGCGGCCTGCGCTCGAACGAAACCGGCCAGCTCTATTACGCCATCGCGAACAAGCTGTTCGAAGCGTTTGCCGCCGGTAGAGCGCTGATCGCGAACCGTGGCGTCGGCGAGATGGGCGAGATGCTGGAGCGCATCCCGGCGGCGGTGCTGCTCGACGGCATCACAGTCGAGAATCTCAAGAACGCATTTGCGGAGCTGCAGAACCCCGACCGCTTAAAAGCCCTGCAGGCCGTCGCTTTTGAAGCGCGAAACGACTACAACTGGTCGGTCGGCGAAGCGCGGCTGAAACAACTCTACGCGGACCTCATCGGCGAGCCTTGATCCTATGATTTCCCATATCCGTGCTTTTTTCCAGCGGCGAAGTTTCGCGCACAGCGTGACCATGATCGCGGGCGCAACCTTCAGCATGCAGGTCTTGACGACGCTCGTGTCGCCGATCATCACCCGGCTCTACACACCGAGCGACTATGGTATTTTCTCAGCTTTCTCCTCGATTTCGACAATCCTGCTTGCGATCAACTCATTGCGCTACGAACTGGCGATCACGCTTCCGCGTGATGATGAAAAAGCAGCCAACCTTCTCGCGCTTTGTCTTTTGCTGGTGGTGCTTTCCAGTGGCGTCTTTTGGGCCGCACTGTGGCTGCTCCGGGATCACATTGGGGTGTGGACCAACACACCTGAGATCGCGGGCTTTCTCTGGCTCATGCCGGTCACGCTCATCGGCGCGGGGTCGTACCAGGCGCTAAGCTACTGGGCGATCCGCAAAAAATCGTTCGGTGTTCTCGCCCGCACCAAAATTGTGCAAGGCGTCGGCACAGTCGTGCTCCGCATTGCCCTCGGCGTCCTGCAGACCGGCGCGATTGGCCTGATCATCAGCCAGATCTTTAGCCTGTCTGCGGGCATCTGGTCAATCGTTTCCGGAGATTACCGAACGCTTTTGTATAGCATCCGCTGGGAGCGTATGGTCACTGTCGCCAAAGAGTACCGCCGCTTTCCGTTGATCTCCGCCTGGTCGAGTTTGCTCAATACCGCCGGGCTACAGTTGCCTACGCTCTTCATGCTCGCGCTCTATGGCCCGGTCGCGGGCGGTGTCTTTGCGCTCGGGCTGCGCATGGTCCAGCTGCCAGCGCACCTCGTCGGCTCGTCGGTAGCGCAGGTTTATCTCGGCACTGCGAGCGAAATCAAAAATCAGGCACCGGCGCAACTCAAACCGCTGTTTATCAGAACTACGCGCCGTCTCTTCCTCGTCGGCCTCGTGCCGATTGTGCTGATCGTCCTCTTTGGCCCAGAGGTTTTTAGTCTGGTTTTTGGTGCGGAATGGCAGGCGGCAGGCCAATACGTGCGGCTGCTCGGCCCGGCAATCCTGATCCAGTTCGTGATCTCGCCGATCTCGCAAACGATGATCGTTCTCGAGCGGCAGGATCTACAGCTCGGGTGGGACGTCGCTCGGATACTGCTCACGATTGCCGCCTTTGGCAGCGCGGCATTCGCCGGCTGGAGCGCGGAAACCGCCGTTGCTGCTTACGCCGTCGTGTTCGGCCTAAGCTACATCCTGCTGATCGCGCTGAACTGGCACGCCATCCAGCAGCATACCGTCAAAATAGGTTAGTAGGTCGCCGGATCCACACCGTCGGGCACGCGCTCGCCGGATTTCGACACATATCCGATCAGCCGCGCCGGGTTGCCAACGACCAGTCCGTAATCCGGCACGTCTTTGGTGACCACCGCGCCCGCGCCGACCATTGCCCAGCACCCGATCGTGATGCCGCAGACGATGGTCGCGTTCGCGCCGAGTGACGCGCCTTCGCGGATGAGCGTACGCGAGATCGTCCAGTCCTCCCCGTCCTTCAGGCTTCCGTCGGGATTGATCGCGCGCGGCAGCTTGTCGTTGGTGAAAACGACGTGCGGCCCGACGAAAACCCCATCCTCGATGATCACGCCGTCGTAAATCGAGACGTAGTTCTGCACCTTGACGCGGTTCCCGATGACGACGCCCGTGTCGACGTACACGCCGCGCCCGAAAATGCACTCGCGGCCAATCGTCGCACCCGCGCGCACCTGGACCAGATGCCAGATTTTCGTGCCCTCGCCGATCGTCGCGTCGGGGCTGACATCCGCTGAAGGATGAATGAATAGAGACATGGCTAACGATCCTGTTGGTTAAGCAAACGCGTATAAAGCGCCGCGACCTTCGTCATCTCGCGGTCGGCGTTCAGAGTCTCCGCAGCCTTGCGCGCCCGCTGCCGCATCTCCTCGATCTGCTCGACTGTCAGCCGGTTGAGCGTCGCGGCGATATCCTGCGCTTCAAATGACGGAGCCACCACACCAAACCCGTACGTTTCCACCAGTTCGGCCATGGCCGGTGACGGACCAATGACGACCGCCAGTCCGGCGACCACCGCATCGAAGAATTTATTCGGCAGCGCCACCAGATAATTGAAGTTCCTGGGCTGGATGACCGTAAGGCTGATATCGTAGGTTGCGAGCGTGCGGTTGATCGCGGTTGGTGGCACCGGATCGAGAAAGTGAACGCGGTCAGGCGCGAGGCGTCGGGCGCGCTGTTTCAACTCTTCAAGATAGGCGCGGTCTGTCGGCACGAGCATGAAGTCCAGGCGAAAACGCACGCCGGCCAACGCAACTGCGTCGATCATGACCTCCAGCCCGCGCTGCCGCGCTGCCGCACCGTGATGGATCAGCCGGATACATGCTCCATCGGTCGCATGCCTCTCACCATCCACCGCCGTGAATCTTGGTGCATTCATGACCACGATCGGGTCTAGACCGAAGTCGCGCCGGTACGCTTCCGCGATCGGGCTGCACACAGTCATCGACGCGTCGACCTGGGGCGCATACTTCCTGAGCAAATACCAAATCGCGGGCGCGAACAGCAGTACCCACCACCAGTCAGAGGATTGGCGTGGCGCGTACTCATGCAGGTCAAGGACAACTTTTGCCTCCGTTTGTCTCGCCGCCTCGACCGCGGCTGGCAGCGCCGACCAGTCATTAGCGTGGATGGCGTTAGGCCGGCTCTCAATCGCATAACGCAACGCCAGCCGGTTGCGCCGTTTCTGCCAGTACCAGGTTTCGTACAGGAATGGCAAAAGACGCGCGGCCGCCAGAAAAACGAGCGTGAGCAAGTTTTCAAATCGGTTCGCGCGCGGCACGAAACGCCATGTCACGTCCGGGAAAGCGGCCACTGGCTCGCCATGCGCGATCACCGTCAGATCGTAGTCCGGTGACAGGTACTCGATCTGGCGCAGAATGCGCGCGTCGCGGTGGATCGGTGAATAGCCGATAATACAGATACGCTGGCGCATCAATACACCTCGCCCAACAGCCGCGCGTACAGGTCGACCACCTTGGCCATCTCCGTATCCGCGTTCAATACCTTTGCGGCTTCTCGCGCCGCTTTCTGCATCTCAGCAATGCGCTCCACAGTCAGGCTGTTTAACGTCCCGGCAATGTCGCGCGGATCAAATGTCGGCGAGGCCACGCCGAAATCGTACTCCTCGATTAGGGCAACCATTGCCGGTGATGGCCCAGTGACAACCGCAAGGCCGGCCGCGACGAAATCGAACAGCTTGTTCGGCAGCGCCATCAGGTAATTGTAATTGGTCGCGTCGATCACCCCGAATCCAATATCGTACTTCTGGAGCGTCTGGACGATCTGCGCGGGCGGCACCGGATCGACAAATGCCACCCGTCCCGGCGCGCGTTCCTCGGCCAGCCGTTTCAATTCGTCCAGATAGGCAGGATCGGTCGGCAGGAGCATAAAATCGAGATGGAAGCGTTTGCCGGCCTGTGCAATCGCTTCGATCATCAGCCCGAGGTTGCGATCGCGCAGCGCCCCGCCGTGATGGATCAGCCGGATCTGCTCCGAGTTGATCTTTCGTTCCTGTGGCTTTTCCCCGGAGAGTGCGGGCGCGTTCATGACGACCATCATCGACAGCCCGAACTCGTCCCGGTAGCGCTCGGCGATGGGCGCGCACACCGTCATCGCGGCGTCGGCGCGGCGCGTGTACTTTCCGAGCATATAACGAATCGCTGGCGTGTAGAGAAACACACGCAGTCTGCGGTTGCCGAACTGCAGCGGCGCATATTCATGGGCATCGAAGACGACGCGCGCCCCGGTCTTCTCCGCAACCCTCACCGCCACCGGCAGCGCGTTCCAGTCATTCGCATGGATTGCGTCCGGCTTAGTCGCCATCATAGCCTGATATGCCGCCCGGTGCCGCCGCGTCGACCAGTACCAGGCTTCATAGGCTCTGGGAGCCAGTTTGCCGAGCAGCAGCCACACAACGGCCAGCAGTTTGGAAACCGTAGTGAACGCGGGCACTTCGATGTACTTCACGCCGGCAGGCGCCGGGCCGTGACCGACCACGGTGATGTCGTAGTGCGAGGACAGGTACTCGATCTGCCGGAGCACGCGGGCGTCCTGGACGATCGTCGAAAAGGAAAGGATGCATACCATTTTCCGCGCCACCGGCCTACGCTCCCTAGCTCTCAAGCGCCGCGACGATGCGCTCGCACGCCCGGCCATCGCCGTACAGCTCAGGATGCGCCTGCGGCGTCTCGGAAAGCGCCGCCTCGACCGCCGCGACGATGCGCGCGCAGTCCGTCCCGGCCAGACGGTTCCAGCCAGCCTCGACCGTCTCCACCCATTCGGTCTCCTCGCGAAGTGTGACGCACGGCACGCCGAGGATGTACGCCTCCTTCTGCAGTCCACCACTATCGGTGAGCACAAGCCGCGCCGAACTCGTCAGGCCGAGCATGTCGAGATACCCCACCGGCGGGATCAGGCGAACGTTCGGGCCGATCGCCAATCCAGTCTGCTCCAGCGCGCGTTGAAGCCGTGGATGCGCCGGCAGCACGACCGGCAGCGGCAGCCGCGCGAAGGCGTCGAGGATGCCCTTCAGCTTTTCAGGATCATCAGTATTGCCGGCGCGGTGCACGGTGGCGAGGAAATACTGGCCCAGATGCAAATCGTTTGCTTCCAGAACCGCGGTGCTCGCCCGCTCGCGGTTTTGCAGCAGCGCGTCCGCCATGACATCGCCGACGACGTAGACGCCGTCTGTAATACCCTCGCGCGCGAGGTTCGCGGCGGCAGTTTCGGTCGGGCAGAACAACGCCGCGCTGATCCGGTCGGCGACCACGCGGTTCAGTTCCTCCGGCATCAACGGGTTGTAGCTACGCAATCCCGCCTCGATATGCGCGACCGGCACGCCGAGCAACCGGCCCGTCAGCGCGCCCGCGAGCGTCGAATTGGTATCGCCGTAGATCAGGATCCAGTCCGGGCGCTGCGCTTCAATCGGCTCCCGTAGCGCGAGCATCATCCGGCTCACCTGTTCCAGGTTCGAGAGGCCGCCGATGCCGAGATTGAGGTCCGGCTGCGGAATGCCGAGTTCCTCAAAAAACACATCCGACATCCCGGCGTCGTAATGCTGGCCCGTGTGGATCAGATATTCCTCGTGCGCCCGCCGCAGGACGCGGCTCATCGGCGCGGCTTTGATGAACTGAGGCCGCGCGCCGACGATCGTCACAATCCGCATCGCGATCTTTTTCCCTGATGGCCGATTCCAGCCTGTGAGGAACCGTGAGTTTAGAGTACATTCTTAGCCGCGCGAAGTCTATTGCAAAGCGATCTCAAAAGGAAGCGCGGATTGTCCGTCCTGGATTTACTCCCCCTGATCGAAGCGCGGTCGGCGCGCGTCGGCGTGATCGGCCTCGGCTACGTCGGCCTGCCAGTCGCCTGCATTCTGGCCGATAACGGCTTTCACGTCACCGGCGTCGATATCAACGCGCAAAAGGTCGAAACGATCAACCGGGGCCAATCGCCCATCGGCGGCGAGGAGCCCGGCGTCGCCGAACTGGTGGCGCGTGTCGTCGCCGCCGGTAGGCTGCGAGCCTCGACTGCAGTCACCGATCTCGCCGAAGCGCACATCGTCCTGATCTGCGTCGACACGCCGGTCGAGCCGGACACGCACCTGCCGCTCTACCGCGGCCTGCGCGGCGCGCTAACGAGCCTCGGCCCGGTCCTGCGCGACGGCGCGCTCGTCATCATCGAATCGACCATCGCCCCCGGCACGATCAGCGGCGTGGTCATTCCGGCGCTCGAAGAGGCGAGCGGCAAGAAGGCAGGCGTCGATTTCTTCGTCGGCCACTGCCCGGAGCGCGTGACGCCCGGCCGCCTGATCCAGAACCTCGTCACCATGAGCCGCGCGGTCGGCGGGCAAACGCCCGATGTCGCCAAGGTCATGGTCGCGCTCTACAGCACCTATGTCACCGGCGAACTCGACCCGACGGATCCATTGACCGCGGAAGTCGTAAAAACGGCGGAGAACTCCTATCGCGACGTGCAGATCGCGTTCGCGAACGAACTGGCGGTCGTCTGCGAGACGCTCGGCGCGGACGTGTACGCCGTGCGGGAGCTGCTGAACAAATCCCCCGGCCGCGCGATGCTCATGCCCGGCGCGGGCGTCGGCGGGCACTGCATCCCGAAAGACCCCTGGCTCCTGATCGCGAACGCCCGCGATCAGGTCGAGGCGCGTCTCATCCCGGCGGCGCGCGCGGTCAACGACCGCATGCCGGAGCATATGGTCACGCTCACCGAGCGGGCGCTGGCGAAGCACAACGTCTCGCTTCAAGGCGCGCGCATCGCCGTGCTCGGCTACGCTTTCCGCGAGGACACCGACGACGATCGCGAAAGCCCAAGCCGCTATTTCGTCGAGGCGCTCGAACGCTGCGGTGCGACGGCCATCGTCCACGACCCACACGTCCCGGCCTACCAGCGCCCGCTGGAAGAAGTCGTGACCAACGCGGACGCTGCCGTCTTTATGGTCGCGCATCGCGCTTACCAGAACATCGATCTGGAATGGCTGCGGGGCGCGCTCAGGCATCCGGTGGTCGTCGACGGCCGTAACGTCGTCGACGTCAACGCCGCTGCCAGCGCAGGCCTGACCTACATCGGCGTCGGTCGACGGTTACTGTAGCCTTATGCGCGTCACGATCCTCACGCAGTATTACCCGCCGGAATTCGGCGCCGCCGCCGTGCGCCTCGGCCGCCTCGCCGCGATGCTGGCGGACGCCGGGCATGAAGTCACGGTGCTGACCGGCATGCCGAACTACCCGACCGGGATCATCCCTGAGCCGTATCGCGGCAAGCTCGTCACCACCGAAAAGGCGGGCGCGGTCACGATCCGGCGCGTGTGGGTCTACGCCTCGCCGAAGAAATCCATCGCCCACCGGCTGCTCAACCAGTTCTCGTTCGCCCTGACGGCGGCCGTGGGCGGCCTCTTCCTCCCCCGGCCCGACGTCATCCTTGTCGAGTCGCACCCGCTCTTCGTGTGTCTGGCCGGCGGCTGGCTGAAGCGATTGAAGCGCGCGCCGGTCGTGCTCAACGTCTCCGACCTATGGCCGGAATCGGCGGTCGCCGTCGGCGCGTTGGCCGTCGACAGCCTCTTCGTCAAACTGGCCGCGCGTCTGGAGCGCTGGGCGTATCACGACGCCGCGCACGTCGTCGCCATGACGGAAGGCGTGCAAAGCGGCGTGCTTAAAGTCCTCGGCAGGCGTGAGCGCGTATCCCTGGTGCAGAACGCGGTCGATCTGGAGCGCTTCCGTCCCGGCCAGCAGAAAACGGGTCAGGCAATGCGCACGCGGCTCGGCCTGAGCGATGCGATCACCGTCGGGCATATCGGCAACATGAGCCTGGCGCACGATTTCGACCTGCTGCTCGATGCCGCGAAGGCGCTTCCAGAACTGACCTTCGTCTTCGCGGGCGGCGGGTCGCGCAAAGCGCACATTGAAGCCCGGATCGCAGACGAGCGGATCGGGAATGTCCTCCTGCCCGGCGTGCTGCCGCACGATGATATGCCGGCGCTCTGGGCCGCGACGGATATTTGCGTCGTCGCCTTCAAAGAACACCCCTTGTTCACCGGCGCTTTGCCCTCGAAAATGTTCGAGGCGTTGGCGACGGGCACGCCCATCGTAGCCGCAGTCGAAGGCGAAGCCGCGCGGCTGTTGGAAGAGACCGGCGCGGGCATTTCCGTACCGTTCGGAAATCGCGCGGCGATGATCAGTGCGTTACAGGATCTCGCCCGGTCCCCCGAAAAACGGCAGGCGATGGGCCGCGCAGGACGCGCTTACGCCGAGCGTCATCTCTCGCCCACCCGCGTCCGCGACGCGTTTCTCGATATCTTTCGCGCCGTCACCTCGGATTACGCTCCGGGTCCCGCGCGCGCTCACAGCGATTTGCGGAGTCGATAGCCCATTATGATCCCGATTTCCAAACCCCAATTCGGCGAAGAAGAACTGGCGCTCGTGCGCGAGGTGCTCGAAAGCGGCATCGTCGCGCAGGGGCCGAAAGTCGCGCAGCTTGAAGAAGAATTCGCCGCGCTCTGCGGCACGAAATACGCCGTCGCGGTTTCATCCGGCACGACGGCGCTGCATCTGGCGCTACTGGCGCATGGCATCGGGCCCGGCGACGAAGTGATCACAAGCCCGTTCACCTTCATCGCCTCCGCCAACAGCGTGCTCTTTACCGGCGCGACGCCGCGCTTTGTCGACATCCGCAAGGACACCTACAACCTCGACCCGGACCAACTCGAAAGCGCGATCACGCCGCGCACGAAGGCGATCATGCCAGTGCATCTCTACGGCCTGATGGCGGACATGGACCCCATCATGGAGATCGCTGAACGGCACGGCCTCGCGGTCATCGAAGACGCAGCACAGGCGCACGGCGCGACATACAAGGGGCGCAAGGCGGGCAGCTTTGGCACCGGCTGCTTCTCGCTCTACGCGACCAAGAACATGACGAGCGCCGAGGGCGGCATGGTGACGACGAACGATCCGGAAATCGCCGAACGGGTCAAGCTGCTGCGCGCTCACGGCTCGAAGGTGCGCTACTACCACGATATCCTCGGCTACAACTTCCGCCTGACGGATTTGCACGCCGCCGTCGGCCTCGCGCAGCTTAAGAAGCTGGAGCAGTTCAACGCCGCCCGGCAGCGTAACGCCGAATTTTTGAACGCGCATCTGCAGAATGTGGTCGTGCCCTGCGTGCCGGAAGGTCAGACGCACGTCTGGCACCAGTACACGATCCGGCTCGAGCACACCGACCGCGACGCGGCGATCGAGAAACTGAAGGCCAAAGGCGTCGGCAGCGCAGTCTTTTACCCTGTCCCGGTCTATCGCCAGAAGGTGTATCTCGACCGCGGCTATGACCTGTCGCTGCCGGCCACGGAAGAAGTGACGAAGCAGGTGCTCAGCCTGCCCGTGCACCCCGCCCTCACCAGCGCTGACCTGGAAACGATTGTGGAAGCGGTGAACAGCCTATGAGCGAACGACTACGCGGCGCGATCATCGGCGCAGGCATGATGGGCCAGAACCATGTCCGCGTGAGCCGGGAAATCGCCGATATCGAACTGGTCGGCGTGGCCGACGCCGACGAGAAGATCCGCGCAGGCATCGAGCAGCGCTTCGGTGTGCCCACGTTCGCAGACTATCGGCAGATGCTCGACCAGACAAAGCCGGATTTTGCCATCATCGCCGTGCCCACGGTGTTTCACCGGGAAGTGACCTGCGAGGCGATGGAGCGCGATATTCACGTGCTCGTGGAAAAGCCGATCGCCGAGACGGAGGCCGACGGCCGGGCGATGATTGAGCTGGCAAAGGCAAGAAACGTCGTGCTCGCGGTCGGGCATATCGAGCGCCATAACCCGGCCATTCGCGCGCTCAAGCAGCGGCTGGACGCAGGCGTGCTCGGCCAGATCTTCGAGATGCACGCCCAGCGAGTTGGCCCCTTCCCCGCCCGCATCCGCGATGTCGGGGTTGTACTGGATCTCGCGACGCACGATATCGACGTCATTTGCCATCTCGCGGGCAGTCCTGTCGTCCGCGTCTTTGCGGAGACGCAGCAGAACATTCACAGCACGCGCGAGGATACGCTGAGCGGCATGCTGCGCTTCGCCAACGACATCACGGCGGTGCTACAGGTCAACTGGCTGACGCCGACTAAAGCGCGCCGGCTCACCGTCCTCGGCGCAGGCGGCATGTATGAGGTTGATTACATCACCCAGGACCTGACCTTCTACGAAAACGGCCAGATTTACAACGGCTACCGCGGGCTGCAGCTTCTGCGCGGCGTGAGCGAAGGCCGCATGATCCGCGACCACATCGAAAAGCGTGAGCCGCTGCGGCTGGAAGTCGAGGACTTTATCGCGGCGATCCGTGAAGGGCGACCGCCACTCGTCACCGGCGAGGACAGCCTTAAGGCATTGCGAGTGGCCGAGGCGCTCGTCGCGGCGGGCCAGGAACACCGGGTGATCGAGTTCGTACAGTAGCGAATTTGGTGGAAAAGCCCCCTGGCCTACCGGCCAAGCACTTCGTGTACGCGAAACGCGACGATCTGCCGGATGAGCGACACCGGCAGCGGCTTGTCGTAGGGAAACTGGATTGTGCCCTTTTCCCGTTTGTAAGCTGAAAGCTCCTGCTGGAACGCTTCCGTACCGGGTGGGGTCGGGTACAGGCTGATGTGCGTTTTCCAGGCGGCGAAGTGGATGAGGTTCTTGCCGTTGAGCTTAAACGTCGGCATCTGGTAGCTGATCGCCTCGACTGCTTCAGGCACTTCCTCTTTGATCACCCGGCGGATCGTCTGCAGCCTCTCCCGCACAGCTTCCGGCAAGGCGTCGATGTACTCGTCCATCGTGTTGAACTTACCACCGGGCGTCGCCATCGTGGCCTCCCTTTCGCTTTCCTATATGAATATGGCTGCATGCCGGCCAGAGCAGCATATCCTCGATTGTACTCGCAACGCCACACTTGAATGATGAGCGTATCCGCCAGCAGTGCCTTAACGCCGCCACATCCAGCTTGTGATCTTTACGAACGCTTCACGCTTTGCGCGAATTTTCCAGATCCCCACTCCCTTGCCGGTTTCCGTCGATGGGGCGAGGCCTGCAAATGGCTCTGGAATCAAAAGAGGCCGGTGTTACCCGACCTCTTCCAACGCGCTTTATTGCCATTTAGTCAAGCGAAACCTTATGCCCCATAGGGGACTCGAACCCCTGTTTTGGCCTTGAGAGGGCCACGTCCTAGGCCGCTAGACGAATGGGGCGGACAGGTTAAGTCTACCAGTCGTCCAGTTGCCGGTCAAGGGGAAGGTTCCCCATGGCACAGCCGAAATGGCCTCAACTTTTGGACGACACCGGCGTCAACGCAGGCA